>Ga0209698_10000076_pt1 | contig 89834 bp, 63 predicted proteins | sample LitLauG_LLR_2012_FD_187203 | JGI IMG/M metagenome (GOLD analysis project Ga0209698, IMG submission 187203) | Freshwater sediment microbial communities from Pennsylvania, USA - Little Laurel Run_MetaG_LLR_2012 (SPAdes) (version 2) | ecosystem: Environmental > Aquatic > Freshwater > Creek >... | reverse complement strand
TCCCCAAGGAACCACCGAAACTCGCTTTAGATGAGACCGTGAGGGTAGCACCGGACGTGAAGCTACCGCAGGGTGGCCAGATCGGCGACCCGATGTCGCAGTTCTCGCGTGTGCTTTCGAGCGGCCCGGGTGGCCCGGGCGGCATCGGAACGGGATGTTGTGATGGTATCGGAGATTCGACCGGTCCTTACCTGGGCTCCGGCCCGCCGGGAATTTTTCCGGCAGGGAAACATGGAGTCACGGTGCCTCAAGTGATCTTCAACCCGGAGCCGAGCTTCTCCGACGAAGCACGCAAAGCCAAAGTGCAGGGCGTTGTAGTTCTGCTGCTCGTCGTTGGAAAGGACGGGCGAACGTACGACATCCACGTCGGACAAAGCCTGGGAATGGGACTGGACGAGAAGGCCATCGAAGCCGTGGGGCGCTGGCGCTTCCGGCCCGCTACGCTGAACGGCAAGCCGGTGGCGACCCAGATTGCAGTCGAGGTGGATTTCCACTTGTACTGACAATCAGCAAAGCAATCTAAACGTAGAGACGTTGCTTGCAACGTCTTCTTTCGCGGAGCCGGCAAGACGTTGCTTGCAACGTCTCTACGACTAGACTAACTCCGCTTGACGGCGCGACGCAGGGGCTCAGTTTTCTCGCGAGCGGTGTCGCGCAGGTCTTCGGCAATATCCGCCGCCAGATCGGCGCCGCGACTGGCCGCGTCCCGCACGCGGTCCCCGGCTTCGCGCACTCGATCTTTCGCATCCTCGGCCCAATCGCCGACCGTATCCTTCGCGTCTTCCAAGCCATGCCGCAGGTCACGTCGAAGCTGCTTGCCGCTCTTGGGCGCGAGAAGAAGCCCAGCTAGAGCCCCGGCTCCCAGCCCGATCAGGAAAAATGTGATAGCAGTGCCAATGTTGCTGCTCTCTGAAGATTCATAACTTCCGATGCGCATGATGAAGACCTCATTTCCGCCCGGCGGGTTGCCCGGGCATGAGCGCGTAGCTCTCGTGCGATATGGGCAGCTATGATTCTAGTCCTATCGCAGAGGTTGCTGCGAAGCCCGTTCGTGGGGGCGCGTTCCGCCCCATTTTCGAGGAGCTTAGCTTGGAGAAGTGGGACAGTTTCCGAGTTGCTGACAATCCATGCAGTGACTCGATCCAGCATTGTGAGATCGCGGTAGGGATACCAATTGCTTGATACCCCCCGCGCGGACCCGGACGGGCGCTCGTTAGCGCATCCGGTTCCTATCGCAGATGACTGGCAGCGAAGCGATCCGCGGGATAGGGATGGAGCACGCGCGGTGGGGGTAACCAACGTCGGCCTAGCGAGAGCATCTCGGTCCAGGAGAGTCGATGCTTTTGGCTTCGGCGGCGGAGTCTGCGCCACCAATGTCCCAGCAATCGGTCCCGGAACGTCGCTAGGCTTTCCAGATTGCCCGGTACCGCATAGGAGTTGAAGTAGCCCTGTACGACCGACTTGAGCCATGCACCAGTTTGCGGCCCGGGATCGTGCATGCGCTGGCGAAGCTCCTGCTTGAGTTGCCGCGGCTTAGCTCGCATACGCTTGCGAATCGTTGTGCGCCGTACAGTGAATCGCCCGATCCCGTTCCTCGCGCTAATATGCTTCGCGGTCCTCCGCGACATCATCGGGTAGCGACACTGAAAATGTGGGGAAGGGATTGAGCGTTTTCATCGAAAATCGCACTCGCGCACGATACTATTTATCGCAGACAAGACTGGTTGACGTAAAAAAGGCCTTATCGCTCATTGATGCCTGACCCGCGACATGCAGGGTTCGTACATCGGCTCTGCTATCTCCTGCGATCACTCAGTGAAGTTCTTTTCCTTCCCTTTTCCACAGCCTTCCACAGAAAGAATTCGCATTCTTGTGACGTACAACCTTTACCGGGAATACGGAAAGCTCACAATGGGATCGTGCGTGAAGACTTTCAGTCCGAGCATCGGCAGACCTCAGGGGCTCACCGTTCGACCCGTCCAGCTAACCTCTTATTCCGGAATATTTTGCATGTAAGTCTCTATCTCTCAAGATTTTGCCGCCAGGCAGGGATACCTAGCCAGCCTAACTTCCGAGGAATCATAGATTTAGGACGGGATCAGGGATTTTTTTCTGCGTGATATCTCCTCTCCGGCAATGCGCCATTGTTCCGCATCTTTCCCCAATCCGTCTACGGAAGTCAATGTGATTCAGCTTTTCCGATTTGAAATCTGCAATTTGAAAATCGAAAATCGCGAATCTCCCTATAATGACCGGATCGCATTCGCCACAATTCGCGCAGCAATTGGGAGGCTCGATGATTTCACGGCGCCGATTTCTTGCAGTGGGTGGCGTAACCGCAGGTGCGGCGCTGGCATTGCCGCCGCTGGCTGTGACATCGGCACGCTCTGCGGACGACTCATCGTTGCCGCCGTCGCTGGCGCGTCTCCAGCCGCGCAAGAGCGAGGCCACGCCCATTACGCGCGAAGAACGCGGCGAGCGCCAGGAACGCGCCCGCAAGCTGATGGGCGAGAACGGGCTCGACGCCATCGTCCTGATGGAGGGCACATCGCTGCGCTACTTCACGGGCATGCGCTGGTGGGGCGGCGAGCGGACGTTCACGCTGGTGCTCCCAGCGAAAGGCGCGGCGTTTTACGTTTGCCCGGCTTTTGAAGAAGGCCGCGCGCGGGAGCAGATCGGTAACGGTCCAGACGCCGCCCAGGCCGACGTGCGCACCTGGCAGGAGGACGAGAACCCGTACCGGCTCATCGCGCAGGGACTGAAGGATCGCGGCATCGCCAGCGGAAAAATCGGGATCGAGGAAACCGTCCGGTTCGTCTTCGCTGACGGTATTACCAAGGCCGCGCCTCAGGCAACGATGGCCAGCGCAACTGCGGTGACGGCCGGGTGCCGCATGATCAAGAGCGCCCACGAAATCGCGCTGATGCGCCTGGCCGCTCAAGTGACATTGGCGGTGTATGAGGCAGTATACCGGGGGCTGCGTGACGGCATGACCCAACACGACGTCGGTGAACTGATCGATCGAGGATATAACCGAATGGGCTTCCCCGGTGAAGCGAGTGTGATGGTCGGCGAATACACTGCCTTCCCCCATGGATCGGCCACGCCCCAGGTCATCCACGAGGGCTCGCTCATCATGATCGACGATGGCTGTACGGTCGAGGGATATCAATCCGACATCACGCGGACGTTCGTGCTGGGAAAAGCGTCTGACAAGATGAAGCAGGTATTCGACATTGTCCACCGAGCGCAATCGGCGGCACTGGCGGCGGCGCGGCCGGGTGCCGAGTGCGCCTCCGTGGATGCGGCCGCGCGGAAAGTAATTACCGAGGCGGGTTACGGCCCCAACTACAAGTACTTCACGCATCGTCTCGGACACGGCATGGGCATGGACGGGCACGAGTGGCCTTATCTGGTCCGCGGCAACACCACGAAACTGCAGGCCAACATGACGACCAGCAACGAGCCGGGAATTTATATTCGCGGAGAATTCGGGGTTCGCCTGGAAGACGATATGCACGTCACAGAGAACGGCGCCGAGTTGTTCACGCCACAGAGCCCGTCGCTGGAAGAGCCGTTCGGAAAAGGGTGATACGACCTTACGCCTCGGGAACCGGGGGGCAGCCGGGAAAGTCCTTCACGTACGTGTTGCCGATGTAGCCCAGATACGCGATGCCGATTTCACTGGTGAAGTACCCATCGGCTGTGAGCTTGCGCAGAAATGAGAAGAATTCGATTCCCTGCCCGAGGCTGGGATCTTGCTTGGCGTTCTTGCGGTAGGCGATGAGATCGAGAATCTCCTTCTGCTGATCGGATGTGCACTCGAGATAAGTCTTGCCGTAACGGTCGATACAAGTGTTGTCGAGCCACATCAGTCCTCCACCGAGAGCGACCTGATAATCCGTGTTTTCGCTGGTGATCAGGTCGATGAACTCGGGCGCGCCGGCTTCAATGGCTCCTTTGGCATTCTCATCCGACGGAATGATCGTTTGGCAAAGGGTCTGCAGCGTCTTGTAATCGTGGGCGGAGAAAAACTTGGGAGTATAGGCGTGGTCTTCGGCCACTGACTTTTCCGCGCTCACCATGCGATGAGCGTATTCGGCCGCTTCCAGTGGAATCACCCGCAGGATTGACCCGGTCACGGCCGTGAGGGTCAGCGATTTGAGGATGTCTCTTCGCGAAATGGGCATGGTCGCTACAGGTTACCTTTCTTCGCCTGGTCGAGCAGATAATCCGAAGCCCGCCAGGTCAGGGCCATGATGGTCAGCGTGGGATTCTTGTCGGCATTGGTAACGAAGGAGGCGCCGTCGGTCACAAACAGGTTCTTTACGTCGTGCGCCTGGCAGTACTGGTTTAAGGCCGACGTCGTGGCGTGTGCTCCCATGCGAACCGTGCCGACTTCGTGGATGATGACGCCGCCATCTTTGATCCCGTAAGCATTCGGACCATCGGGGCGGGTTGGGGTCATATAGATTCCTCCCGCCGATTCCACAATCTCGCGATAGGTTTGCTGCATGTCGCGGGCCATCTTGATTTCGTTGTCGCTCCACTTCCAGTGAAAACGAAGAACCGGAATGCCCCACTGGTCGACGGCAGAAGGATCGATTTCGCAATAACAGTTTTCGTTGGGGATCATCTCACCGCGCCCGGCGAAGCCGATGTAGGTGCCGTACTTTTTCTTGCACTCCTGCTTCAGTGCGGAACCGTAGCCTTCGAAATCATCACACAGGTCGTCGTAGTCGCCCACGCCTGGCATTCCGCGCCCGCCGCCGAACTCGGTGTGGTAACCGCGCAGGAATTCGTTCTTGCGATCGAACTTCCACCAGGGCATGTACATGTGCATGCCGCCGACACCGTCGTGGTTATGAGCCGGCATTTTTTCAAGGGCCGGGAAATATCCGCCCCCATCGCTGCCGACGCTGTCCATCAGATTGCGCCCGACCACTCCGGAAGAATTAGCCAGTCCGTCGGGGAAAAGCGCGGATCTGGAATTCAGCAGAAGGCGGGCGGATTCGCAGGCGCTGGCAGCGACCACGAATGCACGCGCGTAAATGCGCTGCTCGTCGCGCGTCGCTTTATCAACGTAGGAAACGGCGGTGACCTTGCCATTTTTGCCAACTATGAGTTCGCGAGCCATGGCGCCAGTGATCAGAGTCAGGCGGCCGGTCTTTTCCGCCGGCGGAATCATCACCTGGCTGGAACTGAAGTTTGAGGCGGTAATGCAGCCACGGCCGCATTGCGCGCAGTAGTGGCAGGCGGCGCGACCATTGTGCGGCTGAGTCAGGATCGCCAGCCGCGAAGGCACGCACAGGATGCTCAGTTTGTCGCAGGCCTTCTTGATGATGGTTTCGGTGCAGCGCGGCTTGGGTGGAGGCAGGAAAATCCCGTCCGGAGCGCTGGGAATGTTTTCCTTCGTCCCGAAGACTCCGATGTAGGACTCGACCTTGTCGTAGTAGGACGCGACGTCCTCGTAGCTGAGGGGCCAATCGTCACCCATGCCGTCGTGAGAGCGGACCTTGAAGTCCACCGGCGCCATGCGCAGGGCGATACGTCCCCAGTGGTTGGTGCGTCCGCCGACGATGCGCGAGCGGAACCAGCGAAATTTTGAGCCGGGAGCGGAAACGTAAGGTTCGCCTTCGATTTCCCACGCGCCGTTGGGGGCGAGGAATTCATCTTCCAGACCACGCCGCGCCCGGCCTCCTACTCCGGCGCCGCGATGCGGCAAATCGTACGGCCAGACGTGCTCTTTGTAATCTCTCTCCGGAACAAGCGGCGGGCCAGCCTCGAGCAACGCGACACTCAGACCGCCCTCAGTGAGCACCTTGGCCGCGGTGCCTCCGGAGGCGCCGGAGCCGATGATACAAACGTCATAGGTCTTGGGTGTGCGCTTGACTTGCATGGATCTCCTGCGTTGGGTCCTGACGGAGTTGGATCACATGGCTAGTTACAAAAATGGCCACCGCTCAAGCGATGACCATTTCTGTCGATCAACTCTTCAATATCTCAACTTCTCGAGGTACTCATAGCTGGTCTTGATGCTGTCGAACGGCGCTTTAGGATGGTCGTGTTCGACGACGTAGACGTCGATACCGGCCTTGCCCGAACGCGCGAAGAGACTCTTCCAGTCGATAAGGCCGCTGCCCACTTCGGTCAGATCCACCGTGTCGCCGAAGTTTTGTGGACCGCCGGCAGTGATGGTGGGGAGCTTCTTGAGGTCCTTGACATGAACCAGGGGAAATCTTCCAGGATGGAGATTGAAGTACTTCACGGGATCAGCTCCAGCCGCGGTAATCCAGCAAAGGTCGAGTTCCATCTTGACCAGATCCTTGTCGCACAGCTTCAGCAACTCGTCATAGGGAAGCTTGCCGTCGACCGGAAGGAATTCAAACCAGTGATTGTGATAGGCAAACTGCATGCCGGCTTTCTTGGTCTGCTCTCCGCAGCGGTTGAACTTCTCTGCCGCTTGCTTCCAGATGTCGGGAGACTTGCGCAGCTCCTCAGGGATCCATGGGCAAACGATGTACTTCAGGCCAATCGTCTTGGAGGCTTCGATGACGGAGGGAAATTTCGCGTCGAGTTCGTCGTATTGAACGTGGGTTGAAGGTGCTTTCAGGCCGTTCTTGTCGAGGGTGGCACGAACCTGCTGCGGCGTGCGGTCGAAGTATCCGGCGAATTCGACCTCCTTGTAGCCGATGGACGCAACCTTGGCGAGGGTGCCGTCGAAATCCGCTTTCATCGCGTCGCGCACGGTATAGAGCTGCACGCCGACATGTTCGACCTTGTGATCTGCGGCAGCCCAGCCCAGTCGGCTAGTCAGGAGAGTGGCAGCGCTGACGGTCGCTGCGGTTTCAAGAAAGGTACGGCGGTTCATAGCATGAAGACTCATGATGCTGTTCCTCCGATGCTCGTATGGGGATGGAAGTAAATTCCGGGAGCATTATACGCGCCGGACGAGGGACGAAAATAGCCAGGGCGAGGCGAGGTAGCGGCTCAGTTTGAGTCTTGACAGAACCACTCCGAACGCTGTCATCCTGAACGGAGCCGTTCTTCAGGCGAAGTGAAGGATCTTGCGTGCATCTGGAACGCTCCCACGCGAGATCCCTCGCCCAGCTGAACGGCGCTGGGCTTCGGGATGACGCCCTCTAAGAAGCCAACTGAGCCACTACCCGAGGCGAGCCCGCACCGGTAGGCAGCCGCAAGATGATTGCCGAATCTGGTGGCCATCGCTTCGACTTCGGTCAGGCGAGAATCCCCACCCTCTCGCACAAGACGCACAAGGCGCGAGAAGGGTGGGGCACCCGATTCTTATAGGGGCCGGCGTTCTGTTATGGCTTCACGACTTGCAAATTGTTGGTGACCGAGAAGGTGCCAGAGACGCCGTTGGCTCGAAGACCAGCGAGGTTCTTGTCACCGTCGCTGTCCACAACACCTTCGAGGGTCACGTGACCATTCTTGACGATGATTCGGATGGGCTTCTGCACGCCTAGTTCATATTTTTGAAGCCCGGGGAAGCCATAAATGGCGCGAAACAATCGCAGACGCAGGCGCTCGTCCACGGGCGAGGGAGGAAGAACCTCAATCTGGTTGTCGACCTTCTCGACGCCCTCGATGTGTTTCACGACATTCTCGGCATCAGACTTGAGCGTGGGACGCACCACCTGGCCGAGCAGGGTGACCTTGTAGCCATCCACCTTGTATGCGATGTAGTCGAAGACGCCGAAGTAAGGAAGCATCAACAGTTCGTGGCGTACTTCGCGGGCAATGCGTTCCTGGGAACGGGCTGAGGGTTCGCGTTGAGCATCCTGGGCGGTGCCTGGAACGCTTACTGCAAGCAAGCACACGAGGACAGGAAGAATCAGCCTGTATTTCATCGGTCTCTCCTTATAGTGTGAAATCCCCGGGGATATTGGGTTCAGTCTACTCCTGAAGCAGCGACCTTTTGACGCGGAAATTGGTTTGCGCGGTTGGGTGGTTGTCGCAGGTGCAAGCGCGACGCGGCAGTGCAGCCAGCGGGCCAGAGGCTATAGTCCGCTGGGCTGCACCGGTTCTCAGATAGAGGTTAGGCTGTTAGATTGACCCCGCTGCCCTGATTGGTGGTTGGCGAAGTACTGTTGAACAAGTTGAGGATCAGCAGTTCGTTGCTGTTCTGCTTCAGGTTGACGGTGATCTTTTCCGGACTCTGATTCTGCTGATTGGCGACGTCGAGAGTAAGCTGCTCGTTACCATTGCCCGTCGGTTTGAGTCCAATAGTGATCTGTTCACCAGGAGTTGGAGCACCGAGATTGATGACGATTTCAGTTCCAGCGGCAGGTTGGCTGGCAGCGGCCGAAGTCGCCGAGGCGGCCGGAGAGGCTTGAGACGTTGCTGGTGTCGAGGCTGTGGTCGAGGTCGCTTTCGCTGCGGCCGGAGCGGCGGCAGACGCGGCAGGTGCAGACGAAGTGGTCGAGGCGTTGCTGTCAGGCGAGGCTGATTGCCCGGCACCGTTGAAGTTGCCGAGATTAATCGTGATTTGCTCGCCAGGAGTTGGTGTCCCAAGATTGAGGACGATTTCAGTTCCGGTGGGCGGCGGAGCGCTTTGCCTTTGGTGGTGGAAGGTGTTCTCCAGTTGGGTATAGGCCTGTTCCGCAGCGGCGGTGTTGCCGGATTGCAAGGCTTGACCGATCGCGTTGAAGTCCTGCTGGCGCTGGCTCAATCGAAATGTGTCGCCGTTGGCAAAAGGACCACTTTGACCCAGAGTCTGAAGAGCGGCGTATTCCTGTTTGGCGCCGGTTACGTCGCCCGACTGAAGCGACTGGCCAAGTTGTTGCAAATCCGCCCGTCGCTGTTGATAGAACGTGTGCAATTCCTGGTAAATGGAAGGTGTGGATACGGCTGCTGTTGACATGAGTCTCTCCTTAGAATAAGGATCTTCCTGGACTCAAGTTTCAAGATCCCTACGAAGGGACCCGCCGGACTCAAGTCTCAGAACCCCATCCCTAGGGTTGGTTGATCGGCTCAACAGAAGAAAACTTTAGGACTAGCCTGAAAACATGATCGGCAGACTATGGTTCCGCGATCATCAGTCGTAGACCTTGGGCAGAAGCTGAAGCCATGCGGACATCAGCGCAGTTGTTCAGGATCCAGTTGGCGCCTGCTTCGTGCAGTTCAGAATCCGGAACTGTCGTCTTGAAGGCAATCACTCTGGCGCCGGCGGCCTTGCCAGAGCGGATTCCGGCGGGCGCATCCTCCAGCACAATGCAGTCCTCAGCATCGAATCCCAACAGGGAGGCTCCCTTTAGAAAAGGCTCGGGGTGAGGCTTGCCGTTGGCGATGTCATTCGACGTGATCAGCTTTTTTGGCAGGGGAAGGCCGGCCGCTTTGATGCGGACTTCGGCGAGAGGGCGCGTACAGGAAGTCACGATCGTCCAACGGTCAGCGGGAAGGCTGGAGAGAAGTTCGAGCGCGCCGGGCAGCGGTACCACGCCTTCGAGGTCTTCGATCTCGCGGCGCTCGACCTCACGATTCTCGGCTTCGTGATCCGCGTTCGGGAGATACTCGCGCACTGTGGTGATACTGGGGCGACCGTGCGCGCGAGCCACGGCTTCCTCGGGGTCAAATCCGCGCTCGATCGCCCAGCGGCGCCATACGCGCTCAACGGCGGGAGTGGAGTTGATGAGGACTCCGTCCAGATCGAAAAGCAGGGCAGCACACTGGAGTTGGGTCATCGCAACTACCAGGTCCTGCGGATGGGATGGGCTTCCGTGTTGAAGACAACTTTGCTCAGATCGAGCGTTTCGGGCGAGGCAAAGAGCAGGTAGGAGTACTTGAGAGTTTCGGCGAAGAAGAAGCTTTCCATTTCGTCCTTTTTTGTTTTCTTTTCGACGTCGGCCAGAGCGGCGTACCCCACGTCGGTGCGGCAATACCTCACGAGGCTGTCGAAGAAGGTCTTCCCCATTTCCGCATAAACCTGGTCGTGAGTGAAGTAATGGAGGTAGTACGCCGACTCGATAATCTCCGGCCGCAACTCGTAACCCTTCGAAACTGCAGTCATCGTCTTGTAATTGAGCTTCTCCGGTTCGATGCCGAAGGTCGTCCACATCTTGTAGGCCGAGTCTTCCAGTTTGCGCGCGCGATCGAGGTCGCCGGAAAGGGCCAGGGTGCCGGGAAAGAACGCATCGAGCGCACCGAACTGCGTGTCGGCGCGAGCGCCGGTCTTCATGTCCGCCTGCCCATACCAGAAGCCGGACGGCACCTGATCGGCGAGATATTTGTTAATCGCCTCGATGCTCGACTTCCACATGCGCTCACAGTCTTTGTCGTCAAACAACAGCCAGGACTTCAGCAGGTACTCGTAGTAAGAATCGATGCCTCCGCTGATGTGGCTGACCGGATCGGTCCACTGGCCGGTCCTCACGTTGATGCTGAAGCCGACAAGGCCGATGGGTGAGCGCCGGTTGTAGAGTTCGACTACCGCACGTTTGGCTTTCTCGTAGTAGAGCGGCTTGCCGGTCAGCTTGCTGAGAGTTCCGAACTCGATGAGTAGGGTGCCCACTTCCGCAGGATTCGTTGAGTCGCCGCGAACGGCGCCGGTTTTGAGGTTGACATATACGTACGGCATCCCGGTGGGAGAGTTGAACGCCGGCAACAGACGTGTGCCCAAATCGTCAGCCAGCGTGAGCAACCGCTTGTCGCCCGATAGTTGATAACTGCTGAGCAGGCCGCCCAGCAGACGGATCGTGATTTCGAAGTTCTTCACATAAATGTCGCGATCGAATGACAGGTTCTTAACGATGTATTCGCGAGTCGTCGCCGCTTCGTCATTCATGCCCATGAGAATCATCGTGTCGAGAGCGTCCACGGGAGACATCAGCAAGGTTGAGCTATACCAGTCGTGATAACTCTTGCTCAGCGGTTTAAGGGCGTCGTGTCCCCAGGCGTATTGTTTGTAACCTTCCCACGCGTGGCGGAATTCCTGGCGCACGCGGTCGGCCATTTCGGGGTCGGCGCCCGCGGAGCCAGGCGATGCCGGCGTCGCGGAGAGGGCGGAATTCTCCTGCTTGCCGGTTGCCGTCTGGGCTGAGACGGCTTGCGCCAGGGCGCAGATCAGGCAAACAATCCGGAGTCTTGATGCAAATGTAATCTCCACGGCTGTCACCGGGACGATTGTAAACCAGCGCGAGTTTGCAGCTTTTGCACGAACTACCGGCGCCTGGCGCCTCTCTCGCAATTTCTCGGAACAGATCGATACGCGAGGCCGTGATGAAAGTCACTTGGACTCGTATCCGCGGTCACCTCATTTCCAGGGAAGCTGGCCTAGCATTTTGGTAGAGGCTGGCAGGAGGGCGCTGTGCTCTCGAAGTGCGCCAATCCCGAGTGTTCGGAAGTTTTCCGCTATCTCCACCGGGGAAAGATCTTCCACGTGTCGCCCACTCCTGACCCGCGCACGACGACAACAGCTTTGAATCCGTCCCCACATGAGCGTTTCTGGCTCTGCCCCACGTGCTCGAAACAAATGACTCTGATATGGGACGGAACAGAGGTGAAGTTGGTACGCCTGCCGGTCAAGACGGGGCAGTTCAAGCCACTTTTGGTGTTGTCGGCGCATAAGAACGAGGCGATGAGGAGCGGACGACCTCGTAGGCGCGCCGCCGGTCGGGGGGATGAGTGAATCCGGCACGGCAATGGAGGTGTCTATGACAGTCGCAGAATTGGAAACCCAAATTCCGTCAAGTACCAGAGCGGTCTTCCGGCACATCCTGGTGGCGACAGATTTCTCCGAAGCTTCCCGGCGGGCCTTGTGGGACGCGCTGGCATTGGCGGCGGGCAGCGACACGCAGGTGTCGGTGATCCACGTCGTGCGGCCCGATTGGAGGTATGCCGCCTTGGAGAATCCACCTGAGATCGACCTGCAGCGAATCGACACGGAAGAGCGACTGAAAGCCTTTGTCAGTGACGCGGACTTGGGGGCGAAGATCAAGACGATCTTCGTAAAACAGGCCCCGGTGGCAGAGGCAGTGGTGTCGGTGATCAAAGAGGCAGGAGTTGATCTTCTGGTCATTGGCACGCGCGGGCGAGGAGGCCTCAGCAAAATAGCGCTAGGTTCAGTGGCGGAGGAACTCCTGCGTGTCGCGCCGTGCCCGGTCATGACGATCGGTCCCGGGCCGAACCTGGAAGCGATCACTCGCGACCCACGGTTTCACCGGATTCTTTTCGCAACGGACTTCGGAAAAGGCTCGGGGAAAGCCTTGCCGATCGCTCTGGCTTTGGCGAAAGAACATCAGGCCAAGCTGATCCTGCTGCACATGATTCCGCCCATGCCGGCAACGACTGCAAGCCTTTCGGCGTATGCCCCGGCTGTGGCCGCGGCCGACGAGGTAGAGGAGTGGGAGAGCGCATCGCGCAAGCGGGCACTCCTGGAGTTGCGAGAATGCTTACCCGCGAATCATGGTCTGGAACAGGAGCCAGAATTCGTGGTGGGAACCGACTTCGTCTCGGAGGCAATCCTGACCGCAGTGGAAAAGTTCAAAGTTGACTTGATCGTGATGGGTGCCAACCGGACTGCGTTGCCGCGAGCAACTGCGCACACGCCCTTGGGAGCGGTGCACGACTTAGTGCAGCACGCTACCTGTCCGGTACTGACGGTCGCGGGGTAGAAAAGCGCCGTGCGCCGCGGAGAGGGCTTCTCCCGGCGACAAAACCTGTCCTCACCAATCAGGACTGGACGATCTTTTCCAGTGCCGGTCGATTGCGGATCACCAGGGTCGACCCTTTGAGCTGCAGCAATTGTTTCTTCTTGAATTCGGAAAACAATCGGCTGACAGTCTCGCGGGTGGTCCCAATGATTTCGGCAATCTCCTCATGGGTCAACGTGAGCTTGACCTGTGTATTACCGTCGTTTTGTGTGATCTTGGCCGACCAGGAGAGCAGCAGCTTGGCAAACTTCTCCGACGGCGAGGTTGCCAGACCCAAAGTGCGGATCTCCTCGTAGGCGGTGTAGTAGTTGCGGCTCAGCTGTTCGGCTACTCGCAAGGCCACTTCTCCATGGTCCTTGAGGAATTGCAACAAGGAGTCGCGAGGAATAAAGTTGGCCTGGCCAGGCTCCATCATTTCGGCAGTGACTTCGTACGGACGGTTAGAAACAACCGCATTCAAGCCGAGAACGTCTCCGGCATCGGAGATTTTCGTGATGATGGTTTTGCCTTCGCGGGAAGAAGTGGAAAGTTTCGCCTTCCCGGCACAGAGTACGAATACACCCCGCGGTTGCTGCCCTTCGATGAAGAGCATGGCACCCTTGGGATAAACGGCGGTAGATTTAATGTCGTTGAGGCGTTGTCCGGCATGCACGGAGAGATTGCAAAATAGGTGTTCTTCTCTCACCGCGCAGGTGAGGCAGTTATCAAGAATATTTAGTCCATAAGGGGCGCGCATCAAGCACCCTCCCTTGAGTTCCATTGTAGCACTGCATTTTCGTGTGTGATCACCGTCACGAGCCCTGGTGATTGAGGGCATATCAGGAACACAGACATATCTAGAAAACTGTGTAACGATAGGTGAAGTGTTGATTTTTGCATCACGTCATGTTCCCGCCTCTTGTGGAAACTTGAGCCCAAGTCTAACCATCTTGCCCTCTAAGGCTGTGAAAGAATAGAAGCGTCCAGTGCAGCGGGAGAAATTCTGTGAGTGAAGTATTCAGCGCTTCGGTGCCGCCGCTTGTAGATCCCTTCAAAATGGGTGCGCCACCCCGGCGACCCGCCCTGGAATCGCTGTTTCTGCCTCGCTCCGTGGCTGTCATTGGCGCTACTGATCGGGAAGGAACCGTGGGTCGGAGCGTGCTCTCCAACCTGCTGGAGAGCAAGTTCGCGCTCAAGGTCTACGCTATAAATCCGGGCCGAGAAGACATCCTCGGAATCAAGACCCACAAGCACATCGGAGATATTGCTGGTGGCGTCGACCTGGCGCTGGTGGTAACGCCTGCGCAAACTGTGCCCGATATCATCGCAGAGTGCGTCGACGCGGGCGTGAAATCCGCGGTGGTGATCTCGGCCGGATTCCGCGAACAGGGACACGATGGAGCGGTGCTGGAAGACGAGATCCAGAAACATCTGCGTCGAGGACGACTGCGCCTGGTTGGGCCGAACTGCATGGGGTTCATGAATCCGACCATCGGACTGAACGCGACCTTTGCCAAGGCCTTGCCCCAGAAAGGCAGCGTCGCCTTTCTCAGCCAGAGCGGTGCGTTGCAGACGGCGATCCTGGACTGGAGCTACCGCGAGCGCGTAGGGTTCAGCGCGATCGTTTCCACCGGTTCGATGCTTGACGTGGGATGGGGCGATCTCATCTATCACTTTGGAGACGATCCTCACACCAAAAGCATTCTGATCTATATGGAGTCGGTCGGCGACGCGCGATCATTTCTTTCGGCGGCACGCGAAATCGCTCTCAGCAAGCCCATCATCGTAATCAAAACTGGTAAATCAGAAGCCGCGTCGCGAGCAGCTGCTTCTCACACGGGAGCGTTGACCGGAAGCGACGACGTACTGGAGGCGGCGTTGCGGCGTTGCGGTGTACTGCGCGTTCAGAACATTGCGGACCTGTTCTACATGGCCGAAGCTTTGAGCAAGCAGCCACGCCCGCGCGGTCCACGCCTGACGATTGTCACCAACGCCGGCGGTCCGGGGGTACTTGCCACCGACGCCCTCATTGCGACGGGCGGAGAGCTCAGCTCGCTCTCGGCTGAGTCCATCGATGAACTGAGCAGTTTCCTGTCCCCGCACTGGAGCCATGCGAATCCGATCGATGTTCTGGCGGATGCGGACGCGGATCGCTTTGTCAGGGCAGTCGACGTCGCCTCGAAGGATCCCGGCGGCAACGGATTGCTTGTAATCATCGCTCCGCAGGGTCACGCAAATCCCACGCAAGTTGCAGAGCGCATGAGCCGCTATGCTCATGGTTCCGGCAAACCAGTGTTGGCGAGTTGGATGGGCGGAGACGGAGTTGCGGAAGGAACTGCAATACTCAACACGGCCGGCATTCCCACTTTCTCTTATCCTGACACCGCCGCACGTGCCTTCACTTACATGTGGCGATACACCGACAATCTACGCGGACTCTATGAAACTCCCGCTTTCGTAGAGGGACCGGAGACTGGCGCCGATGCACGCGGGAAGGTCAGGGAAGCTGTCGAGCGCGTGCGCTCCTCCGGCCGGACGATGCTCAACGAATTTGAAGCCAAGCAACTTCTCGCCTGTTACGGAATCCCGGTAGTGGATACGCGTGTGGCGGAAAACCAAGAGCAGGCGGTGAAACTGGCGACCGAGATTGGCTATCCGGTGGTCTTAAAGCTTCTTTCCAACACCATCGCACATAAGACGGATGTGGATGGGGTTCACCTCAGGCTCCAGAATGCCGACCACGTGCGAAACGCATACCGCGCAATTCAGACCTCAGTCGCGGAGAAAGCCGGCAAGGAACACTTTGCCGGAGTCACTGTGCAGCCGATGGTAAAACGTGACGGCTACGAATTGATCCTGGGCAGCACCGTGGATGCACAATTTGGGCCAGTGATTCTGTTCGGTTCTGGCGGAGTGATGGTGGAAGTGTACCGCGATCGCTCGCTGGCTCTACCGCCGTTGAACACAACACTGGCGCAGCGGTTGATGGAGCGGACGCGAATCTACGCGGCTCTGCAGGGCGTGCGCGGACGCAAGCCAGTGAACCTGGTTGAACTCGAAGGATTGCTGGTGCGTTTCAGCCAACTAGTGGTGGAGCAGCCCTGGATCAAAGAAATCGATATCAATCCGCTGCTTGCCAGTCCGGATCAACTCGTGGCGCTCGATGCGAGAGTCGTGATTTACGATTCTAACGTTGGGGCAGAGCAACTGCCGCGTCCGGCGATCCGGCCGTACCCGTCGCGGTATGTTTCCGAGTGGCGCTTCAAGGACGGCACTCCGGTGATGATCCGTCCGATCCGTCCGGAAGACGAGCCGCTCATGGCGCAGTTTCACACTACGCTCTCGGAGCGCAGCGTGTACCTGCGATACTTCTGCTCCTTGAGTTTGAGCACGAGGGTGGAACACGAGCGACTAGTGCGCATCTGTTTCGGCAACTACGATCGAGGCTTCGCCCTGGTCGCAGACCGCAAGATTCCGGAGACGGGGCAGCACGAAATCCTGGGAGTCGGCCGGTTCAGCGCTATCAATAGCATGGAAGCCGAGGCCGCAGTACTGGTCTCTGATGCGTGGCAGGGGCGCGGACTGGGAACGGAACTGCTCGCCAGCGTAGCCCGCGTGGCCCGCGCAGAGAAATTTCAGAAGCTGTCGGGGGAAATTTTACGCGACAATCTGCCCACTCAAGCCATCTTCAAGAAAGTAGGATTTCGCTTGCACGCCATGGACGACCCAACGTCCGTTTCCGCATTGCTGGAACTCTGAAGGAAATTTGGTAATTGAGTAATCGGGTAATTTGGTAATTGAAAACCAAAAACCCTTACTCCCCTGCAAATCACTCAATTACCAATCGATCACGCAATCGACGCGGGCCTGGTGATTTCGAGCTGCGGCTCAAACTTCAGCGAAGTTCCGAGGGCCCGCGACACCAAGCACAATTTTTCTGCCCGTTTGAGCAGGTCGAGCGCCCGCTCCCGCTCGTCGGGAGAGGCGATCTTCAAGTTGGGGCGGAGCACAATTTGGGTAAAGGTGTAGCCTGATTCTGCTTTTCGCACCGTGCCACTGGCTTCCACCTGCAAGTCCGTAAAGTTGAGTTGCGCCGTCCCTGCAATGGCTCGCAGGGTCGTGGTGTAACAGCCAGCTACCGCGGCAAGCAGAAGCTCCTCAGGCGTCCATCTGCCTTCCAGGCCGCCAAACTCCGTTGGGGCTGTGAAGTGGATAGCGTTTGGTGCGGAATCTGACTTGGCCAGGCCGGTGCGTCCGGATGTCCACCAGGCTGCGACTCGATATGCATGCTCTTCGCTCATGGCTCTTTGCGTCTCCTTGGGAGAAATTGTTGGCGACTCATCGCACTACGGCATAAAATTCGCCGGACTTACTTTCGGGTGGCGCGCGGCGGGAGATCAGGCGGCTCCCTTTTGCGCCGCCATCGCGCGTTCACTCTCGATCTTCGCGATCTGCACACGAAGCCAGTGGGCCAACGCGTCTTCCATCTCGATTTGGCTCCCGGTGCGGTAAAGATCGTCCACCGTCTGCCCGTCTTTGGTGAGCTGAATGAAGCGGCAGGGTACACTCTCGGCGCGCTGGCTTTCGGGCACAAACTCCTCCAGCAGGCAACTCTCGCAGGGATGCGGCCGGGTGGGGTCGCAGAAGTTGGGGCAAATGGGGGAATCTTCAAAAACCGCTGGAGCGCGCCACGGCGCCTGCGGAGAGCGGCCGTAGCCCCCGTCTTCCAGAAAACTCAACTCAAACTTAAGCACCTCTAGAATGTCGCGATCGTCTTGCGTCATAGGGCACCTCGATTGGGAGTCAGGATGCCAGAGGTGGCAGGGAAACTCCGTATGCTTGGTCACGGGGAATCGTGATTGTGGTCACACCGGACTGAAATGTCTCGCTGAGTCAGTCGGTCTTTTGCCGCAAATTTGGACGAGTGCCGAAAAGAGCTGCGTGACGAAGCTCACACACGTGCGTGATTGAAATCACAGAGACCGGGAATCAGGAATTCCAGCCTCCGTCTGCGATTACTGAGTTCGGCGATGTGGCGCCGACATCCCCTCGCTCCGCTCTGTCGAAAATCCCCACATCTCGTGTACAAAAACGCGCGAGAAATGGGGCACCCGATTTTCACCAGCTTTGTTGGGCCGCAGGCCCATGGATACTCAGGGCAGGCCCTGCCGGCTGTCCAGAAAGCGGCGCTACTTACAGAGCTCTAGTTCTTCGCATAGACCGGCCCAGCACTCCGGGATGGAGGATCGGAAACGGCACGGATATAGGAAATCAGCGCCTGAATGTCCGATTTGCTGAGCGTGTTTCCCCATGCCGGCATGAGCGCCGACTTGTTGAGTGCTGGCCCACCGTGCGAAATGATGGCGGTGAGATCGGCATCGCTAATTTTGTTGAGAGTGTCGCCTTCAGTGAAAGGATGCGGCTTCACCTCAAGATTGTCGTAATTCGAAACCCGTTCCGCCGTGGACTCAGGATTGTGGCAGCGCTCGCAGTACTGATCATTGAGACGACGTCCGAGAGCCTGCTGGTAGCCCAGGGCGATCTCTCCCAGGTTGAGTTCCACTCTCTTGTGCGACTTGTCGAAGGTCGAGGCGGAGATCTGGTAGCGGCCCGCCATGCCTCCGAGGGAAACGTTGGTGGTCACTTGCCCGCTGGAATCAGTGAGGCCGTTAGGCGGATCAAACGTGACTCCGGGAGCGGCGGCGAATTCGACCAGAGCTCCGGCGACGGCAGTTCCCTGCTCGTCGTTCACCTGCACAACAACTGGCTGCGGTAGCAGGCTGCCGGTCTGGGCAATCTGCTTGCCGCCGCTGGATTCGACGATCGCGGCGCCGAATGCGGTCGGCTTGGGGAGTGGTGAAGTCGCAGTCTGATGCGAACAGGAAATCGCAGCGATGGTTACCAGCACGGTTGCCATAAGAGCATATGCCGAGCTACCGCGCCTAGAAGCGAGCGCCGGGCTTTGCCCGGCTGGATAGCCGGGGGCGGCTGTCTCCACATGAATCGAAATATGGAAGCGTCGGGTCATTTCTTTGCGGCCTCCTGTTTGGCTCCGCCTTTCTGCGAAATCAGGAATGCGGTAAGCGCGCGCGCATCTTCGTCGCTCATGGCGCGATTCGGTTCGACCGTTCCCGGGCGTAGAGCTTGCGGATTCTTCATCCACTGATAGATCCAGGCAGCCGTCAGCCGTGAACCGACGTGCGTCAAAGTCGGGCCGATGTAGCCCTTATCGGTCTTGGTGTCGACGATGTGGCAGCCCTGACAGGAATATTTGCCGTAAAAGAGCTGCTTGCCGAGTTCGCCCTGGCCCTGCGAGTAGCCGGTGAGCGGTATCGAGTCGCGGTCCACAGCGGGGCTCTGATAAACAGTCATGATGTAGTCGGTGAGTTCGTTGACCTCACTGTCGGTCAGGTTGAAACGCGGCATGCGGCGAATCAGCGACGGCCGCAGGGTGCCCGGATTCTTGAAGAACTGGACTAGCCAGTCCCGTTGCACCGAACTGCCTTCCGCGGTCAGGTCTGGAGCCATGTAGCTGCCGCGGCCGTTGATGCGGTGACAACTGAAGCAGGCGAGATCGGTCATCAGCTTCCCTGCCTTGCCTGCAGGCTGGTAGTCCGAATCGGGCGTGGCAGGCACCGCGAGCGATGACGGCAGAGTGCTGGAGCGGTCGTTCAACGAGAGCAACGCCGTGGTCAGCGAATCGATCTGCGGAGGCGTGAAGGAGTACTGCGGCATCTTCAAGCCCTGTCCGAAGGAACGCGGCTGCTTGATCTTGGTCGCGATGTAGTCGGGTAGAGTGTGCTGCATGCCGGGAAGGAATACTAGCTGCGTGACCGGCTTGCTGCCGATGCGGCTGAGTTCGGGCGCGAAGTTCTCGGGCTTCTTGATGCCTGCGATTTCGTGGCACGAAGCGCAGCCATAGTCGGAAATCAGGCGCTTGCCGTGCGCGATCTGCTCCGGCGTTGCGGCGTCGAGATGAACATTGGCGAGCAGATCGGAATCCGCTTTCGCTGCGAGAAATCCAGAGAGAGTCGCAACCTGTCCATCGTTGAAGCGATAGTGCGGCATGCCCGTGGCTGGGTCATAGGTTCGCGGGTTGCGAAGCCAGGCCTGCAGCCATTCCGACTTGACTTTACTGCCCACGCGAGTGAGTTCCGGGCCAACATCGCCGCCGACAATATTTCCGGCCGCATTCTGTACCGCATGGCACGAGGCGCAGAAGGATTCGCCGTAAAGGCTGCCTCCAGCCGCCGGATCAGACGATGCCTTCGTCGCCAGTGTGATGGTGTCTCCTGCTATGGGCGTGCTGTTGGCGGTCAGGAAGGCCGACATGTCGCGCGCGTCGTCGTCGGTCAGCTTGAAATTCGGCATCGTGGACGTCGCGGCGTAGGCCTGCGGATCCTTCAGCCACGCGTAGACCCACTCGCGCGTGGTCTTGTCGGCGATGTGTGAGAGCGATGGCGGATCATCGGTCGCTTTCATGGTCGTGCCATCGGGCAACTTCACCGTGTGACAATGCACGCAGCCGTAGCGCGAGAGCAGGTTGCGTCCCTGATTCAGTTGCGGCGTACCCTGTAGCGGGCCGCGGTGGCACTCGCCGCAAGAAGATTCGATGTACTTCGCCGGCAGAATCGGCTGCTCCCACGCAAGCGTGCTGTTGTGCGCTTCGGCGACCGTGGTGGCGGCGCCTTGCCCGCGATGGCAGACCGTGCATCCGAACTCATCGAGCTTATGCGGGATGGCCGGGTGCGTGCGGTAAGGCTGCGTGGGAACATCGGTCAGGCTTGCTTCTTGCAGTCCGACGTGGCAACTGTTGCAGCGATCGACCACGCCGAGTTCCGGCAGCCAGATCTGCTGGATTCCGCCCTGGAAGTGTCGCTGCAGCGTGTTGGCCTCGCTGCGGTTGCGGATCATCCTCAGGTACCCGTGCTGATAGTGCCGCCACTCGCTGAAGAAATTCTTGGCGGGAGCGATCGCCAGCGAGGCCAAGAAGATCAGGCTGACGACACCGAAGGCGCTGACGCTGTCCCCGAAGAGTTTTTGCCAGAGCGACGTAGGTTTTTCGTTCATGAGCGCCGCATCCCTGTACGCATCGTTATCAGTATCGATATGAGCATTGCGATCAACCCTGCCACGGCCAGACCCAGGACCAACCCGGCCCGCGGAAGAATGTGCCGATGGCGGTGAGTACTGCCAGTTCGAATAGGAACCAAGTCATGACCCAATAGGAAAGCGGCCTGGCCGCGAGATAGCGGCGAAAGGCCGAAGGTGACTGCAGAGAACTTTGCGCCGCGAGAAGCATTACCACCGCCATGATCAACGTCGGAACCAGCGCGGCGTAGACCTTGAACGCCAGCAGAAAAAGCGATAGCGCGGCTGCGACGACATAAAAAATACGGAGGCGCTTCGCACGATCTTTCAGGAACAGTCCATCTGCTTCGATGTTGACTCTGAAGTACGGAATGACGATGAGGGCCATTACGACCAGTCCCGGCACCAGCACGCCCGCCACTACTGGCGGAAAGTAGTGCAGCATTTCCTGCAGACCGAGGAAGTACCAGGGGGCCTTGGCGGGATTGGGCGTATGCGACGGATCGGCCAGACCCTCGAGTGGAGCATTGAACATCAGCGCGATCCAGACCAGGATCACCGCAAGCGTCATAATTGCCACCGCTGCACGGAACAGCACTTCCGGGAAAGTCTGGAGTTGATCCTCGGTCTCGGCCTTGACCTGCGCCGAAGTTCGGCGCGTGATGAAGACGATGCGGCGCGGGGACTTCTTCGCGTTGGAGTCCACGCCAGCGACGAAATCCTTGGAGTCTGCCATGACTATTGCGCCTCCTTTGCGTTGGCGGAGTTCGCGCGAACGACCGCAGGCTCACTGGAGTGGGCGTAGAGGCCGCCGTCTTTGCGGATGCGCCAGAAATGGATTGCGACGAAGAACATCGCCGTCAGCGGAAGAATCATGCAGTGCAGCACGTAGAAGCGCAGCAATGCGTTGGCATTGACTGCATTGCCGCCGAGCAGCAGGAAGTGGATTTTGTCTCCGATGACCGGCACCGCAGATGCGATGTTCGATCCCACCGTGATCGCCCAGTAAGCCAGTTGATCCCAAGGAAGTAGATAGCCGGTATAGCTGAGCAGCAGCGTAATCAGAAGCAGGATCACTCCGATCACCCAGTTGAACTCGCGCGGCGTGCGATAGGCCCCGCGATAGAAAACCTTGAACATGTGCGCGAATACCAGGAACACCATGGCGTGTGCCGACCAGCGATGCAGGTTGCGCAGGAACAGTCCCGAAGACACGACGAATTCCAGGTCCTTAGTGTCGGCGTAGGCCTGCGGCGCCGACGGGTGATAGTAGAACATCAAGGGAATGCCGGTTGCGACCAGGATCAGAAAGGTGCCGAGCGTCAGCGTGCCCAAGTACCAAGTCGCGCTGAAACTCAGCATGCGCGTGCGCACTTTGGTCGAGAAGAGGTGCAGGAATACATTCTGCTGAATCGCCAGCGCTCGCTTCAGCGTGCTCGACCCAGTGCCGCTGCGGAAGATCGAGCGCCACACGCGCGTGCCGCGCAAATCGTCGAAATATTGGTCTATTGTTTTCGCCATGCTGGTTTTCGCCTTGTCAGACTCTCACGAAGGAATCCCGCGCCAGCGGCGGCACGTCGGTGGAGCGATCGACCAGAAGATCGCCGTCGTCGTTCAGCCAGATGCGCTTCCAGGGCAGCGGCCTGGGCGCGGGGCCTTCGATCTTCTTCCCGCTCTGCTCAAATTTGCTGCCGTGGCAGGGACAGGCAATCATGTTCAACTCAGGCTTCCACGCCGTCAGGCAGCCCAGATGCGTGCATACGGCGCTCAGAGAGAAGTACCCTTCCTGCGAGTGAATGATGTAGATGCCCGAATTCACATCCAGCGTGACCGAGTCGAGCGGATAGCGGTCGGGTTTGCCGGCGTTCACCACTGGCGACGGCTCAAATAGTACGTTGGGCTCCAGATACTGATACGAGAAGGCCGCGGTTCCTACCGCCGCTACACTCAGCGAGCCGAGGCCGAGTTTTGCGAAAAATTGTCGTCGGCTCATATCGTTGGCCGATTCAGTGCTCTTTTTTTCTTCTGCCATCGGTGCCTCTTGCCTACTTCTGCAGTCTTAATTTCTGCACTCTTTACTTCTTCAACCCCGCGCCGATCGCGGCGACTGAGATCAAGCCGGTCGGCTCTGCGGGAACCAGGTTGTATGACTCCATCGTGATCGTGCCAACAGGACAACGCATCGCGCACAGGCCGCAGCGGATGCAACGGGTTTCATCTTTGAGCATCGCGGCACCGGTGACGACGCCAAGGTCGTCGGCCGCGACTTCGTCGAACTCCACGCCAAAACATTCCTGATTGTCCCGGAGGTGCTTCACCGTTTCAGGCTCGAATGCGATGCGATCGAGTGAAACCAGTTCCAGACATTTCTCCGGGCAAACATCCACGCAACCACCGCACAGGATGCACATGCTCCCGTCTTCGGGAGTGCCTTCGAAGATGGTATTGACCCAGCAGTGCAGGCAGCGTCGTGCCTCGGCGACCGCGGCGGCCGCGTCGTAGCCGACCTCTACTTCAGTCACGCCGGTGCGGCGCTCGAGGGGAAGCATGGGCACGGGCTGGCGGTCGATGTCGAGGTAGCCGAGCGTCATGGCGTGGCGTTTGAGGACTTCCACCTCGATGATCGGTTCTGGATGCTTCCCGCCGCGCAGATATTCGTCAATGCCGACCGCCGCGCGCTTGCCGTCGCCGACGCTATCGATGATGAGCCGTGGGCCAAAAACGCAGTCGCCACCGGCGAAGATGCCGGGAGCCGAAGTCATCAATGACTGCGGATTCACGGCGATCAAGCCACGCGGCGAAAGCTCGACCTTATCTTCGGACGTAAAGAAGTCGAGGCGCGGCGCCTGGCCAATCGCCATGATGATGGTGTCACACTCGATCTGGCTCTCACTGTTGTCGTAAAACGCGGGGTTGAAGCGGCGGTTTTGGTCGAAGACCCACTTGGTCTTGAGAGTTTCGAGCGCGGCCACTTTACCATCTTTGCCGACAACCCGCTTCGGACCGAGGCCGGGGTGCATGATGATGCCTTCCTCCTCGGCCTCAACGATCTCTTCCAGCGCGGCGGGCATTTCCTCGCGACGCTCCAGGCAGACCAGATTCACCTCGCGCGCGCCCATGCGCAGCGCGGAAAGAGAGATGTCGACCATCTCTTTCGTAGCGACGGCGGAGACATTCTCGTCCGAAGGCTCAAGGTCCTCGACGCCGGCGGCATGCTGCTTGACCACCTCGCGCGCCGCGGAGCGAGCCACGTCCATGGCAACGTTGCCGCCGCCGATGACGATGACCTTCTTGCCGATGGTGAACTTGTAGCCCAGATTTACGTTCAGCAAAAAGTCGATGCCCTTGTACACGCCGTCGAGATCGACTCCTGGAATCGTGAGGTCACGGCTGCGGTGAGCGCCCACGGCGATCAGCACGGCGTCGAATCCCTGATGGCGGAGTGCAGAGATGGTGAAGTCACGCCCGGCTGCGTGATTCAACTTCAGAGTGATGTCGCCGGTCTCGAGGATTTCGCGAACCTGCGCCTCGACCACGTCGCGCGGCAAGCGATATTCCGGGATACCCAGGTACAGCATTCCTCCCGCAACCGGGGCGGCCTCGAAAATCGTGACCGCGTATCCCATCAAAGCGAGGTCGTGCGCGGCCGAAAGGCCCACCGGCCCGCCGCCGACAACCGCGACTTTGTATGGAAGTTTCTTCTGCCCGCGCCCTTCGTTGACGTTGATCGGGCGTTTCGACTCCGGCCCGTATTGCTCGGTAAGAAAGCGCTTCAGTGCGCGAATCGAGATCGGCCGGTCAATCTCGCCGCGCCGGCAAGCGGTTTCACAGGGATGCGCGCAGACACGGCCGCAAATACTGGCCAAAGGATTCGGCTCGCGTGCCAGGCGGTAAGCTTCTTCGAACCGGCCCTCGGCAATCAGGCCTACGTAGCGTCCGGCATTGGTGTGAGCCGGACAGGCCATCATGCAGGGGAAGTTCGAATGCAGCCAGTCCCCATCCACCTTCTTGTCTCTGAATCGTTTTAGCATTGCGGCACTTTTAGTCCGAGCGACGGGCAGAGTCAACTGATTTTCTTGAGCGAGAGCAGTAAGACAAATATGGCAGGGAACGACAGCTGCACGCCATCGCTCCCTGCTGCAGCACTCCTTACTTTGTCAGGGTGAAATCCGCCTTGGCGCCGCCAGAGACCGTCACCGGCTTGGACTGGGCTTTGGCACCTTCATGCCAAACCACTAACGTGTAACTGCCGTCCGGAACATCTTTGATCTTGTAAGAGCCGCTCTCGTCGCTCTCGGCAAAATAAGGCGTCGGGCTGACAATTAAGTAGCCCGCCATTTCCGGGTGAACATTACACAGCAGAGGTACCGATCCCGCCTTGTCGAATGTGAAAGAACGCTTTTCGCCCTTCGGCCAGGTGCCCAGATTATGCCCGGCTTTCTTGTCGGTACCGATCGCGGTCCAGAAGACGTTGTGGGCCACGTTGTCGCTATTCAGGAATTCGACCGTTGTGCCTGTTTGTACGACCACGACGTGCGGAACAAACATCAGACCTTTTTGGTCGATCACCGGATGCTCTTTCGGAGCGGGGAAAGTTTTTCCCGCGATTGTATCCACGTAAACCACCGAGTGACCCTTCATGCCAGTAACCTTGCCCTCGATATCGCCTGCCCATGCTGCGCTGCATAGCGCGACCAGCACTGCCAGAACCGCTGCTTTCGTGCCCTTCATAAATTCATCTCCTTTAGAATTGTCGTTGTCATGCGTGTATGCCACGTCAGAAAAGGAACTTGATATCCAAATACACGGTGTTGTTTGCGCTGGCGTTGCGACCCGCGCCGTCGTAGTTGATATTGCCGCCATTGAAGCGCGTGTATCCGGTGTATTGCGCCGCGAGTTGCACGTTTTGCCACGGCCAGACCGAGACGTTTGCGATGTAGCCGGCCCCTCTCGGATCGCCATTCAGGTTACCGCTCACCGCGCCTGAAGGGAATAGCGTCGCATCGGACGTGCCGGTAGTGTTGAACCAGCCGAAAGTTCCGGAATACTTGGTGCCGAAGTGATATTCGGCGTTTGCCTGAACCGTGTTGAGGTGGTGGGAGCCCTGCGCAACTGCCGGCGGATCCGCGTTCAAGCTGGCCAGCAAATCGGAGTTCTCGTGGATGTAAGTTGCCCGGAAGGAAAGCACATCCCTGCGGAACAGAGTCTGATCGATCTGGGTGTCAAAGGCGAAATCCGTGTACGAATCCTGCCAGGGCAACCTGGATCCGTCCGCTCCGGTGATTGCGTTGGGAGTCGAGCGCATGTGCAAGCCATAGGTGCCGATCTCGTACTGCGTCTTCCCCGTCAGTTGTTGCCACGCGACGCGCCAATACGGCGCCACCCCGCGAATATTGACCCCGGCGCCGACACCAGGATTGGGCTGGGTTCCCCCAATATGGTTCGAACGATAAAGCGTTCCGTCGATATACAGGTGGTTGTTCCACATGGCGTAAGCGCCTACTCCACCGACATCCTGCGCCAGGCCGCCATTGATGATGGCGCCTGCGTTCGGACCGGGGGCAACGTCACTGGCCACCCAGGGAAAGCCCCACGCCGGTGTGCTGTTCCACAGGTCTTCCACCGTGGGATTGTTGTTCAGATTGAGGCCGTAGACGAATTCCTTGCCACCCCATTTGGTCGAATTCGCATAGCGAATATCCGTATTGTCCATGCTGAAGTGGTCGCCCTGCCCGCTGTAGGTGACTTGGACAAAGCTTCCCACGTGGGTTGTCCATGCTCCGGAAAGGAAGAGCGAGATGTCCTGGGGAAACTCGAAATTGCCATTCTGCGTGGTCGGCACCGGGGACTTGGTGTTGGTGAAGGAAACGTCCATCATCACGGAAAGGGGAAGCGATGAGAGAAGGTCAAGCGCGGCACTTTTCTTGCCCCCTTCCGTCTTGATGACCTTGGTCTCGTCCGCTTTATCGACATAGCCAAGCAGTTTGAACCGTCTGCCGGCAGGGTTCAGTTCCGGAGGATTGTAGTGGCAGCCGCTGCATGCTAAACCGGTCTGCCGGGCAAAGCTTGGAACAGCCTCTACCTTGGGCGGATTCGCCGCAGCCATAAACAGCAATACGATGCATGGAACTACCATGAACAGGAAAATCACTAATTTTTTCATCGCGAACCTCCTTCTTGTACCCGGCTTCCCGGTTCCGCGCGCAAGGCCGGGGCACCCAGCCTGACGGACGGTTTCGAAAGATCGATGTGACAGGTGGTGCGGGAGGAACTGTACTGCCTTGTAAATGCGGGAATGGCGAAGCTGCTGGCGGTCAGGACAAAGAGCGTTAGCAGCAAAAGACTTAGAACAAAAACGGGCCCGCGAGAGCGCATCTGAATCGCCTCCTAGTCTATGAGTTCGAGAGGTTTGTGGCCTCTAGTCTGGTTGCAAAGATGGGCCTGATACTAGCGATCTTCGAAGTGGCTTTGCCGGGTGATGAATCACACTTCAATGTGATTTCAATCACACGTTTGTAGGATACCGAAAATGGGTCCCGAAATAACATAAGGTGGTGAGTTCTTCCGCCTTCGGAGGCGTTCCGTTGGGAATGCCGACCTGAGACGAGGTTGTGATGTGGCTAGTTTGCCAGAGGGACTTCCCAGTCGCTGATAGGTTCAGCACTACGGACCCCAGTCTGAAACCCCCAATCAAGAGAAGCTGAAGAAGGTTTCAGGTGGGTGTCTGTTCAAAATTGCTCACTTCCGGCGGAGCTTCAAAAAGCGAATCTGCAGCCATTCGCTCGACAGCAACAGTGCGGTAAGAACCGGCTCCCGCTAAGGTTGGTAGGCACAGCAAGGCTCTTCGGCGAACAGATCGCCGGTCACGGCGTATGCGCGAGCCCGCGATCCACCGCAGACCTTGCGGAACGGGCAGCGCCCACACTTCCCTTTCAACTTGGAACTGTCCCGCAGAGACAAGAATAGGGAGGAATCGCAGTACACATCCGCCAGCGACTGAGTCGTGAGGTTGCCGGCCGACAGGGGCAGAAAACGGCTCGGGTAGACGTCGCCGTGATGGTTGATAAAGACCAGGTCCTTGCCGTCATTCACTCCCTTGGGCGACAAGGCGATAACGTCGATCTCGCTCAATTGACCGTGCGATTCCCGTGCCCGCCGCTGCAGGACATAACGCTGATAGTGCTGGCCATCTGTAGTCTTGATTTGAAAGTGGACGCGTTTCGAAGCCGCATAAAGCTTGGCGAAGACTTCTTCGTGCTGCTCACTGCTGAGCATTTCTTCGCTCTCCGCCAGACTGGCGGGAACAAAGAAGAACACATTCCAGAGGGCCGCGTCCAGACGCGTGAGAAGCTCAATCATCGGATCGACGTCATGAAGGTTCCGCCGCGCGAGGATGGTATTGATGTGCACCGCGAGCCCAGCCTCGTTGCACAACCCGATCATCTCCACGGTGCGATGATGCGATCCGGAGAGGCGGGTGTAGCTATCGTGGTGTGCGGCCGTGGAACCGTGCAGCCAAAAACCAACACGCATGAGTCCGCATCCCTTCAAATCTGCGATGGCTTGAGCATCGAGCAAGGGCGTGGGCAGCAAGGTGAGGGAGGTCCGTACGGAACGGCGCGAGGCGAACTCCACGAGGGGGAACAAATCGGGACGGAGAAGCGGATCCCCACCGGTTAGCGCGAGGAGGGGCACGTGCATGGCCGCCACCTCTCCAATGAGATGAAAGGCTTCCGCAGTAGAGATCTCCTGTTTGTCCCGGAGCGAGCGCGCCGCAGAGCGAGCAGACGTCGTTTTCCAGTCGCAGGCTCGCGTCATCTCCCACGTGACTTGCACTGGGCGAAGCCTAAATGCGGGCACGTCCACCCTCTCCCGGGATTCCTCTGCGGTTTGCGCCGAAGGCCATTTCGAGACAACGCGGGCACGAACGGTGGAGTCTGACGGGCCAAGCATGATGCGATCTTAGGGTTACGTGGTTGCCAGGGGCAGTGCGGCGTCGCACGCGGCCCTGTGATACGTGTCACAATGAGCGTCAGAAATCCAAGTGATTTCCATCACAGGGCAAAGTGACTTCTGCCACATGTCCACTCCAGCCGCCATGCGAACCTACATTTGCGGAGTGATGCGAGTGGACCCCAGGGCGGGCCACTGCTGCTCTGTGATGTTGCGACAATCATCTCAGGAGGAAGCAACTGTGAAACATCTCACTCTTCGAATGGGCCTGCTCATTCTGCTGGCTTGTGGAGTAATGGCGATCGGCAGCGCATCGGCCGTGGCACAGGACGCCGCCGCCACTTACAAAGGCAAGTGCGCCATGTGTCATGGCGCGGATGGCAAGGGCTCGCCGACCGGACTGAAAATGGGCGCGCACGACTTCACTTCGGACGACGTGCAGAAGCAAACCGACGCGCAGTTGACTCAGATCATCGCCAAGGGTAAAGGCAAGATGCCTGCATACGATGGCAAGTTGAAAGACACGGAGATCACGGGTCTCGTTGCCTACATTCGCGGTCTGGTCAAGAAGTAGTTCTGGAAAGACGGCCACCATGCGGCCGCAGGGTTATCGTTCGATTCGTACGAATTGGCGGGTGAGAGCATGTCCACGCGAACAACATGGGATCGTTTTGCGCCTGGAATCGTTCTCACCCTGCTTTTGACCGCAGGTACTCTCCGCGCAGCCGCCACACCGCCTCAGGGACCGAGCACCGACGACTGCCTCGCCTGCCACAGCGACAAAACCCTGACCACAAAGCGCGGCAACCGCACTGTCTCTCTTTTTGTGGATGGTAAGAAATTCTCTTCGTCCGTGCACGGATCTCTATCCTGCACCTCGTGCCACGCCGCCCTGGAGGGGAAAGATTTACCTCACTCAACGCCCTTGGCGCGCGTCGAATGCGGCACTTGCCATAGCGACGAGCAGAAGCAACATTCCCACTCCCTTCACGGCAAAGCCATTGCCCGCGGCGATTCCTTGGCACCGCATTGTGTAGACTGCCACGGCAATCACGACATCGTGCCCGTCAAAGACCCGCGTTCCCCCGTGCTTCCCTTGAAAGTACCTTTCCTCTGCGGAAGATGCCACCAAGAAGGCACGCCCGTCCAGACCCAGCGCCAGATTGACCAGCACAATATTCTCGAGAACTACTCTGAGAGCATTCACGGCGAGGCGCTGCTCAAGAAGGGTTTGGTGGTGGCGGCCAATTGCGTTTCCTGCCATACGCCGCACAACATCCTGCCCCACACCGACCCGAATTCCTCGATCAACCGCCGCAACATCGCTGCCACCTGCACCAAGTGCCACGGCGAGATCGAAGAGGTGCACCGCAAGACGATTCGCGGCGAACTGTGGGAGAAAGAAGCGCACGTCCTGCCCGCCTGTGTGGACTGCCACCAGCCGCACAAGGTTCGCAACGTCTATTACGCCCAGGGCATGGCCGACGCCGACTGCATGCGCTGCCATGCCAACGAGCACCTGAAGGCTGCCAATGGCCGCAGCATGTTTGTGTCGGCAGCGGAGATAGCCGGTTCGCGGCACGCGCACCCGCACACACAGGCCGTCCCGGTTTCCTGCAGCCAGTGCCACTCCGAAGTCAACGTCTCACGCGTACGGCCCTGCGAAACCATCACTCACCCGGTGGATTGCAGCAAGTGCCACGAAGATCAGGGCCAGCAGTTTCAGCGCAGCAAGCACGGCCAACTCCTCGCCGTCAAAGATCCAAATGCGCCCAGCTGCAAGGACTGCCACGGCACCCACCGCATTCTTGACAAGCGCGACCCCGAGTCCAGGACCTTCGCCACAAGGGTGCCCGAGTTGTGCGGAGGCTGCCATCGCGAGGGCCAGAAGGCCGCTGTGCGCTACATCGGAACCCAGCACGAGATCGTTCAGCATTACCGGGAGAGCATTCACGGCAAGGGTCTGCTCAAGAGCGGCTTGACGGTAACCGCGACCTGTACCAACTGCCATACCGCGCACCTGGTCCTGCCCAAGACGGACCCGCAATCCACGGTAAACCCGAAAAATGTTCCTGCCACTTGCGGAGCGTGCCACCACGGAATCGAAGAACAGTTTGAACAGAGCGTGCACTCTCGGCTGGTGACCAAGACCGACAAGGAACTGCCGGTTTGCAACGACTGCCACAGCGCGCACACCATCCGCCGCACCGACGAGACCGGCTTCATGCTCGACATCATGGACAAGTGTGGCCGCTGTCACCAAGAAATCGCCAAGACCTACTTCGACACCTATCACGGCAAAGTCTCGCGCCTGGGCTACACCAAGACCGCCAAGTGCTATGACTGCCACGGCGCGCACGACATCTTGCGCGTCGCCGATCCCCGCTCGCATCTCAGCCGTGCGAACGTAGTCGCAACCTGCCAGAAGTGCCACTCGACCGCAACCCGCCGCTTTGCCGGCTATCTGACCCATGCCACGCACCACGATCCCAAGAAGTACCCGTTCTTGTATTGGACTTTCTGGGGAATGACCACCCTGCTGGTTTCGACCTTCGTGATCGGGGGATTACACACTCTGCTCTGGCTGCCGCGCGCGCTCGAGATGCGGCGCGATCTCAAAGCCGAGGAGGCTCGGGAAGAAGCGACGCGGCCGAATCCCGGCACTGCAGGCAAACCGGGCGAGGAAGGATCCCATGCCGACTGATCTCGAGTTACAAACTCCGGAGGTGCGCTCCGCCACACCCGTTGATCTTCGTCGGCAGGATCGCCCTCGGCCGGAGCGTGAGTTCGTCCGCTTCACCCGCCTACAGCGCACGCTGCACGCCTGTATGATTGTCAGCTTCCTCAGCCTGGCCACCACCGGTCTGACTCTGAAGTTCTCATATACCCGATGGGCGGCGATGGTCTCGCGCTTTCTGGGTGGATTCCTCGTTGCCGGCTTTATCCATCGCACCGCCGCGATACTGATGTTCGGGGTCTTCGTCGCTCACCTGTACAACCTTCTGCAACTGAAGCGGAAGGAGTACAAGTCATGGCGCGCCCTAGTGCTGGGCCCGGACACCATGCTGCCCACAGGCCGGGATTGGCGCCAGTTCGTCGCCACCATGAAGTGGTTCATCGGCATGGGTCCACGCCCGCAATACGGGCGCTGGACGTACTGGGAAAAATTCGATTATTTCGCCGTGTTTTGGGGAATCGCGGTCATCGGCTCCACAGGTCTGACGCTCTGGTTTCCGATTTTCTTTACGCGCTTCTTGCCCGGTTCGTTCCTTAACGTGGCCACGGTCATCCATAGCGACGAGGCGTTGCTCGCTACGGGCTTCATCTTTACGGTGCATTTCTTTAACACACACCTGCGGCCGGAAAAATTCCCCATGGATACGACGATCTTCACGGGCCACATGCCTCTGACCGAACTGAAGCGCGACAAACCTTTGGAATACGCAGCTCTGGTTGCCTCAGGACGCTTGGAAGCGGAACTGGAAGAGCCGCAGCCGGAGATCGTGGTGCGAACCATCCGCGTGTTCGCCTGGATGGCGCTGAGTATCGGCTTCAGCATCGTGGTCTGGATCATTTACGCGATGCTTTTTGCGTACAAGTAGCGCCGCCGGACAAGGGCGTCACCGCGGTGATTCGCGGGCGCTACCAAGGAGTTACTGATGATGGCAGGGAAACATCGCTGCTGGCTGATCTGGATGGGATTTGTCGTGGCTTTTGCCATCTGCTGCCCCCGGCCGCTCGCCGCCTCCGATCAGGATTGCCTGGCCTGCCACGGCGACCCCAGCATGAAGTCCGAGTCCGGCCGCAGCCTGCACGTGGACGCCGCCAATTTCAAAGGCAGTATGCACGCCGCCCTGGGCTGCACCGACTGCCACGTTGGCGTCAAAGAGTATCCCCATCCCAAAGGGATGCGACTCCCCAAGTGCTCGACTTGCCACGAAGAGCCCGCCGCTCAGTTGCCGGCGAGCGTCCACTCCGTTCTCGGCGCCGATGCTTGCGCCAGTTGTCATGGCAAAGCGCACGAAGTGCAGGAGGCGGCGAAACTCCTGCCCCAGCAGTGTGCCACCTGCCACGAAGACGCGGTCCGCGGTTATCAAGTGGGCGTTCACGCCATCGCCCGCAAAGACGGAGACGGACAGGCTCCCACCTGCACCGCCTGCCACGGCGGCCCGCACCAGATTCTCGCGTCCAGCGATCCTAACTCGCCGGTGAGTCACGTTCACATTCCCACCACGTGCGCCAAGTGCCATGGTCAAAAGTTCGTCATGGAACGCGCTGGATTCAGCACGCAGCCCTTCTATTCCTACGAGGAGAGCGTTCACGGAAGAGCGGTAGCGGCGGGATCCACCAAGGCCGCGGTGTGCACGGACTGCCATGGCGTTCATGAAATTCGCTCCGCGAGCGACGATAAGTCGTCCATCTTCAAATTCAATGTTCCCGGCACCTGCGCCAAGTGCCATAACGGCGTGGAGCAGGAGTTCATGCAGAGCATTCACGGCCAGGCCATTAGCCACGGCAACTCGCAGGCGCCGGTCTGTACCGATTGCCATGGAATTCATTCCATCAAGTCGCACATTGATCCCAACTCTCCAGTCTCGGCACAGAACGTGGCCCAGGCCACTTGCGCACGCTGCCACGAGGGAGTTCGGCTCTCGCAAGAGTTTGGCGTGGAAGGCCGGCGCGAGACCACGTACCTGGCCAGCTATCACGGACTGGCCTCACGAGGCGGATCGCAAGTAGTCGCTAACTGCGCCAGTTGCCACGGGACTCACAGCATCTTTCCTTCGAGTGATCCGCGTTCGACAATCAACCACGCTAACCTGGCGCGCACCTGCGGGCAGTGCCATCCGGGGGTGACGGAGAAATTCACCGCCGCCAAGGTGCACGTCGGCGCCCCTCTCTCCGCCGATGTAGGCAGCAAAGCCGTGCGCTGGATCCGCCGCTTTTACATGGGTATGATTTTTGCGGTGATCGGCGGCATGCTGGCGCACAACTTCATTATTTGGCGGGCCAAGCTGCTGGCCCTGCGCAAGACCGAACACAATCTTGTCGAGCGCATGCCGCTCCGGTTCCGCTTGCAGCATGCCACGCTGCTGACCAGCTTCATTGTGCTTGTGCTGACAGGCTTCGCCTTGAAGTTCCCCGATTCATGGTTCGCTTCCATGCTGTCACTGGGTGAGCATAAGCGACACCTACTGCATCGCATCGCGGCTGTCGTGCTGATCGGAGTGAGCGTGTATCACGTGCTCGACTCTATCCTCAGCCGCCAAGGACGAAGGCTGGTGCGCGATCTGTTCCCCACGCTGGACGATGTTCGCGGCGCGTGGCAGAATCTCAGCTACTATCTCGGTCTGACTTCGCGCAAGCCTGAATTTGCCCGCTTTAACTACGCGGAGAAAGCCGAGTACTGGGCTCTAGTCTGGGGCATGATCGTGATGGCCGTAACCGGGATTATGCTGTGGGCCAAGGTTTCGGTGGGAAATCACTTGCCGCGCTGGTGGTTGGATGTAGCGACTGCCATTCACTACTACGAAGCCGTGTTGGCGACTCTCGCTATCGTGGTCTGGCACTTTTACCAAGTGTTTCTCGATCCAGATGTTTATCCGATGAACTGGGCCTGGTGGGACGGGAAGATGCCGCTCCACCGCTATCGCGAGGAACACGGCCTGGACGACATCGGTGTAACCGAAGCGCTAAACGGGCGAGCCACGTGACAGAACCAGCTGAGGAGCAGGCAGAATCAGAGCCGATTGAGGTCAAGCATGGAAACTGAGAAATCCCCCCCGCCAGCGGTAGAGCCCTGGCACCGCTCGCGTATGCTGCTGCGAAACCCGGTCAGCCTTGCGGGGGTGGCGCTAGGGATCGTCAGCATAGCCAACATTTTCCTTTTCTTCCTGATTGACCAAATCGCGGTCCGGCCCAGTCCGTATATCGGAATTTTGGCTTACATGGTGTCGCCCGCCTTCCTGGTTCTGGGTCTGTTGCTCATGCTGGCTGGCGTGCTCCTGGAGCGACGGAAGCACGCAGCACCGACAGCTTTCTATCCACGGGTGGACCTCAACGATCCGAGGCAGCGCAGTGCGGTCGTCGCTTTTACAACGTTTCTGGTGGTGTTTGTCGCAGTGAGCGGAGCGGGCAGCTACAAGGCTTACGAGTTCACCGAATCGACCGCCTTCTGCGGACAGCTGTGTCACACGGTAATGAGCCCGGAATACACGGCTTACCAGCTTTCTCCCCATGCCCGCGTGGCCTGTGCTGAGTGCCATGTTGGGGCCGGGGCGACGTGGTTTGTGAAATCCAAACTTTCCGGCAGCCGTCAGGTTTTTGCAACGGTCTTCAATACGTTTCCACGGCCCATTCCTACGCCGGTACACAATTTGCGCCCCGCTCAGGAAACTTGCGAGCAGTGCCACTGGCCGAAGAAATTCTACGGCGGCCAGCTCAAGGTGTTTTCCCATTACGCTAACGATGAAAAGAACACCTTCCGCCAAGTCCGAATGCTGATCAAGACCGGCGGAGGCGATCCTGCCACAGGCGCGCCAGAGGGCATCCACTGGCACATGAACATCGGCAACAAGATCGACTTTGTGGCCGCCGACGAAAAGCGGCAGACCATCCCCTATATCCACGTCGAAGACACGCAGGGGCGCGTCACCGAGTATTACGCCAAGGACTCAACCCTCAGCAAAGATCAGATCGCCAAGGCGGAGAGGCACCACATGGACTGCGTGGACTGCCACAACCGTCCGACCCATATCTATGTTCCGCCGGACCAGTCAGTCGATCAGGCGCTGCTGGCGCGCCGTCTCGACGTTTTCCTGCCATTCATCAAGCAGGAGGCGGTTACCGTCCTGACCGGGACGTATGCCACAACCGACGCCGCCATGCAAGGAATTGCGAGTGGCCTGCAAGGTTTCTATGAGAGCAAGTACCCCGACGTGGCGAAGACCAAACAGTTGGAGATTCGCAACGCGGTCACCGAGGTCCAGGCGATTTTCCGGCGCACGGCGTTCCCTGAAATGAAACTGAACTGGCAGACCCATCCCAACAACCTGGGCCACTACTACTACAGCGGTTGCTTCCGTTGTCACGACGGGCAGCACGTCAGCGCCGACGGCAGAGTGGTAAGTAAAGACTGCAACCAGTGCCACACCCTTATGTCAGAAACGGAAGGCACCGCCAGCGTGGCCGCCACCGCTCTGCCCAGCTTTCAGCATCCAGTCGATTTAGGAGACATGACCCAAGTCAACTGCGCTGACTGCCATACTGGAGGAGTCGGGCCATAACCCCCGCGACTCTTGTGGAAGGAGTCTGCCTTTCCGATAGCGGATCGTGCTGCCTGGTCCGAAAATTGGCCATCCCGGTGCCGTTAAATCACTCTTGAGCAACAAACCAGACCGTTGATAGATCGTCTTAACACGCAATGACCGGCGTTCAAAATGTGAAATCGCCCGTTAGCAACACTTACTGCTTTGGCGCATCATGGGCGCATGAAACAGCACTTCATTCCGCGAGATGCCACTTGCGCCGAGCTCCTTTGGGTTCGCCCGCAATCGACCACACGTATAAATGTGTTTTGCCGTATTCATAATTCCGCTTTCCCGTTTTCTTCGCCGCGTCGTACAGCTCGGGCTGGTCCTCGACCCCATACCAACTCGTGACCAGCCTCACTGACGTTGCGTGGTCCTGAGTGCAAGAATAGTTTGCGTTATTGAGCCAAAAGAGTCGCAAACGAGGCGTTCGCCGACGAGGAATTGCAACCAACGCATGGGTGCGGTGCCGAGCAGATCTCGGGAGACATCACCATGAAGCGCGCGGCACCGCATCTTTATCTGGTACTGCTGGCCCTGACGTTCTGGGTTACTCCTTCTCCTGCACAGATAGGCGGAATGCGGGAACTGCCGTTATCGTTTGAAGGCCGCGTCTCCAACAAGCAAGGCCTGCCGATCGCCGCGGTTACCATTGAGCTTCTTTCGAACACCGAGCAGGTCGTGTCCGCAACCCAGACAGACGTTGATGGGAACTACATGCTCGTCGACGTTTCCCTGATACCCGCTCATTACACGCTCCGCTTTGAAAAGAGCGGATACGCACCCCTCATGCGGGGAATCGACCTACAACCTGACTCAAGTTCTGGAACCATCCAGTTGGATGTAGAGCTGTCTCTCGTTCAGCTCCCTTTCGCTGGGCGGCCTCGCGGAAAGACAGGCGTTCAACTCGCCCAGATCAAAGTGTTCTATGCAACTGACCGGAAGGCAGCCATTGAGAACGGTGTGACGACCTATTCGGGCGCACCCTCTGGAGCAGGACTGGCATTTGGCTCCTGCGACGTCACGATCCCGCCGAACCATAAAGAGGGCAATATCGAAGGACCATCACTGTGGCGGCTGGAGTTCTCTGCGAATCCAGACGAAAACATTGCGATCCGACGCGTCGACCCGGCTGCCAAGGTGCAGTTCTTTCACGACTTGAACGAGGCCGTAGGCGGCAGCAAGGGTCGGCAGGCATTCGTCTTTGTTCATGGCTACAATGTCACGTTCGAAGATGCGGTCAAGCGAACGGCTCAACTCGCTTACGACATGCGCTTCGGTGGAGTTCCGATCACGTACAGTTGGCCCTCCAAAGGCAGTATTTTCGGCTACGGCGATGACGAGAAGCAGATTGAAGGCACAAAGGAAAATCTCAAAGGATTCTTGAGGGACGTCCAAGCGCAGTCCGGTGCGAGCGCTATTTATCTGATCGCTCACAGCATGGGAAATCGTGCTCTACTGGCAGCCCTCAGCCAGCTTGCAAGCGAAACTCAAGGCAAAGAGGTTCAGGCATTCAAACAAGTGGTCCTGGCAGCCCCTGACGTTGCCAAGGCCGACTTCAAGCAACTGACCGGTAACATCGTCACCCGCAGCCCTCACCTGACACTGTACGTCTCGTCCCACGACCAAGCGTTGCTGCTCTCAAGTCGTCTTCACGGCGGTCTTGACCGCGCGGGTGACGGACAGCCTGATCCAGTTGTCCTCCACGGCTTGGACACCGTTGACGTATCGCGCGTGAGCACTGAGCTGCTTGGGCATACGTATTACGGCGACTGCACGTCGGTAGTATCGGACATCGTTCGAGTGCTCCGAAATGAAATGGTGCCTCGTGGCTTGCAGCCGGCAGTGGCACCCAGCGGCTCATATTGGATTATGGTCCCTCATTGATTCGGGAACGATGCGATGAACAGCTTCGAGGCACGAGGCAGGAATGTTCAACGACTTGGGGGACAACTCCCTGTGGCGTTTATGAAATTGGGTGTTGCCGCTATGTTCGCGCTGATCGGGTTGCTCTTGGGTCCGCGGGCCACGGCGCAAACTCAACGCGCGCTGCTCATCGGCATCAATACCTATCAGCCTGCTGGCACACATGCGGAGCATCCCGCCAACTGCACATACGGCCGCTGTGAGTTGGGGGCCTTCGAGAATCTGGATGGAGCGGTTAACGATGCGCAGGCTGTGGCCGACCTGCTTACCAGTCCCAAGTTCGGATTCCCGGCGGACAATGTAGTTCTGCTCACCAACCCTGGGCCACCTCGTCCACGACCCGGAGTGGTGATTCTGCCCGCAGCGCAAACCTCGCATGACGGCATTCTTGCTGCCATGCAGAAGTATCTTGTCGATCTGCCGCAGCGTGGAGATACCGTGGTCTTCTATGACGCCAGTCACGGTTCGCTTCGCGTCAACAGTAAGGGCACCAAGCTGACGGTGCTGTTAAACGGCAAGTATGTCCACGCCGATAGCACGCTCGTACCCGCCGACGCTTACAAAGGCGGCTACGACGTCCGCGACCGCGAAATGACCCGCGTCTTCAATGCCGCCCTGGACAAAGGGATTCATCTTACTGTGATATTCGACAGTTGTCACAGCGGCGGCATCAGCCGTGGTATCGGCCCGAAATACCGCGAGCGGAGTCTGGCCTTTGACCCACGCGACATTGCTGAGCCACCCGACCTGCTCTCCGACGGGCGACCACAGCCTGCGCCCACCGAGCGGGGGGACAATCCGGCGCTGGTCTTTTCCGCTACGCAGCAGGACCAGACGGCCAAGGAGATGCCTCTCTCCGACTCGGCAACCGAGCCGCATGGAGCCTTTACCGCGGCTCTGATTGAAGCACTACAGGCTTTGCCCTCAGGTACGCCGGCATCCATCATGTATCAGCGCGTGAGGGCCGTTCTCGAAGGCGGAAGTATACCCGATCAGGAGCCCGATCTGGACGCCACGCCTGCGCGGCGCCAGCAACCGCTTTTCGGAGGTGATGCGGCGGATGTCGGCAAGGTTCGTACAGCAGCGCTGAATACTGATGACGCCGGCAGCGTGTGGCTGGACATAGGCCGCGTATCAGGCATTGGAATCGGTAGTCAATTTACCTCGACGTTCCCGAACACAAAGGGACAGACGGTTCGACTTCGCGTGACCGGTTTGGAGGGCATTGCTCGTTCCTCGGCCGAGGTCATCAACCCTACCGGAGCTACGGTTAGTCCCGGCGAGGTCTTCGAACTAACAAAATGGATACCGGCTGTGTCTGCGCCTCTGCGCGTGTGGCACTGGCCATCCAATCTTTCTCAGGATGAGCTATTGACCGCAGCAGCGCAGATCAAAGCCGCCGACGTTGCCACAGTCTCCGATCCAGCCGAGGAACCGTGGACTCACGTCCTCAGTTGGGACGGTACGAATTGGACACTGCAACAAGCCGGCGCGGCTTCCCCCACCGCGCTGGACGCTCACCTGACGGTGAGTGCTTTGAAACAACATGTTCCAACCGGAGCAAAACTCTGGGTAAACCTCCCGCCGTCGCGGGAGTTGGCAGGAAAGCTTGTGCCAGGTGACCCGAACAGCGCCTTCCAGGCGGCAGCCGATCTGGCCGGCGCCCACTACGCCCTGGCGGGAGTGCTGACTGCAAATGGCCCTGCCTATGCCTGGTTCCATAAGAGCGAACTTGCGGCTGGCCCGCCTGTATCGGGCAAGAACGGCCATAGCCCCGGATGTTCTCCCACATCGCAGTACCCGGTGCGCAGCGACTGGGTGGCAGTTGGCACCGCCAGCGTCTTCGAGGAGAGCGTCGCTAGGCTGAACAACTTTGCATCGCTGCTGGCTAAAGTCCATGGTTGGCTCGAACTGGCAGATAGCCCCGCCGATGCATCCACCGCGAGCTACTATTCCCTGGCGCTGGTTCCGGCATCCGACGAAACGCCGCTTTCCGCCGACGAGCCTGTACGCCAGGGCGATCTGCTGAGGATGGCTCTGCAGTCCACTGGCCGGATTGTCGAAAAGCGCTGGGTCTACATTCTCGACATTGACTGTCACGGCAAAGGCACGGTCCTTTATCCGGGTAACTATGCGGAGAACCAGTTTCCCAACGACGCCGACAACGGCCGCCAGTTCTTCCTGCCCGGTGCGCGTACGCTGCGCATTGGCCCACCCTACGGCGTTGACACGTTGATTCTGCTGAGCACGGCGGAGCGCCTGCCAGATCCCTACATGCTGAACTTCGAAGGGGTCGCTTCGCGCGGTACGCGAGGAGTCGAGTCGCCGCTGGCAAGGCTGTTGAACGAAACCAGCGCTGGAACCCGAGGTCTTGCAAGTGAGATACCGACCAACTGGGGTATTGGAGTCACAACAATTCGCAGTGTGCCCAAGGACGCATCCAAATAACTCCCATGTGCTGCACGACGTCAATCAACTCACTCAACGGTTTCCATACGGAGAAGGTGGTAGATGAGTGAAGAAGTTACTCGTTAGGGTGTGCGTGGCCATCGGGTTGATGGCGGCTACGATCGCAGCCGGTGCGCAGACTATCTCGTTGCGGGATCAGATCGTCCAGCATGAGCAGAAGCTAGCAGAGGCGCGCGCGGGCAATAACACCAAAGCCGCGATGATGGAACTGCTTTTTCTTGGCACGCTTTACCGGATGTCGGGAAAGATGCAAAAGGCGCTGGATTGCCTGAACGAGGCTTTACCCATTGCACAGAATGCGGACAATCATGTCGCTCAGGCCATAACACTGAATGCCATGGGCAGGGTTTATACGGACCTGGGGCGGGAGGACAAAGCGCTGGCACTGTTCAACCAGTCGCTTCCTATGTGGCGTGCGCTTGAGATTAGGCAGGGCGAAGCCAGCACGCTAAGCCACATAGGCAAAGCCTATAACAATTTGGGGCAACGGGATGAGGCGCTGAAGTACCTGAACCAGTCGATGTCGATCTGGAACGAAATCGACAGCCGGGGCTCCAAACACATGACGATGAGGGAGAAGCTTCACAATCTGGGCCAGTTGCGGGCGCTGAAAGAGATGAACGACGCGCTTCCGGCCTCGCGGGAAACGATTGGACGCGCCAGCGAAGCCAGCACGCTGGACAATCTCGGAAGAACGTATGCCGATATGGGCCAGGGTAGAAAGGCGCTCGTGTATTTCAGTCAGGCGTTGATCCTGTGGCGCCAGGCGGGTGTGCGAGAAGGCGAGGCGCTGACACTGAACAACATGGGCAGTGTCAATGCTGATCTTGGTTTGAAGCAGAAATCGCTGGAAGACTATAACCGCGCGCTGAAGATCTGGCGCCAGGCGGATAGCCGGGAGGGCGAGGCCCTCACATTGAATAGCCTGGGGCGGCTGTATCGCGATCTCGGGGTGCAGCAGACGGCGCTGGACTACTACAACCAGGCCCTTCCGGTCTGGCGCGAGGTGGGGGCGCGCAACGGGGAGGCCCTCGCGCTTAGCGATATTGGAAGGGCCTATGCCGATATGGGGCAGCCGGACAAGGCTCTGGAGTATTGCGCCCAAGCCTTGCCGATCTTTCGCGAGACCGGGAGCCGTCGGGGCCAGGCGATGACCCTCAACAACATGGGCAGAGATTATTCCCTGCTGGAGGACGCAGACAAGGCGCTGGACTTCGACATCCAGGCGCTGGCAATCTGGCGCGAGGTGAAGGACCAGCGCGGCGAAGCGCTGGCACTGATGACCATCGGCTGGGCCTACTCGGCGCTCAAGCAGCCGGAGAAAGCATTAGCCAGCACACTTAGCGCCTTATCGTTGGTAAAGGCCGCGGGCGATCCGCAGATAGAGGGAGGGATTGAGACCTCACTGATGCTCGGCTTCCGAAAACAGAATCACCGGGATGAAGCGATTTTCTTCGGGACTGAAGCGGTGAATTCCTATCAGCGGATTCGCAGGAACATCTCCATGATGGACAAAGATCTGCAGACTGGATTTGCGCAATCGAAGGCTGGAACTTATCGAGTGCTGGCGGAACTGCTGATAGAGGCCGGCCGGCTTAGGGAGGCCGAGCAGGTTCTCGATCTCCTCAAGGAGCAGGAGTTGAAAGACATTGTTCGTGGTGCGGCTCCCAATACCGCGGCCAAGGTCGAACCGCTGAAGCTCACTGCCGCGCAGCAAAAGGCTGAGAGCGAGTTGCCGGCTCTGGAGAAGATGGCACGGGCTGTTGTGGAGCTCAGTATTGAATATGCAGTTCTGCAGGCGAAAGCGACGCGTACTACTGAAGAAGACGCTCGACTGAAACAAATGGAAGCAGGCATTGCGCAGCAGAGAGGGGAAATCCTGGCCTTCATTACCAACACCATCTTTCCCGAGTTGGAGCGGAACCCCGGTACCGATCCAGGGAACGGACCTGCAGCGGGCGAGAATTCCGCACCGAGTTATCTGCAGTGCGCGCTGGCGAAACTGGGTCCGCATGTGAAGGGTATTCGTCTGCTGCTGGGCGAGGGCCATGTTTACGCGATTGTGGTCACGGCCAACGCGCGAAAGAAAGTCGAGTTGACGGTCACTCCGTCCGAGTTGCGCAGCAAGGCCTTTGAGGCACTGAAAGCTCTGGGCGCACGCGCGTCCGATCCCAGGCCGCAACTGGGTCAGCTCTATGCCATGGTGGTGGCTCCCCTGGAAGATGAACTGAAGACGATGGAAACGCCTCCCGACGCGCAGGGCCGCGCCCCGACGCTGCTATGGTCTTTGGATGATGCCTTACGCTACCTGCCGATGGCCGCTCTCTATGATGGCCAGCGTTACATGGTCGAGCGCTTCAATAATGTTCTCTTCACTCCTGAAAGCTACGGCCACATGACGGACTCACCGCTCCTGAGCGAGTCCAAGTCCAATGTGCTGGCGATGGGCTTGTCCAAGAGTTACGGCGGACTGCCTCCGTTACCGGGTGTGATGCCAGAGCTGAATGCCGTGGTCCACGACCCAGCCGCGTCTGAATCGCATGGCACAATGGAAGGAAAGCTGCTGCCCGATGAAAGGTTCACGCTAGCTGCGCTGAAGGCAGAGCTTGGCACCGGCAAGAGCGTTCCCGTCGTGCACATTGCCAGCCATTTTGTCGTGGAAACTGGCAGCGGCGAGGAACCATTCCTGATGCTGGGCGGAGAAGCTTCAGGAGATACGAAGGGATATGCGTGGAATCTCTCCGACATGGAAAATTCAGCGGTTGCCTTCCACGGAACCCGCCTCCTCACCCTCTCGGCATGCAGTACGGCGAAAGACTACAAATCCAGGGACGGCGTGGAAATGGACAGCCTGGGAATGATCGCCCAGCAGAAGGACGCCCAGGCAGTACTGGCAACGCTTTGGGACGTGAGTGACGAGAGCACCAGCAGGCTGATGAGCGACTTCTATTCGAGGTGGGTGAACCATCCCGCTGACGGCAAAGCGGAGGCATTGCGCCAGGCTCAGATTGCGCTCCTGCACGGGCCTGCCGTGTCCTCGAGCGCTGGAAGCGGTCGCGGCGTTCAGACCGTGGACAATTCAAGTCCCACGCCACAGGCCGCAGGCTTCACTCATCCGTTTTATTGGGCACCATTCGTTCTCATTGGAAATTACCAGTAGCTCCATCTCGGACAAACTCCGGCCAAGGTTGCCGTTCGCAGAATTCCCATCGACCTAGATGGCGGATGCCTAAACGACGTCGACCGATACCACGCAATAACTCATGTCCTCCAGGGTGTGTTCGAGGGCATCATTCCTGTCGGACGGTTTCGTGCCTTGGGGCACCAAGGCATAATCCCCCAATTCGTATTTGCCGGAGAGAACCTTCGAACTGCCGGTGCTGGGCACGATGAGGTAGGTTCCGGACTTAAGCGCCAGTGCTCTGCCGTGGTGCTGCTGGCGAGCCTCTTGGGTAGCCAGGAGTGGAGTGTCCTCCATCTGGAAGACATGCTCAGGCTTGGAGGAAGTCTGGCCATGCAGAAAGCCAAAGATGACGTCGATATTATTAAAGGCGGTTTCCGCAATCGCTGGAAGACCCATGCCTAGTACCGATACAGCTGACTTGACCAGGCCGCCTCCCGAGCTTTTCTTTCCCGTCGAACTCGTCCCGCTGCCATCCGACTTGCTCTTCGATCCGAAATCTGGAAGCATTCCCGAGATTGATTGCAGGAGCTGGGACCACTTGCTTGCTCCTTTCTGTACTGAGAAGTTCCATGCCCAGAAGCCGATTCCCGCAGCCAGTGGGACCTGTTTCGAACGGCCCCACGTGCTCTTTGGATCAAAGCCGAGCGTATGAAAGTCGCCAGCATTCTCGCCCTTGAAATTGCCAATGGCGGACCAGTTGAGTGGCTCAGACAGAAGGTGCAGCGGTTGGCCCTGCTTGATGTCTACGCGTAGCGAACCGGTGCCTGCACCCTTGATTACTTGCCGGTGGGCGCCAGATAGACGAATCGTATCGACAGACATCGAAACGCTTACGTCTCCCTTTCCAAGCAGACCGTTTTCGCCAAAAGCGCTCTCGGTGGCGACGTCAAAACCGCCGGTTGCGGGATTGAAGAAGAGAAAGTCGGCTTCGCCCGGGAAAGGAAGGCCCCTCTGCTTGGGAGTTGGCGGAAGGGTACCGCGCTGCGCGAAGAACTGGGAAGGCTTACGCACCTTCCCTGTCCAGAAATCAAAAGTAGCCTCGTCAAACGGACCCTCGGGCTCTGACACGGCCTGCGCAAGGAGTTGGGCCGGGAGCGTCCCGGAAAGTCCAATTGCGAATGCTGTTGATGCCAGCAGCGATCTCCGATCCATATTCATGATGATGATCTCCTATAAATTTCAGCTTTCACGGCTAACGTTCCAGAAGGATTGCTCCATCTCTGGTTCGTACAACGCGCTCGAAGTCATTCCGTCGTGTCAATAATCCACCCCCTGCCAGTAGTTCGGTGTGTTCACGATCTCATATTTGTTCGGGTTTGCCTGAACCATCGCGTTCGCGACTGAGTTCCACTGCGTCGCGTGGCCCACCATCCCGGTTCCGGCCACATTGTTGTTCTGCACAACGGTCTGGTCCAGCAAGTAGTTGCTGAACCCCTGGCCGTTTTTCGAAATAGAATCCTCGTGGTAGTCGAACGAATTCTGCTGCATTCGGCGCATTTGGTCGGCGTCGTTGTAGCGTTGGGTGGCCTCCGCGCCGATCTGATGAATGCGATCCACCTGATTTTGGCTCTCCCGGATTAACCCCTGGGTGTTGGCGCTCACCTGCGCGATCCCCGCTGCTGTCTGCTGGTTCATGACCTGCTGATTGATTCTCCAACTGCGGTTGATGGCCTCTAGTGTGCTCCATTCCGAATCGGCGATAGCGTCGGGAACTGTTGAGAGATTGAGGGTGACCAAATACATGCCGCTGCTGGCGGCTGTGGGATCGGTTGCGCGCATTACGGCCCTGAACGCCTGCATCCCGCTTCCGTCGAGATCGACATGCCCGCTGGCAAACACCCAGTGATCGTTCGTCGCAGATTGCGCCGGCTTGATCTCGTCAACCTGCAAGCGCGCCGGAGGCATGCCGTTGGCACGGCGCCAAGCCTGGAACATATCCGGAAACGACCTCACCATGTCTCCGCGAAACGGATAGACCACCACGCCCCGCTGCGCCGGCATTCCCTGCATAAACCTCTGCGACGGATTCGAGGGATCGACTGCGAGCTTCGACATGTTTATGCCGATCTTCTCGCCACGCGGTCCACTCACCACCATGGTTCCGCCACCACTACGCGGATCGAGCTTCCATCCATCGGGAAGGCCGATCGTCGACGAGTTGTCACTAGCGGCCACAGTATGCAGGCTGGGAACTGCGCCCGAGTTAGCTGCGGGTGAGCCGGAGGCGGGCACGGTTGAACTCCGGTCCGCCGAACTGCTGGCGGCGACCGCCCCTCCGGGGTTCCACACGGCAAACAGTTGCTGCAACATTCCATTGGCTGTCTGGCCAAACCGGTCGGCCGAATCGGAAACAACGGCCGCCTCCGTCTGGTTCGGTCCGGTCTGTGTGGCAATTACCATGCCGGCCAACTGCCGGTTGCCTTGCGCGTGGTCCACCACTGTGAAGAAAACCCCAGCTGAGATGGAACCCTTGACACGGAACACTTGGCCCACCACTGGCTTTTCTCCGCAGGCCTGATGGATCTGCCTCAAGACGCTGCCCATCGCCGCCGGCAGGGTGCCTGCGCCGGCCGCAGCACCATACTCGATGATGCCGCCTGGCGACGTCGGAATCGTGGTCAGCGCCTTCTCTGCGGCAGCCCCGGCCTGGTTCGACGCCGTGCATGAGATCAGGGTCACCACAGATAGGGCGAAGGTTGCGACGAGGATTTGTGCGGAACGCATAGCGCCTGGTCTCCTTAGGAGCCTGTGCCAAGACCCGCTTGCATTACGGCTGTGCAACCGGCAACGGAGCCTTGCCACTGGCAGTTTTGTCAACTCAAGAAGCCGTAACAGCTCTCACATCTAGACTGCGCAAAGCACCGGCTTTTTGTGTCATGCGTGCAAAGCCTGAGCTCCGCCCGAGACAAGAATCGGACAGCCCGGTCCGCCCCCGTCGGGGCTTACATACTGGCACCTTGTCTCTGCGATGGATGTGACGGCGGAGTCTAACTCTTCCGGCAACGTGAACCCCGGATTATCCTGACACCAGCTCTGGAACTAACTCCTACTGCAGTCGAGGGAAAGTGTGCCAGGCAATAGGGTGATTCCTTGGGTTGTTGGACTGTGTAATTCTCTGCTCAGGGTTGCTTAGTGTCAGTGATGCTGGTCACTTGTTCATGTGGGCAAGCCGTGCACTTCCTCTGACGCCTTGATGCTCTCGCGATATCGGGTTGAAAGAGAAAGCCACCTTTTCCATTGGCGGCGTGTAGTCGTGACAACGGGCTAGTGGCCTGTCGCAGTGAACGCGTTAGCGCAAGGCATGACGAACTCACGCCTCGCTCCGCGCAGCGGGGCGGACGAATGCGTCCGCCCCTACATTCCGCGCACCTAACGCTGTCTCTGCGACAGTTCACAGGTGGGTAGCCACCCATCGAGCAGTTACTGGTGCACGGGCGATACCTGCGCCTTCACCCTGCGAACCTCGGAGCCGGGTCGGCCACTTTTCTTGAGAGCAGCCTGGATCGACCTTACTTGCGACCTGAGCCGCGTGATTTCTTGCTGCTGTTGACGAATCAGCGCCTGCTGTTCTTTTGTGGCCTCGATCAGCAGCGCCGTCAGACGGCCGTAGTCGACTCCCTGGGCGTCGGTGCCGTTCTTCTCCCAGGTCACCACCTCGGGGACTACCGCGCCCACTTCCTCGGCGATTACACCCAATTCGTGCTTGCCCGAGTCTTTCAAGTCGTAGGAGACGCCACGCAGTTGCTCGACTTTCCCCAGCGCACCATGCAGCGTGTGGATGTTGGTTTTCCAGCGGCGGGAGCTGTAGGTTTCCCAGCTATCGCTGACCGGATGGCCCAAGCCCCGGCCGATGGTGAGAACACTCGACGGGGTCGTCGTGCCAATGCCGATCTTGACGGCATGCTCGCCGGTGCCACCCAGCACCAGAGAGTTGCTCTGACTGACAGTGGCATAGGCGCCGATCGCCGTGGCATTGGTGAGACCGGCGGCAGTCACAGCACAGTAGGCGCCGACGCAAGTGAGGCCACTGCCTGTGGTGTTGGCGAAGAGTGCCTGGTAGCCGACGGCGGTATTGGTACTGCCCGTGGTGTTGGAGTAGAGCGCATAGGCCCCCTCCGAGGTGTTGTAGCCGCCCGTGGTGTTTTCGTAGAGCGCTACGTAGCCGACGGCGGTGTTGATCGGGCCCGTGTTGTTGTGGTAGAGAGCTTCAGCTCCGTTGGCGGTGTTGCCACCGCTCGTGGTGTTGGAGTAGAGCGCCTGGTACCCGTTGGCCGTGCTGAGGTTACCCGTGGTGTTGTTTAGAAGCGCCTGGTAGCCGCTGGCGCTGTTAGAGGCACCCGTGGTGTTCAAGTAGAGCGCCTGGTACCCGTCGGCGTTGTTGTAGCTGGCGGTCGTGTTGAATCCGAGCGCGCCACTCCCACTGGCGTTGTTGTAGTTGCCCGTGGTGTTGCGCGAGAGCGCGCCGTTCCCGCTGGCGGTATTGGCGTAGCCCGTCGTGTTGGCGAAGAGCGCGTTGATGCCGGTCGCGGTGTTGTTAGCACTGGTAGTGCTCGAATAGAGAGCATATGCTCCGGTAGCGGTATTTCCTCCAGCCCCGCTGGTGTGGTTATACAGCGCGAAGGCACCATTGGCGGTGTTATAGCCTCCCGCTGTGATCGATGTGAGCGCGAGGTAGCCGCTCGCGGTGTTCAGATAGCCAGTACTGTTGGCAAGCAGCGCTCTATAACCAGTGCCCGTGTTGCCGTAGCCTGTCATTGCCATGTTTCCCGCAAACCCAAGAAAGGCATTCTGGTATGAGTACGCGCCGAAGGCAAACAGATTGCTTCCGATCTGGTAGCCGCTGCCCGTCACCAAACCGGTGGCGCTCACATTGCCGTTCACCGTCTGATTGCCGGTGAAGGTGTTCGTCCCCAATGAGGCTAAGCCCGGGAAGGTTTGTCCGCTGGCAAAGCTCACCAGACCATCGAATTTCGTCGTTCCATTGACTTCCAGCGTGGCGGCCGGTGCCGGCGTCCCAATCCCGACGTTCCCCGCATTCGTAATCCGCATCATCTCCGTGCCGCCTACGCCGAGCGTCAGGTTGGTGGGCGTCCCAGGGCCGAAATACGCCTTCTTGTCGCTTGCCCCCGGCGCGCTCAGCGTCACAAACATGTCCTGATCCACCAGGTTCGACGAGTTCAGCACGCCGCCTCCCTTCGGCGCCCCGATCACTACTCGCGCGTTCGTAGGATAGCTGTATCCAATCCCAACGTTACCCGAGTTCGTAATCCGCATCATCTCGGTTCCGCCTACCCCCAGCGTCAGATTGGTGGGCGTCGAAGAACCGAAATATGTGTGCTTGTCCGTAGCTCCCGGCGCACTCACTGTGATTTGCATGTCTTGATCGGCCAGGTTGGTCGCGTTCAACACGCTTCCTCCCGATGGCGCCGCGATCACCAATCTTGCGTTCGGAGAGGTATAGCCGATCCCGATGTTTCCGGACGAACTCTGAAAGATCCCAGAGTTGCCCAAGTCGCCTGAGCTGTCGCTAAACATGGGAATGTAGTTTGCGGAACCGGAACTGGTAAAGTCGGGATGGACTTTGGGTTTGACGAGGTTGGATTTCGCGCTGCCTGGCGCGGTCGCCTGCCCACCCGAAGCGGAGCCGGTTGGAGCCAGCATAAAGGCGGAGGGCGGTAGTCCCCCCACCGTCGCCGCATCTCCGGCCTTCATGGCATAGGGCACGCTGACCAGCAGCACCCGAGGCTGCTCGGCTTGCCCTTCCACCTGCACCCCCACCCAACGAGCTTCCCCGGAAGCGAACAACTCCACCGGGATGCCGTCCGATTTAGTGGCTCCCAGGGTGACGGTGTAGCGCCCGGCTGCTCGCAGCGTCAGACTCTGAGTCTCGATCCACATCGGCGCTCCACCATCTTGATCCTTGTAGATGGAGAAGGTGATACCGACTATGCCGCTCAGCGGCTTTCCGTTGAGATCGGTGGCTACGCCGTTGAAGTTGACCAGGCGCGGGACCAGTGATTCTTGCACGCTGGCCGGTACCTGTGCTTGGCCGAAGGTAAATGCTGAACAGAATACTGCCAATAGAACTGCGATCAAGAGTCGTTGCATGACCAACCTCCCTGGAGAGAAGTGCGATGAGGAGCCAGTGCTGTGCCCGCCGCGAGAAAGATAGGACACAGAGCCGGCGCAGGGGGGAAGAGATCACCGAATATTTACCACACGTGCCGGGTAAGGTCAGTGACCGCCATCACTGGTGATGGGAGGTCGCGTTCTAAAGATTGTTGACGAAAAATCGCGATAGCACTCCGTCGAAAATCCTGCCCTGGACCTAGACAGCAGGCTTGGCCGCAAGTTGGTTTATGGGGGTGATGGTGACCTCGTAGCCGAGCTTGCGAAGGGCTCGCGCCAGCATCTGAGCACGTTTTTTCTTTTCTCGGGGACCCACTGCGCAGCCTTGCTCGATAAATCGCACTCCTTCATGCAAGATCTTCCAAACTACGCGACAGAGCCGATGGGCAACGGCCCAGATCGCGGACTGATAGCCTAGGCGGGGCAGTAGACGCCGGAACACGACTTGAAAGTGACTGCCTTTCTTCGCCACAGCAGCGTGTGCTGGGTTCAGCACGCGGCGCAGATATTTATTGCCTTTCGCAGAGCGACTGCTGTGGTTCTACACACCGTCACGTGCTACCACCCTTGCTACTCGCAGGAGTGGCGCGACACAGATTGGTTCAAAACGCGCGTTCCTGATCAGACTCAAAAACGGCCTCACTTTATCCAGAGTGTAAACGGACCTTCGCCGTCCACGCTCCATCAGCGTACACCCACAAACTCAACCCCATTTTCATGTCAATGGGTGAGCCCCCAGGCCCATGCGAACTCATAACCCAGATTTGTCACCGGTCACCTTAGCCAAGGCGCCGACTAATTTACGCTAGCTCGAGAACCAGCTTCTCCACCCCCGGCAACCCGTAACCCCTTCTTTTATCAGCGGTTATAGGTGACCCTGGAGCTTCGATCAAGGTCGGTCATAATCCCTTCCGCGACTGAGATGTGATTCAAATCACACCTGTGTGTGAATCCACGTCCCGACATCCACACCTCCCTTCCTGCATCCTGAAAATATCGCGAGGCCACCCCGGTGGTCGCCGTGGAATTCTGAATGGGGGATGTCATGAAGCGGAAGTTTAAGACGATGGACGCCAACGAGGCGGTCGCGCATGTCGCTTATCGCGTAAGCGAAGTGATCGCCATTTACCCCATCACACCGTCTTCGCCGATGGGCGAGTGGGCGGACCAGTGGGCCTCGGAGACCGTACCCAACACCTGGGGCAGTGTGCCCCACGTCATCGAGATGCAGAGCGAGGGCGGCGCCGCCGGCGCGGTGCATGGCGCATTGCAGACCGGGTCACTCTCGACGACTTTTACCGCCTCACAGGGATTGCTGCTGATGATCCCGAACATGAACAAGATTGCGGGCGAGCTGACACCGACTGCGTTCCACGTGACGGCGCGAACCCTGGCTACGCATGCGCTTTCGATTTTCGGCGATCACTCCGACGTGATGGCCTGCCGCACCACGGGATGGGCCATGCTGTGCTCGAACTCGGTGCAGGAGACGACCGACCTGGCCCTGATCGCGCATGCCGCTTCGCTCGAGACGCGCATTCCCTTCCTGCATTTCTTCGACGGATTCCGCACCTCACATGAGGTCAACAAGATCGAGATGCTCAATGATGACGATATGCGGGCGATTATCAACATCGACCGCGTCATCGAGCACCGTCAACGGGCTCTTTCGCCGGACCATCCGGTGCTGCGGGGCACGGCGCAGAATCCCGACGTCTTCTTCCAGATTCGCGAAACGGCCAATTCCTACTACGACGCGGCGCCGGCCAAGGTGCAGGCCGTCATGAACAAGTTCGCCGATGTCGTAGGGCGCTCGTATCACCTGTTCGACTACGTCGGCGCACCCGACGCCGAGCACGTCATCGTGATGATGGGCTCGGGCGCAGAAGTTGCGCATGAAACGGTCGAGCACCTGAATGCGCACGGAGAGAAAGTTGGCCTGCTGAAGGTTCGGTTGTATCGCCCGTTCTGCGTGAAGTCGTTCCTCGAGGCCCTCCCCGCGACCGTACGCGAGATTGCGGTTCTGGATCGTACGAAAGAATCCGGCGCGATCGGCGAGCCTCTGTACCTCGACGTCGTCAACGCGCTGCATCAAGGATTGAAACTGGGCTACGGCAGACTGAAGAGCGCTCCGGCGGTAGTGGGCGGGCGTTACGGGCTGTCGTCCAAGGAATTCACGCCGGCGATGGTCAAAGCGGTTTACGACAATCTGAAACAGAAACAGCCGAAGGATCACTTCACGATCGGCATCAACGACGACGTCACCCACACCAGCCTGGAATACGATGCCGCGTTCTCGACCGAACCCGACAGCGTGATCCGCGCGATGTTCTACGGTCTGGGCGCGGATGGCACAGTGGGCGCCAACAAGAACTCAATCAAAATCATCGGCGAAAACACCGACAACTACGCGCAAGGATATTTCGTATACGACTCGAAGAAATCCGGCGCAATGACCGTGTCGCACCTTCGTTTCGGCCCCCAGCCGATTCGGTCGAGCTACCTGGTCTCGAGGGCGAACTTCGTGGCCTGCCATCAGTGGATCTTCCTCGAGCGGTACGACATGCTGAGTTCGCTGGTGCAAGGAGGAGTCTTCCTGCTGAACAGTCCGTTTGGCAAGGACGAAGTCTGGGACCACCTGCCGCGCGAGGTGCAGTCGCAACTGATCGCCAAGAAGGCAAAGTTTTACGCCATTGACGCTTACCAGGTTGCAAAGGATGCGGGCATGGGATCGCGCATGAACGTCATCATGCAGGTCTGCTTCTTCGCGATCTCGAAGGTTCTGCCTGGCGATGAAGCCATTGAAGCGATCCGCGAGTCGATTCGCGATACGTATGGACGCAAGGGCGAAGAAGTCGTGCGTAAGAATATGGCAGCCGTTGACGAAACTCTGGCGCACTTGTTCGAAGTGAAGGTTCCGGCGAGCGCGACCAGCAGAATCGAGATGCCGGAGGTCTTCCCCGGAGCGCCGAAATTCGAGCGCGACGTGCTGGCCACCATCTACTCCGGCCGTGGCGATGAACTTCCGGTGAGCGCATTCTCCTGCGACGGCACCTTCCCCACCGCCACGGCGCGTTGGGAAAAGCGCAACCTGGCTCTGGAGATTCCGGCCTGGGATACCAAGATCTGCATCCAGTGCGGCAAGTGCGCCATGGTTTGCCCACATGCCGTGATCCGAATCAAGGTGTACGACGGCAAGAATCTGGGAGGGGCGCCGGCTACATTCAAGTCATGCGACGCGCGCGACAAGGAATGGCAGGGCCTGAAGTATACGATCCAGGTCGCTCCGGAAGATTGCACCGGATGCGGCGTCTGCGTTGACGTCTGCCCGGTCAAGAACAAGAGCGAGGTTCGGCTCAAGGCCATTAACATGGTGCCGCAGCCGCCGCTGCGGGCTCCGGAAAGCGAGAACTGGGAATTCTTCCTGAAGATTCCGGAACTCGACCGCAGAAAGATCAAAGTCGGGACGATTCGCCAGCAGCAGGTCCAGGAGCCGCTGTTCGAATTCTCTGGCGCCTGCTCGGGATGTGGCGAAACTCCTTACCTGAAGCTGGTTTCACAACTCTTCGGCGACCGAGCAATCGTGGCCAACGCTACTGGCTGCTCTTCGATCTACGGCGGAAACTTGCCGACTACTCCATGGGCTAAGAACTCCGACGGCCGCGGACCGGCGTGGTCGAACTCGTTGTTCGAGGACAACGCTGAATTTGGCCTCGGCTTCCGCGTTTCGATCGACAAGCAGACGGAATTTGCCCGCGAATTGCTGCGCCGCGTTGGCGTAGCGGTAGGAGGAGAACTGGTCGAGGCGATCCTCAATGCGAAGCAAAAAGACGAGGCCGACATCTACGAGCAGCGCCAGCGGGTCGACATCCTCAAAGAGCGGCTTCACAAGCTCGACTCGTCCGAGGCAAAACAGCTTCTCGCTGTCGTCGACATGCTGGTGAAAAAGAGCGTGTGGATCGTCGGCGGCGATGGCTGGGCGTATGACATCGGCTACGGCGGCCTCGATCACGTGTTGGCCAGCGGACGAAACCTCAACCTGCTGGTTCTCGATACCGAGGTTTACTCCAACACCGGCGGCCAGGCGTCGAAGTCAACCCCACGCGGTGCCGTCGCCAAGTTTGCTGCTGGCGGCAAGCCCGGACCCAAGAAGGATCTCGGGTTGATGGCCATGACCTATGGCAGCGTCTATGTTGCCAGCGTGGCTATGGGCGCGAAAGACGAGCACACACTGAAGGCATTCCTTGAAGCTGAAGCCTTCGAGGGCCCCAGCATCATCATCGCCTACTCTCACTGCATCGCTCATGGAGTCGACATGACGACGGCTATGACCGACCAGAAAGTCGCCACCGAATCGGGCCAGTGGCTGCTCTATCGCTACAATCCTGAGCGTGCTGAGGCAGGCGAAAATCCGCTGGTGCTCGATTCGCGGGCTCCTACGCGCAAAGTGCAGGAGTACCTGCTGCAGCAGACGCGCTTCAAAATGCTCACCAAGAGCAAGCCGGAAGTCGCAGACAAGCTCTGGAAGCAGGCGCAGCAAGACGCGGAGCAGCGCTATCGCTTCTACGAATACATGGCAAGTCGCAAAACAGAACCGGCTGTTGCCGTGACACAAACCGCCGAGAAAACTGCTCCCGCCGCGGAAGAACCGGCGCCGACCGGAGCTGCGCGGTAGCCGCGCGAGGAGGATCGAATGGTTGACTTGAGAACGACTTATCTTGGCTTGACGCTGCGCTCACCGCTCGTGGTCTCAGCGTCTCCTCTCTCGCGGGATGTGGAGGGCATTTGCCGCCTCGAAGAGGCGGGCGCCAGCGCCGTGGTCCTGTATTCGTTGTTTGAAGAGCAGTTGCGGCAAGAGGAGATGGATCTGGAGTATCACCTCAACGCCGGGACCGAGAGCTTCGCTGAATCGCTCACATACTTCCCGCAGCCGAGCGAGTTCCAGACGGGCCCGGAGGGATATCTGGAGCACATTCGCAAGGCCAAATCAACAGTAAAGATCCCCATTATCGCCAGCCTCAACGGATCCACGCTCGGCGGATGGACAAAGTTCGCGGCGCAGATCGAACGTGCGGGCGCCGATGCGATTGAGTGCAACATCTACTACATTCCGACCGACCCGAAGGTGACGGCTAGCGACGTTGAAAAGACTTATCTTGACATCCTGCAGGCAGTGAAGTCGGCGGTCACAATTCCAGTTGCTGTGAAGTTGAGCCCGTTCTTCAGCAACATGGCCAACATGGCCCATCGCCTCGACGCAGCCGGAGCCGATGCGCTGGTACTGTTTAACCGCTTCTACCAGCCGGACATTGATCTTGAGGAACTGGTAATCCGCCCGAACGTCCTGTTGAGCACGCCGCAGGCCTTGCGGTTGCCGCTCACCTGGATTGGAATTCTTTATGGTAGGTTGAAGACCGGTCTGGCCGCTACCGGCGGAGTGCACGGTGCGGAAGACGTCATTAAACTGCTCATGGTCGGGGCTAACGTCACGATGATGTGCTCGTCACTGATGCGCCATGGCATTAATCACTTGCGCCACGTGGAACGCGAACTGCGCGACTGGATGGAAGAGCATGAATATGAATCCGTGCTGCAGATGCAAGGCAGCATGAGCCAACTCAAATGCCCCGATCCGGGCGCCTTCGAACGTGCGCAATATATGCGCGCGGTGAAGGGTATGCAGCACATTCACATGGCGGGATGGCGCTGATGTCGGCATCGTCGAAAACCTGGAATTCAGCTGTGGGGCAGACAGTTCCGTCCGCAAACTCCACCCAGGAGCAGATTTCCAGAAGTCGCTCCGAATCTGACGCTACCGAGAAAGCACGCCGCGAACGCCGCCGCGCGTTAATCGTTCCCCGCGAACATGGCGCATGGGGGCTTCTGCTCGTCCCCATGATCACCGGTGCGGGTGTCGCCTTCCGCGAATGCTTCCACATCTTCCCTCTTATTCTGCTGTCAGCGGCCGCATTGTCCTTGTTCTGGTTGAGAACTCCAGTGGAGAGCCTGCTCGGCACCTCCGTCATGCGGGCTCAGTCGAACGAGGAGTACCGGACGGTGAAGTCGTTCGTCATGGGATTGGGCGCGATTGCGGCCCTGACACTAGGCGCACTTCTTTGGGCGGGCAGAAACACCGGGTTGTGGCCGCTCGGCGCCGCCGTTCTGGTCGCTTTTGCGGGACAAGCCTTGCTCAAGAAAACAGGCCGTCGTGCCCGCATGCTCTCCGAAATCGTGGGTACAATCGGGCTCACCGCATCCGCGCCCGCTGCATATTACGTGATTACGGGCAATTTCAACGCGACCGCCTGGATGCTCTGGCTGGCGAACATCCTCTTCGCCGGCGATCAGATCCATTACGTTCAACTGCGCATTCACACCGCAACCGTCGAAGGCTTTCGGACCAAACTCACCCGGGGCTGGGCCTTCGCCGCCGGACAGGCTCTCATGACGGCGGTGCTGACGCTGGCCTGCTTAATGCGCCTGATGCCCCCGATTGTTTCCCTTGCATTTTGTCCGCTGCTGTTTCGCGGCTGGTTCTACTTCATCCAGGAACCGGGCCCGTTGATCGTCCGGCGGCTCGGCTGGAACGAAGTGAAACACGCTGCGGCCTTCTGCGTCCTATTCATTTCGACGTATACGTTAGGCCGATAGATTCGCTTAAACCCAGACTGAAGAACGTCAGCTTGGGACAGAGCCGAATCTCCGCACTGAGGAGCGATTCTGGGCGGGAAACCGCTATGGCACGATCACGGCCGCACCATCTACCGAATCACTCTTCACGGCGATCAACGCTTCGTTCGCCTGATCTACGGGAAAAACAGTCACCTTCGGCTGCACGCCGATCTCGGCTGCTAATGCCAGAAAGTCTCGCGCATCTGCGCGGGTCATGTTGGCTACGCTTCGCAGTTGGCGCTCGCCCCACAGGAGACGGTCATAGTCGAATTGAGGGATGCGATCCAGGTGGATGGCGTTGATCGCGACTACGCCGCCTTTGCGCAGGCTCCCGAGTGCGGCGATCACTACGTCTCCGCTCGGGGCGAAGGTGATGGCGCGGTCGAGTTCGACTGGCGGCTTTTCGATTTCACTTCCCACCCAACTCGCTCCCAGCGACGCCGCCAATTCGCGGTGAGACTTGCCTCGCGTCGACACGTACACGTCGCACTTCCACGCACGGAGGACTGCGATGGCTAAATGCGCCGACGCGCCGAAGCCGAAGAGTCCGACGCGCTCACCGGGCTCGACGCCGGCCACGCGCAGGCTGCGGAAGCCGATGATCCCGGCGCAGAGCAGGGGGGCGGCTTGCAGATCATCTAGCGCCGCCGGCAACGGGAAGACGAAGTCAGCGCGGGCGAGAGCATACTTTGCGTATCCGCCGCGAACCGAGTATCCGGTGAACGTGGGCGCGTCGCAAAGATTTTCGAGGCCGCGTTGGCAATATGGGCAGGTGCCGTCCGTCCCGCCGAGCCATGAGAGGCCTACGCGTGAACCGAGAGGGATCTCCTTGGTCGCACCAGCCACGACTTCCCCAACAATCTGGTGGCCGGGAATCATGTCGGGCTGCATGGGTGGAAGTTCGCCCTCGACAATGTGGAGATCGGTGCGGCATACGCCGCAGGCTCGGACGCGGAGAAGAACATGGCCTGGCGTCAGCTGTGGGTCCGCGGCCTCGACGATTCGCAGCGGATGTTGAGAGATCGTTTGCGGCGAGGGGAGTACGGCTGCTTTCATACAGACTCAACTCTGACGTTATGATGCCAAAGATGCGATCGTGGCGCTAGGGCCGCCGCGCCTCCCTCGGCTGGACAGCCGAGGCGGCTGTCCCCACATGAGCAACTTCACGACGAGGGAACCAGTTCGAGCGTCAGCACCTGAAACGGTTGCAGGTGAAACGTGCGCAACTTCTGCGGGGGAATGGTGAGCGTCGGCATGGCGCTGTCGTTTTTCCATGGGCTGCGTGTGGCAAAGGCGTGCGCGTTTCCTTCGGGCAGCTCCAGAATCGTCGCCAGGGTGGAAGAGAAATCCTGAGGATGGTCGCTCGGGTTGCGCAGCGTGACGATCGCTTTCTCGGACGACCACGCCGCCGAACCATACACCTCAAGCAGCGCGGGATCACCGCCAATCCAGTGTGAGTCTTGCAGAGTCTTCGCGTTTATGCGCGACCATTTCGCCGTCTCGGCTAGTACGTCCCAGTCTTGTGGCGAAAGCAGCGACGGCGTGATGTACATTTCCTGCAATTGCGTTCCAGTGCCGAAATACGAGTGCACTTCGTCAGAAAAATCGTGACCGGGATCGCTGCCCAGCCGTTCCGCGTGTCGGGCGAAGATCAGACCGTGCAGCATCAGCGAATTCAGCGGAAACAGCGGCCCCTCTTCGACCACCCAGCGATAGATTTGCGAGTCCCGGTAGGTAATCCAGCGCTGGCGATTGGTGCCGACACCGGCGAAGCTGTGGTCGTCGCCGCCGCGCCAAATTGAATCCGCATAAAGCAGCCAGAATGGCGAAGGGTACGTGCCCGTGGTGAGATTGACGTAGAGATCCGGCTTCTTCGCGCGCAGTTCTCCGATCAGATGAATGGCTGCGTCGAAGTCGCTGTCAAACTCGCTGCCAGCGATTACCTCGTTGACGTTGCCGGTGCCGTCGAATTTGAACTGGTTGATGCCGTATTTCTCAATCAGCTCGAGGCACGTATCGCGAAAGTATCGGTAGTATTTTGGGCCCGAAAGCGCGAACCCGCCTTCGTTGGTTTCAAATCCCTGCGCACGCGCTGAGGCCAGGCGTTGCTGCTTCGGCTTGTCATAGCCTCCCCACGGCGAAAGCCAGATCCCAGGTGCGGCGCCGTACTTGGCCGCCGTCTGCTCTACTTTTGTGAGACCATCGGGAAAGCCGGGGTTGAACTTCCACAACGTCGTTGGATCGTCCCACCCGTCATCAAAGAGAAAACTATCGAGCCTCACACCGCGCTGCTTCGTGAGTTGCTCACCGAAACTCTGAACCACCTCGACCGCGCCCTGCTCGTTGTAGCGGTCGAAGTATCCCAGGTCGTACCACGAGTTGTAGTGCAAAAAAGTGCGGTAGGGATGAGCGCGCTCGAGTTCGATATATTTCAGGAAGTCGCGGCGCAACTGCGCGGGATGCGCCACGCCAAAGACGGACGAGAACGTTACGCTTTGTCCGGCCTGCAGCGGCAGTTCACGCGAGAGCCAGCAGGAGGCGCGATCTCCCCGGACGCGACACTCGGACAAAGGATGTTCGAAACCGAGGAACCATATCCCGGCTGTGACCGGAGATCCTTTCACGTTACCCGAGACAGCGGCCCCCGGTACCACCGCGTTGACCAGCCTGACTTGGGCCAGGGGGAAGGGTTGTCGCAAAGCGGAGATGCTGATCTCCTGACGAATGTAGTTGGCGTCATCATGGAGGATGGCCCTCCAAGTCACTCGAAATCTTGCCGATGGATCTTCGAGGTCGATGCGAATCTGGCGACCAGGCAAACGATCCGCAGTTCTGGGTGAAGTGGCCGAAGGGGTGGTCTCTTCGATTAAAGGTCCCGCCGAAATCTTGAGGTCGGATGAGCGCAGGACGGGGCCTTCTCGGGGCACCAATTCAAACGCGTTGCCATCCAGCGGCAGAATAGTGGCGGTGAAATGGTTGGCCAAGCTCTGCCAACGTAGCGATCCATCTCGGACCGACCACGTCGCGGAGATCGATTCATTGGACAGGGTAAGACCGTCGCCTTCGCGAACAGCTTGCACAGCAGCAACTGACGAGGCTAGCAGTGACAGGAATAAGGCGGCGACAGCAACAATCAGCCGAGCAGGATTTTGCTCCCAACAAAAGTGCATAGGTCCTTCGCTGCGCTCAGAATGACAACTTAACTTACGACGCCCAGCTTGCAAGACGACGCTAGATATGCGCTCAACCGACGGATTCCCAGTTTTTCGATCTTGACACAGCCTCGTTCCAGCGTTCGCGCAGGGACCGCGCCTGAGAGGCCGGCATTTTCGGCTCAAAGCAGCTTTCTTTGCCTGCTCCCAGCGCATCGAGGTCACTCCGCCAGAAGTCGACCCCGAGGCCGGCTAAGTAGGCGGCGCCGAGCGCGGTGGTTTCGGTCACGGTCGGGCGCACGACGGGCACCCCGAGGATGTCGGCCTGAAACTGCATGAGGCCGTCATTGGCCGCGGCTCCGCCGTCCACGCGAAGTCCTTTTACAGGATCGCCGGAATCTTTGCGCATCGCGTCGAGCAGGTCCGCAACCTGATAAGCAATGCTCTCGACCGCAGCCCGAGCCAGGTGGCCTGCGGTCGTGCCACGAGTAAGGCCGAAAATCGACCCTCTTGCGTACGAATCCCAGTGCGGCGCGCCCAATCCGACAAAGGCCGGAACAAAATACACTCCGCCGTTATCGGGAACTGATTTCACGAGCGCTTCCACCTCTTCAGATTTGCGAATCAGTCCCAAGCCGTCGCGCAACCACTGCACCACCGCGCCGCCAACAAAGACGCTACCTTCGAGGGCGTACTCGGTCCTGCCGGCGATTCTCCAGGCAACGGTTGTGACCAGCCGATTGGACGAAGGCACGGCGCGCGTGCCTGTGTTTTGCAGCATGAAGCATCCGGTGCCGTAGGTGTTCTTGGTCAGGCCCGGGCGAATGCATCGCTGTCCAAACAGAGCCGCCTGCTGATCGCCCGCTATTCCGGCGATTGGAATTTTCTCCAACCCCTTCTCGCTCACCTCGCCATAGACCTGGCTGGAAGCGCGCACGGCTGGCATCATCGAGAGCGGTACTCGAAACAGATCGAGGAGTTCGTGATCCCAGTCGCCCGTGTGAATATTGAAGAGCATAGTGCGCGAGGCGTTGCTCGCATCCGTCGCGTGAACACGGCCTCCGGTCAGCCTCCAGACCAGCCAGGTGTCTACCGTGCCGAAGGCAAGCTTGCCGCTTTCGGCGAGGCCGCGCGTGCCCGGAACGTTGTCTAAAATCCAGGAAATTTTGCTGGCCGAAAAATAGGAATCAATGAGCAGTCCCGTGTGCCGCTGAATAAGCGGGCCATGGCCCTCGGTCCGGAGGCGCTCGCAGAGATCGGCGGTGCGCCGATCTTGCCAGACGATCGCGTTGTAAACCGGCTGCCCGGTTTCGCGATTCCACACAATCGTCGTCTCGCGCTGATTGGTGATGCCGATGGCCGCCACATCGACTGCGCGCGCTCCCGCCTTGGCGAGGGCCTCGAGCGCCACAGTGATCTGGGAAAAAACGATCTGCTCTGGACGGTGTTCGACCCATCCCGGCTGCGGAAATATCTGATCAAATTCCTGCTGCGCAACGGCGCGAACTGCTCCTGCCTGATCAAACAATAAAGCTCGCGAGCTTGTCGTGCCCTGGTCCAGCGCTAAAACGTATCGCACTTTTTCTCCTCTCACCGTGCCGCCGGCGATGCGGAAGGGCGCAAAAAGCGGCGGATGCCGAAGTCGTAAATGGCTGCTCCTGCTAATCCGCCGGCCAGAGGTGCGACCACAGGAATCCACCACACGCGGGTTCCATCGGTGAGGCCGTTGTTCCGGAACCCGGCGAACACGGTAAAAAGGCGCGGTCCGAAGTCGCGCGCGGGATTGATGGCATAACCGTGCATTCCGCCAAAACTCATGCCGATCGCCACGACCACCAATCCGATCATGGCCGGAGCCAGGTTCGCTCCCGGAGGCGCGTTGAACTCGTCAATAATTGCGAACACCAGGAGTATGAGCAATCCGGTGCCGATCAGTTGGTCCAGAAAGCCGGCCTGAGGCAATTGCGGGAATGCCGGAAAGGTCGTGAAGATACCCGCAGTGCGTTCCAGTTGAGGATCCGCCTGGTGAAAGGCAGGCAGGTAATTCCAGAAAACCAGCGCTGCGGCCGCGAAAGCTCCGGCAGTCTGAGCAATCGAGTAAGGCAGCACTTTGCGCCACGGAAAATCACGGAATACCGCGAAAGCCAGTGTCACAGCGGGGTTCAAATGCGCTCCGGAAACCTTGCCGGCAACGTAGATTCCCATTGTCACTCCAAGACCCCAGCCCAGAGTGATGTTGGTGAAGCCGCCGTGGACGATCGCGCCGGGACTTGCCGAGGGAAACAGGACGACCATGGCAACGACGCCCGTTCCAAAAAGTATCAGGACAAAGGTCCCGAGAAACTCCGCGATCATCTCCGCTATCAGGGAAGGCTTTGGACTCATCCCGCGTCTCCCGGCCCGACTCACTACGTTTCCGGACCGCGAAGTAGTCTAACAGGAGTGCGAGGGGGCAACTCAGGCGGGATCGCTCACAGCTTGAGCACCGTCCTCGGCGGAGCAAATGTAGACTTGGGGATTGATTCCCGTCGCCTGTCGATAGTGTTCTGAGATCTGGGCGGCAAAACTGGACGCGTGCTGCTCCTGCACCAGATTGACCGTGCATCCACCGAAGCCGCCTCCGGTCATGCGCCCCCCACAAAAGCCGGGCAAGCCTTCGGCGGCCTCAACCATCACGTCAAGTTCGCGGCAACTGACTTCGTACAGATCGCGGAGGCTGTTGTGCGACTGCCGCATCAATTCGCCCATGCGGGCTAAGTCCCCGTCAGCTAGCGCGCGTGCGGCTTCCGTCGTCCGCTGGTTTTCGTGGACCACATGGGTGCATCTTTTCAGAATTGTCGGTGGAAGATCGACGGCATGCTGGTTGAGGAGATTAACCGAGACGTCGCGCAACGCGCGCACGGCGGGGTCCCAAGTTGCGAAATAGCGAACCCCTTCTTCGCATTCTTCGCGACGAAGATTGTAGGTTCCGTTCGCCAGTTCGTGCTTGACAGTCGTATTGCAAACCACAAGCCGAATGCCCCGGGGAATGGGAACTAGCTTGAACTCAAGCGAACGGCAATCCAGAAGAATTGCGCGCCCCGCCTTTCCCATGCAGGAGACGAACTGGTCCATGATGCCGACTCGTGCGCCTACGAAATTGTTCTCGGCCTGCCGGCACAGTTTCGCAACCTCCGGCAAGGGCAGGCTTGCACCGCTGAGGCTCATCAGGGCCAGTGCGGAGGCGACCTCGATGGCGGCGGAAGAACTCAGGCCGGCTCCGACTGGGATTTCCCCGTGGACGAGCAGATTTGCCCCCGCAAGCTTGTGTCCGTGCCGCTGAAGAACACCGGCGACACCCACGACATAGTCACACCATGCACCAGTACGCTGCGGAGGCAGACTGTCGAGATCGAACTCAAAGTGGCCGGGAAATTCTTCGGAGTAGATCACCAGCTTCCGATCCGGCCGAGGGGCGATGGTCACATAGGTCGAGAAGCCGATCGCAGCAGGCATGACGAAGCCGTCGCTGTAATCGGTATGCTCGCCGATCAGGTTGACTCGACCGGGAGCGCGAAAGATTTTCGGGCGACCTCCGCCGTACACTTTCTCGAAGTGGTCCGCCAACTCGGAAACTTTCATCCGCAAGGGTCCTTTGAACCGGTCTACTCCCGCCAGATACACCAGATCGCTATTGTCTCTTAATCTGTCGATTAGGGAAAATGCCGACTCCCTGGTTGAGGCTCCAGGAGCAAAGGTGGATAACATCTACAAGTTCACGGCAGGTTCACCGGCAGCCTTTTGCGAATCATCCGGCCAGCATCGCCAACGTTTCGGCCAGCACGACGGTTCCCCGGGCGATGTCGTCTGGTGACGCGTACTCATCGGGGCGATGGCTGTAGCCATTGCGGCATGGAATAAACAGCATGGCAAGGGGAGCGATACGGGAGATAAAGAGAGAGTCGTGATAAGCGCGACTCGTCATGGGTAAAAACCTGAAACCGTGCTTTTCGCAGGCTTGACGCAAAAAAGCAACGATCGCTGGCCCAGACTCCGCAGGCGCATCCGAGTTCAACCATTCAGAGTGAACAGCTACCTGACGCTTTGCTGATGCGGTGCGACAAGCCTCCTCCAGCGTCCGTACGACGCGGTCACGGCGTTCAAGGCTGGTATCACGAATGTCCATACTGAGGCGGACTCTCGCGGGAATGCTATTAATGGCCCCGGGAAAAACGTCGCAGATTCCCACCGTCGCCACTGTATCGATCGCTCCGCTGGTTCGCGCGGCTTGTTCGAGGGCTAGGATCAGCTCCGCTGCGGCACACAATGCGTCTTTTCGCTCCGACATCAGCACAGCGCCGGCGTGACCGCCTGCTCCTTCAATCGTCACGCGCAGGCTGGCAGGAGCCGCGATTCTTTCCACCACTCCCAACGGCACGCGTTCGCGCTCGAGGATGGGCCCCTGTTCGATGTGCAACTCCACGAACGCTTTGTAACAGCCCTTCGGGAGTCTAACCTGCTCCAACTCTCCAGTGAATCCCGCCTTGCGGCGTACTTCCTCCAGGGAGGCGCCATCGTTGTCCGTTAATTTCCGCGCAGCATCGGCCGACAGAGATCCGGAGAGCAGACGGCTTCCCAGGCAGCCGATTCCGAACCTCGTGGGTTCTTCGGAGGTGAAGATCAGCAACTCAATTGAGTGTCGCGGACGGAATCCCGCCCGTTGCAGCGCGCGGATCGCTTCAAGCCCGCCCAGCACTCCCACCACGCCGTCATACTTCCCCGCATTCGGGATCGCATCGATGTGCGAACCGGTCCCTACCACGGGCAGCGAAGGGTCCGATCCGGTCCACCGCGCGAAAGTATTGCCGATAGCATCCTGGCGGACCACGAGCCCAGCATCTTCGCAGCGCGCTCTGATCCAGGCGCGCGCCTCCATATCTCTTGCCGTGAAAACGACGCGGGTCACCGCGGGCGGTTCCGCATCCGAGAACGCCGCCAGCGCCTCGATCTCAGAAACCATCTGCTCCTGATCAATCTCAAGTTTCATCGAGGCCCTGCCAGCGGATGCCGGTTCCAATCTTTGTAAATCAGATACTTCGCCGGTACTTTCCCGATCGCCCCGAACCACTGCGGACACCACGGCGCCATCCAGATGAAATCGCCTGCGGTGACCGGATACCATGAGTCTCCAAGTCGATAGATTCCGCCGCCCTCCAGCATGATCAGGCCATGTTCCATCACGTGCATCTCGACCATGCTCAGCGCGGCGCCCGGCTGGTACACCATCGTATTCACCGCGAAGTCGAAATTCATCTCGTCGGGCAGCAGGCACTTCACCTGCAAGTCGGGATCGTCGTTCAGCGCGTGCGACGTGACCACGTCTTCGCTGGAGACGATCGGGTGCGGCGCCGCGACCGCGTTCAACACCTGATACGGCTTCTCGATTACAGCCAGGCGACTGGCGGCTGACGCCACCACTCGATGCGAAACGCCTTCCGGGACAAAAGCATATCCGCGAGGGCCCAGTTCGCTTCGTTTTCCGTTCAGCTTCACGCTGACAGCACCATCGATAACGTACAGGAAGCGTTGACCCAGTGTGTCGCCGAGTTCCCCGCCTGCTTCGAATTCTGCTCTGTACTCGGTGAATGCCGCGCCCATGGCTGGCCCGGCATGTACGATCGCCGCGCACTGTTTCATGCCGGGAAGCGTAGTGCGCACGAAAGTGTCTGACGTCAGAAGCAAGTGATTTGCATGCTGTGAACTTCGTGTATGCCCGAGATTATGCACGGCGCGTCCTTGTCTGCAATGCGGGTGAGGCAGCCAGCTGATCCAGCAGTTGGAGCCCGCACCTGATCGCCCTCTCCACATCTTCAACCGCAACAGACTCCACCGGATCGTGGCTGATGCCGCCCGGCGTCCGCAGGAAAATCATCGCCGACGGGATTTTTTCTGCCATGATCATCGCATCATGGCCTGCACCGCTGACCATTCGGTGGAGTTCGCAGCCGGCCCTGCGGATTGCTTCCTCAATCTGCTCGGTGAGAAAAAAGTCCATCGCAACCGTCGACTGACTCAACAGGGTGGTACAGCGCACCGACAGCCCGCGCCTCCGAGCGACTTGCTCCGCATGATGAATTAGGTTCTCCACGGCGTGCGTTCGGACTCTGTCTTCGCGGTGACGAACATCCAGGCTGAGGTGTGTTTCTCCGGCAATGATATTGGCCGCGCCAGGACGCGCTTCTACCGAACCAACAGTCGCGACCAAACCCGGAATGCCCCTTGCAACCTGCTCCACGGTGGTGATCCACTCAGCGGCGCCGGCAACTGCATCGAACCGCATGCCCATCGGAGTCGTCCCAGCATGGTTCGCACGGCCGGCAAAGGTAACCTGCAGCCGGCTCTGACCCGCGATCGCATCGACGACCGCAAGCGGCAGTCCTAGGGTGTCGAGTACGGGCCCTTGCTCGATGTGAAATTCCAGATAGCCGAACGCGTTCTCCGTCAAACAAGCCTGTTCAATCTCGGCAGGATTCAGACCGAATTCCTGAATTGCCTCGCGCACCGAAATCCCGCGAGAATCTTGCGCGCTCAACAGATCCTCATCGAGTCGCCCCACCAACGCCCGGCTGCCGATAAATGGCGTGCCGAACCGAACCCCCTCTTCCTCGGAAAAGCCGATCACCTCGATGGCGTACGGGAGCCTCCGTCCACTCAGTCCCTTGAGCAGGGCCACGGCAAGCACGACGCCAAGAATGCCATCGTATGCACCAGCATTCGGCACGGTGTCGAGATGCGAACCGATCAGCAACCGTGACGCCACGATTCCTTCGCCGGGGTACTCCGCCCGAAGATTCCCCGCGGCATCCACTCGCACTCTGGCTCCAAGCGGCTGCAACCATCCGGCTATTTCCCGATGTACATCACGCATTGGCGGCGACAGAAATGTGCGCCGCGTAGCGTTCACGTCTTCGGAAAATGCTGCCAGTCTACGGCACCGTGCTATTACCTCTTCTGCGAGATTTGGGGCTTCGTCTTTATGCACTTGTTCCAGATGAGCGCTTCTATGTTCTCGAACAGGCTGCGGACAAACTCCGCCGGGGCACACCTCAGACGCTAAATCGCGAACACAGTCTCAGCGACTTAACGCACGAGTAAACTCATGCCCTTCCCTTTCGTCAAGAAGATCGAGCTTTGCCCAAGGCTGCTACGCCTCACGAATGATTTTTGCCGCAAGCCAGCCGAGCACAACCAGCACGATCAGCATCTGCCAAGCGTAATGGTTTCCGTACGTCGCCACCGGGTAATGATTGCTCAGCATCAGAAAAACAACGGGAACGGCCATGAACGTGTTGTGCTTTGAGCGCAGCTTCGCTTGCGCGCCTAGCGCAGCATCAAACGTCTCCCCCGCAGCGGCAGCAGCAATCATCTTGCGTTGCGCAGGGAGAATCCGGAACCACACATTCGCTGTCATTATGGTCCCGAAAATCGCGCCCATGTGGATGTAGGCGGCGCGCCCGCTGAATACATGCATCAGTCCCCATGAGACCGCGGCGGTCGTGATCAGGCCAAAGGCTGCGAATGCGGCTTGCGATTGCCCCAGAGGCGACTTGACCGCCACGTCGTAGACCAACCATCCGGCCACCAGCGCGCCCAGTCCGATTGAGATGCCGGCTCCTTTTGAAATTTCCGCAACGTCCGTGTCGATGAGTCCGCTGCCCAGGTAGTAGACGAGAACGAGCAGCACCATGCCGCCAAGCCACGTCATCAATGCTTCCCAGCGAAACCAGCGTACCTGCTTTGCGCTGACCCCCAGGGATTTCTGCTTTTCGACAGCGTAAAAACCTCCGCTGTGAACCATCCACACTGCCGGGGCAGCCCCATCCGCGGCAGCTTCTTTCTCCAACTTGCCGAACTGAGCGTCGAGCCACGTGAAGTAATACGTCTGACCGACCCACATGATGCCCGCGAACACGTGAAACCACCGCGCGCCGAGGCTCAGCCATTCTCGAATCGAAGAATCCAACCTTAGTTCCCCCGGTACGTGGTGTACCCGTTCGCGCTCAGCAAGAGCGGAATGTGAAAATGCGATTCGCCCTGGCGGACTTGAAATGTCACCTCGACCACTGGATACAGACCGTTCACGCTTAACCCGTCAAAGTAACTTGCAGTATCAAACACAAGACGATATACCCCTGGTGGCAAATCGTCGCTGGGCAACATCTGTGCGCAGCGGCCGTCTTGGTCGGTGTGCGCCGATTGCAGCGGCAGCCAGTGCCCTGGCGCTTCCTGCCTTTCCAGTTGCACCGGCACACCGCTTGCTGGCCGGCCGCGATTCACATCTAAGACATGCGTAGAAATCCGCGTCATCGCTGTAGCCATTTTTTTAGCCGGAGGTTCGTGATCTTTCGCTGTTCTTCCGCCGCTTCGCGCAGTTCCGTCGCATCGTCATTGCGCAAGCGCCGGCGCAGAATATCGAGCATCTCACCCGCCGACTTTCCGGTTGCACAGACGATAAACACACGACCGAATCGCTGCTCGTATTCCCGATTCGTATCCGCCAAAGCGGACTGGATGGCCTCTGCGGCGGAGGTTACGTCCTGCTGCTCCTCGGCCGACCAGGCTGCCGACTGTGCCGATGCAGCTTGCGGCGCTTTCTGCTCACCGATCCGCGGATGTTTTGACAACGCCTCCAGCCAGTCCGGCGGTGGGAGGCAATTCCAAACTCCGTCCGAAGCCGTGATGAGAGATAATTCGTCTTCAAACGGCCTGCCTGCCGCCAGTTGGCGCGACCATTCTGACGAACCGCAGCAATCAAGGATCTCCAGCGCCGCCTCGTCGGGCAAAAGGCGGTTCCATCTGGCCAGCACGCCGCTCATTCTTCCCTGTCGCCCGTCAGACAGTTTGCGCAGGAACTCGACAACCAGATTCGCGACTACGGCGGAGCGATATGCAGCCGTCGATCGAATGTCGTCAATGGGACGAATCTCGCTCACGGCAGTTTCGCGCGCGCGTCCGAGCAACTCGGCATCGCTCGTCTTTCCCTTAAGCAACTGCTCGGTCTTTGGCAAACGCATCGGCACTGGGGCGACGCTGCCCACGGCGATCCGAACATCGACGATAACGTCGCCCACGACGCGCCCCAAAGCCGCAACACAGACTTTCGAAATCGCCTGCGCATTCCGCGCTCCAACCTTGCGCGAATAGGTCAAATAGCCCGCAAAACACCGCGGCAAGCAAACCGCGCGGATTAGTTCATCTGGCGCCAACAAAGTCTGCTTGTAACCCGCGTGAAAGTTCAGAGACCTCACGCGCCGCTCGCCGCGCGCGGAGACCAGGATCAACTCTGCTTCGTAGACGAGCAGTGCCGGCAGCGAATCCGCGGCAGGCGAAGCATTTACAATATTTCCCCCCAGGGTTCCGCGATTCTGATTTGCAATTCCTCCGGTCCAGCACGCCGCCCGCGCCAGCAGCGGGAATTCCCGCTCCACGACTTCGTTCTGGCGCAGGTCCGTGTACGTACATCCGGAGCCGATGCGAATCTCATCTTTCGAGACCTCGACGCGCCGCAACTCTGGAAGGTTCCACAGGCTGACCAGCCTGCGCGCCGCCAGTTTTCCGGCGGCGTATTGCACCATTACGTCGGTTCCGCCTGCGATCGGCAACCATTGGCCGGGCTGCTTCGCGAGCAGCGACACTACTGCCGACAAACTCCCGGGTGCAACCAGTTCGTAATCGGCCGGATCGGACCTCATCTTTCGTTTCCGTTTGCGCTTTCGCTCGCGTTCCCGTGACCTGCCGCTTCCGCCAGTGCTTCGCAAATCTGCGCATATCCGGTGCAGCGGCAGAGATTGCCAGCAAGGCCTTCCTTGATCTCTTCAACGCTAGGTTGGGACGTCTCGCTCAGTAGATGAAAGGCTGCCATGAGAATGCCTGGCGTGCAGATGCCACACTGCGCGCCGCCATATTCAAGAAAGGCCTGCTGCACCGCATGCAATTGCGATCCCTTCGCGAGCCCTTCGATGGTGACAATTTTCGTGCCTTGCGCCTGCAAGACGGGCACGAGACAACTGTTCACGAGTGTTCCATCCATCAGGACCGAACACGAGCCGCACTCGCCTTCACCACATCCTTCCTTCGCGCCAGTGAGCTCAAGTTGATGCCGCAATACATCCAGCAATCTTTCCATGGGGTAGGCGTGAACTGTTCTAGCCTCTCCATTGACGGTCAACGAGATTTCGCACTGGACGGGGGTATTCATCGAACTCCTTGCAGTGCAATGCCGTTGTTGGCCGTTCGAGACGGTCCTGTCATCGCTTCGAAAATATCTTCCGGAAGCAACGGGATCGAATTAAAACCAATCCCCAAGGCATCCTCAATCGCGCTCACGATCGCCGGAGCAGGGCCATCCATGGGCAATTCCCCAATTCCCTTCGCGCCGAACGCCCCGTGCTCGTTCCCGAGTTCTTCGAAGTACACGCGAATCGGGGGCAGGTCCGCCGATGTCGGCATGATGTAGTTCGTCATTTGCGCGTTCTGCATGCGGCCATCTTGCCAGACAACTTTCTCGTACAATGCAAAGCCGATCCCCTGCGCGACTCCGCCCGTAATTTGTCCGCGTGCCAGCACGGGATGCAGAACTTTGCCCACTTCCTGCAGTGCGACAAAGTCGTCCACTTGCACGCTGTAAGTCGTCAGATCAACCGTGACCTCCGCAACGTAGATCGCCCATGCGTAGGCGGCGTAGGCTTCGCCGCGATATTTCTCGTCATCCCAAAAGATTCCCGGCGGCGCTTCGTACCGCGCCCAGGACTTGAATACCCCGTGCTCGGCGACGTATTTTGCGCAGGCGCGACGTAATTCGTTTGGCGAATATCCTTCGCGGAGTAGACCCGACGCGATCAGCGCCTGCTGAATTCCGCGCGCCGCTGACTGCACCAGTTTTCCGACCACCATCACTGTACGCGATGCTACCGTCGGGCCGCTGTTTGGTACTTCCCCGGTATCCGCCAGGGCAATGTCCACGTCTTCGTAGGGCAGGCCCATCGTCTCCGCTGCTATCTGGCAGAGTACGGTCTTGGTTCCCTGTCCGAATTCCGTGCTCGACACCAGCACACGCACGCGCCCATCTGCGCAACCCTCAACGCCCACTAGCGACGCTAGATAGCGTTCGCCGGACCCGGTGAAACCGGCTCCATGCAAAAACGCGGCGAGACCAATTCCCTTCTTGATGGTGGGTGACTCATTCTCTTCTCGGAAGCGCTGTCTCTTTGCGTGATAGTCGGCGAGAGCCATGGCTCGGGCAAGAAGTTGGTCGAGATCGATCGGTTCGTGGATGATTTGCTCTGTGGTTGTCGTCTGCCCGCTCTTTAGAAAATTTCGGCGACGAATCTCGACTGGCGAAATGCCCACGGTCGCGGCGATGCGATCCATGTGCCGCTCCATGGCAAACAGACTCTGCGGTGCGCCAAATCCGCGAAACGCCCCGTGCGGCGGTGCGTTCGTCGCCACGGCCTTGGCGCGGATGCGAATGTTCGGCCAGTAGTAAGGCCCACCCGCGTGAATTGTCGCGCGCGACAGCACCACCGGCGATAACGTAGTGTACGCGCCACCGTCTACTACAAACTCGATCTCGCCGCCGAGAATCGTGCCATCGCGGGTCACGGCCGTACGATGGCGGGTTCGTGAAGGATGCCGCTTCGTCGTCGCGGCCATGTCCTCCATGCGGTCGTACACGATCTTCACGGGCTTTCCCGACTTCATGGCCAATAACGCTGCGTGCCCGGCGATGATCGACGGATAATCTTCCTTCCCCCCAAAAGCGCCGCCGGTCTCCGTCTGGACCACGCGAACTTTATCTTCCGGCAACGCAAACAACTTCATCAGTGCCTTGTGGACGTAATAGGGGCACTGCAGCGAGCCCCACACCGTGATCCCGCGCTGACGGTCGAAGCTCGCGATGACCCCGTTGTTTTCGATGTACAACTGTTCCTGCGCTCCGGTCGTATATTCACCTTCGACGATGTAATCGGCCTTCGCCCAGACAGCATCCACATCGCCCTTTTCGACCAAGAAGCGCTTGAAAGTATTGTCCTTCCCCCAGATGATCTCGGTTTGGCGCTCGCTCTCCTCAATCGTGAAGACGGCCAGCAGCGGATCGTACTCAATCGTGATCGCATTCGCAGCCTTGGTAAGAGCGTGCCGGTTCGAATGCGCCAGCAGCAGGATCGGCTCCTCGGGATGGTTCACAACGTCATGCGCCAAGTAGGGCTGGTCATCGGCGATCAGGGCAACGCAATTCGCACCGGGAATATCTTTTGCGGAAACTACAATGAACTCATCCCAGGCAATTCCACCCCCGAAAGTGATTCCCCTGATCTTTCCGCGCGGAACAGCGCTTCGCACGGTCGCGCCGTAGAGCATTCCGGGCATCACCATGTCGTCGATGTACTGCGCGCGACCGGTAACCTTGTCGCGACCTTCCTTGCGCGGAACCGGCATCCCGACAATGTGTTCAGTATTCACGCAATCTCGCAACCAACGGTTCACTTCTCGACTCTGATCAATTACGGACGAACTCCCGCCCCATCGCATCGCCGGGAAATTCTCCATCACAGAACACTGCTTCACCGCGCAGATAGGTTCTCTTCACGAGACCTCGCACCTTCTCGCCCAGGTAGGGCGACAGCGCGTGCCGCTGGTGCAAACGATCCCGCGTCACGCTGAAGTCGGCCTCCGGGTCGAACACGACGAAGTCTGCGTCATAACTCGCAGCTATTCGCCCTTTGCGTCCGTTGCATCGCGCGAGGTGCGCAGGTTTTTCAGCCATCCAGCGCGCCATGTCCGCTAAGGAAAACCCGCGCCTCTGGGCCTCCGTCCACATCACCGAGAAAGCCACCGACAGACTCGCAATTCCACCCCACGCCGTCTGGAAGTTTCCTTCCTCCGGTCGCTTCATCGCAGGCGCGCACGGCGAGTGGTCGGTTACTACCAGATCGATCACTCCCTCTTTCAAGCCTTGCCAAAGCTGTTCGCGATTCGCCCGGTTCCGGATCGGTGGCGCGCACTTGCATTGCGTCGCTCCGTCCGCAATCGTTTCGGCATCCAGATGCAGATAGTGCGGACATGTCTCCACGGTTACGGCCAAACCCTCCGCCCGCGCCGCTCGCAACATATCCAGAGCCAAACCTGTCGCGAGGTGAACGATGTGCAGGTGGAATCCGTACTCGCGGCACAAAGCCAGCATGAACCGAATTGCGGCGAGTTCTGCTTCATCGGGCCGCGATCGCAGATAGGTCGCGTATTGAGTCCAATCCGCGCCGCGCAAACGTTCAGCAGCGGCGTCGACTGGTCCTGGAAGTTCTGCGTGGACCAACAACGGCAATCCCGCTCGTGCCATGTGCGGCAGAGCGGCACGCAGGTCCGGCTCTCCGACCAACGTGAATTCTTCGATACCCGGATGCACGAGGAAACACTTGAACCCCAACACGCCCGCCTTGGCGAGCGATTCAATCTCTTCGTGATTTCCTTGAACCACTCCGCCCCACGCAGCCCAGTCGACCCGGCATTGGCCCTGCGCCGCTCGCCGCTTCGCCTCGAGAGCGGCCACATTCGTGGTTGTGGGAATAGAGTTCAGAGGCATATCCACGAGCATTGTGTAGCCGCCAGCCGCGGCCGCGCGAGTTGCAGTGTGAAATCCCTCCCACTCGGTTCGCCCCGGTTCGTTGATGTGAACATGCGAATCGACTAGCCCGGGCAGAAGCGCTGCGTCGCCAAAATCCTCTCGGGCAGCATCGCTAGGCACTTCGCCCGGCGCGACCAAACCCTTGATTCGTTCGCCATCTACCAGCACCGCACCCGGTCGAATTCCTTGCGGCGTCACGATCCGGCGCGAGAGAAAAGCTCGTAACCCCAAAACTTGCTCCTGTCAGCAACGAAGTAGGAGGATAAAGGCTATCCCGAAGCGTCGGTCTTTGCAATCGTGGCAGATCGTTTGTTGAGCCCTCGCGGCAGCGCGCTTACCATTCAACGGGACTCTCGCTTATACTCCTAGGGAACCTCTGAAGAAGTTGACGTCGCTACCCCTTTGAAAGCCTGAACTGCGAAGGGCGCTAAGAAAACCGCTAAGGCCGCAAAGAAAAATCAACGATTGGTGCGGCGTGGACTTGATCAGAGATTCCCTAAGTCAGCGAGGCGGTTCCGAACGAGTCCATGTCGACCAATTTGCGCGATATCGAGTTTGCTGGCAGCAGCTCATCAACCGCAACCCACTGAACGAGCCAAACATGGACAATCCTTTCATGGCCCGCGCCATTCAACTCTCACTCGACAACGTTCTCTCCGGCCAGGGTGGCCCGTTCGGCGCCGTCATCGTGAAAGACGGAAGCATCGTAGCCGAGGGCGTCAATCGCGTCAGCTCAAGCAACGACCCTACAGCACACGCGGAGGTGGTCGCTATCCGCGGCGCCTGCGCCAAGGTCGGCACCTTTGTGCTCAAAGGCTGCGAGATCTACACCTCGTGCGAGCCTTGCCCGATGTGCCTGGGCGCAATTTACTGGGCGCACATCGCTCGAATCTACTTCGGAAACATTGCCGCCGATGCCTCCAAGATCGGATTCGACGACTCGTTCATTTATCACGAGTTCGCGCAACCGCTTCCCCGGCGTTCGATTCCGATCATCCAGATGATGCACGAGGAGGCCCTCGCCGCGTTCCGCGCGTGGCAGGAAAAGCCGAATAAGATTCCGTATTGAGAGCCGATTCGGCCAGGGCTTCACCATTGCATTTCCAACTTCAACACAGTCGTGCAATACGCAGCAGTTTGCTTCAACAATTCCTCGAGGAATTCTCGCTGTCATCCCCAGCGGCTAAGGCCGCGACAGTGGCGAGTCCGGACTGCATTGCTAAGGCCGTGCCCTTCCCAAATCCGATTTCTGAAACACGCCGTAATGACAGCGCATGGGATACTATCTTCAACCGATCCTCCTTCGCCGGCTGCCGGCGAAGCGGAGCCTTCGATGAAACTTGAAACCAGCGTGCTAAAGAAACTGCCAAAGGTTCTGCTCCACGAGCATCTGGATGGCGTTCTGCGGCCGCAAACTGTGATTGAACTGGCCAATAGCGTGCACTATACGGAACTGCCGACGAGCGATCCTGAAGCCCTGGCGCAGTGGTTTCACCAGGGCGCCAACCAGGGAAGCCTCGCGAAATATCTCGAAGGCTTTCAACACACGATCGCCGTCATGCAGACGGAAGAATCGCTGGAGCGTGTAGCCTATGAACAAGCCGAAGACCTCAGCAAAGACGGAGTCGTTTACTTCGAAACCCGCTTTGCACCCATTTTTCACACCCGGAAGGGACTGACTCATCAGCAGGTGGTGTCGGCGGTGCTCAAAGGGCTGGCGCGGGGCCGTCAGAATTTTGGCGTCCAATCGGGGTTGATAATCTGCGCCATGCGCAACATGAATGTCTCACTGGAGATGGCGGAACTGGCCGTCGATTTTCGCGCGCGTGGTGTCGTAGGCTTTGACCTGGCCGGCGAGGAAGGCGGCTACCCTCCGAAAAAACACGTGGATGCGTTTCATTACATTCAGCGCGAGAATTTCAATATCACGATCCACGCAGGGGAGGGCTTCGGGAAGGAATCGATCTGGCAGGCGATTCAGTATTGCGGCGCGCATCGCATCGGTCATGGAACACGCTTGATCGATGACATCGCGGTTGCCGATGGCAAAGCGGTGAAGTTGGGAGACCTCGCTCAATACGTTCTCGACAAGAGAATTCCACTCGAAATCTGCCTGCTCAGCAACGTACACACTGGTGCGACACCGAGCCTCGAGCAACATCCCTTCAAGATCCTTTACCACGAAAAATTTCGTGTCACGCTGAACACCGACAACCGGCTCATGAGCAACACAACCATGACGCAGGAGTTTGACGCTGCGGCGAGGGCTTTCGGCCTCACCCTCGATGACTTTGAGAAGATCACCATCAATGCCATGAAGAGCGCTTTTCTACCATATGGCCAACGTATCGATGTCATCTACTCGATCATCAAGCCCGGTTATGCCAGAATCCGCGAAGGTGGCTTCAAAGCATAGTCAGGGGGCGTGGAACTTCTGACTGCTCCAGGAACTTCCAAGGCCATGGGATCTTTGTGACTACAACAACTGGCAGCAAAAGCCGCCCACCTCCTGATCGCTAGGAGCAGGCCTTGGCGATCCTCGCCGAGCGAGCGGAACGCAAATGGTATAACCGACCGGAGGAGATTCCATGCAGCGCCGCGTTGTTGGTTGGCGTACCGCGTTCGTACTGTCTGTGGCTTTCATCGGTTCGCTCTACGCTCAGAGCCGATTCTCAGCCAACCCGATTCCCATCAAGATCGTGGTAGTCACCATGTTCGAACGCGGAGAGGATACGGGCGACGTTCCCGGTGAATTTCAGCTCTGGGTCGAGCGCAAACACCTAGATCAGGTCTACGAGCTTCCTGCGGGATATCATCATCTGCGACTGAACCGAGACGGGGTGCTCGGCATGGTCACCGGGGTTGGAACCGCAAAAGCCGCGGCGTCGGTCATGGCGCTTGGCTTGGACGCGCGTTTCGATCTTTCGAAAGCTTACTGGGTTATCGCTGGCATCGGCGGAGGCGATCCTGCGGACGTGTCTCTTGGGTCGGCTGTATGGGCCGACTATGTGGTGGACGGTGACCTATCGTTTGAGATCGACGCGCGCCAAATTCCAGAAAACTGGGCTACTGGATACCTTCCCCTTCGCAAAGGCACGCCGTACGAACAACCGCCCACAGCCGACTACGGCGAGGTCTACGCCTTGAACTCCGGACTGGTGAGTTGGGCATACCGTCTGACACGCGATGTTCCGCTGCCCGACACCGACTCATTGCGCAAGTTCCGCTCGCGGTTTTCCGGCTTTCCGAATGCTCTCAAGGCGCCGTTCGTAGCGAAAGGCGCAGTGCTTTCGGCGAGCACATTCTGGCACGGGTCAAAACTCGAGGACTGGGCGAATGAGTGGACTCGCTACTACACCTCCGGCAAAGGAAACTACATGGTCGCTGCCATGGAAGACTCCGGCACGCTCCAGGCTCTGACCTTCCTGAGTCGGGCCGGACGCGCCGACTTTCACCGTGTTCTCGTGCTACGCACGGTGAGCAACTACGACCGCGAACCACCGGGCGTTAGCGTCGCCGAGAGCCTGAAAGAGATGGTCTCCGGCAACTACTCGGCATATATGCCGGCGCTGGAAGCGGGCGAGACGGTTGGTGACAGGGTTGTGCGGGACATCGTCAGCCATTGGGGTGAGCGCGAGAACGCGGTACCGAATGCACCCTAAGGAAGCTCTGGACAAGCTGCAAACCAAAAGCTTTAACCGCGAAGGGCGCTAAGAAACGCCGCCGAGGTTGCAAAGAAAATCGGCATCAGCTCCGGGAATTGATCAGCAGGTTGTTTTGGAGTCTGCGCTTGTTCGGCGAAGTCGGATGTTACAATCCCGGCCAATCCGCATTGAGTGGAGAGGACGTGGCAACATGGCATCGGTAGGGCAACAGAATTCGTCGACCGACGATTATGGGTTGCGGCGCGAGATCCTTTCGCCGATGGAGACGCTGGCGCAGTCCGTCTCTACCATGGCGCCCACAACGACACCCGCCGCGACCATTCCGCTGGTTTGCGCGCTGGCCGGGAACGGCACCTGGCTGGCCTATGTGCTTGCAACCGGCGCGATCCTGCTCGTGGCTCTGTGCATCAGCCGCTTCGCCCAGCACTCGGCTTCTCCGGGATCACTTTATAACTACGCTTCTATGATTTTGCCGCCGTGGCTGGAGGCCACCGTGGCGTGGAGTCTTCTTCTGGCTTACGTGGCCACTGGTTCCAGCGTGATTGGCGGCTTTTATCATTACGCGAACCTGTTGTTACACGACGCGACCGGTCAAGGCTTTTCCACCATTCTGCTGTCAGTGCTGGTCACTGGAGTTTCAATCTGGATTGCCTATCGCGATGTAAAGATTTCTGCCCGGCTCATGCTGTGGATCGAAGCCGCGTCGGTGACGGTCATTGTGGCGGTCGTGTTGCTGTTGCTCGTGCGTCACGGATGGCACTGGGATTGGGAACAACTCCATCTTCGCGGAATGACGGGCAGCGGCCTGCGCCTCGGACTGGTGCTGGCGCTGTTCAGCTTTGTGGGCTTCGAAAGTGCGACTACTTTGGGATCGGAAGCGCGCAATCCGCTGAAATCAATCCCGCGCGCGGTCATTCTCAGTTCCCTGCTGGGTGGCGCGTTCTTCACCGTGTGCGCTTACGCCGAGGTGTTGGGATTCCACTCCGTGGGACAGGATTTGGGAGCGAGCCAGGCTCCGATGTACGTCCTGGCTCGAGTGGGCGGCGTGCCGATCTTCGGATTGCTGATCGACATTGGCGCGCTGGTCAGCCTCTTCGCAGGCACCCTGGCCTGCATCACGGCGGCGGCCCGCGTGCTTTTACTGATGGCCCACAACGGGCTTGCTCACGACCGGTTGCGCACTACCCACGCACATAACCGAACGCCGAGCCTGGCAGTCGTCATCACGGGGATTGCCGCACTACTGCCCGTGGCGGCGCTGGCCGGGCGCGGAGCCAGTGGGTTGGATGTTTACGGCTGGATGGGCTCACTGGCCACCTACGGATTCATCGTCGCCTACGCGCTGGTTTGCGTTGCCTTGCCGCGTTACCTGCGCGACCATGGCGTTTTCTGGGCTGGAGCGCAAGTGCTTCCCTGGCTGGCCGCGATCGTGATGGCACTGGCCCTGATTGGCAATCTCTATCCCGTGCCCGAAGGACCATACGGAAAACTGCCTTACATTTATCTTGCTTACTTGACCGCGGGATTGATCTGGTTTGTGGTGCGACGGCGCGGACGCTCGACTCTCGCTGAAAGCTAAACCGCTGGTAAATAGGGCTTTGCGACGAAGGGCTTCGGGGCAGGCCAGCCGTGCCAAGCGCGATAAGAATAACTAATCGGCGGCAAAAAAACTTTCACTAGCTTCGCATCTTTCACTCTCGACCGCCTTGGGATACATTGCTCTCCAGTCTTGGAATCGGAGCCTGGCTCTGGGTACGCGCAACTGCTTGCGGGGCTCGAGTGGCGGTTTTGCGCAAATCGTTTCAAAACGTTCTAAGGAGGTCACGTTGATGTCATTGACATCGAAGCGAATCACATTTGCTGTTTCCTGCCTGGTGTACACCCTGTTGCTGTCATTGGCATTCACAACCTCTGCCGTGGCACAGCGTACGCTCGGCGGCATAACCGGGACGGTGACCGACAAGACCAGCAGCGTGCTGCCCGAAACAGCTGTGACCATCGTGGGCGATGAAACGAAACTGACTCGCACCCTGAAAACGAACGCGAACGGAAGTTACGACTTCGTGAATCTGCCCATCGGTACCTACACCCTGACTTTCACCCACGATGGATTCCAGACTCAGAGAGTGCCTTCGATCATGGTGCAGGCGGATCGCACTGCAACGGTAAATGCCGTTCTGCCGGTCGGCCAGGTCGGCACTGTCGTGGATGTGCAGGCTGACCCGATGATGAACGCGGTCGATACCACGAACGGCTATATTTTGGAGAAGAATCAAATTGACGAAATCCCGCTGCCGACAGGAAGTTTCACCGGACTCGCCATCTTGTCTCCTGGCGTAAATGCGGAATTGCCAAGCGGTACGGGCGCAAACGCCGGCCTCGGGAACCAGCCCATCTGGGCCAACGGCCAGCGCGACACCAGCAACACATTCCTTCTGAACGGCGTCGACGCCAGCAACCTTTTCAACGGCAAGAGCACAAGTTCGGTGGCATCCGCTCGTATTGTGAACAACACCGGCGTTGCGGGCGCCTCCAGCACAACAGCAGAAGTCATCCAGAGCACGGCATCCCCGTACCTGGCAATCGGCCAAGCCCTGCCCACCCCTGCACCGGAGACGGTTCAGGAGTTTCGCGTGAACACTTCAATGTACGATGCGCAACAAGGCTCGACCAGCGGAGCTCACATCGACATGAACACCTCCTCTGGCACGAACAGCCTTCACGGAAGCGCTTATGGTCACCGTGGAACGAACGCCTTGAATGCCGCACCCTATTTCTACAAGCAGGATCCAAACATTCCTGCCAACGCAAAGGTCCCGCAGCTACACAGGTACACCGCAGGTGGGACTCTCGGAGGGGCGCTCATCAAAGACAAGCTCTTTGGTTTCGCCAGCTACCAGCACATTCACGTTTCCGACCTGGAGATTGGAACTTCGCGGACTGCCGTGCCTTCCGGCCTCACCGATGATCGCAGCGCCGCGGCATTAGCGGCAGTCTCCGCAGCTAATTGGGACCCGGGCGCTACTAACGGGCTCGCCGTAAATCCAACCGTCGGGACTGCGCCAGGGGACATCAGTCCCGTGTCTTTTGCACTCCTCAATTACAAGTTGCCGAACGGCCAGTACATGATCCCTTCGGCGAACCCCAGTTTCACTCCGACGATCAACTTTCCTGAGAATGTTTTCCTCACGCAGCCCGCCTACTTTATCTCCGATCAGGCTGTGACCAATCTCGACTACATGGCAACGCCAAAGGATACCCTGTCGCTCAAGTATTACTACCAGCATGATCCCACTACCGCGCCTTTCGCGTTCTCCTCGGTCAAAGGTTTTACTCAGCATCTGGACGCCGGCAGCCAGGTAGTTTCCATTACGAATACGCAAACCATCACGCCAAGCTTCAGTGTCTTGGAGGTGTTCGGCTTCATTCGCGAGAAAGTCTACAGCACGATCGGACAGCCTTTCACTCCCCAATCGCTAGGCATCAACACGTTTGGCTCGACAGTTTTTCCGGGTATCACGATAGCGGATGACTTTGGAAATGGGTCCGCAAACAATCCGAACTTCGTCTTTAATGCCGGACTTAACATCGGATCGACCGGAGCTTCCCAGGGTGCTTTCACAGGAATCTTTCAGAACCGATGGATGCCTTCCGTTAGTGCGGTTTGGAACCGCGGCAAACACACGATTACCTTCGGAGGGAACTTCTCGTATACACAACTCAACGCGCGGAACCACAGAACCAATACTGGCATGATCAGTTTCGCCGACTTCTCCCAGTTCCTCCAGGGACTGGTCACGCCGTACACCTCGGACGGGTTCATTACCACTTCCTTCCTGCAAGGCAATGCCGACCGCTACTATCGCTCGAATGAGACCGGGTGGTTCCTTCAAGACAAATTTCAGATTCGCTCCAATCTCAGCGTCAGCGCTGGCCTCCGCTTCGATTACCACGGGGGTTTGAAAGAAAAGAACGGGCGCATTTTCAACTTCGATCCATCGCGCTACAGCTACGATGCGACGAATGACGTCATCACTTCCAACGGCTTCATTGTGGCAGGCAACAATCCCGACTTTCACACGAAAGGTGTCAGTGATTCCACTCTAACGGGACGCCAGTGGGGATTGGCGCCGCGTCTCGGCTTGGCATGGAGCCCGCGGAAGTTCAACGACAAGCTCGTCGTGCGCGCGGGCTGGGGTCTTTACTACGATCGAGGGGAACTCTTCACTTACCTTTCCCCCGGGTTTGCGGCGGGGGTGATCGCCGGCGGTCCGTTCGGCGTGAACCAGAGTCCGCCGTGGGTCAATTCGCAGGTTTGCAGCAGCACCCTGTCGAACCTGTACCTATTCTTTGTTCCGACCTGTGATCCGAGTTCTCCGACGGGCGGGTCGTTCTCCAACCCCTGGGGAGCCACACTCGGACCGCCCCCGAGCGGCAACCCAGCCAATCTGGTCCTGCCAAACGCGGCCGCCATCAATAGCTTCGCTCAGCTTTTCTCGTTCGCCGACTACAACCGCACGAATAAGCTCCCGTACACAATGAATCAGACGCTTGATATTCAGTGGCAGCCGCGCAACGACTTGATCATTGAGATTGGCTACGTCGGCAACCTCGGGCGCCACGCGGTTGTTCCCATACCGTTCAATCAGGCGCGGATTGCTTCGCCATCCAATCCAATCCGCAAGGGTACGCCCATAGAGCAGGACTTCACTTATGGGTATTCGATCCTTGACCCGAATACTTTCGGACCTTATGCCCTACCCAACGGAAAGCCATACCTGCAAAACTTTGAAGGCGGAAACGTGGATATGCGCGTTCCTTACCTCGGTTATTCCTCCGAATCAGAGTCCTATACGGCGGCTGGCATCTCTGCGTACCACGCCCTTCAGGCACACATGGAGAAACGATTGAGTCATGGCCTGCAGGTTGGTTTCTCTTACACTTTCTCGCACGCGACCGACGAGCAAAGTGCGATGGGACTGTTTTACAACGGGAACAATCCCCTCAATTTGCGATCCGGTTACGGCCTGTCTGACTTCGATCGAAAGCATGCGATCAATTTCACCTACACATACCAACTCCCTAAGTTTCTGTCGGGATCATCGTTTATGAGCAGGCTCACGAACGGGTGGGCGATTTCTGGTTTGACCGTCATCCAGAGTGGTCAACCATACAGCGTTGTTGACTATTCTGGCGCGGTCGGCAGCATCTTCTACGGCACGTCCGACGGCATCACGAATCCCATCGTCCCCCTCACCAGCTGCTCGCCGCAGAAGGCACTCACCGGGGCTTCGGGAGCCACCCCTGGATCTCCTGCTCTCAACCCCAGCTGTTTCGGATTGCCGTTGCTGAGTCCGGGGGACTTGAACGGAGCGATTCCGGCCAATGACCCCTATGAGACGAACTTCATCTCTCACGGCCAGCGTAATATCTTCCGCCAATCCTGGCAGAGACGCGCGGACATCTCCCTGGTGAAGATGACGCAAATAACCGAGCACTCCTCACTCAGGTACAGCTTCGACGTCTTCAACCTGACTAATACAGCCAGTTTCGATATTCCGATCGACGACATAAGCCAGAACATCAGCTTTAATGACTTCCCGGTAGCCGGCACGCCATCGACGACGAACCCTTGCAATGGCAATTTCACAGGATCGGTCTATGTTTGTCCGACCTTGAGCGGTTTGGGCGTCACAAATAAGACGATTAGCAGCCCGCGGCAAATTCAGATGAGCCTGAGTTTCATCTTCTGAGTCCAGTTCAATCCGGAGTCACTTAAGTACGGTGGCCTTGCAGGCCGCCGTGCTTTTTGCTTGCCGCCGAGTTGCTTGCGGCCAACCTTCTACACCTGATTCGCGATCGCCCTAACGATCGCAAGAATCGCCGGGATCGGGGCGAATTTTTGCCCTGGGACAGCATGAGATTTCCGCCTGTTTGTGAGTGCCGTCACATTCGTTGCCTCTGGTTTCGCCGTACAATTTCCTCGTTCTAATTGCCAAAGACCCTAGCATTTTGGCGCATCGGCGACCGAATTTGCGAGGCGAGGTCCACAAATGGCTGCGCAATATTTTTTCTGCATTCAATGTCATAAGAAATACCCCATCCACCAGAAGCTGTTCGAGACTCTGTATGACCTCCAGAAGATGGCTCCGGAAGAATGCCTGGCCTGTGGAGGAACACGGGAGTTGCACGTGACTCTCGATTTCCAACTGGGCGCGGGCGACGGAGACTTCAAAGTCGTTTCCGCCTTGCTTCCCGAAAAGCTGGATTCTTGGCTGGGTGAGGAAGAAGAGGAAGTGACGCTTTACCCGTTTTTAGTGACGTTGCAGAGGGCGGGCGACCGCAGGGAATTCTGCTGGATGCCTTACTGGCACGTCACGGGAAAAGATGCGCGATATGGCCAGAACGCCGTCTGCATGGACCAGGCGCAGTTCGAGAGCCTGGTCAACCAGACTCTCGAAACGCAGACTCAGGAAGAGCCAGTACAGGAAAGAGTGCTGGAGCCTGTGTAGTGAGGACTCGGCTGCCAATGTAGGGACGCGACCGCGACTTCCCGTTTATGGTACCTGCCAGATCGTGTCGAGCACGGTGCCGTCGACCCACTTCACGATGGCGACGGGCCGGTCACTGTGCTTTGGTCTCTGAGGTCTGCCACCGCAAATGCGCTCGACGTCGTTCTTGATGTCCGCGAGCGGACGGATGGGCAGGTTCGAGCCTTGGACCGCATCAATCAGGTCCTGCCGCCTTGGGTTGATGGCAATGCCGCGCTCGGTTACGACCACATCGATCAACTCGCCCGCTCCGCACAGCGTGGTCACCTCGTCCACAATCACAGGGATGCGGTCGCGGAATGATGGCACAGCCAGGATGGTGCACCCGGCGGCGAGGCAATTCTGCCACCCACCGATGCCGTGAAGAAGACGTCCGTCGGAATGAGTGACCACGTTGGCGTTGAACTTCGTGTCGACCTCAGTGGCGCCGAGAACGACAGCGTCGACCATGGAGGCGAAATTTCCTTTGCCGTGGTAGTTGTAGGAAGTGAAAGGCGAAGTCGCAACGTGGCGGGGATTGCCGGCCAGGGACTGCACGCCATCGAGGTCGAAGGTTTGCCCGTCGAGAATGTAGTCGGTGAGGCCTTCTTCCAACAGTTCGACCAGGTACTTGGTTGAACCGCCACGGACGAACCGCGCCTTCACGCCCGCCTGCTTCATCATCTGCTTGAGGTAGCTGACAAAGGCGAGCGCAATTCCTCCTGCGCCTGCCTGAAAGGAAAAACCGTTGTGCATGATGCCGGCGTCGCGGAGGAAGCGCGCCACGAACTCTGCGATTCGCAAGCGATCCGGCGAGCGCGTGATCTGCGTTGTGCCGGAGACGATCTTTGACGGATCTCCGATGGAGTCGGCCTCCACCACGCAGTCCACATTGTTGCCCTGGATCTGCCAGGGAACGCATGGAAACGGGACCAGGTTGTCGGTCACAACGACGACGTGATCCGCGTACATCGAATCGGCCAGCGCGAAGCCGAGCGAACCGCAAGCGGACTTTCCATGCGAGCCGTCGCAATCGCCGAACGGATCGGCCGCGGGCGCTGCAATTACGGCGATGTCGATGTGCACTTCGCCATCCTGAATAGCCTGCCAGCGCCCGCCATGGGAGCGGAGAACGCCCATGCCGCGCATTTTGCCCTGCGTGCAGTAATCGCCGAGCGGGCCGTTCATGCTGCCTTCTATGTGGTTGATCACACCCGCTTCCATCAGCTCAATTGCGCCCTTCTGTGAAGGAAATGATGCGCTGGGGAACCAAGTCAGATTTTTCGCACCGATTCTGGCCGCGGCTTCGAGAGCCATGAGCGCAACGCGGTCGCCGTCACGGAGATGGTGATGCGAGGAGACGACCATGCCGTCGCGCAATCCGCATTTCCGGAGCGCGGTTTCGAGATCAGAAACTCGCTTGTCGCCGTTAGCGGGATAGTCTGCCGCAGTGCGAATCGGAGGCGAGGCTTTGCTGTTGAGCGGGTGGTATTTCCCAACGCCCATGTATGGAGTCTGAGAATGGCCATTCACCGTCTCCGGAACCATGCGCCCCACAGCGTTTGTGATCAACTCGGATTTGTCGAGGATTGCCATTAGGACTCCTCACCGCATGGTGCTACTGAAGCGACCCGCTCCATCGCCTGTGCGCGCGCCATCAACTTCAGGGCGCGTTGGACAACGGGAGGATCGATCATCTTCGAACCCAGGCTCACGACGCCCAAGCCTTTTTCCTGCGCTTCGTTGAAAGCGGCTACAATTTTTCGCGCCTTCTCGATTTCTGTCGGCGTCGGAGCGAACGCCTCATGAATGACGGCGATCTGCAGGGGGTGGACGCATCCCATGCCCTCAAAGCCGAAGGCCCGCGAGCTCAGGCCCCAACTGCGCAGGGCATCCATGTCGCCCACGTCGCCAAAGACCGAATCGATGGCCTGCACCCCCGCGGCGTGGGCTGCGTTCACCACGCGCTGCCGGGCATAGAGCGACTCTGCACCGATCGGAGTCTTTACCACGCCGAGGTCGGCGGTGTAGTCTTCGAGCCCAATCGTCAGCGCAACAATCTGCTCGCTAGCCATCGCGATCGGTAAAGCATTCTCAATGCCAAGAGCAGACTCGAGAATCGGCATGAGCCAGATAGGACGCGTGGTGCCGTAGTCGGCTTTGATTTCGTCGATGCGGCGGATGGCTTCGGTCATCGGGTTCGGGCTCTCGACCTTGGGGATCAGGATCAGGTCCGGGGATTCGGGCACAATTTCGTCCAGGTCTTCGAGGCCGAGCGGGAGTTGGTTAATCCGCACCATGCGTTCGCATTGAAGAAAATCGACGGCGCGCAGCGCGTTGCGCACGAGCAGGCGAGCGGCATCTTTTTCGCTAGCATGCACGGAATCCTCCAGATCGAGGATGATGCCATCGGCCCCATGGAGAGCGGCATTGATGAAATACTTTGGCTCGCTGCCCGGCACGTAGAGCCGCGAGCGCCGGATGCGATCGCGCGCAGCAGGCTCGGGAAGCGTGATCCGGTCAGGCAGCACCCGCGTGCCCTTGCCCAGTCCGGCGCGGCGGACCGCGGCTTCGATGCGAGCGGCAATCACGAAAGGAAGCGCGCCCTCATCGTGAATCTGAACGTGAGCGTGCCGCACACCGAGCGCCTCGAGGACTTCTTCCGCCTGCCTGCGGATCGATTCACCATAGTAAGGTTTGACGCGCGATTCGAGTTCAATGTCGGTCCCGCCGCGTTCGCAGGGCTCAATCCGCACGTGCAGATCCGAGCGGATATCCGCACCCCAGTGGCCGGCCTCACCAGCAAACCGCGGCTTGCTCTCGGCAGCATGACTCATGGCTCCAACTCCTGTGTTTCAAGAACCGCGATAGCCCCTTTCGCAAAGCCACTCCCGTCTTTGTCTACCCATCGCTCGTCGGCTCTGACGGCGTGAAAACGAACCGTGCAGCTGGAACCGTCAAACGCGACAATGATTCGGAAATGCTTTCCACCGTGCAACTGGGACAGCTGCGCCTTCAATTCCCGCGCGAGAGCGATCCCACGGCCCAACAGCTCTAACGGCGGAAGCCCGCCATTCTCCAGATAATCCTCGATGTGAATATGGTTCACAAAACACTCATACCCGGTGCGATCCGGAAAATCGACTCGCTTGACGGGGGTACCCTGCTTGAGGACAGAGAGAAACAGGCACTGCTCCTCTTCCACGAACCCTGAATTCAGCAGCATCAGCAGTTTCTGCGGCAGGGCTTTGGGGTCATCAAGATTCTCTTCGCGAATCTCGTCGTAGAGAGCGTCCATCCGCTGGTTGGTCTTCACACGGAACTCCGTGGTGAGCCTGCATACGCGAGTTCTCCAGCTATTTCGAGTTTGCCGAGAATTGCGTCGGTCATTTGTACAGTACTCGCAGCGCCCTGCCGGTTTGCGTTCGCACCACCAGGAATGCGCATCATGTCATACGTTCGCACTTTGCCTTCCCTGACCACTTCCGCGATGGCTTCGCGGATGCGGCGAGCTTTTTCTACCTCGCCGACGTGTTCCAGCATCATGACCGCCGAAAGGAACATCGCGATGGGATTGACGATCGGCGGGTCGAGTTCCGCATACTTGGGCGCGGAGCCATGCGTCGGCTCGAAGACCGCAACTTCGTCCCCGATGTTGCCGGATGCCGCGAATCCCAGGCCTCCGATTAACCCGGCGAATGCGTCGGAGATTACGTCGCCGAACAAATTCGATGCGACGACAACTCCGTAGTCTTCCGGATTCTTGGTCAGCCACATCGTTTGTGCGTCGATATTGGTCGACCACAATGCAATGCCCGGATATTCCTTAGCCACATTCCTGGCTTCCTCTTCCATCATTCCTGAGGTTTCGCGCAGGACATTGGGTTTTTCGCAGATGGTAACCGACTTGTAGGCATACTTCTTTGCCCACTCGAAAGCGGCTTTGCAGATTTTGCGCGCGGCAGGGCGGGTGATGATGCGGACCGAGATCGCAAGATCAGGTCCTGGAAGCGCAGTAAACGGCTTGAACTTTGCGTGCGTGGCGAGCGCGGCACGAACGGGTTCAGGCGGATTGGTCCACTCCACGCCGGCGTAAAGTCCTTCCGTGTTTTGGCGGAAGACAACTACGTTAACCCGCGGCTCCTCGAAACCTCCGTCGGCCTTCTTGCGAATAAAGTTCAGCGGATTGCCGGGAAACGAAACACATGGGCGGATGCAGGTGTCGAGATGGAATCGCTGCCGCATGGTCACGATGGGGCTGAAGTACGAGTAGCCTTTGCCTTTCAGTTCCGGCTTGAGTTCGGCTTCCGCCTCGTTTTTTGGCTTCGAGGTAATCGCGCCAAACAGTCCCAGCTTGTGCTTGGCCAGCAGATCGACGGTGCGTTGAGGCAAAGCGTTGCCCTCTTTGCACCAGCACTCCCAGCCGATGTCGGCGTGGATGTACTCGGCGTCAAATCCGACAGCCTTCAGAAGCCGAAGAGACTCGGGAAGAACCTGATTCCCGATTCCATCTCCTGGCATGGTGACCACTGCATGTTTTGCCATGATTGCTTAGTCTCCTGAAACGACGGGCTCAGAGTGCTTTTGACTCAGTCCGAGTTTCTTCGCGACCACGTTTTCTGCCCCGCCTGCGATGACCAGTGACTGAGGCACATTGCCGAGGGGGGAAAAAGCGAAGGTCTCTCCGCGCCAGGCGACTCTCGCGGAAGTAAAATCAATGTTCACACTCTCGCTGGGGATGATCGTTTTCTCTTTTGCGTCGATCTCGCTGGCGAACTGCTCCCGGAGGCGCTTGACCAACCCAGGAACCTCGATGCACAAGAAGCCGTTGTTGTATGCGTTGCGCAGGTAGGTTTGCGAGAAGCTGGCCGCTATAACCAGAGGGATGCCTTTCGCTTTCAGGCAAGTGACCGCCTGTTCGCGGCTCGATCCCGTACCGAAATTGAATGCGCCGACTAAGACATCTCCGACTCGGGTACGAAGCGCAAACTGCGGATCGTAGTTCTCCATGACCACTCGCGCCATCATTTCGGGGGTCATATCATCGCGGTAGGTGTAGTCCTTGCCGTAGATCGCGTCGGTGTTGACGTTGTCTTGCGGCATGAACACCAGGCGACCCGTCACTCGCTCCGGGAATCCGGGGAGAATCTCTACCCGTTCGGTGGAATGCTCGCTTGTGACGAATTCCTGATACTCGCGAACAAGGATGCGATCGGGGAGGGGCCGAGGCCCGGTGATGTAGCCTGCGACGGCCGACGCCGCGACAATTTCGGGGCTGCCGAGATAACACTGAGCGTCACGCGAACCCATGCGGCCCTTGAAGTTCCGGTTGGTAGCTGAGATGCCGACTTCACCTTTTTCCAGAAGTCCAGTACCGAGGCCGATGCAGGGACCGCAACTGGGCGGCAGAGGAATCGCTCCTGCGTCGAGCAGCGCCTGCCAGGCGCCGCCTTTCTCCGCTTCCTGCTGCACCCATGCACTGGCTGCCCCGACATAGAGCTTTACTCCCGGCGCCACCTTCTTGCCGCGTAAGACCCGCGCCGCAGCTTCGAGGTCTTCGGCCCGCGAGTTCACGCAGGAAAGCAGGTACGCCTTCTGAATCGCGAGCTTCTTCTGTTCCATCGCTGTAACAGACTGCATGGTCTGCACACTGTCAGGTCCGGAGACGTGAGGCGTGACCTGGCTGAGATCAAGCACGACGCGTGCGGCATAAGCCGCGTCGAGATCGGGGCGCGGCGGATTCTTGGTCCAGCCTTCGATGTCGCTTTCTGTGAAGCGCTCAAAGCCTGACGTCTTCAGGCTCTGGTGCACGCCTAACAAGTAGTGGATGGTGACGTCATCCACCGGAAACCAGCCCACGAGCGGCCCCCATTCCGTACTCATGTTAGCGATGGAGAAGCGCGCATCCATTGACAAGCTGGCCACCCCCGGCCCGGAGAATTCAACGGCGGCGTTGAGAACCTCGTCGTGGTTGTAGAGGCCGCAGAGCGTGATGATCACGTCTTTACCGCTCACGCCCTCCGGCGGCGCGCCTTCCAGCACGACCTGAATCGAGCGCGGGATCTGCCACCAGAATTCTCCAGTAGCCCAGACCGCAGCCGCGTCGGTGCGGACGATCGGTGTCCCAATGGCGGCCAGAGCTCCGTACATATTGGAGTGCGAGTCCGACGCAACCACAACCGATCCTGGAACCACATATCCGCGCTCCACCATGATCTGGTGGCCGATGCCCGAACCCGCGGGGTAGAAGTCGACGCCGTGTTCTTTAGCGAAGGCTTCGATGGCACGATATTTCTTGAGGTTGGCTTCGTCGTGATTCTGAATGTCGTGATCCAGGGCGAAGACGAGCTGGCGCCGGTCGTACATCTTCTTCACGCCGATTGTTTTGAACTTACTCATTACGGCCGAAGTATTGTCGTGTGTCATCACGTGAAATGGGCGGA
>Ga0209698_10000075_pt1 | contig 89961 bp, 88 predicted proteins | sample LitLauG_LLR_2012_FD_187203 | JGI IMG/M metagenome (GOLD analysis project Ga0209698, IMG submission 187203) | Freshwater sediment microbial communities from Pennsylvania, USA - Little Laurel Run_MetaG_LLR_2012 (SPAdes) (version 2) | ecosystem: Environmental > Aquatic > Freshwater > Creek >... | reverse complement strand
CGAACACTCCTTCCGGGGCATCGACACCTCCCGCATCAAAGCGGAAAGTGTTACCCATGTGTCCGGTACGAATTGTCACCCATCTCTCGGGTCGGTCACGGCAGGACTACGGATAATCGCCTCGCCCTGAGGTGGGACACCCGGCTAATCCGCCATAGCAGTAAACAACTCTATCGTCCTGACCCTGAGAGCCTTCGGACCAGGAAAACGAATAGCCGTAGGACGTGCGAGACCGCTCGGTGAGGGCGAGCGGACGGAGGGTGCCGTTGGCGTAGGCGCTGGTCTTGATCTCGACGGTTTTCGGATAGATCCACGATTGCAGGAGGGACCACCTTCCCTGATCGGCACCATGCGAGGCGACCAGCGTCCACGCGCCGCCCGTCTCGCGAACGCAAAATTCGATGACGCTTCCCAGCGCTCCCGCCCGATAGTGAAACACGTTGACGCTCTTGTTGGCGGGCGCCGTCGCGACCGTGGCGGCCTCTCCGGCATCCGGGCCTGCGCAGGCTCCGGTTTCGCCAGGCGAATCTTGCGCAGACAGCGGAGTCCCGAGGAAAATCGCCGCCATAGCGGCGTGAACTGGCCAGCAGAGGCGGAGAATGTGCATCTTGCAATACGACCCGAGCCCCATCGTCTTTGAGGATCGGCGAAAGCTCGCAGCCTCACGAGCATCCTTTCGGGCGTGCACCATCAAAAATTTTAACGCCAGTGCGCCAGATTTTCAACTCCCAGAACCTCTCCGGATTCCCCAGCAGCGCGCACAGCACGAACAGTATCGCGAAGACGCCGGCCCTGAGCGTCGGCTTCTAAGCGATGGAGTACAGCACAACGGCGAAACACGCCACCGCAAGCACATCGAATGCGATCGGCATCGCCCAAGCTGTCAGTGGGCCGGGCGGGCGCTGGCACAGGGAGATTTCGCGCTGTGTGCGCAAAAGAAAAGGCGCGAGAGCAATCGCGCAAGCGCTGGAAAGCATTTCAGTGAGAGGCGCTTGCGCAGGCTCAAGGCCCATCATTCGCGACAGGTTTTCACCATAGCGCAGAATTAGGCTTGTATTTCCGCTAAAAGTTTATGCTTCTAGCGCTGGTCGGCTGAGCAGGCTCCCGAGGTGGCCAGTCGACTAGGGCCGTCGAGCATCGCAGCTGCTCGGCGGCCCGCTGAGCGCCCCCCAATCCTCGACCGCAGGGAGTGGGAGCGGCGAGGGTCGCAAAGCTTCTCGAAAGCAAGTCTAGGGGATTCGACGCCGCAGACACCTCCCCCGATTTGGGGGGTCCATTTCGCCGGCGCTGATCGTTTCTGGCTCCTGCGGCGCCCGCTTCGCGTGGAGCTTCGGTCCGCGGACAACAATGGCCCAGATTTGCCTCCCCGCGCCAAGGTTGCTAAATCGTCACATACGCTTTGGCCAAAGTTGAGCGGGCTTGTTAGGACTTTGGAAAGGAAGCAGGGGCAAAAGTGGCGATTATTGTCTCAAATTGTTCTGATCCGTCTCGTGCTGATCTGGCGCGGGAAGCAAGAGCGTTGCGGTGTTGAGGGTGCGTAATGGTTGAGGCTCTCCGCGATGCCGACGCGATCCGCTTGGCGCGACACTGCCTTCAGTGGAGCGCTTTCGCGCTGATCGGGGCAGGGCTCGCGAGCTGCGCGCAACCGCCCGCGAAGCACGCCTACAACCGCAACGGCAAGGAATATTTCTCGCAGGCCCAATATGGCCATGCCAGTCCGCGCGTCGTCGCGGACGGCGAATCAGTGCCGCGCGGCGGCGGCCAATACCTCGTCGGCCATCCCTACACGATCGCCGGCCGCACCTACTACCCCGCGGAGAATGAAGCCTACACGGCGGTCGGCATGGCCTCGTGGTACGGCTCGGCGTTTCAGGGGCGGCGCACCGCCAATGGCGAGATTTACGACATGGGCTCGATCACCGCGGCGCATCCGACGATGCCGCTGCCGAGTTACGCGCGCGTAACCAATATTGCCAACGGCTCATCGATCATCGTGCGCGTCAACGATCGCGGCCCCTACCACGGCGGACGCGTGATGGACGTTTCCTCGCGCGTCGCCGACGTGCTGGACTTCAAGGGCGCCGGAACGGCCCGGGTGAAGGTCGAATATGTCGGTCGCGCCAGCCTGGAAGGCTCCGACGATTCGAAACTGCTCGCGACGCTTCGCACGGATGGCGCTCCCGCGACGCTGGATGGCTTCAATCCCGTGATGGTCGCCAGCAATACTGTGGCGCCGGTTGAGAAGCTGGCAAGCGCTGTCGTGCAGGCGCCCGCGGCGATCGTCGCTCGAGCGCCAGCGCCTGTCGCGCCGAGCGCGCCTGAACCTGAGCCGGCGCCAGTCGCGCTGATCGAGCCGACGCGGGCGCCCCCGACGCGTGCGCCGCTGCCGCCGGCGCGCCCGTTCGATCTGGGCACGATTCCCAACGCCGCGATCCCGATCGCCGCCGCTCAGGTCGCCGTGCTGCCGCCACGCCGTCCACCCCCCCAAACCCTGGCGGCGGAAAATGCGCTGTATTTCGCGTCGCCGATCCCGCCGCGCAAAGTCGGGCGGGGCAAGGGACAGTTCGATCAGCTGAATGATCGCACCGCCACCCGGACGGTACAGGAATAGACGACGCGCCCGTCCGGGGGAAAATGGTTAATTTTACCCTAACAAAATAATAACCATTTCAGACGTTGTATTGTAGCAAATGCGGTGCAAATTAAAGGGGTGCGCGGGCCTTCGCCTTGCGCGACGCCGAGTTGACCGTGTTCGCCACTTTGTTGCGTTCAGCGTTAGTTGCCGCCGTCTGCGGAGCGACGCTCGCCGCTCCTGCTCTCGCCGACAGCAGCTTCCAGACCAGCGCTCCGTTCGCGCTGCTGATGGACTATGATACCGGCGCGGTTTTGTTCGAGAAGAACGCCGACGCGACCATGGCGCCGGCTTCAACGACAAAATTGCTGACAGCCGAGATCGTCTTTCACGAACTTAAAGAGGGCCGTCTGCATCCCGACGACCGCTTTGAGGTCTCAGAGAACGCGTGGCGGACCGGCGGAGCCAAGTCGCACGGCTCGGCGACGTTCCTCGAGCTGCATTCGACAGTGCGCATCGAGGATCTGCTGCGCGGCATGGTGATCCAGTCTGGCAATGACGCCGCGATCACGCTGGCCGAGGGAATTGCCGGAACCGAAAGCAATTTCGCGGCTCTGATGAACAAGCGTGCCGCCGAGCTTGGAATGACGCGCTCGACATTCGCCAATTCCTGGGGCGCAGGCGATCCGCATCAGCGGGTGACCCCCCGCGACATGGCGCATCTGGCGGCCACAATCATTGCGAATTATCCCGACTATTACCGCTATTTCAGCGAAAAGGAATTCACCTGGAACAAGATCCGTCAGCTTAACCGCAATCCTCTTCTGACCATGGATCTGGGCGCGGACGGGTTGAAGACCGGAGATCTAGCGGAAAGCGGTTTCGGGCTCGTTGGGTCTGCAGTGCAGAACGGCCAGCGGCTCATTCTCGTCATCAATGGTCTTAAGACCGCCACTGATCGCGCGGAAGAATCACGCAAATTATTCAATTGGGGGTTCCACTCGTTCGATTCCAAGACGCTGTTTCAGGCGGGCGATGTGGTCGGCGCGGCTTCAGTGTTTGGCGGCGCGCAGAGCCAGGTGCCGCTTGTCGCCAAGGGACCGGTCAAGATTTTCGTGACGCGCGGCGCTTCCGAGAAGCTCACGGCGAAAATCGTCTATAAGGGGCCGCTCGCGGCTCCGGTCGGGGAGGGCGACGAGGTCGCCGATCTCAAGATCTGGCGCGGCGCCAGCGAGGTCCTCGACGTCAAGTTGAAGACCGCGAATGCGGTGCCTATCGGGACATTGAGCCAGCGGGCGCTGGATGCGGGGATTGAAATGGCAAGCGGGCTGATCCGAAAGACCTTTGCGAAAGACTGATGGCGAGCAAGACGCCGCGCGGGCGTTTCATCACGCTTGAAGGCGGCGAAGGCGCTGGCAAGTCAACGCAGGCGCGCCACCTCGCGGCTTATCTTGAAGAGTTCGGCGTCTCCGTCCTGCTCACGCGCGAGCCCGGCGGCTCGCCAGGCGCCGAGGCTTTGCGCGAGGTGATCCTGTCGGGCGCCGCCGAACAGTTCGGACCGTCGGGCGAAGCGATCCTGTTCACCGCGGCTCGCATCGACCATATCGACGCGACAATAGAACCGGCGCTGCGGCGCGGCCAGTGGGTCATCAGCGATCGCTTCGCCGATTCAACGCGCGCCTATCAAGGAGCGGCCGGAAAACTCGACGCGAATATGGTCGCCAGCCTGGAACGGATCGCGCTGGGCGATCTGCGGCCTGATCTGACGCTTATCCTCGACTTGCCGGTCGCCGTTGGCATGGCGCGCGCCGACGGGCGGCGGGGCGCCGGCGCCAAGGCCGACCGATTCGAATCCGAAGGCGCGAGTTTTCATGAGACGCTGCGGCGCGCGTTTCTTGACATTGCCGCCGCCGAACCCGAACGTTGCGCCGTCGTCGCGGCGGACAGGCCGGCGGACGAGGTCGCGCAGGCGATACGGGAAATCGTGCGCGAGCGGCTCGGAGCCGCGCTCGTTATCGAGGGGCGGAACGATTGAGCAGGGCGCCCCAGGATTCGATCCATGAGAGCGACGTCTATGAGGGCGCGCCGCATCCCCGACTCGCCCACGCGCTGATCGGGCATCAGGCGGCGGAAGTCGAACTGCTTGAGGCCTATCGTTCAGGCCGTCTGGCGCATGCCTGGCTCATCGGCGGTCCGGAAGGGGTCGGCAAGGCGACCCTGGCCTGGCGTTTCGCCCGCTTCATCCTCGCCAATCCCGATCCGCGCGCTCGCGCTGTTGTCGAGGCCCGCGGTCTCGACGTTGATGCGGACCTTCCCGCGGCCCGGTTGGTCGCGGCGATGGCGCATCCGGATCTCGGTCTGCTCCGGCGCAATTGGGACGCGAAGGCGAGGAAGCTACGCACCAAGATCATCGTCGATGACGTGCGCGAAGCGATAGGCGTGTTCCAGAAGTTTTCCAGCATGGGCGGCTGGCGCATCTGCATCGTCGATTGCGCGGAGGACCTCAACGCGAACAGCGCCAACGCGCTGCTCAAAATGATCGAGGAGCCGCCGCCGCGCTCGCTGTTTCTCATTGTCGCGCACCGGCCAGGGCAGGTTCTGCCGACGATCCGTTCGCGCTGCCGCAAGCTGACGCTGGCGCCGCTTGCTCCCCTGGAGATCGCCGATGCGGTTCGGGCTCTCGGGCCGCCCTGGAGCGAAATCCCTGAGGCGGAAATCCAGGCTGCGGCGAGCCATGCGAGGGGTTCCGTGCGCGAAGCGCTCAAGCGCCTCGACCCCGACGCCAGCGCCGTTCGCGCCCTGATCGACCAAGCCATAGCGCAGCTTCCCGATGCGGACTTTGGCGCGATCCACAAGCTCGCCGAGGCGGTCGCGGGAAGGAGTGAGGGCGATGCGTTCGATGCGTTGATGAACGCTCTTTATGATTGGCTGGCGCAGCGCCTGCGCACGCTGTCGCCTGGCGCGGGACCCGAGGCGATTGGCGATCTGTGGGACAGGATAAGAGCGGCCACGCGCGAGACGGAAGCGCTCAATCTCGACAAGAAGCTGCATGTCCTGTCGATTTTCAGCGAAATCTCCGCTGCGGCGCGCCGAATCTAGAGCGTTTTCAATCCGCTGAAAATCCTCTAGGACGGCCATATGTCCTCCGCCGAACCGTTTTATATCACCACCGCCATTCCCTACGCCAATGGCGCGCCGCATATCGGCCATGCCTATGAGCGCATCGCCACCGACGCGATCCAGCGCTTCATGCGACTTGACGGGCGCGACGTGCTGTTCGTCACCGGCATGGACGAGCACGGGCTCAAGATGCAGCAGACGGCCGCGCGCGCGGGCCTGACGACGCTGGCGCTGGCCGATCGCACCGCAGCACAATTCGAGGCGATGGGCGAGCTTTTGAACGCGCGAGCCGACGACATCGTGCGGACCACGCAGGAGCGCCACAAGCGCGCCTCTCAGGCGATCTGGGAGCGGATGGACGCCAACGGCGACATCTATTTGTCGAAATATTCGGGCTGGTATTCTGTGCGCGACGAAGCCTATTTCGACGCCGACGAGCTCACCGACGGTCCCGACGGCAAGAAGTTCGCCCCCAGCGGCGCGCCGGCGGAATGGGTGGAGGAGGAGAGCTACTTCTTCCGCCTGAGCGCTTATGGCGACAAGCTCCTCGCCTGGTACGCGGTCCATCCCGACTTCGTCACGCCGGACAAATACCGCAACGAGATCGTCGCCTTCGTCAAACGCGGCCTCGCCGACCTGTCGATCAGCCGCACCAATTTCGCCTGGGGGGTGCCGGTTCCCGGCGATCCCCGCCATGTCATGTACGTTTGGGTCGATGCGCTGACCAATTACATCACCGCGACCGGCTTTCCCGACGACGGACCGCGCACGCATTTCTGGCCGGCCAACGCCCATGTGATTGGTAAGGACATCACGCGGTTTCACTCAATATTCTGGCCGGCATTTTTGATGTCGGCGAAGCTGCCGATTCCAAGACAGATCGTCGTGCACGGATTTCTGTTCAACCGCGGCGAGAAGATGTCGAAATCAACCGGCAACATCATCGACCCCGCCGCGCTGGTCGAACGTTACGGCGTCGACCAGATCCGCTATTTCTTTCTGCGCGAAGTGCCATTTGGTCAGGACGGCAACTACTCGCACGAGGCGATCGTCCAACGCATCAACGCGGACCTCGCCAACGATCTGGGCAATCTGGCGCAACGCTCGCTGTCAATGATCGCCAGGAATTGCGAGGGCAGGGCGCCAACCGCCGACGGAAGAGGCAACGCGGAGGATGCTGATCTGCTTGCGCAAGTTGACGCAATGGCGGATGCCGCGCGCTTGCATATGACGGTCTATGCCATCCACAGCTACCTCGGCGCGGTGTTCGATGTCGTTGCCGAAGCCAACCGCTACTTCGCCAACAACGAGCCCTGGAAACTGGCGAAGACCGACGCGGCGCGGATGGGCGCGGTGCTGTTTACGACGATGGAGGTCCTGCGCAACGCGGCCATCCTTTTGCAGCCGGTCATGCCGGCGGCGATGGCCCGACTGCTCGATTGTCTCGCGGTCGCGCCGGACAAGCGAGACTTTGCCGCGTTGGGCCTCCCCGGACGGCTCAAGGGCGGGACGCCGCTGCCCGCGCCCTCGCCGATCTTCCCGCGTTACATCGAGCCCGAGGCGGCGGCGAAGTGATGGCGAGCGAATGCAGCGTATCCCGCCAAACATCGCGGCGACTCGCCCTGCGGAACAGGGCGGCTGGCCGCCGACGCTTTGACGCGCGCGATTCCGCTGGCTCCCCGCGACGCTCCTGCCTAAAGGCGGGGCCCGCATGAAGCTCATCGACAGTCACTGCCATCTCGACTTTCCCGACTTCGCCGACGAAATCGACGCTGTCGTCGCGCGAGCTCAGGCCGCAGGCGTCGAGCGGATGATCACCATCTCGACGCGCGTTGCGCAGGGCGCACGCCTTCAGGCGATTGCCGAGCGTTTCGCCAACATCTGGTTCACGATCGGCACACACCCGCATCAGGCGGGTGAAGAACCCGAGACCGACGCCGTTGCGATCCGCCGCTTCGCTGCACACCCAAAATGCGTCGGCATTGGCGAAGCGGGGCTCGATTATCACTACGACTATGCCCCGCGCGATGTCGCCAAAAAAGTCTTTCGCGCCCAGATTGGCCTTGCGCGCGAACTCGGCCTGCCGCTGGTTATCCACGCTCGCGAAGCGGATGAGGATCTTGCGGCAATCCTGCGTGAGGAGATGGCGGCGGGCGCTTTTCAGGCCGTGCTCCACTGCTTCACCTCCTCGCGCGCCCTGGCTGAAACCGGCCTTGCGCTGGGTCTCACCATCTCGTTCTCAGGCGTCCTGACGTTCAAGAACTCAACCGAGTTGCGCGACATCGCCCGTGACGTGCCAATGGATCGGCTGCTGGTCGAGACCGACGCGCCATTTCTCGCGCCCGTGCCGATGCGCGGCAAGCGCAATGAGCCGTCGTTCGTCGCTCACACCGCCCACGCGCTCGCCGAGGTCAAGAATGTTTCGCTCGAAGACCTCGCTGTAGCGACGCACGCCAATACATTGCGACTGTTCGCGAAGATTGCGCCGTGAGACGCGCGCTGACCATCCTGGGCTGCGGCTCGTCCGGCGGCGTGCCGCGCGTTGCGCAAGGGTGGGGCGCCTGCGATCCCTCCAATCCGCGCAACCGGCGGCGGCGCTGCTCGGCACTGGTGGAGCAGGGCGCCGGCGCTAAGATGACGCGAGTCCTCATCGACACGTCGCCGGATCTGCGCGAGCAATTACTCGGCGCTGAGGTCAGCGCGCTCGACGCGGTCCTGATCTCTCACCCCCACGCCGACCACACCCACGGCATTGACGATTTGCGGCCGATCTACATCGCGACGAGGCGGCGTGTTAATGTTTTCCTGGATGAGGCCACCTCGCGCGCGATGCGGCGGACCTTCGCCTACGCCTTTGAAACGCCGCCCGGCAGCATCTATGCCCCGATGCTCCAGGAACATCGGCTCGAATGCGGTCAGCATCGCCAGATCGAGGGGGCGGGGGGTGCGGTCGACGTGTTGCCCTTCCATATCCAACACGGCGAGATCAACGCCTTGGGTTTTCGCTTTGGCGGCCTCGCCTACACGCCCGATGTCAGCGCAATTCCCGACAAAGCCTTGCCGTTCCTCGAGAATCTCGCTGTATGGATCATCGACGGGCTCCGCTACACGCGGCATCCCACGCATTTCAGCGTTGACGAAGCGCTCGCGTGGATCGAGCGCCTGCGCCCTCGCCGCGCCATCATCACCAATCTGCATACCGACCTCGACTACAACGAACTGCGGTCGCGACTGCCGGAGCACGTCACGCCGGCCTATGACGGGATGCGCATCGAAGGATTTTGAAAGTCCTTGCGAGCCAGTCGCGCTTGACGATGAGACGCAACGCCGGAAAAACAAACCGTCAAACGAGGAAGCGTCATGAAATCCGCCACCGCCAGCGCCATCCATTCGATTGTTGAAGCGAACCGCGAGGCGGAGACAAAATTTCTTGCCGAGATTGTCAAGGTTCCCTCGGACAATCCGCCTGGAGACTGCGACGCTTCGGCCGCGCGCGTCGCCCAGTTGCTTGAGGGTCTTGGCTTCAAGGTGGAGCGGCACAAGGTTCCGGATGACCTGGTCAAAGCTAACGGCATGATCTCGGCGACCAATCTCATCGTTCGCAAGCGGTTTGGCGACGGGCCGGTGATCGCGCTGAACGCCCACGGCGACGTCGTGCCGCCGGGAACCGGCTGGACCAAAGACCCCTATGGCGCGGAGATCGTTGACGGCTGGATGTATGGGCGCGGGGTCGCGGTGTCGAAATCCGATATCGCATCCTATGCGTTCGCTTTGCTGACGCTTGAAAAAAGCGGCGCAAAGCTCGGTGGGACAATAGAACTGCACATTACCTATGACGAGGAGGCGGGTGGCGAGATTGGGCCGCGGCTCATTCTGGAGACAGGTCTGTCGAAGCCTGACCTGGCGCTTGGCGCCGGCTTTTCCTATGGCGTGGTGACCGCGCACAATGGTTGCCTTCACCTGGAGGTCGAGGTCTTGGGCCGCTCGGCGCATGCCGCCAAGCCGTTCACCGGCATCGATGCGCTTGAGGCGGCCAACAGCGTCTTGAGCGCGCTTTACCGTTGGCGGCGCGGGCTTGCGGCCAAGGTGTCCGCGACGCCGGGCATCGGCTCGCCGCAGATGACGGTCGGCCTGATATCCGGGGGCATCAACACCAACGTCGTGCCGGACCGGGTGACGTTCCGGCTCGACCGGCGGATGATCCCCGAGGAAAGCCCGGCGGCGGTCGAGGCGGAGCTGCGCTCGGTGATCGCCGAGGCGGCGAAGGCGCATGGCGAGGCGAAAATCTCGGTCAAGAGAATCCTGCTGGCCGAACCGCTGACGCCGATGGCCGCTGGCGAGAAGCTGGCGCGAACCCTGTGCAAATACGCCAGCCAGATCATGGGCGAGCCGGTCAAGGCCGGAGGCGTGCCGCTCTATACCGACGCGCGCCACTACGCCAAGGCCGGCGTGCCGATCGTGCTTTATGGCGCAGGACCGCGCACCATCGAGGAAGCCAACGCCCATCGCGCCGATGAACGCCTGCCGCTGAGCGATCTCTACAAGGCGACGGAGGTCGTGGCGCTGACGCTTGTGGAGATGCTTGGCGCGGAGTGAGCGACAGCGCTCCTGTCTGACTTGCCGCATCGCCGCTTTCTCCATTCAGGCGTTGTCGGTAGCTCCGATGGTTCCATAATATACATTATGCGAATCGATGACGCCTGTTGGATAAATGTGTTGAGCTGCTACGTGCCCTTCAGTTCGTCGCAGCCCGCGCATCTTCGCCAATCAGGATCGACACCCCCCTCTCGGCGCGCTTTGCATCAACAGTTCGCTCTTCGCTGCATCGTCTCGAAGACCAGCCTGGCGGCTGCGATGTCCTCAATGGCGAGTCCGAGCGACTTGAAAATGGTGGTTTGCGACGACGGCGCCGGCTTCAGACCGCTGAAGATTTCGCCCGCCTCCGCGTAGATCGGCGCCCCCGACAGAATGACGTCGCCTGATTCCTTCAGCGCCGCATCGCGCGAATCAACGACGAGCACATTCCCCATCGCCACGTCGTCGAGTTCGCGCCAGGTTGGCAGACAGGCGCCGACGGCATTGACATGGGCGCCGGCCTTGAGCCACGAGCCGCGAAGTATTGGTTCGCGCGCGCTTGTGGCGGTAACGACAACGTCGGCGCCCTCCACTGCCGCCTCGGCTTCCATCGCCCGCGCGCCGTGCGTGTGCGCGAAAAGCCGAGCGTGTTCGGCGTTGCGACTCCACACCCTCACCTCGTCAAAAGTTCTGACCCGCCGGAGCGCGTGCAGATGGGCCTCGGCCTGGACGCCGCTGCCGAGCAACGCCAGAATGCGCGCTTGCGGCGCGGCCAGATGTTTTGTCACTGCGGCCGAAACGGCGGCGGTGCGCATTTCGGTGATAAGGCGCCCATCCATCGCCGCCAGCGGCTCGCCGGTTTTCGTGTCGAACAGCAACACCATCGCCATATGGGTGGGAATGGCGGTGCCCGCGTTGACCGGATAAAAGCTGACCAGCTTGAGGCCCATGACCTCTCTGCCGACGGCGGGCATGATTCCCAGATAGCGCTTGCCCTCGTCGATGGTCATAAGATTGCGCACGGGCTGGTGCCCCTCGCCGCCCGAAAACGCCGCCAGCGCGGCCTCCATCGCGCCGATCAGGGCGTCCCACTCGAGCGCTGAGCGGATTTCCGCCTCGCCAAGGTGCATGACCACAGCCGGCCTCTCCGCGCGACCCGCCCGATCATGGGCGGGTATGGGCGTTCATCTAATGGTCGGAGTGGCGGGATTCGAACCCACGACCCCTTGTCCCCCAGACAAGTGCGCTAACCGGGCTGCGCTACACTCCGACGGCCGCTCTTATAGGCAAGCGTTCGCATGCTGGCAATGCGCTCAGGCGGGAGAATTGCCGCGCGCGACGGACAGAATGCGCTCGCCCTCGACAATATCCTGCAGCGCCCCGCGCAGCGCCTGAAAATCCTCTTGGGAAAGCACGCCGTGCGCGCTTCGCAGCGGCGTCGCGGCAGACTCGACCCCCGCGGGAGACGAGTCGACGTCGTCGAACCGCGCTTCATCGGCGAGCTCGCGCGACGGCGCGGCGCGGGCGGAATTTCCTGCGGTGAGCAGATCGGGAACGCCTGCGACAACCGCACGAGCGCCCTGCTCCTTAATCAGCTTCTGGACGCCCTTGATCGTATAGCCTTCTCCGTAAAGCAGATGCTTGATCGCGCGTAAAAGCTCGACATCATCGGGGCGATAATAACGCCGGCCTCCGCCCCGCTTGAGCGGCTTGATTTGCGGAAACCGCGTCTCCCAGAAGCGCAGCACGTGCTGCGGCAGGTCCATCGACTCGGCGACTTCCCGGATGGTGCGGAATGCGTCGGGGCTCTTGTCCATCGCTCCTCGCTCCCAGCGCTTGGCGCCGCTACTGCTTGGCTGGCGGCGAAGCGCCGTTCAGCCGCGATTTCAAGACATTGGAAGGTTTAAATACCATCACGCGTCGCGGCAAAATAGGGACTTCGACCCCGGTCTTCGGATTGCGGCCAATGCGCTCTCCCTTAGAGCGCACGACAAACGAACCGAACGACGAGAGTTTGACGGTTTCCCCGCGAACCGCGGCTTCGCAAATCTCGTCCAGAACGGATTGCACCAGTTCGGACGACTCAGCACGCGACAGTCCGACGCGCTGATAGACAGCTTCGGAAAGGTCCGCACGCGTCACCGTGCGTCCAGACTCTTCGCCCTTGTCTGCGGACATTTTCAATCCCCGATAATCGTCCCACACCCGCAATAACGCATGCAATGCAATAGCTTAGAGCGCAGCCCAAATATAGCGCCGGACGGCAGAAAAATCAGATGCGCCGTCCGCAGGCTAGACTAAACAAAACCGGGTCACAATAGTGCAAATCACCGCAATTGGGGGGAGGAAGACAGATTTCGCATATCGCGTGGCATGTTAGAGCGATAGTTTCGTGAATCGACGCAAGGGATTCACCCTGAAACGAGCATAGAGGGATGGCGCGTGAAACCGTCAGAACGAGGATGCAATGGCAGATGAAAATGAGCGTGGCGACAAGCCCATCGCGCTGGTCACCGGGGCGTCGCGCGGTATCGGGCGCGCCGCCGCTCTCGCCCTCGGCGCGGCGGGATTTCATATTGTCGCGATGGCGCGCACCCAGGGCGCGCTCGAGGAGCTTGACGACGAGTTGCGCACGCACTCGCCCGATTCTAAGGCCACGCTGGCGCCCGGCGATTTGCGCGATTTCGACGCAATCGACCGTCTCGGCGGCGCCATTTTCGCCCGCTGGGGGCGGCTTGACGCGCTTGTCGCCAATGCGGGCGTTCTGGGCCCGCTGTCGCCGCTGGCCCATGTCGAACCCGCGCAGTGGGACGACGTCTTTCGCGTGAATGTCACGGCCAACTGGCGGCTGATCCGCGCGGTCGATCCGCTGTTGCGCAAGTCGACCGCTGGCCGCGCGGTTTTTCTGACCTCCGGCGTGGCGCACCGCAGCGAAATGCGGGCCTACTGGGGCCCCTACGCCGCAAGCAAGGCGGCGGTGGATGCGCTGGCGCGCACATACGCCGCAGAGACCGCCAACACCTCCGCAGTGCGGGTGATGCTCGTCAACCCGGGACCGCTGCGCACGAAGATGCGCGCCGCCGCCATGCCCGGCGAAGACCCGATGAGCCTGCGCACTCCGGATGAACTCGGGCCAAGGATCGTCGAACTCTGCTCGCCAGGCTGGACGGAAACCGGAAAGATCTACGACTTCCCGCATGATCGCGTAATGAGCTTTCGCGGGCCCGACTAGAAAGCGCCGAGGTTTCCTGACGAATCAACTTGCAACCAGACCGATCTCGTCTATAAGCGCGCCTGACGAGACGTCCCGCTGGGGGCTGAACGGAAGCCTTTTCCTGACATGCTGTCTGGAATTGTCGGGTTGTAACCCTGTTTCCTGTGTTCCCGCCTTCGATCGATCCGTATCGAGCCTTTCCGGGCTCGAAGGGCTCAGCGTGGGTTCGTTTCGGTTTGAACAGGAAAGGCTCCCTATGGCTCTCTACGAGCATGTCTACCTCGCGCGTCAGGATGTGACCGCGCAACAAGTCGAAGCGCTTACCGAACAACTCAAGGGCGTGTTGGCCGCGCACGGCGGCTCTGTCGCCAAGGTCGAATACTGGGGTCTCAAGTCCCTCGCGTTCCGGGTGAAGAAAAACCGCAAGGCCCATTTCACGCTAATGAATATCGTCGCTCCCTCAGCGGCCGTCGTTGAAATGGAGCGCCAGATGGGGCTCAACGAAGACGTCATCCGTCATCTGACATTGCGCGTCGATGAGCACGAAGAAGGCCAGTCCGCGATGCTGCGCAAGCGCGAGGACGGCGAGCGCGACGAGCGCGGCGGCCGCAGCGGCGGACGCTTCGATCGCGGCGACCGGCCCGACCGCGGCGACCGTTCGGATCGCCCGCCCCGGCGACCGCGTGACGAACCCTCGTTAGGAGGAGCTCTCTGATGGCCACCGCCCCTCGCCGCCCGTTTTTCCGCCGCCGCAAGTCCTGCCCGTTCACCGGGCCGAATGCGCCCAAGATCGATTACAAGGACACGCGCCTGCTCTCGCGCTACATTTCCGAGCGCGGCAAGATCGTGCCTTCGCGGATCACCGCCGTCAGCGCCAAGAAACAACGCGAGCTCGCCCAAGCGATCAAGCGCGCCCGCTTTCTCGGCCTGCTGCCGTATGTGATTCGTTAAAGACGAACGCCGGGCCCCGCACGGGGGCGGGCGTGCAATCATTTGCGAGGGCGGGGGCTCTGCCCCCGAGCCTTCGAGTTGGGACGGGAGGCATTCGCCGATCCGCCCCTAACCGCAGAGAAAGCGCGGGACAGCTTGCCAACGGTTCAACGTATCAGCATCGCCATCGGCGCGGGAATCGCTTCCGCGCTGCTCTTCGCCGTGACGGTGAAGGTCACTGTCTTGGCGCTCCTGCTCGGCTATCTCGCGCCCCTGCCGATCTTCATCGTCTCGCTGGGCTGGGGACTCGATATCGGCACGATGGCCGGGATCATCGCGGGCGTCGCCACGGGCGCGGTTTTCGAACCGCTGTCTGGCGCCCTGCTGGTCCTGACGATCGCCCTGCCCGCCTGGATTCTCAGCCTCGTTGCGCTGTTGCCGGTTGGGAAACTGCTGGGCCCTGCCGCGGGCAGCGCCACACCAACGCCTATTGCGCCAGGAAAGATCCTCGCGACCGCAGTCGCCATCAGCGCCGCGATCGGCCTGGCGACGCTGATCTCGCTGACCATCGTCTATGGCGGCTATGCCAAAGGTGTCGAGGCGCTGGTGGCGGGGCTGACGCCAGAGCTGAAGCAAGCGGTGGACGAAGTGGTGACGCCGCCCGCCGGCTACAGCGCCGAGGATTTTTATGCGCTGATCGTGCGTCTTTCGCCCGCAGCGATCGCCGCATCGACCGTGCTGATGCTCAGCATCAATCTTTATATTGGGGGACGCTCGGTTCAGCTGTCGCATCGGCTGCCCCGGCCGTGGCCGAATCTGCCGGAGTCGCTGGTATTGCCCCCGGCCCTTGGCATCGCGCTGGTCGCAGCGGCGGCGCTGTCTTTGTTGCTGCCCGCACCGGTCAATCAGCTCGCGTGGATCGCCAGCGGCGCACTGGGCGTCGCCTACATCCTTCAGGGCCTCGCGGTCCTTCACGCCATTTCTCGCGGCCTGCCGGCGCGCGCGCCGCTGCTGGCGGGCCTTTATCTCGGCAGCCTGATTACCGCGACCTGGTCTCTGCCGATCCTGGCTCTTGTCGGCCTGCTCGATAGTCTTTTGTCGCTGCGCGCGCGACGCGCGGCGGCCGATCTGAAACCACGAACTTGAAAACAGGAGTGTAGAATGGAAGTCATTTTGTTGGAGCGTGTCGCCAAGCTCGGCCAGATGGGCGAAACGGTTCGCGTCAAGGACGGGTTCGCCCGTAATTTCCTGCTGCCGCGCGGCAAGGCTTTGCGCGCGACCGAAGGCAACAAGAAGAAGTTCGAAGGCCAGCGGGTCCAGCTTGAGGCCCGCAATCTCGAGCTGAAGAAGGACGCCGCCGCCATCTCGGAGAAACTCGACGGACTGAGCTTCAGCATTCTTCGCCAGGCGGGTGAAACCGGCCAGCTCTACGGCTCGGTGTCGGCGCGCGACATCGCCGAAATCATCACCGCCGCCGGGTTCTCCACGCATCGCAATCAGGTCACCTTGCTGACCCCGATCAAGACGCTGGGGCTGCACAAGACGCCGATCCATCTGCATCCCGAAATCGAAGCGATTGTCACCATCAACGTCGCCCGCTCAGTCGAGCAGGCGGAGCGTCAGGCGAAGGGCGAGGATCTGTCGGTGCGCGAGGAGACGTCGATGGACGATCTCGGTCTCGAAGTCGGCAAGGCGCTGGCGGAAGCGGGCCCCGGCGAAAGCCTTGGGCGGGAGTGATCGGGCTCGGCGCTGGGGGCGTACAACCGTCCCCAAGCAGTCCGTTTGAGACGTGTTGAAAACGTAGTATCCGCGCGACTATGAAACAGCGCGTGAGGCGGCGAACGCAGCGAGGACTTCATCCACCAGCCGCGAGAGCGACGTGAAGCTGTAGTTTTGATCGGCGCGCGCCAGTTCCGAGGGCGAATAGTGGGCATCGTCATCGTCCAGCACGAGCTCGCTCGATGCGAAATAGCAGGGCGGTCCGTCCTCGATGATCGGATCGGTGCGCCATGACTTGAGGAAGCTTCGATTAGAGTGGGTGAGGCCGGGTATCCGGTGCAGCCAGCCAATCTTGTTCTGCATCGTACCGCCGTGACATATGTAGAATGTTGCGGCTTCTCCCCAGACGGCCTCTTCGCAAGCCGATATTCCGTTCAGGGCGACGACATGGTCCCGGGTCGTAGCGTCAAGACGGTCCAGCACGTCGGCGATGATCGGAGCGGAGTCTCGCACGTATTTTTCCAGAACCGGGGCGCACCAGCCAGCATAGTTTGTGTTCATGGCGAAGTCCCAGGGCAACGACGCGCCGTCCAGGATAAAACCCGCGTTGGGATGCCGCGAGCGCAGCGCCCCGATCAGGCCGGCAAGGATCTCCGGCTGGCTGAACATGGTGCGTTGAGGCGGCTTGACCGATAGCCAGAACACCGGGTCGTGCGATCCTTTGAATTGATCACGCCGCGTCATTGCTTCGGGACTGCAGCGCCGGGCGGCAACTCTGCGGACTCTCTCCTGCGTCGCTCGCGTGATGGTCCAGGAAACCAGGCTAAACAACAGTCCTCGTGTCGCATTTTCCTGAGGTGTGTCCGCGTATTTCAGAGTCCGCAAGCGCGAGCTCAGCTCGGGGAACAACTCCCGCGTCGGGCCGAAGGGCTCGAATCGCACCGCAATGTCGAAGGCGTCGGGAAGCACACTCCCGACCAGGCTGTCCAAAGCCGGAAGCTCGTTCCAGAGCATGTGCATCAGATGTTCGAAACCGACGACCGCAGTGCGCGGAACGTCCGCCAAATGGCCGCCCCAGTCTAGCTTGTGCGGCGCGCGGTCGAGCATTGCCTGAAATCGCGCCAGCCGGCCGCAGTCAACGCTGGAGGGTTTGATCGTCACGGCGATGCCGCGGTTGGGAAACCAGATCGTCTCGAGGCAATAGAGGCTGGAAAACGGACCTGTGATCCAGAAGTAGCGCTCCTGCGAGGACGCGCGAAATTCATAGTAGAACTGGTTCTCGTGCAGCCAGGACCGCACGCTTTTGTCCGACAGGCCCTCCGCGAAGGGCGACGGCATCGGCAGGTATCCGTCGCGAATCACGTCCAACTGCCGGGCGAGGACCCGCTCCTCATCTTCCCTACTCGCCTGAAGATGCGCGACGAGGACATCGACCCGTCCCCAGAGATCCTCCAGCCCCGGCGGCGCGGGCGCTGGACTCTCGGCAGGCCGCACGCAGTAGATGCAACAGCCCTCCCCGCTCTCGACAAGCGACGCCCGCAATGCCGCCCTCACGCGCCTTCTTGGCTCCGTTTCAACTGAACCGAAATTCGCTGACGTGCCGGTACTCCTCGTCCGGCCGCAATACGCAGGGTGAGAAGTGTCGGCGGTTGGGCGAATCGGGGAAGGCCTGCGGCTCGAGGCACAGGCCGGCGTGCGCGCCGTAGTGCGCGCCGTCGAGGCCAGGCGCCGGGCAATTGAGTTTGGCGGCGTCGTAAAACTGCACGCCGGGCTCGCTGGTGTGGAGCGCCATTGTCAGGCCGCTGATTTTCGAGCGCACTGTCGCGGCATGCGCGAGGCCATCCGGGCCGGGTGAGTCTCTCAGCACGAAATTAGTGTCGTAGGTCGCAGCGCTTGGGTTGCGCACGCTGCGCAGCGCGCGGAAATCATAAGCCGTGCCCGCGACGGCGCGGATCTCGCCCGTCGGGATCAGCTCCGCGTCGGTGGGAGTATAGAAATCGCAGTTGAGCATCACTTCATGATCGAGAATGTCGGGTGAGCCATCAAGGTTGAAGTAGCCGTGCTGGGTCAGGTTGACGACCGTGGTTGCATCGCACACGGCGGAGAGTTCGACCCGCAGGATTGCGGGTTCAAGCAGGCGATAAATGCAGGTGGCGTCGAGCGCGCCGGGAAACCCCGCCTCGCCCGCGGGCGAATGAAGGGTCAATGTGACCGACGAGGCGTCGTGATCGGCGACTTTCCAGACGCGTCTGCCAAAGCCGCGCGGGCCGCCGTGCAACGTATGCTTATCTCCAGGCTTGCGCTCCAGTTCGTACACAGCGCCATCAAGGGTGAAACGGCCATTGGCAATGCGGTTGGCGAAGCGGCCCGGCACCGAGCCGAAGCTCGGGGAATGGGCGATGTAATCCGCGATGGAGTTCAGGCCGAGGGTCACCCTTTGCGGTCCGCCATCGTTGGGAACCACGAGGTCGCGCAGCACCGCGCCCCAGGACAAGATTTTGGCGGTGGCTCCCGCTGAGGAACCGATGGTGATTTCCATCACCGGCGCGCCATCGGCTTCGCCAAAAACATGCATGCCCATGCCGCGCGCGCCCCCGAGTATTTCGCCAGTCCGGGCGGCAGTCAGGAACCGCGCGCCGTGTCGCCATCGAGCAGGCTTCGCGCTGAAGCGAACACCGTGTGAAACATTTGCGGCGTCAAGACGCCCGTGTTCGTGTTGTATCGCGAGCAATGATAGCTGTCGATAATCATCGGCAGACCGGCGCCGGGAGTGTGGACAGCTCCATGAATGAACGGAAATGCTGCAAGGCGTTGGGCATAAAGCCGCAACACGCTTTCGTGCGCGATGCGTCCTAACGCGACAACGATTTGCAATTTCGATAAGGCGTCAAGGGTTCCCTGGAGATAGCGCCGGCAGGTGGCGATTTCGAGTGGCGTCGGCTTGTTTTGCGGGGGAACGCAGCGCACTGAGTTGATGATGGCGCAATCGATCAGTTGCAGCCCGTCGTCGGGGCGCTGTTCGTACTTCCCCTCCGCAAAGCCCAGTTTGAGCAGCGTCGCGTAAAGCAGATCGCCAGCGAAGTCGCCGGTGAAGGGACGCCCGGTGCGATTGGCGCCGCGCAAACCGGGGGCCAGGCCGACAATCGCGAGCCGGGCGTCGGCTGCGCCAAACGCCGGCACCGGCTTGTTGCGCCAATCGGGGAATTTCCGACAATTATCCGCCCGAAATTCCGCCAGCCGAGGACAGGCCGAGCAGTCCTCGGGCGGCGCTGAGTCAAAAGACAAACGCGCCCCCTGCCCGTCATTCACAGGCGGTTCCTGCATGGGCGTGTGATCGCTCTTTCAGTCGTTGACGAGGTCGTCGGCGGGTTGACCGACAGGAAATTGATTGTGCGGACGGCGCTGTTCCGACAGGCGCGCCTGCCGTTCACCCGGATCCCGGCCGATGCGCGAGATGATATTGGTCAGGTCAATGAACTCGTCGGCTTGGCGGCGGAGTTCGTCGGCGACCATCGGCGGCTGCGTCGCGACGGTCGAAACGACGGAAACGCGCACGCCCTTGCGCTGGACGGCCTCCACCAAGGAACGAAAATCGCCGTCTCCAGAGAACAGAACCATATGATCGATGTAGGGCGCCATCTCCATCGCGTGAACCGCGAGTTCGATGTCCATATTGCCCTTGACCTTGCGCCGGCCCGCAGCGTCGACGAACTCCTTTGTCGGCTTCGTAACGACCGAATAGCCATTGTAGTCGAGCCAATCGACAAGCGGTCGGATTGACGAATATTCCTGATCTTCCACGAGAGCAGTGTAGTAAAGCGCTCGGATAAGACGGCCTTTCGTCTGGAATTCCTTCAACAGCCGCTTGTAATCAATATCAAACCCAAGAGATTTGGCGCTCGCATACAAATTGGCGCCGTCAATGAAAAGCGCGATACGCTCTGGTTCGGACATTGTCTGGTCGTTTCACTGGTTGGACGGTAAATATTCCGCCTGAATTATGGACAATTTCTTGCAGGCTTTAACTTGCGGCAGCTCCGCCGATTACTCCCCGAGAGTCGTTTAATTTCTCCATTCTACACGCACCCGTTTGGCGCTCGCAATCGAAACGTCAGAAAATTCATATTCTTCCATCGCCTGATTTCTCATTTATGCTGACAGTCGCGAAATGGAAGTGATGGACGTCACCCAGCCTCGCAGAATCCACCAAGCCAATTCGCGAGAACGGGCTGCCCTTCCTGACGCCAGAAAACCCGCGCCACGCGTGCTATCGCGCATTGTTAAGCGAAGCGGCATGGCCGTACAATACCCATATGGCGTCTGTGTTAATTGTTGGAGATTTCATGGTTTCGCTTGTGGTTATTATGGATTAATTGCTCTGACGAGCCAAAGCAGCAAAATTGGGGCGCAAAGCATGAAATTGGTCCGGTACGGCAAGCTCGGCAAGGAGAAACCGGGCCTCATCGATTCGCGCGGCAAAATTCGCGATCTGAGCGAGATCGTCGACGACATTGGCGGCGATTTCCTCTCACCCCGCGTGCTGGCGCGCATTGGCAAAATCAAGCCCGAGGTCCTGCCTGCTGTTCGCGGCAATCCGCGCCTCGGCCCATGCGTCGCAGGCGTCGGCAATTTTGTCGCTGTCGGTCTAAACTATGCCGACCATGCGGCTGAGACCGGCGCACAGATTCCCAAGGAGCCGATCCTTTTCAACAAGGCGCCTTCCTGCATCGTTGGTCCCAACGACGATGTGGTGATCCCGAAGGGTTCAGTGAAAACTGACTGGGAAGTGGAGTTGGCGATCGTCATGGGATCGCGCGCTTCCTATGTCGGCGAAAGCGACGCGCTCGACCACGTCGCCGGCTATTGCATCTGCCATGACGTGTCGGAGCGCGAGTTCCAGATTGAGCGATCCGGACAATGGATGAAAGGCAAGGGTTGCGCGACCTTCGGTCCGCTCGGTCCATGGCTCGTGACCAAGGACGAAGTCGCCAACCCGCAGGCGCTTTCGATGTGGCTCGACGTCAACGGCGCCCGCATGCAAAAGGGCTCGACCGCAACGATGATTTTCAATGTCCGCAAGCTCGTCTCCTATATCTCGCATTTTATGATCCTGCTTCCCGGCGACGTCATCACGACCGGCACGCCGCCCGGCGTCGGCATGGGGATGAAGCCGCCGCAATTCCTGAAGGCGGGCGATACAGTATCGCTCGGCATCGACGGGCTCGGGCAGCAAGCGCAGCGCCTCGTCGCGTGGAAGAAAGAGGGCTGAGCAGGCATGGCCGAGCAGCGCGGCTGGCGGATCTGGCGCTCGATCACCGGCGCCGTTTTCGCCGCGCTTTACAGCCTGGCGTTTGCTTGGGCCTATATCGACTATTTGAACTCGCCGCGCGGCTGGTTCTCCGATCTAGTCCTTATTCTCATGGTGTCGCCTTTCGTGGTCGTCATGCGTTTTCTGACCGGCGGAGGGCATGATTTTGGCGGCGCCGACACTGGGTATGTCATCGTCGGCGGTATTTTTTGCACGGCGCTGGTGTGGGTGATCGGCGCCGGCATCGAGGCGCTGGTGCGACGAATAGTGCGAATGGCGAAGGGCGACGCTCCGGCTTGACGCTGGCGTCAGAGCCCCAGCATCAGTTGCAAATTCTGTACTGCCGCGCTGGACGCCCCCTTGCCGAGGTTGTCGAGCTTGGCGACCAGCACCGCGTGACCGCGCGACGCGTTGCCGAAAACATAGAGCTGCATTTCATTCGTGCCGTTGAGCGATTCGGCCTCCAGCACGCCGACCGGATCGCCTGACTCGATGAGCGGCGCGACATGAACGAATGCTGCGCCCCGGTAGTGCTTCGCCAAAGCCTCGACAATCTCGGCGCCGCGCGGTTTTCCGGGCATCGCATGGAGATGGAGCGGTATGCTTACCAGCATTCCCTGACGGAAATTAGCCACTGACGGGACGAAAATCGGCCGCGTCGCAAGTCCGGAATAGGCGATGATTTCCGGCATATGCTTGTGCTCAAGCGCGAGTCCATAGAGCTCGAACGACGGCGCTTTGCCGCTCTCGTAATTTTCGATACCAGCCTTGCCCTGACCGGAATATCCGCTGACGGCGTTGATCGTTACAGGCCAATGGGGCGCGATCAGCCCGGCCCCGACCAGCGGACGCAACAATGCGATCGCTCCGGTCGCATAGCAGCCGGGGTTGGCGACCCGTTTCGCCCCCGCGATCGCGGCGCCCTGCCCAGCCGCCATTTCCGGGAAGCCATAGACCCATCCGGGCGCCACCCGATGCGCCGAGGACGCGTCGATCACCCGGGGGCCCGCCTCGCCCATCGAATCGATCAGCGCCGCTGTTTCCTTGGCTGCGGTGTCGGGCAGGCAGAGAATAGCGATTTCGACCTCACGCAAAAGGCGCGCTTTGGCACCCGCGTCCTTGCGCGATTCGGCGGGCAGACTGACGAGGGAAACGCCTCCCAGCGAGGCGAGTTTATCCCTGATCTGCAGGCCCGTCGTGCCCGCCTCGCCGTCGATGAATACACTTGCCCCCATGTGGCGCTGTCCTTATTTTCCAGCGGTCGCCGTGATGTCGATCTTCGACATCACCATGGCCTGTCACCCTTCGATTGACCAGCGCCGCGCAAACAAAAAGGGCGGCCGAGGCCGCCCTTTTCACACTGTCGTGCGGACGCCTTAGCGCTTCGAGAACTGGAAGCTCGCGCGGGCTTTCTTGTGCCCGTATTTCTTGCGCTCCACGACGCGCGAGTCGCGCGTCAGGAATCCTTCCTTTTTCAAGGGGCCCCGCAGCTCGGGCTCATAGTTGGTGAGCGCTTTGGCCAGGCCGTGACGCACCGCGCCCGCCTGACCAGACAGACCGCCGCCGGCCACCGTGACCGTCAGATCGTATTGGGACAGACGATTGGCGATGACGAGCGGCTGGTTAAGGATCATCCGCAAAACAGGGCGCGCGAAGTAAACATCGAGCGGGCGGCCGTTGACGCTGACCTTGCCCTTGCCAGGCTTGATCCAGACGCGGGCGACGGCGTTCTTGCGCTTGCCGGTGGCGTAGGCGCGGCCCTCCTTGTCCAGCTTCTGCACGTAGTGCGGCGCCTCGGGCGCCGTCGCGATCGCGGAGCCCTTGAGATCGGCCAGCGAGGAAAGAGTGTCACTCATGGTCATGCGCTCCGGCTGTTCTTGGCATTGAGGCTGGCGACGTCGAACGCCACGGGCATCTGCGCGGCATGGGGATGATCGGGCCCCTTGTAAACGCGCAAATTGCCGAATTGCTGGCGCCCGAGCGGCCCGCGCGGCAACATCCGCTCGACAGCCTTCTCGAGGATCCGCTCGGGGAATTTCCCCTCCAGAATGGTCTTTGCGGACCGCTCTTTGATTCCGCCAATATAGCCGGTGTAGTGATGATAGAGTTTCTTGTCGCGCTTGGAGCCGGTCAGCACGACCTGCTCGGCATTGATGATGATGACGTTGTCGCCATCGTCGATATGCGGCGTGAACGACGGTTTGTGCTTGCCGCGCAGGCGCATGGCGACAATCGTCGCGAGGCGGCCTACAACAAGGCCCTTGGCGTCAATGAGAAGCCATTTCTTCTCGACATCGGCCGTCTTGGTCGAATGCGTATGTCCGAACATGGAGAGAATTCCGATAGTGCGCCGCCGGCCGACTGGCGCGACGATCCGGGGCGGCTTATAGGGGTGAAATGTTGCTCGCGTCAATGATCGCAACGCAACAATCTTCAAAATGGCTGGGAAATAAGGCCCTTGAGTAGTGAGGTATTATAATACCACATTCCTCCCGAGGCGGCGGGCTTCGCGCAAGCGGCGCATCCGCTTTGCGGCAAGCTTGTCTGCGCCGGGAAGCCCCGATATGGGAAGTCCGGCCGGGCTTTGAATGCGGGTCCGGACCCGCCACGCAGCCCAAGGCTTTGCTATGCCGCCCGTTACGCTGACAACGCCATTCGCAGCCGCGTCGAGCGCCAATCTCACGGCTTGGCGCATCGCCTTTGTCGTGGGAGATCGGGATGATTCCAGCGCGACAATCGCCATCGACGACACCGGCGATGTCTTCGCGCGATGCGAGCGAGCCGACGCTGACCAGCTGCTGGCGGGATCGACAGCGCCCTCCGACCTTGCATTGGCGACGCTCTCGCTGAGCGCGCCTCCTGAAGTGTTGAGCCGCGTGGAGGCGTGGGTGCGCGCGCGCGGCCCCGTGATTGAAGCGAGATTGAAGGCGGCGCGCGTACTGATCGGGCGAAGCCGTGCGATGGTGGTGGCGCCGGATGAGCAGCTGGTCGATTCGATGGATGCGATCGTGCGCTATTGCGTGATCGCGGACGGAGTGGAAGCGCTCGAGAAACAGGTCGCCGCTGCGCTTTCGGGTCTTGAAATCAAGGCCCCCGCCCTGCCCGTCATGTCGCAAGCGGAAGCCGCCAGCGCCAAGCGATCGCTGCTCCGCTGGCAACGGGCTATCGAACAGTTTCGGCCTGACATTTCCCAGCACTCCCAACGGCTGTTCGGCGAGCTCGACGAAGCGGGTCGTCTCGAAGAGCGCATCGAGATGCTGGAGGATCCGGTGCAGACTTTGTATGACTTCTCAGCGCTTGCCAGCGAGCGAAAGCACTACAACGTCGGGATCGTCATCGAAGTGGCAATCCTCGTGGTCCTGTTGTGCGAACTGGCGGTGATGGCGTTCCAGCTGATGGTCGGCGGCAAGGGCTAACGGCGCGCTGCCGCTAGCTCTCCACCAGCGTCATCGTCGCTTCACTGGGCTCTGCGACCGCAAGCGATTCAACCTCGCCCGAGCCCGCCACGCGGAACACGCCATAGAGCAGGCTTTCGATATCATCGAACCACTCGGCGGGTCCCGGCTGCGCGCTGGTCATCGCCCAGCATTCTTGCAGACGCCCGTTGCCGAGCAAGGCCAGTTCGAAGCCTTGCTCGAACAGAGCTTCGGCCAATTCCGAACGCGACACGAAGCAGCCCACTCGGCTGAAAAGGCCGTCCTGGCCACGCAGATGCGTGGACAGATCCGTGGTCGCCGAGCCCAGCAACAGTCCGCCTCTTGCTAACCTGCGCGCCTCGCGGACCAGCAGATCGGCGCGCGCCTCGTCGGCGCGAACAAGGCAGGTCTCAAAGATAAAGTCGAATGAGGCGTCCGCAAATCCAGTGTTTGCCAGGTCCGCTCGTTTGTTCCAGCGACGCATCGCGTCGGCCGTCACATCGTGCAGCGCCGTGTCCTCTTCGACGCCATAGGCGTCAAATCCAGCCGCGCGCAAGGCCGCGACAAATTCGCCTGACCCGGAACCGTAGTGCAATACGCGATCGCCTTGCTTGAGACCGATGGCGCTCTTGGCGATCGTCGCCAGATAGTCCGCGTGGAGAAAGTTGTGCGCGCTGTCGGGCAGGCGCGATGCCGGAGCAACTGCGCGCTGGCGCGCCAGCAGCTCGCCGACCACCATATCCGTCGCGGTATCTGCCGAGTCGAGTGCACCGTTGAGGGTCGAATCGAAGAGATAGTCGCCGACCACAAACAGGCCGGGATGCTCGTCGATCGCCGGGCGATGATTCGCCTTAAGCGTTTGCAGCGGACGCCCGCCAGGCAAGGCGCTTACCGCGCCGATCCAGCGATGCACGCGGCCCTCGACGAAATGCATGCGCGCGTCGCCAAGCGATGCGGGCAAGGAGTCAAGGCAACGCGCGATGATCTCTTCGTCCGACAGATTGCCCATCTGCACCGCGCCGTTGCCCGCGAGCAGGAAGCCCAGCGCGCCCCATTTGCCGAAGTCATGACGAGCGCCCTCGTCATAGACGCAGCATCCGCCGAAGGAGTCCTGCATCCACCAGGCGCCCTGGACGCCATCGCGCCAATAGGGCTGGTCGAAAAGCAGCGTCGCTCTGAGGTAGTGACCGGGATGATCGAAGCGCGCGATGTGTTCGCGCATGCGACGACCGATGCCCGCATCGTCCCACTCGACCAGCGAGAGTTGTCCCGCAGGCAAGGCCATGATGACGATGTCGGCCTCACAAGTCTGTCGCGAGCCCCCCGCCTCCAGCGTCAGTTTGAATGAGCCGTCGTCGTTGAGGCCGACCATCGAGACGCGCGTATTCAATTCAATTCTGGCGTCGATCTCTTCCTCGAGTCGCTCAACAATCGCCTCGTTGCCGCCATCGACCGAATAGACCTCGATGTAGCCCTCGACATCCATGAGAGCGTTCTTGAGCAAATTCAGGCCATCGGTGAGATGCGTCGGCCCTGAAATATCGCTGTGCAGCATGGTGCGGAAATAGCGCCGCGCCAGATCGTTCGGCGCCTCGCGTTCGAGCACGCGATCCGCGATGGAGCCGGTCCAGGGATGCGCGTTGTCGATCGCCGGGCTCGATGTATAGTAACCGGCGGGACTCATCAGGGACGCGCATCGGCGCTGAAACTCGACCGCCGCGTCCCGAGTGCGGCGCCCAAAAACGTCCGCCAGCGCTTCGATGTTGGGGATATGCCTGCCATCCATGAAGCAGGCGCCGCCCCGGATGTGACGGATATTCAATCCCAATTCGTCTTGAATGAGACTGCGCAGCGGATCGGGGCCGATTCGCGAATAATCGTAGATTTCGGCGACGCCTGCCTCGTAGAGACCCGCATCTCCCATCTCGTTGGTCTTGATCTTGCCGCCAAGCCGGTCGCTCGCCTCGAAAATGGCGATCTCGCACTCGGGGCCCACCTTTGCGGCGAGCCGCCATGCCGCGAACATGCCGCCGGGACCGCCGCCGATTATCGCCACGCGGATCGGACGCCCGCCAATGCCAGGAGTGTTCAAGATCAGACCATCAGTGTTGTCGCCAGCGTGAAGCAGTGATTGCGTGCCCTGCTGACAGTAAAATAGCCCCAATTCACTATGCTGTTAGCGATTCTGTCATTCGCGGCAGCTCTTGTTGTTCACGAAATAGTGATACCCGCCAACTTGAATGGTTGATGAACGAGCCTTTCTGGATTACGAAAATTACAGGATTTTGTCCGTCCCCCTTGGCTAAACCGACATGGAGCAAGCAGCCGTGACCGCGAGTCGATCCGAGGCGTATGTCCAACGCATCGATGCCGGCGGCGTCGCGACGGTGACGCTGAACGATCCCCGCTCGCGCAACGCTCTCTCCCTGGCGATGACCGAAAGCCTGCGGCGGGAACTGGACGAAGTGGCAGCCAATCCGGCGATTCGCGTCGTGATTATCGACGCCGCCGCGCCAGTTTTTTGCGCCGGCCATGACCTGCGGGAGATTCAAGCCCATCGCAACGATCCGGACGCCGGAAAAGCGTTCTACGAGCGTCTGATGCGCGCCTGTTCGGACCTGATGCAGGCGATCGTAAAACTTCCCAAGCCGGTCATCGCGGCGGTCGAAGGCGTCGCCACGGCGGCCGGATGTCAGCTCGTCGCGGCCTGCGATCTGGCGATTGCCGGCGCGAACGCGCGCTTCGCCACGCCCGGGGTGAACATCGGTCTGTTCTGCTCGACGCCGTTGGTGGCGGTCAGCCGCGCGATCTCGCCCAAGCACGCGATGGAGATGGCGCTGACCGGAGCGCTTTATCCCGCGGGCGAAGCGGAACGGTTCGGCCTCGTCAATCGCGTCGTGCCCGCAGGGCAGGCCCATGCGGAAGCTGCGAGGCTCGCGTCCACCATCGCCGCGCGCTCAACCGCGGCGATCGCCATCGGCAAGAAGGCGTTTTATGCGCAAAGCGAATTGAACCTTGGAGACGCCTATGCGTTGGCGGCCAGGGCAATGATCGACAATCTCCTGCATTCCGATTCAGGCGAGGGCATCGACGCCTTCCTCGAGCGCCGCGAGCCGCACTGGCAGCGGACCTAGCGGATGAAATGAACCACGAGTCCTATGACCCCGCTTATATCCGCGCGATTCTGCTGGGCGTGAAGACCATTGCGATGGTGGGCGCCTCCGCCAATGAGGCGCGTCCTTCGTTTTTCGTGCTGAAATATCTCGCGGCGCGCGGCTACACGATGCTGCCGATCAATCCGGGCCTTGCCGGCGGCGCCATCGTCGGCATCAAGGTCTATCGCTCGCTGGCCGAGGCCCCGGGGCCGATCGACATGGTCGAGATCTTTCGCAATTCCGCGGCGGCTGGCGGCGTCGTCGACGCGGCGCTGGCGCTCGATCCGTTGCCCAAGGTCATCTGGATGCAGCTTTCGGTGCGCGACGACGCCGCGGCGGCGAGAGCCGAGGCGCGCGGCGTCAAAGTCGTGATGAACCGTTGCCCGAAAATCGAATACGGCCGGCTATCGGGCGAGATCGGCTGGAGCGGCGTCAACTCCGGCGTGCTGTCCTCGCGCCGGCTCACTGGGGGCGCGGGGTTTCAGCGGCTGACGATTGACGGGAAGTAGGCAGCGGCGAACCAACCCGCTGGCCGGTTCAATGCGATTGACAAGCTGCTATTTACAAAGAGAAATGGCCTTGCGAAGGCGACCTTCCCGCTCGCCCCAAGTCTGAAAAGGCAACTCCATGACAATCAATGTGATCGGCGCCGGGGTGGGGCGAACAGGCACGTATTCCCTGAAGCTGGCCCTCAATCAGCTAGGGCTCGGGCCCTGCCATCACATGGAAGAAGTGATCTTCAATATGCCGGTGCAGGTGCCGCTTTGGGCGGCGGCCGTTAAGGGGCGCCCCGACTGGGAGGCGATCTACAAAGGTTACTTGAGCGCCGTCGACTGGCCGACAGCCGGATTCTTTCGCGAACTGCATGCGGCCTATCCCTCGGCCAAGTTCATTCTGACCACACGCAGCCCGGAAAGCTGGGTCGCGAGCTTCTCGGAGACGATCTACAAGCTTCTTGCCGGAAGGCAGCACGCCCCGAAGGAAATGCACGAGTGGCTTGAGATGGGCGTCGGCGTCATCGCCAAGACGGGCTTTCCCGATGGCCTTGATCTGGCGGGACTGACGAAGGCGTTCAACGCCCATAACGACGCGGTCAAGGCGACGATCCCGGCGAGACAACTGTTGGTCTATGAAGTGAGGGAAGGCTGGGCTCCGCTCTGTGGGTTCCTCGGAGTGGCCGCGCCCGCCGAGGCGTTTCCCCGCACCAACGATCGCGGCGAATTCTGGGATCGCGTGTCGGGGAAGAAGTGAGGGTTTTAGAGTGTTGACGGGCGGCGTGGCGTTAAGCGCTCGATGACGGACCAGAAGTATGCCGCCCATCCCTTCCTCTCGGATCTCTTGGGTTGCACACCCCTGATTGGAAATCGCTCCAGGATGCTCATTATCGCGCTAATGGCAGGTCGAAGAATGGTCTGGTCCGACGAGAAGTTAAATGTGTGCTGCTGCATCATGTGATCGGGGGTAACATTCACGACAATATCAATGTGCCCGGTTCGCCTGCAGCAAGTCCATCGATCCGACATTGAGCGTCGTCGGCGTGCGAACGCGCCCACCGTCGGCGACAAGCCGCTCGACGAAATCAAGACTGACCTGCCCGTGATAGAGGCAACCTCGACATGCGCGCTGGAAATATCGATGAGGCTGTCCGCACCCACCGCTTGCGCGAAGCGCAGCAGAATATCAAATGCGAATTGCCGCGCCGCTCCCTGCCCGCCCGCGGCCATTTCCCTGTCGAGATCGCTCAGCCGCATCGCGCAGTTCCGCCTTTCGCGCTATGCATTGCCCGTCCTTGACGCCGCGCGCTACACCGCCGCATCTGGCAGAATTGTGAAAGGCTCATAGCGATGCTCGTCCAGCCTGCCCAACGTGAATACCGAACCTGGATATTCGATAGCTGGCGCTGGAGCCACTACCGGCCGCGCCCCGACGACATCGTCATCGCGACCTACCCGAAGTGCGGCACGACCTGGACGCAGCGGATCATTGGCCTGCTGGTGTTTCAAACGCCGGAACCCATGCCGATCATTCAGATTTCGCCATGGATCGATCGCCGGTTTCCTCAACCGATCGAGGCCGTTATCGCTCAGATCGAGGCTCAGAAGCACCGCCGATTCCTCAAATCGCATCTGCCGCTCGACGGGTTGCCGTTCTATGACGAGGTCAAATATATCCACGTCGCAAGGGACGGCCGCGACGCCTGCATGTCGTTTCATAATCATGGCAGGGGATTTACTGATAAAATGCTCGAAGCGCTGAACAAATCCGGCATGGAGGACGAGGTGGTGGGACGCCCCTACCCGGGTATTCCCGTCGATCCCGGTGAGTACTTCCACCGATGGATCACGAAGGGCGAAGTGCCCGGCCATGACGACGGGTCGCCCACTGTGTCCTATTTCCATTTCGAAAAAACCTGGTGGGAGGCGCGAAGCAGACCCAATGTGTTGTTTGTGCACTATAACGACCTGAAGAAGGACCTCGCCGGCGAGATGCGGCGTATCGCCGATTTTCTCGACATCGAGGTTGATGAGAGAATGTGGCCGACACTCGTGGACGCCGCGGGATTTGAGGCCATGCGGCGGGACGGGGACTCACTGTTGTCCAACCTGGGCGCCAGCTTTAAAGAGGGCGGCCGCACGTTCTTCTTCAAGGGGGTCAATGAACGCTGGCGCGGAGGAGTGGCGAGCGAAGAAGACCTCGCCCTTTATGAGCGCAAGGCCAAGGCGATGCCCACACCGGAATGTTTCCGCTGGACTGCGCAGGGCCGACTGCAAGCTGGCGACCCGCACTGAGACCGCGAGCATGGCCGATCCCATCCTCGCCCGCGTCTCCAGCGTGCCGGCGATCAACAAAGCCGCGCGGCAAACGAAGCTGCTTTGGAAGCGGCTGTTCTTCTGGCCGCTCAACGCGCTGCGAAAGCCGCGTTTGCAGAAGTTCGGCCTTAACCCGCGTTCGCCGCTGCCCATCGCGCGATTGCGCCTCGGCACGGATTGCGGATGTTCGCCGGGCGAGCACTTCGCGCCGCTAACCTGGGACGCAATCAAGGGCTTCGCTCGAGCCAGCAAAGGCCAGCCCGTGGCCCAGGCGCTGACGCCGACAGCGACGCTCGTCGATCTCGACCAGTTCGCCAATTTTGACGCGTGGCGCGCCAAGGTCTCGAAGATCACGCAAGGCAAATATCACCGCTCCGCCAACAAGGCGCGACGGCTCGGCTATTCCTCTCGCTTTGTTGGCGAGAATTCCTACGCGCGCAGCCTCTATGAGCTGACCGGATCGAAACCGAAACGCTCGAAGGGCGTGCTGGTCTGGGCGGCTATCGCCGGTCCTCGCTCTGATCTTGTCGACACCGGCGAGCCAATGCCGTGGCCGACCTGCCCGCGCCACTGGCGCCTCAACTGGGGCGCCTTTCGCGACGATGGATCGGGCGAGCGGCTGTCGTGCTTTGCGATGCTGGTGCGATCCGGCGATATTGTCTGGGTGCAGCAGTTCATCGGCCACGGCGACGCGCTGACCGACGGCGTCACCAAAATGCTGATGTTCGACATCATGCGATGGCTGCTGGAGCGGCGTGATTCCTGCGCCAAGGGAGTGCGGTTTTTGCTGCACGGCTCGCTGGAGGAAGGCGGCGTCGGCCTCATCGACTGGAAGCGCTATCTCGGCTTTCGGCCGATGCTGCTCGAGACGCTGGATCCGCCGTGAAATGGTCGACGGGGCTCCAGAACCTTGCACGATAACCAAGATCAGTCGGAAATTCTTCAAATTTATTGACTTTATGCCAAATCCCCTTATACGTGCCGCCGCCGAGAGCCCCTGCGCGGCCCGGCTTTGGCGTGGCGCGACAGGCGCGCCCTCAGAGATCGAGCGCATCCGGCGCTGGCGCGCGATGCGCCTCATACGCCCCCAATAGGCAGAACAGAATGAAGTTTAATGAACTCGGCCTGAGCGAGAAAGTGCTCAAAGCCGTCGAATCCTCGGGCTACGACACCCCGACCCCCATTCAAGAACAAGCAATTCCCCATGCCTTGCAGGGCCGCGACATTCTCGGCATCGCCCAGACCGGCACCGGCAAGACCGCCGCCTTCACGCTGCCGATGCTTTCGCTGCTCGAAAAGGGCCGCGCCCGCGCCCGCATGCCGCGCACGCTGATTCTCGAGCCGACGCGCGAACTCGCCGCGCAGGTTGAGGAGGCGTTCGCCAAGTACGGCGTCAATCACAAACTCAATCTGGCGCTGCTGATCGGCGGCGTTTCATTCGGCGACCAGGAAGCCAAGATCATGCGCGGCGCCGACGTGCTGATCGCAACGCCCGGGCGTCTGCTCGATTTCGTCGAGCGCGGCAAACTGCTGTTGACCGGCATCGACATTCTCGTCATCGACGAAGCCGACCGCATGCTCGACATGGGCTTCATCCCCGACATCGAACGCATCTGCAAGCTGGTGCCGTTCACGCGCCAGACCCTGTTCTTTTCGGCGACGATGCCGCCGGAAATCACCCGGCTGATCGACACATTCCTGCACAATCCGATTCGCATCGAAGTTGCTCGCGCCGCCACTACCGCGGCGACCATCACGCAATCGCTGGTGCGGTCGGGCTCGACGCCGGAGGAAAAGCGCGCCACGCTGCGCCGGCTCGTGCGCGCCGCTGACGGTTTCAAGAATGCGATCATCTTCTGCAATCGCAAACGCGACGTCGCGGTCGTCGCCCGCTCTCTGGAGAAACATGGTTTCTCGGTCGCCGCGCTGCATGGCGATCTCGACCAGCGCACACGGACGGCCGCGCTCGACGCGTTCCGCAACGATTCCGTGCAATTGCTGGTCTGCTCGGATGTCGCGGCGCGCGGTCTCGATATTCCCGACGTTAGCCACGTCATCAACTACGACGCGCCCCATCATGCGGAAGACTACGTGCACCGCATTGGACGCACCGGACGCGCCGGTAAGCCAGGCGCCGCGCTGACGATCGTCACGCGCGCCGACACGCGCGCCATCGCGGAGATTGAAAAGCTGATCGAGCGCAAGATCGACTGGCAGGTAGGCGGTGAGCCGGAGGTCGAGGAGACTTCGGAGGCGGCAGTTGTCGAAGAGCGCGGCAAAGCGCGCGGACGAGGACGTGGCCGCACGCGCGATCAGGCAAAGCCGCCCAGCGAGCCGCGCCGTCGCAGCGCCGTGCGTCCCGAGCGCGCTCCCGCGCCAGCGAACGACATTGCGGCAGCGCCGGAGGCCGCGCCGCGCCGCGCCCGCAGCCCGCGCGGCGAGCGTCGTCCCGACGCCGAGCATCGCGCAGCGACGCAGACCCCCGTGCGCCCTGGCGATTCCGAGCACATGGATGCGATCCCCGATTCCCCCCGCATCGAACGCCATCGCGATCCGCTTGATGAACGCGTGATCGGCCTGGGCGATCACGTTCCAAGCTTCCTGCTGCGCCCGGTTAAGTTGCGTGCGCCCAAAATCGAGGAAGCCGAGGTCGAGGAATAGGCTTCGCTCGAGGGTTAGGCTTCGAGTCTCCTATCCCTTCAATTGCGCGAGAACCCCGGCAATATCGCCCATTCCCCAGTGCTCCGCGATGCGCCCGCCAGCGAGGCGAAAGATGTCGCACGACGTGAAGCGGAGCCGCCTGCCGGTCGGCGCAACGCCAAAATACTGGCCCTGATGCGTGCCCTCATAGACAAAGCTGGCGGCGACGCGATCGTCCTGCTCCAGCATCGTCTCGATCGAAACTTTCAGGTCGGGCAAACCTTTTAGCCGCGCGGCGAAGAAGGCGACTGTCGCGACCTTTGGCGAGGCGCCAGCTGGCGGCGGCGGGGCGGCGGCGCTCATCTGGTGATTGACATAGTCGTCCGCGAACAGCGCCGCGAAGGCGTCGATGTCATGCGCGCTCAGCGCCGCAGCAAATCTCATCGGCATGCCCGCGCCGTTTGGCGCTTGCGATAAGGCCGCACCCGGCGCTGCCGCGACAATTGCGGCAGCCTGCAGGACCATTCTTCGCCGTATCATCGCGCCTCCAAACGGAAGGCTCAGGCGCGTTGCGTGCGCGCGCGGACGGTTTTCTTGGTGGATTTCACTTTCGGCGGAATGACACGCGGCTTGGCCGCCTTGGCTTCTGCAGCCCGACGCGCCGCGGCGACCGCGAGATAGCTCAGGCGCTTGAGTTCCTCGGAGTCGTCATAGGCTTCCGGCATGAGCTTCCAGAAACTCATCGTCACCGGGCGGCCGTGGCCGGTATAGACGAACGGCGCCGAGCCCGCCTTGACATAGACCGGCTCCACCTCCGGGTCAGACTTGAGATAGACCTCGTCGCCCACTTCCAGAGCGAAGCAAAGCCCCTCGCTATAAATGCCGTGCCCGCCAAACATCCGCTTGATGACAACGTCGTCAAACGGCTCAAACAAATCCTTCAGGCCGCTGGTGTTCATCGATAATTCCTCAGACGTGGTCGGCCAGTTCGCTTTCCTTGGCCGGTGTAATGGCGACGCTCTCGCCGCAGCCGCAGGCCGACGTTTCATTCGGATTGGAGAAGACGAACCCCGCCGAAAGCTTATCCGCGCGATAATCCATTTGCGAGCCGAGCAGGAACAGCACGGCCTTGGGGTCGATCAACACCCGCACGCCTTTATCCTCGATGATTTCATCCGAGGGCGCAATTGTTTGCGCAAGTTCCATCGTGTAGGACATGCCGGCGCAGCCGCCGTTCTTGACCCCGACGCGCAAACCCGCCACCGCCCCGTTCGAGCCGGTAACGATTTCCTGCACGCGCGCCGCGGCGGCGTGAGTCAGGGTCATCACCTTGAATCTGGATTTGATCGATTCCATCAAATTTCTCCTCAACCAGGTTCAAGGCCCGGCGATTGCAACCAATATAGCTCTAACCGGGGAGGATTAACAGGGTTTGGTTACAGGCGGCGCGCCGCTAAAAGCCGGCCCTAAACCCGGCGGTCACGTAGTTCGAGCCGCCATTCACCTTTCCGACAAGGCCGTAAATTCCGCACCGGTGGTGGACGCCGAGGAACACTTCCCAGTTCGCGTCTTTGGCGGGAGAGAAAATGAGTTCGGCGACATGATAATTGAGGAACCGCGACGTATGCCGGCCTACTGTGTCGGCGGCCTCGAGCTTCGAAACAGCTGTGTCATAGGAAACTCCCAGCGGCCCCATGCGAAATCGCGTGTAAACGTAGTTGTTCCAGGGAAACCAATTCCAGGTGATGGTGGGGGCGAAGGCGACTTCCGAGAAACTTTGTCCGCCAAAATGCTGCGCCAAAGCGAAATCGAGGCCTATTTCGACTGGCAGATACGGCAGATCGACCGCTTTGTAGGTGGCGTTGAGGGCGCCAACGTAACCCGGCTTATAGAGTCGCGCGCCCCGCCAGGGCTCAAATTCCAGATACAGCAACCGGCCCGAGTTGTATTGGCCGGCGAAAGCGCCGAATCGCCACGCCGTCGCATCCGCCGGCGAATGGAACACGAAATGATCGGGCGGCCCCCATCCGCCGGGGAGAGAATTGGAAAGCCGTTGCGACCACGAATCATCGGCGGCATTTGCGCTCAAAACTGTCGCCAAGCCGAATAAGGCGGCAAGCAAGACAATGCGCCGCATGGTCCGTACAGTCGCAAACATCGTCATGACCCGAATCGCGACATCAAGGGCAGCAGAATAGTACAGGAATTCCACGGGTACGCCGGAGCATGACGTAAGGTCAAGCGCTACGCCCCGCTTCGCGTGGGTCGGCCGGATCCTGCCAGCGCTGGAGCTTGGACGCCGCTTGTGCCAAACGGAGCAGACCTTTGGATAGCCGGCCCATGTCCTCCTTAACTTCCGATAGCGCCCACCTCCTAATCCGCATCGCGGAAGCGCTCGAGCGTCTGGCTCCTCCGCCCCCGCCCGCCCCCGACTACGACTCCGCCGACGCTTTTGTCTGGCACGCCGACCGCGGCGCTCTTGTGGCCGTCTCACGCGTCAATCGCGTCGATATGGCGCTGCTGCGCGGCATCGACCTGGTGCGCGATGAGCTGGCTGAAAATACACGGCGCTTTGCCCGCGGCCTGCCCGCCAACAATGCCCTGCTGTGGGGCGCGCGCGGAATGGGGAAATCGTCGCTGGTGAAAGCTGCGCACGCGACAATCAACGACGCCAAGCCACCGGGCGAACGTCTAAAGCTGGTCGAAATTCACCGCGAGGATATCGAAAGCCTTCCTGCTTTGATGACTCTCCTGCGCGATGCGCCCTGGCGCTTCTTGGTTTTCTGCGACGATCTGTCGTTCGACGGCAACGATGCCTCGTATAAGTCGCTGAAAGCGGTGCTGGAGGGCGGCATCGAGGGGCGCCCGGCCAACGTGATTTTTTACGCCACCTCCAATCGGCGCCATCTGCTGCCACGCGACATGATGGAGAACGAGCGTTCGACCGCGATCAACCCCGGCGAAGCGGTGGAGGAGAAGGTCTCGCTATCGGACAGGTTCGGTCTGTGGCTCGGCTTCCACCGGTGCAGCCAGGACGAATATCTCGCGATGGTGGAGGGATACGCCGCCCATTATGGCCTCAAGGCCGCTCCTGAGCAGATAAGGCGCGACGCGCTGGAATGGGCGACAACGCGCGGTTCTCGCTCAGGCCGCACCGCATGGCAGTTCATCCAGGATCTGGCGGGGCGACTGGAACAGCCGATCGCCGATTGAGTGGTCGGGCGAGCCGTTTCGATCATGGGACGCCTGCGCCACGACGGAAAATTCGCCCTCACCCAAATACGGCGCATTGCCTGGCGCAGCATTAGCGGCCTGGCGTACGATCGGCGTCGGGGCTGAAAAACCAGCGCATGAGCGCCATCCCTGCCACCGCTCCCGCCAATTGCGCAACGATGAACATCGGCGCGTCGGTGGGCGCGATGCCGGCAAAACTGTCAGTAAAGGCCCGAGCGATCGTCACCGCGGGATTCGCGAATGATGTGGATGCGGTGAACCAATAGGCCGCGGTGATGTAAAGGCCGACCGCAACCGGGATCGCCTCGTTCCTGAAGCGCGAAACCGCAAGTATCGTGACGATCAGGCCGAACGTCGCGACAAATTCCGCGAACCATTGCGCCGCGCCGGTGCGCGTCTTCACGGCAAGTTCGAGCAGCGGAAGATCGAACATTGCATGAGCGACCAGAGTCCCGAGGCAGCCGCCGATGATCTGCGCGGCTGCGTATGGGCCAAACTCTCGCCACGGATGCTCAGCGCGCAGTCCAAGAACCAGCGAAACCGCCGGATTGAAATGCGCCCCCGAAATCGGCCCAAGAGCTAGGATCAGCACCACGAGGATCGCGCCGGTCGGCAAGGTATTGCCAAGCAGCGCCAGCGCAACGTTCCCGCCAGCCAGCTTTTCGCCCATGATTCCCGAGCCGACGACTGTCGCTACCAGCAAGCCCGTGCCCAGACACTCGGCCGCAAGGCGTCGTTCAAGCGAAAAGGTCACGCAACGCTTACCCGTCGGCCACCTTCATCGATCGGATTGTGATAAATGATCGCGTCCTTCACTGCCTCTCCGACCGGGGCGTCGAACCCCCTTCAATTTGGCCGATCTCGCGCAAACGCTTGTTGAGCGTCAGCTTGTCAAGACTCTTGATAGGCAGATTCGAGAATATCGAGATGCGGTTCTTGAGATACCGAAACGCAGTGACGAAAGCCGCCTCTTTTTGGATGTCTGTGCCGCCGACAAGCGCAGGGTCTTCAATGCCCCAATGCGCTGTCATCGGTTGTCCGGGCCAAACGGGACAGGTTTCGTTCGCTGCATTGTCGCAGACTGTGAACACGAAATCCAAGTCTGGCGCGCCTGGGGCGCTAAACTCTTCCCAACTCTTCGAGCGCAGACCCCCGGTAGGATAGTTCGCGCTCTCAAGCACTTTGATTGCGAACGGGTTCACCTTTCCCTTGGGCTGACTCCCAGCAGAGAAAGCGTTGAACCGACCTGATCCATCCTTGCGCAGAATCGATTCGGCGAGAATCGATCGGGCGCTATTGCCAGTGCAAAGAAACAGGACGTTGAAGACATGCTCAGCCATTGGTCGCCTCCAGAGAGGCGCAACACGGAGCGAGGTCTGCGAGTATGGGCGCGCACAGCTCAGGGCGTCCTCCGCAGCAGTCCTTGACCAGAAACAATGCGACCTCGCGAAAGCGACCCAGGTCCGCACGGTAGATGATCGAGCGGCTATGCCGCTCGCCATGGACAAGCCCGGCGCGCGCCAGAATTGCCAAATGCGTCGACATGGTGTTCTGCGGAACGGCCATAAGCCTCGCAAGCTCACCGGCCGGCGCTCCAGCGGGCTCCCGGCTGACGAGCAAGCGGAACGTCTCAATGCGCGTGACCTGGGCGAGCGCCGATAAAGCGGTGATGGCTTCGGTTATATCCATGCATCCGGTATTGCCGATGCGTATGACATCCAAATGACTTCCAGTTCGATTTCGGCGCTCATCGATTGCTTGACTTCCCGCACTCCCTGACTATTGTGCCGGCAATTCCCGCTGGCGGCCGCTCCGCCGGCGTTGTTGTTTTTGCAGCCCATTCCTCCGGCGCCCAGCGCCATGTCAGACGGACAAACGACCATGGCCAAGGCCGCCTCAATCAAGATCAAGCTTCTGTCGAGCGCCGACACCGGCTATTTCTATGTGACCAAGAAGAACGCCCGCACCAAGACGGAGAAGTTCACTTTCACCAAATACGACCCGGTCGTGCGCAAGCACGTCGAATTCAAGGAAACCAAGATCAAGTAAGGCGATTTCGCAGGCTTGACAGACCACAAAGGCGCTCGAAAGGGCGCCTTTTATTTTGGCGTGGCGGCGTTGATCCCGATCAAGCAGCCAGATTTGCAGCGCCCTAAGTTTGTGCCGCAATGCTTGAGCGGACATTCCTGATGGTCCGGCCCGAGGACTCGCACTTCTCGACTTATGCGGCCACAAGCCTGATGCTGGTCGTATTTCAGGCCGTTGCATTGTGGGCCATGGGTAGGCCCTTGATCTGTACATGCGGACGCGTTGAGCTCTGGTACGGCGATCTTTTTGGCTCGGGGATGTCGCAACATCTGGCAGATTGGTACAGCTTTACCCATATTACGCACGGATTTGTGTTTTATTTCGTCCTGAGTCTCCTGGCCCCCAACACATCTCTAGGATTCCGCCTCGCCGTCGCGATTGGCCTCGAAGCCGCCTGGGAAGTCGCCGAGAATACGCCGGCCGTCATCGATCGCTATCGCCAGTCGGCGCTCGCGCAGGGCTACGTCGGCGACAGCGTCATCAATTCCCTGTCCGATACGCTTTTCGCGGTGCTCGGCTTTCTCCTCGCGTCGGCGCTGCCCGTCCGGCTGAGCGTCGCGCTGATTCTGGCCAGCGAAGCCGCCCTCGCCTATTTGATCCACGACAATTTGCTGCTGAACATCGTCCAGCTGGCGCATCCCTCGAAAGCCCTATCCGACTGGCAGGCCAGCGGTGGCGTCGTCGGCGCACAATACCTCAACGCCCCAAAGTGAAAAGGCAGGCTGGACCTGACCGGGCGCGGCCTGACGGGGTGGCGCCTTTTTCTTTGCCAGCGCGCGCGAGATTTTCCTTTCTGAAAAGTAGGATTTTCGCTATAGTTAATGGATGATCCCTCGTCCGCGCCAACTGGCGGTTGTATCGAAATTCGATCTGAAGCCCGACCGAACCGGGAAAAGAGCCGCAGTTTCTCCAAATCCCGATTTTTTCAGATGTAACCCGTTGATATCACCCGAAACGGCCAACAGAAAGCTTGTGAATACTTGACAAAAGCTTGGAGAAATTTGGCGCGGCGAAGGGGCAGTCTACATTTTATTGCTACGCTAGCCCGCTGACGATTGCACCCTGTGGTTGAACCGGGCCGCTGCCGCTACTCCGGCTCGGCCGCCGGGTCCGCGGGCTCGGCGCCGCTCGCCGCTTTCGCGCCGGGCCGCTCCACCCTGTCGACGCGCAGCGACTTGGGCGCGGGCGACCACGGCCGGTCCTCCAGCCGCAACCGGTCGTTCGTCGCGGCAAACCGCGCGCCGTCCCACGTAAGGCCCACCGCGCCCGTCTGCGCCAGCCGCCGCTCATCGAACACCATTCCCGCCTTGCAGCCCGGCGGCGCGCTGAGGCGGCTGACGATGACGGCGGCGCGGCTGCAATCCTCTTCGAACGCCAGCCGGTCCTCCACCAGCGCCAGCATCTGGCCTTCCGGCAGCGCCGCGGTGCAGCCGAGCTTGTCGCAGGGCGAATCGGGATCGCGAGCCTCCTGGGGATCGCGACCATCCGCATCCGAAGCCAGCCATTGCTCGCCGGCGAACGCGTTGAAGCGCTTGCCGACAATCACGAGCTTTCCGTCGGCGTCGCGCGCGGCGATCTGTTCGCCCGACGGCGCGATCAGCACATCGTAGTGCGCTCCCTCGAAAGCGCCGACGAGCCCCAGAATGGCGAGCGGAATCGCCGACGCGCGCATCAGCCACGTCCGCCAGATCAGCAGCGAGATGACAGCGAGGCTGAGGAACGGCAGCGCGAATGGCGCGAACGCCCGCACATGCAGCGTCGAGCCTGGAGCAGCGGCGATCAGCCGCGCCGCCCACAAAATAAAGCGGATGCCGGCGCCGACATAGATCCACACCGGCGCATCAAGACCGAGCGGATAAAGGAATGTGCCGATCAGCGCGCCCGGCACGGCGAAGAATTCGATGACGGTCAGCGTCAGCGGATTGCCGATCAGCACGTAGGGACTGAGATCGTGGAAATGGTAGGCCATGAACGAGGCGGTGGCGCTTGTCGCGCAGAGCGTCGCCAGCAAGAGTCCGAGCGGCTTGTCGATGAGATGCAGCGTGAAAAAACCCCGCGTCGCCTTGCGTTGCGGCTTCAGCACGAACGGATCGTCTCCGTGTTCGCCCGCGCTCATCCGCGCTTCCAGCACGGCTACAAGAGCGCCGACCGCGGCGAACGAAAGCTGAAAACTGACGCCGAGAATAGCCTCGGGTTCGAGCGCCACAATGGCTAGAACCGCGAGCGCGAGATTGCGCATCGTCAGCGCGCGCCGGTCCACCAGCACCGCGCCGAGCACGATCAGCGTCATGAACAAGGCGCGCTGCGTGCTGACGCGCGAGCCGGTGCAGATATCATAGGCGATTGACCCGGCCATCGCGACGAGCGCCGCCCATTTCTTGATCGGGTAGCGCAGAACGAGCGTTGGCGAAAGCGCCAGAAGCCGCCGCGCGGCCCAGAAAAAAATGCCGGCGACAAGCGTCATCTGCACGCCGGAAATCGTGATGATGTGAAAGATTCCCGCCTCGCGAATGAGGTCCTTCGCATTGCTCGACAGGAAATCGCGTTTGCCCGTCACCATCGCCGCAGCGATGGCGCCTTCGTCGCCGCCAACGATCGCATTGACCCGCGCCGCCAGTGCATTGCGCGCGCGGTCAATTGCCGCGCCGAAGCGCAGGCTCCATGACGCATCGACCGGAGCGGGTTTGACCTTGATCTCGCCGAGCGTCGAGCCGACAGCGCCGATGCCGGCGAAATAAGCGTCGCGGGCGAAATCATACCCGCCCGGGATCGAGGCGTGCGAAGGGGGCAGCAATCGCGCCTGCAGCGCGACATAGTCGCCAGCCGAAACGTCGGGCGCCTTGCGCGTCGTTACGCGCACGCGTTGCGGCGCAAGGTTGGCGGGCATGTCGCCTGCGTCCTGGACGCGGATGACGAGCCGCGCGCCGACGGCGCGAAAATCAATCTCTTCGACGTAGCCCTCGATGCGGGCGATGCGGATATGATCGAGCACCGGCCCCGCGACCCGGTCGGTGCGCAGGCCCATCGCAAGGAATCCCGCGCAGAACGCCATGGCGCCGACCGCCGCGCCAAACGCCCGCGGACGCGCCCGCACGCTCCATGCGAGGGCTCCGAAGATTATGGCCAGCAGTGCGGGCAGCCACAGCACCGGCTCGCGATCCGCCGCCATATTGAGTGAGACGCCGCCCATCGCGGCGACAGGAACCCAGAGGAAAAAGCGACGCTCCGCGACCTCGATCGCCAGCGCGGCGCTCAATGCTCCTCGCCAGTCGCGCGGCGTTGCGGCTGCGCGCGCGATGTCGACCGCGCCGGCGAGCGCTCCAGACTGGCTCGACAATTTCATCGGCGCTTCATTGCCCCGCCTTTGGCGCCGCACTCCCCGTATGATACAGCGGCGCGCGGGACTGGCTAGTGCCTGATTTTCGCCTTTGCCCTGAACCTGTTGCGTGGAATTGAACCTGCCGATGTCTCATGTTGTTACGCGCTTTGCGCCTTCGCCGACCGGCTTTCTGCATATTGGCGGCGCCAGGACCGCTCTCTTCAACTGGCTCTATGCGAAGCATTTTGGCGGAATCTTTCAATTGCGTATCGAGGACACGGACCGCGAGCGCTCGACCGACGCGGCGGTCGCGGCGATCATCGACGGCCTGAAGTGGCTCGGCCTGTACTGGGACGGCGAGGCGATCAGCCAGCACGCGCGCGGGGCTCGCCACCGGGAGGTGGCGGAAACCATGCTCGCATCCGGCGCCGCCTATCGCTGCTACGCGAGCGCCGAGGAGCTGGAGGCGATGCGCGCCAAGGCGCGGGCCGAAGGCAAGCCGATGCGCTACGACGGCCGCTGGCGCGATCGCGACCCTGCTGAAGCCCCTCCCGGCGTCCCGCCCGTCATTCGCCTGCGCGCCAGGCAGGAAGGCGAGACGATCGTCGACGACAAGGTGCAGGGCAAAGTGACATTTTCGAATGCGGAGCTCGACGACCTTGTGCTGCTGCGCTCCGACGGCAATCCGACCTATATGCTCGCCGTTGTCGTCGATGACCACGACATGGGCGTCACGCATATCATTCGCGGCGACGATCACCTGACCAACGCCGCGCGGCAGATGCAAATCTATCAGGCGCTCGGCTGGAGCGTGCCGGTCATGGCCCACATCCCGCTGATTCACGGTCCCGACGGAGCAAAACTGTCGAAGCGTCATGGCGCGCTCGGCGTCGACGCGTATCGCGCGCTCGGCTACCTCCCGGCGGCCCTGCGCAACTATCTCGTGCGTCTGGGCTGGAGTCAGGGCGACCGCGAATTTTTCTCAACCGAAGAACTGATCGAGGTCTTCGATCTTCCTGCAATCGGCCGGTCGCCATCGCGTTTCGATTTCGCCAAACTTGAGAATATCAACGGCCATTTCATGCGGGCGATGCCGGATGCGGAGTTGCTCGACGCCTTTATCGCAAGTCTGCCCTATCTGCCGGGCGGCCCTGAGATGGCGGCGAAACTGGATTTGGACAAGCGCGCCAAACTCGCCGCCGCGATGTCCGGCTTGAAGGAGCGCGCCAAGACGCTCGTCGAGCTTCTCGATGGGGCGCAATTTCTGTTTGCACAGCGCCCGTTGGCGATGGATGCAAAGGCCGCCGAAATCATCGGCAACGGCGGCCGCGATCATCTAGGCGCGCTGCTGCCGCGATTGCGCGCCCTCGGCGAGTGGACCTCCGGGTCGACCGAGCGGGTCGTGCGCGAGTATGCGGAGGAGCGCGGCGCCAAGCTTGGCCAGATCGCCCAGCCATTGCGCGCCGCGATGACCGGTCGCGCGACTTCGCCCGGCATATTCGATGTGCTGGCGGTGCTCGGACGCGAGGAAAGTCTGGCGCGGCTGGCGGATCAGGCCGGGGTGGGTTGAGCGGTTTGGCGAAGGGTCGGCGCGAGCCGCCTTACAGTCTCCAACTGGCATAGCCCCCGGCTGGGGCGGATTCCGGGCTGTCGCGCCCCGTCGCGATACTGTCACGCGCTTTCGTCAGAGGTCGCTCGCGCCCGCGGCCAGCGCCTCGTTGCTGAGCGACAAAAGCGCTGTCGATGGCGACTTTTATGTTGCCTTGTCGCCGTCAATTGTGTTTCCCAAGAGTCGCTATTTGCCGGATCGCTCCCCCTCCCTCTCCCGTCAGGTCCACCGATGTCGAGATTAACGACTATCGCGTCGCTGGGACGGCGTGTGTTGCCCAACCATTGGGACATCGTCGCGCTGGCCGCGGTGATGGCGGCGCTGGTGGGGATAGTCAGGGCGCTTCATGGCGCTGCGACGCCGTTGCCGGAGACGCATGTCGCCGCGATCAGTCTAAAATACGGCATTCTTCCCCAGTACGCCCTGCGCACGACATTGCGCATGTTCGCGGCGCTCGCCGCCTCGTTGGTCTTCACATTCACCTACGCGACGCTCGCAGCCAAAAGCCGGCGTGCCGAGATGGTCATGGTGCCGGTCCTCGACGTCCTTCAGTCGGTGCCGATCCTCGGGTTCCTATCCTTTACCGTCACGTTCTTCCTCGGCCTGTTTCCCGGAAGCGTACTCGGAGCCGAATGCGCCGCGATTTTCGCGATCTTCACCAGCCAAGCCTGGAACATGGCGTTTTCGTTCTATCAGTCGCTACGCACTGTGCCTCGCGACCTCGACGAGGTGGCGCGCGGTTTGCGCCTGACTGGATGGCAGAAGTTCTGGCAGCTTGAGGCGCCCTTCGCCGTGCCCGGCCTCATCTGGAACATGATGATGTCGATGTCGGGCGGCTGGTTTTTCGTTGTCGCCGCCGAGGCCATCACGGTCGGCGACACCACGATCACGCTGCCCGGTGTCGGGTCATACATCGCCGCCGCCAACGAGCAAGGCCGCTGGGATGCCGTGTTCGCGGCTGTCGTGACGATGGGCATCGTCATCCTGCTTTACGATCAACTGCTGTTTCGCCCGATCATCGCGTGGGCGGGAAAATTTCGCGTCGAGCTTTCTGTCGCGCAGACCGTCGAGACATCCTGGGTGCTGGATATTCTCCGGCGGACCTACTGGATCCGGCTCGGATTTCGGCCGGTGTTCAATGCATTGCGCTCGGTCGGTCTGTGGCGGATAGCATTTCCGCAAAGCTTGAAGATGCGGGCGACGGCGACCAAACCGAACGCCTCGCGCGTTGTTGACGCATTGTGGATGCTCGCCATTGCCGCCGTTTCAATTTGGGGCGTGTGGAGCGTGGTCAGCTACATCGGCACGGAATTGGGCTGGTCGAGCGTCCTCGAGGTTCTCGTCCTTACCCTTTACACGCTGATCCGCGTCGTGGTGCTGATGGCGCTGGCGACGATCATCTGGGTGCCAATCAGCGTGTGGATCGGCTTGCGCCCACGCGCTGCTGAACGGGTGCAACCGTTGGCGCAGTTTCTGGCGGCGTTTCCGGTCAACCTGCTATTCGGCGCCGCGGTCAGCATCGTGCTGGCGTTCCATCTGAACCCCGATATCTGGCTAAGCTTGCTGATCGTGTTTGGCACTCAATGGTACATCGTCTTCAACGTGATCGCGGGAGCCACCGCGTTTCCCAATGATCTTCGCGAGGTCGCCGCGAATTTCCGCATCAAGGGCTGGACTTGGTGGAAAAGCGTCATTTTGCCGGGCATCTTGCCCTATTACTTTACCGGCGCCATTACGGCTTCGGGCGGATCGTGGAACGCGTCGATTGTCGCCGAATATGTCAAATGGAAGGATAGCACCGTCGCAGCGCATGGCGTGGGCGCTTATATTGCTCAAGCGACGGAGAAGGGCGACTTTCCCAAAATCGTTTTGGGTGTGGCGGTCATGTCGATCGTCGTGACCATTTTCAACCGGCTGTTCTGGCGCCAGCTCTACGCTTATGCCGAACGGCGCCTTCGTCTTTAGCCATTCGAGGAGAAGCCAATGCTCGATAGACCGTCCCCGCCGCTTCTCAACGTCAGCCACGTCAGCCAGAGTTACAATAAGGGTTCCGGAGAGGCCGCTCCGCCGGTTCTGCACGATGTCTCTCTGACGCTCAAGGCAGGCGAAATTGTCGCCCTGCTGGGTCGCTCGGGTTGCGGCAAGTCCACTCTGCTGCGACTGATCGCCGGGCTTTCACGCCCCACAATGGGAGAGGTCACTTTCGCCGGCAAGCCGGTCAACGGCCCTTGCGAGGGGGTCGCCATGGTGTTCCAGAGTTTTGCCCTGTTCCCCTGGCTTTCGGTGCTCGACAATGTTGAGATCGGACTCAGGGCGCAAGGCGCGGCCGCGGATGAAACGCGCAAGCGCGCGCTCGCGGCCATCGACATCATCGGCCTCGACGGGTTTGAATCCGCCTATCCCAAAGAACTATCCGGCGGCATGCGCCAACGCGTCGGCTTCGCGCGGGCGCTGGTCGTGCAGCCGCAGATTTTGCTGATGGATGAGCCCTTCTCGGCGCTCGACGTCCTCACCGCCGAAACGCTTCGCACCGATCTGCTCGATCTGTGGGCGGAAGGACGCATGCCGATCAAATCGATCCTGATGGTCACGCATAACATCGAGGAAGCAGTGCTGATGTGCGACCGCGTCCTCGTGCTGGCGTCCAACCCGGGGCGCATCGCCGCGGAAATAAGGATCCCCCTGCTCCATCCGCGCAATCGCCTCGATCCAGAGTTTCGCCAACTCGTCGATAAGATCTACGCATTGATGACCCAGCGGCCCGAGACCAAGCCGGTTGGCCGCGAGGCTGGCGTCCCCGGCATGGGCCTGGGGATGGCGCTCCCGCGCGTTTCCACCAACTCGCTCGCCGGCATGCTCGAGGAACTTGCCGCGCCCCCTTACAACGGACGCGCCGACCTGCCGCACCTCGCCGACTCCTTGCAGCTCGAAATCGACGATCTGTTTCCGCTTGGCGAAACACTGCAACTGCTCCGTTTCGCGGAGTTCGAGGAGGCGGATCTGAAGCTGACTCCGGCTGGCAGCCGGTTCGTTGACATGGACGTCGATCAGCGCAAGAAGCTGTTTGGCGATCACTTGCTCGCCTACGTCCCCCTTGCCGCGCACATCAAACGCGTGCTCGATGAGCGCCCGAGCCATCGCGCTCCCGCAACACGGTTCCGCGAAGAGCTCGAAGATTACATGTCGGAGGATTACGCGGAGCGAACGTTGCGCGCCATCATAAACCTTGGCCGTTACGGCGAGGTCTTCGCCTATGACGAGAATGCGCAAGCGTTCAGCTATGAAGACCCGCAGTGAGGGTCCTTACTCTTTCGCGGGCGCGTCTTATCGACTTGTGGGCTGCGCGCTGATCCGCTAGCTCTGTTGCGCTGCACAATCAGCGCGGCGCAAGGCAAAACAAACCAGCGTTCGTAATGGATGAGCGGCGGCATGATTCTTAACGGGGAGAGTTGGATGACTGCGAAAACGGCAACCGTGAAGTTCGGTGAAAAAACGATCGAGCTGCCGGTAATGCCGGGAACGATCGGGCCCGATGTCGTCGATATCGGAAAGCTGTATAGCCAAACCGGCATGTTCACTTATGATCCGGGCTTTTCCTCCACAGCGAGTACTGAATCGAAAATCACCTATATCGACGGCGACGAGGGCGTTCTCCTCTATCGAGGCTATCCGATCGAGCAACTCGCCGAGCACGGCGACTTTCTGGAAACCTGTTATCTGCTGCTGTACGGCCAGCTGCCGACTGCCGCGCAAAAGGCGGATTTTGACTACCGCGTCACACGCCACACCATGGTCCACGAACAGATGGCTCGCTTTCTGCAAGGGTTCCGGCGCGACGCCCATCCCATGGCGGTCATGGTCGCCTCGGTCGGCGCGCTTGCAGCATTCTACAATGATTCAACCGATATTTCCGACGAGCGCCAGCGCATGATCGCTTCAATGAGGATGATCGCCAAAGTGCCGACGCTGGCATCGATGGCGTTCAAATATTCGGTTGGGCAGCCGTTCATCTACCCCAAGAACGAGCTCGACTACACCTCGAACTTCCTGCGCATGTGCTTTGCGGTCCCTTGCGAGGAGTACAAGGTCAACCCTGTGCTGGCCCGCGCGCTGGATCGCATCTTCATTCTGCACGCCGATCACGAGCAGAACGCTTCGACCTCGACGGTGCGTCTCGCCGGCTCGTCGGGAGCCAATCCGTTTGCCTGCATCGCCGCGGGCATCGCCTGCCTGTGGGGTCCCGCACACGGCGGCGCCAACGAGGCGGCGCTGAAGATGCTCGGCGAAATAGGCTCGGTAGAGAACATCCCAAAATTCGTCGCCAAGGCCAAGGACAAGAACGATCCGTTTCGCCTGATGGGCTTCGGCCACCGCGTTTACAAGAACTACGATCCGCGCGCCAAGATCATGCAGAAGACCGCGCATGATGTCTTGAACGAGCTCGGAATCAAGGACGATCCGCTGCTGGACGTCGCCGTTGAGCTGGAAAGAATCGCACTCCACGATGAGTATTTCATCGAGAAGAAACTCTATCCAAATATCGATTTCTATTCCGGCATAACGCTCAAGGCGATGGGCTTCCCGACGTCGATGTTCACGGTACTGTTCGCGGTCGCTCGAACGGTCGGCTGGATCGCCCAGTGGAAAGAGATGATCGAGGACCCGCATCAGAAGATCGGCCGTCCCCGCCAGTTGTACACTGGAGAAAAGCGTCGCGATTATATCCCAACCACGAACCGTTAAGCGGTCGTGCGGGCTGGCGCCGGCAAAGCGGCGCCCGTCCGGATGGTTTCGAGAATAAGTCGCGCCGCTCGCTCGCTCGGCTGCTCGCCTCCCGGCAACTGCATCAACCCATCAAGTTGCCGCAGCGACTGAATCTGCGCCGCGCGCTCGGGGCTGTCCCGCAATATCGCGAGCAATGCCGATGCGAGATTTTCCGGCGTGCATTCCCGCTGCAAAATTTCGGGGATCGCGCGCTCGCCCAAGATGAGGTTGGGGAGCAGAAACGACGGCGCTTTGACCAGGTATTTGAGCTGTTCCTCGATGAGGGAAACCTTGTAGGCGCCGATCATCGGCACGCCAGCCAGCGCCAGTTCCAGCGTCACCGTGCCGGAAGCTGCGAGCGCTGCCCGGGCCCGCCGAAACGCTGCGAATTTTTCCTTCTCGGTGACGACAATTTTGGGCGCGACGGACCACGAAGCGACAAGCCGACGGATCTCGTGTTCAATATCGGGCAGGGTCGGCAGAATGACTTCAAGCGCGCCAATTTCCTTACCGACAAGCGCCAACCCGGCGCCAAAATCCTCGCAAAGGCGGTTGATTTCCGAACGTCTCGAACCCGGTAGAACGACGATCGACGGAGGTGATGCGCCGCGCCGCGCCGCTTCGAGCGCGTCGGGCCTCAGTTCATCCAGTCGCTCAATCAGAGGATGACCGACGTAATCGCAAACAGGACCTCCCAGCGCTTTATGGACGGCAGGCTCGAACGGCAAAAGGGCGAGAACGCGATCGACGTAGGAGCGCATCCTGCGAGCCCTGCCCGGCCGCCAGGCCCACACCGATGGGCTGACGTAGTCGATGACCGGCAGACGCGGCAGGCTTCGCCGAACAAGCCGGGCGACGCGGTGGGTAAAGTCAGGACTGTCGATGATCACCAGCCCGTCCGGGCGCGCCGCTACGATCGCTCGCGCGGTCTGGCGAATGCGCGCTATCAAGCGTGGCAGTCGAGCGATGACGGGAAGGATCCCCATCACAGCGATTTCAGAGAGCGAGAAAAGGCTGTGCAGTCCCTCAGCTTCCATCGCATCGCCACCAACGCCGACAAATTCAACGCTAGCATCGCCCGCTTCCCTGATCGCGCGCATTGTTTTGAATCCGAGTTGATCACCCGAATGCTCGCCCGCGACGATTGCAATTCGAAGTTTTGGCCCGCGTGCGCTCACAGTGCCGCGCCCATCACAAACAGTCCGGCTCGCTCTGCCGCTGCGAGCATCTCGTCTCGATCGGCGATAAGGACCCGGCCCGCGGCGAGCACAATGCCTTCGAGTTCGGCGCGCTTGGCGCCTTCGATGGTTCCAACGCCGACCGCAGGCATATCAAGGCGTAGATCCTGATTAGCTTTCGGGGCCTTGACCAGGATGCCTACTTTACCGCGGAAACGCAGGCGACGGCTTGCCCGCATCTCGGCCACTCGATTCAGCATCGAGTCTGTGCCTTCTGCCGCCTCGATAGCGACGATGCGACCATTGGCGATGACGACTCCCTGGCCGACATCGAAGGGCGACAGGGCCCCGATTAGAGATGCGCCCTTTTCGGCATCTGCGCGGGCCTGAGCGGAAATCGAGCGCCCACCCCATACTCCCTCCGGCGCCAACAATTCCGGAGCGATCTCATGCACGCCGATGACGCGCAGTCCCTCGTTTTCGAACATCCTTGCAATGCCCACAAGGAGCCCATTATCGCCGCCGCGAAACAACGGAGCCAGAGAAGGCGCGCGTTTCAGGGCACCCCAGTCGAGGCGAAGGTCGCTGATTTCGGGGCGCGTCATCGCGCCTATGATCACGACATCGGCGATTGTGCGCTGCTTCAGGCCGGCGAAGAGCTTGCCGAGTTGTCCCATGTGGACCCAAAAATGCGGGAACGCCTCGATACGCCTATCAGCCGAGCCGACTACGCCAACCATAAGCGGAATTCTTCCCGATCGCGCCGCCGCCTCGGCGACGCGCAACGGAAAGTCACCTCCCCCACATAGGATTGCAAGCGCCCTTGCAGCGTCCGCGCCTGGCGCGCGGCCGGCGCCGCTGGTTGGCAGCGTCACAAAGCCTCGTCCTTGCCCGCGCGCGGCATGCAGATGGCGCGCTCGCCACCCGCGCGCAGAAATTCGATGATCTGCTGAACCGTTTCATGGGCTGGAAATTCTGCCGCAAGGTCTTCAACGCGTTCGCGCAGAGTACCCTTCGGCGCGAACAACTGGCGATAAGCGCGGCGCAGATCGTGAATGGCCTCGCGCGAAAAGCCGCGTCTCTTAAGGCCCACAAAATTAAGTCCTGCGAGGGAAGCGCGATTACCAAGCGCGATGCCGTACGGGATAACGTCGTTTTCAACGCCGGCCAGGCCCCCGATAAAGGCGTGTGCGCCGATCCGCACATGTTGATGCGCCGCGGCGCCGCCACTGATGATCGCGAAATCGCCAACCTGGCAATGGCCGGCCAGCATCACATTGTTGGACAGAATGACGTCGCTCCCCAAGCGACAATCGTGGGCGACGTGAGCGTTAGCGAGGAAGACGCAGCGCGAGCCGACCGATGTTTCCGAGCCGCCGCCCTGGGTGCCTGGATTCATCGTAACGCCTTCTCGAATCAAACAATCCTCTCCAACAGTCAGGCGCACCGGCTCGCCGCGATACTTCAGATCCTGCGGCTCATGCCCGATCGAAGCGAATGGAAAAATCCGGGTACGGGCGCCGACGCGCGTCGTTCCGGCGACGCAAACATGCGAGTGGAGTTTGACTCCGTCTTCCAGTGTGACCTCCGGTCCGATGTGGCAGAACGGCCCAATTTCAACGTCGGGGCCCAGCCTCGCGCCGGGCGACACAATGGACTGCGGATGGACGAATGCCGACCGCTTTGCAGGATCTGCGGATGCGCTCATTCCGCCACCAGCATCGCGGAGATTTCCGCCTCGCAAACCAAGGCGCCATCGACCTTCGCTTCGCCGCGAAACCACCACATGTTGCGGCGTTTCGAAATCCTGGTCATGTGGAATTCGACCCGATCGCCGGGCACAACGGGTTTGCGGAACTTCGCCTTGTCGATCGTCATGAGATAGACAAGGCTGGGTTTGCCCAATTCGAGCTGAGAAGCGACGCACAGCGCTCCGGCTGTTTGGGCCATCCCTTCGATGAGAAGTACGCCGGGCATGATCGGACGGCCGGGGAAATGTCCCTCAAATTGCGGTTCGTTGGCGGTCACATTCTTGATGCCAATTCCAGATTCGTCTCCCTTGGCCCGCACAATGCGGTCGACCAGGAGGAAGGGATAGCGATGAGGCAACAGAGCGAGCAGTTTCTGGATGTCGAACGTCTCGTAGGTCTTGCTCACCACATCGTTCATCAGGCGTCCTCCTGGCTTCCGCGCATTTTCTTGTCTCTCGATTCTCGTCGCCGGCAAGTGAACCCGCGTGCCGGCCAAGGTTGTTACTCCTGCTGCGAGACCTTTCCGGGCGCCGTCCCGACGCCAGCGAGCTTTCGCAACGCCGATACTTGTCTGAAAAAGTCTCGCGTCGGTTGGGCTGGAGCGCCACCCCAGCGGCCCCCAGCCGGTATGTCCGTCATAACGCCGGCCTGAGCCGCAATCTGCGCGCCCGCGCCGATCTTCAGATGGCCAGTCAATCCTGCCTGCCCCCCTATGGCTACAAAGTCGCCCACTGTCGTCGAGCCGGAAATACCGGTCTGTGAAACAATGACGCAATGGCGACCAATGACCACGTTATGCCCGATCTGGACAAGATTATCGATCTTTGATCCTTCTCCGATGATCGTATCGCGGTTGGCGCCACGGTCGATGGTCGTTCCTGCGCCAATTTCGACATCGTCCTGAATAATCACACGACCAAGCTGCGGCACTTTCCTATGGCCAGTCGGACCCATCGCAAAACCGAACCCATCCTGTCCGATGTGCGACCCAGGATGAATAATGACCCGATCGCCTATCAAAGCGCAGTAGATTGAGCAATTTGCTCCGACAACGCTGTCGCGTCCGATGCGAACGAGCGGCCCGATTACAGCGTTAGGGCCGACCACTGCGCCCGCGCCAATTTCGGCGCCGGGCCCGATCACCGCGCCCGGATCAATGGTCACGCCCTGTTCGAGGCGGGCGGCTGGATGAACGGTCGCGCTTGGGGAAACCCCTAGTCCGCCGAACGTCGAGCTCGGCCTCACCGCCGTCGGAAATAACCGGGTGAGGACTTCCGCGAAGGCGCGATAGGGATCGCCGATGGTTAGCGAGATGCAGCTCTTGGGCGCCTTGGCGGCAAATCGCGGCGACAGCAGCACGGCCGAAGCGCGTGTCGACGCCAGGTGATCGAAATAGCGCGGATTGTCGAGAAACGTCAGCGCGCCGGGCATCGCCCTGTCGATCGCCGCGACGCCGCTTATGATCAGGTCGAGGTCGGCCCCGTCATTGGGTTTGGCGCCTGTCCATCGGGCGATCATGCCAACAGTTGGAGTCTCGGCAAGCGGGAAGAAATTTGTATTCGCCATTGCTGTCGCGAGGGTTGCCTATAAGCGAAGACGCGCCCCGCATTTGCGGAGCGCGTCGATTTATCGAGCCAAGATCCAGCTTAGAAAGAGGCGCCGCCGGAGAAGCTGAACGCCTGAGTCTGGTCATACTTGCCCTTCGTCAGGGCGTAAGCGTAATCGAATCGTATCGGGCCCAGAGGCGATGCCCAGATCAGGCTGGCGCCCACTGACGAACGAATCTTCTTCTCGTCGTCGACAATAATGCAATTACCTTGGGTGTAGAACGGCGCGGTGTTGCCGGGGAGGCAGGTCGTATCCACTCGATTCAGCAACGCGGAGAAATTGGTCGCGCCGCGATAGCCGAATAGCGTTCCCGCATCGGCGAATACGGCGCCCCTCAGACCAATCTCACGCGGCACCCCAAATATCGGGAATTGCACTTCGAGCGTGCCGCCGAAATACGTCGAGCCGCCCAGTGAATTTCCGGAGATGTTATTCGGATCCGAAATATCGCGGGGTCCAATACCGCCGGGCGCAAAACCGCGCACGAGAGATTGACCAACGTTAAAATTATCCACAATTCGAAGCTTCTGAGCGCCAAATCCATTGATCTGTCCAGCCTGACCACGAATGAGGCCCGTGAAGTCATCTGTCAGCGGATAATAGTACCGAGCGTCCAGAGTCTCGCGAACGAACTTGGAATCGCCACCCAGTCCGGCAAAATCCTGCTTGAACGTGGCATAGACGCCCGCGCTCGGATTTTTGGTATTATCCAGCGAGTTATAGATCAACGAATAGCCAACCAGCGAGGTCAGCGTCTGACCCTGCCCGGCCGCCTGCTTGAGCGCCAACGAGGCTTCGCCATTGGTCAAGCAATTGGCAAAGGCGGTCACGCCGAATGGCGAACCGGGAGCGCCGGGCGTCGTGCCGGGAATTGGATTCGTGCAATCATCGTAGGGAGTCGATGGCGTATTGGGGATGCTGATCTTGGACGCGTAGATCGTATAGTTTGGCTGGAAGGTCAACTCCTCCGTAACCGGAAGTCCGAGGCGAAGCGCCACACCCGTATTCCAGTTTTGATAGAACGCATATTTGTTTGCATTGGTTTGTTTATGGAAAACATCAAATCCGCCCGAGATCCTCTGATCGAACAGATAGGGTTCCGTAAACGACGCACTCCAACCGCGTGAATTCTGCCCCGCCGATGCGGTCACTTTCACATACTGGCCGCGTCCAAGAAAGTTCGACTCGGTGAATGAGACTTCGGCGAGGAATCCATCCGTAGTCGAATATCCGCCACTCAAGCCGATCGAGCCTGTTGGCTGGTCCTCGACTTCGACAAGTACGATAACCCGATCAGGCGATGACCCCGGGCGATTGGTGATGTGGACCTTCTTGAAATAGCCGAGATTGTTTAGGCGGCGTTCGCCGCGCTCGATCAATGCGTGATTGTAGGGGTCGCCTTCGCCGATATCGAACTCGCGGCGAATGACGTAATCGCGAGTACGCGTGTTGCCCTGCACTTCGATGCGCTCGATATAAACCTTAGGGCCATCGTCAACCGTAAAAGCGATGGCGATCGTGTGGTTCACATTGTCCCGGTCGCCGTGCGGACGCACATCCGAGAAGGCGTAACCCTGCCGGGCGACGTCTTTCGAAACCGCTTCTGTGGACAATTCAAGAGCTGTCGCGTTGTACACATCGCCCGGCGCCAACTTTACGAACCGCGTCAGCGCCTGGCCGTCGACGCTCGGGATGTGCGAATCCACGCGAACGCCGGAAACGCGATACTGGGGGCCCTCGTCCATCGAGATTGTAATGACGTACCCGGCCGGATCGGCCTGATATTGGACATCAGTGCCGGTGATGCGGAAATCGGCATAGCCGTTCTTCATGTAATACTTGCGGATCGCTTCCTCGTCGCGAGCGATCTGATCGGGATCATAAACGTCGCTGTTCTTGAGGAACGACAGAAAGTTCATCTCGGTCGTCTGCATCAGCCCGCGCAGGCGGTAATTCGAAAACGTCTGGTTGCCGACAAACTTGATTTCCCGAACGCCTGTCTTGTCGCCTTCATCAACCTTGAAAACGAGGTCGACCCTGCCATTTGGCAGCGGCACCAATCGCGGGGTCACTTGGGCCGCAGCGCGGCCAAACCTCTTGTAGGCATCTTTGATGCGTTGAACGTCAGCCGACGCCACCGATTCGCTGTAGCCGGTTCGGGGCTTGGACTGGACTTCAACTTCAAGCTGGTCGCTCTTGATTTTCGAGTTGCCCTCGAAGGCAACGCGATTGATGATCAGCTTGCTCTCGACAACAGTGACGATAACCTGGTCGCCGACGATCTTCGCTGTAACTTTTGAAAACATGCCGGTTGCGGAAAGATCTGCAACGGCTTGGTTGACATGTGCCTGATCGGTCCCCCCGAAATACGAGCGGATCGTTGCCGCGTCGACACGGCTCGCGCCTTGGACGACGATGGTCTGGGAGTAGGCGGCCGAGCTCGCGCCGAAAGCGCTAAATGCCAGGCAGGCCACCATAACAAGCCGGCCCAGATAGCAACGAATGAAACTCATATCGCCCAAAATCCCTGTGTCGCTAGCCGGCGAAGCGCGCCGATCGACCAATACGCCCGCGAATAAGGCGCGATCTGCAGTATTTCGCCCGGTCCGGCTCTACCCCTAGAATCGCACTGGCGGCTTCCAAAGAGTTACCGATCTTTTACCTATTTCGACCGAGGCTGCAAATTCTTATTAACTTGGCCTTACACGTATTTCGGGGTCCGTGGCCTCAACGACACGCTTTTATGGCCGATCAAGGGTTAACCCGAGCCGCCGATGACCAAGCGGAGAATGTCATGCGACGTCGTAAAGAGCACCAGCATCGCGACGATTGCAATGCCGACGCGCAAGCCGATTTCCTGGATGCGCTCGCTTAAAGGTCGTCCTCGCACCGCCTCGATCGCGTAGAATAACAAATGCCCGCCATCGAGAAGGGGAATTGGGAGGAGGTTCATCAATCCCACCGAAACCGAAAATAGCGCGGCCAGATTGAACAAGGCGAGACGGCTGATCTTTGCGACCGTTCCAGCAACCTGGGCAACCCCGATCGGGCCGGAAATTTGGTCGGTCGACTCGCGCCCGGCGATCAGACCAGAAACATACGCTCCGGTTTGTTTGACCGTCGACCAAGTCTCTTCAACGCTCCACACCACACACAGGGGAAGTCCGCACGTTTCGAACCTTTGGTCGGCAGGATCCTTGGATTGATAAAGTCCGAGGCGCCCCAGTCGCCGCTTGCCAAAGGGCGGCAAATCAATCAGCGCGATCGTCGGAGTCGCCGCGATAGTGATGTCGGTCCCTTCCCTCTCGACGGTAAAGACCATCGGCAGGCCCGTGCTGCCGGAGATAGCAGTGTGCAAGTCCTCAAAAGTGGCGATTCGTTCTCCGTTGGCGGTCTTGACAAGATCTCCAGGCTTGAAGCCCGCGCCCGCAGCGGGGCTCCCGACTTCAACTCCACCGATCCGCGGCGCCAAAGAATAGCGTCCGAAGAAGGCGAACATCGTTGTGAAAATGACCAGCGCGAGCAGGAAATTCGCAATCGGTCCAGCCGCTACGATTGCGGCCCGCTTACCCACAGATTGCCCGGCGAGAGTCTGGTGACGCTCCACAACCGGCATTTGTTCAAATGCGGCAATATCTGGCGTGCTTGCCGGACTGGCATCGCCGTAAAACTTGACGTAACCGCCCAGAGGCATGAGCGCCAACCGCCATCGGGTGCCGTGCTTGTCGACCCTGGCGTAGAGTTCCGGTCCAAATCCCAACGAGAAAGCGTCTATCTTCACGCCGCACCAGCGTCCGACCAGATAGTGGCCAAGCTCATGAAAGAAGACGACGACGCTCAAGATGAGCACGAATGGGAGGATGTACCAACCAATCAATCCCACCATGTCGGCGCCAAACCCCAAAAAGTTCATCAACTCATCCTCGTCGCGCCGCTCGGTCGACCGCAGTGGGGTCATTCGATCTTGGTTACTGAAAGGTTACAATGACCCACGGAGATGTTCAGGCCAAGAGGGCGAGGGCTCTATCTCTCGCGATATGGTGAATGGCCAGAGCCTGCGCAATCGTTTCGGGCGGTGTTGTTTCGCCAGCAATGTCCATCTGTTCGAGGGTCGCGCCTACAATTTGGGCTAAATCGGCGAAGCGGATCCGATCGGCGAGAAATGCCGAAACCGCTACCTCGTTAGCGGAATTGAGCGCCGCGGTCGCCCCGCCTCCTGCCGCCAAAGCTTTGGTCGCCAATCGGAGCGCGGGAAAACGCTCGTAGTCGACGTGTTCGAAGGTCAGGCTGCCAATTGCAGCCAGATCTAGAGCCCTCCCCCCGCTCGGCATACGATCGGGAAAGGCGAGGCAATGGGCGATTGGAGTTCGCATGTCGGGCGTCGCCATTCCGGCGATGACAGAGCCATCCACAAATGAAACCATACCATGGACGATTGACTGCGGATGAACCAGAACATCGAGCCGCCCGGCATCAACGCCAAATAGGTGATGCGCTTCGATGAGCTCCAGGCCCTTATTCATCATGCTGGCGGAATCGATGGTGATCTTCTTCCCCATCGCCCAATTGGGATGCGCAAGCGCCTCCACCTTCGTCGCGGCGGCAATCCTCTGAGCGCTCCATTCGCGAAATGGCCCGCCCGACGCGGTCAACGTCATCTTGACGATTCGCGCGGGATCGCACCCCGCCATTGCCTGAAAGATTGCGTTATGCTCGGAATCCATCGGCAATATGATGGCTCCGGACGCTCGCGCGGCTTCCATCATTGCGTGCCCGGCGCATACGAGCGTCTCCTTGTTGGCAAGAGCGACGCGACGCCCCGCTTCAATCGCGGCGAAAGTCGGAGCCAAGCCGGATGTGCCCGCGATCGCCGCAATGACGAGATCGGCGTTGCGAACCGCTGCCTCTACAACCGCCATGGGCCCGGCAGCGATTTCTATGCCATGTCCAGCCACCCCGTCTTTGAGTTGCGAGTAAGCCGCCGGGTCCGCGACAGCGGCGAATGACGCGCCCAGGGCAATAGCGGCGCGCGCCAATCCCGCCCCATCGGCGCCGCCGGCTACAGCGACCGTCTCGTACCGTCTGCCTGCGCCTAGGATCACTTGCACGCATGAACGCCCAACCGACCCGGTCGCGCCAAGAAGCACGATTCTTTTCGGAGCCGCCCTACGCAGCGCATCAGGCAGAGGACGTGCGGCGGTCGATTGGATAGACAGATCGTTCAACGCCCTCACCATGACAATACGCCAGACGCTATCTGAGCCGTCCCCTGGCGCGCAAGTCCAACGATTCCCGCAAGGAGCGCCGCAGCGATAAAACCATCGAGCCGGTCCATGACTCCGCCGTGGCCGGGAATCAATTTGCCCGAATCTTTTACGCCGAAATGGCGCTTGATCGCCGACTCCGCGAGGTCGCCGCCTTGCGCCGCCGCGCCCGCCACGAGGCCCAGCACAAATACGCCGCCCGAAGCCGGAGCGGCGAGAAAACCGGCGCCGGCGCCGCAAAAAATCCCGATGAAAAACCCAGACCAGGTCTTTCCGGGTGAAACGCGAACCCACAGTTTTGGGCCGCCGATGACCCTGCCGCCGAAATACGCCATGATGTCAGTGCCCCAGACAACGGCGAAAAGCCAAAGAATGGCTTGGAGGCCGAAAGGGAAACTCGCCCGCAACATGCACACTGCGACAAGCATCCCGCCGGCATAAAAGACGCCCGCCGCCGACCAAAGCCGAGTGCTCGGGCTACTCCTTCCGATCATGCCGCCAGCGGCCGCTCCAAAGACAAGCGCCGCCAGCGACGCGGGAAGGTTCGCGCCATACGCCAGCAAGGCCGCCACCACGAGGCCAAGGGCGCCAGCCAGCCACGCACGGCGATCGCCGACCCTCGCGAGCCCATCCCATTCCCACAGAACCAGCAACGCCGCAGCCAGCCAGAAGCCTACGAACCACAATCCGCCCGCCCAAGCCGAAGCCAGAGCCGACGCCATCATCGCCAAGCCTGCAGTCGCGCGAGCCGGCAGGTCGGAGCTCAAGATCCCGCTGAACATACCCGCTCGATTCGCATCGCCCGAAGGCATGTTCGTCGGTCCGGTCATGATGCCGATTTCACGATGCCCGCACTCCCGCCAAAGCGCCGCTCACGCGAAGCAAACTGCGCAATCGCAGATTTAAACGCTGCGTCATCAAACTCAGGCCAGTGCATCGGCAAAAATACCAGCTCTGCATAGGCAGACTGCCACAGCAGAAAATTCGACAGTCGTTGTTCGCCAGACGTGCGGATGATCAGATCGGGATCCGGAATGCCCGAGGTGTCCAGCCGCGCCGCGAGTGCGCCTTCGTCAATGTCTGCAGCGTTGATCTTGCCGGCCATCGCGTCGGCAACCAATCGACGAGCCGCCTCGACGATTTCTTGTCGTGCGCCGTAGTTGAAGGCAACGACCAAGGTTAGACCCGTGTTGGATCGCGTCAGCTCTTCGGCTTCGCTCAATAGCGCGGCAATATCCGCCGAGAGATTGATTCTCAGCCCGATAACGCGGATGCGCACATTGTTGCGGTGCAGATCGGCCAGATCGTTGCGGATGAAACGCTTGAGCAGGCCCATGAGGTCTGAGATTTCCTCAGCCGGACGGGTCCAATTCTCGGACGAAAAGCTGTAGATGGTGAGAAACGGCAGGCCGAACTCGATTGCCGAGCGGACCGCGCGGCGCACCGCCTCCACCCCGCGCCGATGGCCCTCCACCCGGGGCAGCCCACGCGCCTTGGCCCAGCGGCCATTGCCATCCATGATTATGGCGATGTGGGTTGGGACACCGGACACCGATCGTGCAGCAGGGAGTTTGGAGCCCGACGCAGACATCGCAAGCCTCGATTTTTCCGTCACAGGCTAGACCTGCATGATTTCTTTTTCCTTGGACGCTAGCGCCTGATCAATATCCCGGATCGCCTGATCGGTAGCCTTCTGCACTTCCGCAGCGTCACGCTTCTCGTCATCTTCACTGATCGCGTGTTCCTTGAGGAGCTTCTTCAGCACGTCGATGCCGTCGCGGCGCACATGGCGGACGGCGACGCGCGCCTCCTCGGAATATCTATGGGCGACTTTGACCATTTCCTTTCGGCGCTGTTCATTCAGCTCGGGGATGCGGATTCTCAGGACCTGCCCTTCGATCGTCGGGCTGAGGCCGAGGTTGGAGTCGCGGATCGCCTTGTCGACCGCGCTGACCATCGTTTTGTCCCACACGTTTACTGAGAGCGCCCGCGCTTCCGGCACGCTGATCGTCGCCACTTGCGACAGTGGCATTCGCTGGCCGTAAGCCTCCACATAAACGGGCTCGAGCAAGCTCGCCGAGGCGCGGCCCGTCCGCAATCCGCCGAGTTCGTGTTTCAACGTCGTGATCGCGCCCTGCATCCGGCGCTTCAGGTCGGGCAAATCGTAAGCAGGCAACTGCGCCATATCAATCACTCGTTGGCTTGGCTCTCGCTGTGCGCGAAGCCGAGATGGGCTGATTCGCCTGACGCCTGACGACGCGGGCGAGAATTGATAGCACAAGCCCGAGGCGGTGACAGCCGCGCGGCGAGTGGTCAGGGCATCACATACGTCGCCCTGCCCTGCCCCAGCAGCGCGGCGCGGATGGCGCCGGGCTCGTTAAGCGAGAAGACAACGATGGGAATGCGATTGTCGCGCGCCAGCGCAAAGGCCGCGGTGTCCATGACAGCCAGATTGCGTTCAATCGCCTCGTCATGGGTTAGCCGCTCGTAGCGAACCGCGGTGGGATCCTTTTTCGGATCGGCGGTATAGATGCCATCGACCTGCGTCGCCTTCATCACCGCATCGCAGGAAAGTTCCGCGGCGCGCAGCGCGGCGCCGGTGTCTGTGGTGAAGAACGGATTGCCGGTGCCGCCCGCCAGCATAATGACCCGCCGCTTGACCAGATGCGCGAGCGCGGCCTGGCGCGAATAGGGCTGGCATTGCGATGGCATCGCGACCGCCGAGAGCACGCGCGCCGGCTGACCAATCTGTTCGAGGGCGCCCTCCATCGCCAACGCGTTCATGACGGTGGCAAGCATGCCAATCGAGTCCGCGCGCGCACGCTCGATGCCTTTGTCGGCCCCCTGCAGTCCCCTAAAAAAGTTGCCTCCGCCGACGACAACGGCTACCTGGACGCCAAGGTCGGCAGCCGACTTGAGATCGGCGGCGATCCGCATCAAGGTTTCGGCATGGAGGCCGAACTGCGCCGGGCCCATTAGCGCTTCCCCCGACAGCTTCACGACAATGCGTCCGAACAGGGGTTTCGGGGCGTTGGGGAGTGGATCCGGCATTTTGGCCTTTCGAGATTTGGCAAGCGAGGCCGATAACAAAAGGGCAGCCCGGAGGCTGCCCTTGATTGAGTCGATTTTCAGGCTTCCTCGGCGGGCTTCTCGATACCTTCGCCGAGGGCGTAGCGCACAAAGCCTTTGAGGGCGATGGGCGCGCCGGCCGCCTTTTCAGCCTCCTTCACGGCCTGAGCGACGGTCTTGGCGTTGTCGTGAACGAAAGGCTGATCAAGAAGGCAGACTTCCTTGTAATAGGTCTTCATGCCGGACTCGACGATCTTTTCGAGGACGTTGGCCGGCTTGCCAGCATTCTTGTCGGCGAGGACCGCGCGCTCGCGCGCCGCCACCGCCGGATCGATCCCCTCCGCATTGAGCGCGATCGGGCTTGCCGCCGCGACGTGCATCGCGATCTGGCGCCCGAGCGCGGCGAGCGGTTCCGACTTGCCGGTCGATTCCAACGCGACGATCACGCCAATGCGGCCAAGCCCGTCGACCACCGCGTTGTGCACGTAATGGCCGATGACTCCATGGGCGACATGCAGGCCCTGGGCGCGGCGCAGCGTGATGTTCTCGCCTATCGTCGCGATGGCGTTGGCGATGGCCTCGCTCACCGTGCCGCCGCCGGGATAGTGCGCATCGCGGATCGCATCGGCGTTGACCGAAGCGCCCTTGTCGAGCGCGACGGCGGTGACGGAGCGCACCAGCGCCTGGAAGTCGTCGTTGCGCGCAACGAAATCCGTCTCCGAATTGACTTCGACGACGACGCCAAAATTGGCTTCGACCGCCGCGGCCACAAGACCGTCGGCGGCGACGCGCCCACTTTTCTTGGCGGCCTTCGATAGGCCCTTCTTGCGCAGCCAGTCGATGGCGGCCTCGATATCGCCGTTCGTTTCGTTGAGTGCGTTTTTGCAATCCATCATGCCCGCGCCGGTCTTCTCGCGCAAATCCTTGACCAACGACGCCGTGATAATGGCCATGACATTTCCCTGTATTCGGCACGCGGGCGCGGCTCAGCTACGCCTCACAATGAACGCCTTTTGATACGACGCCGCTCAGGGCACGGTGCGCTGGCGGCTCTGATCGTTGAAACGCGAGGCTCTCAGGCGGCGGTGAGAAGAGTGCGCGCCTGATCGACCCAGTTGTCCCGCGCGATGCGACCGTTGAACTTCAGATCCGCGTCGAGCTTCTCGGCTTCTTCCTTGGTCATCGCGGCGAGCTGCCAATAGTGGAAAACGCCATGCTCGTTGAGTTTCTTGACGATCTGCGGCCCGACGCCGGTCAGCTTCGCCAGATCATCGGGCGCGCCGCGCGGAGCGGTAAGCAGTTCGAAATGCTCGGTCGGCACGGCGTCCGGCTCCGCGACCGTTTCGGGCAGCGGCTCGGCGATTGGCGCTTCCATCGCGCCCAGATCGACGCCAGCGGCGCCCTGGCTGCGTGAAATGCCGTCGATCGCGGCGCGCGCCACGAGATCGCAGTACAACTGGATGGCGCGTCCGGCGTCGTCGTTGCCGGGGATGGGATAGGCAATCCCGTCGGGGTCGCTGTTGGTGTCGAGGATGGCGATGACCGGGATTTTCAACCGGTTGGCCTCCTTGATCGCCAGCTGTTCCTTGTTGGTGTCGATGACGAAGACCAGGTCAGGCGTGCCGCCCATATCCTTGATGCCGCCAAGCGCCGTCTCGAGTTTTTCGCGCTCGCGCGACAGCATCAGGCGCTCTTTCTTGGTGAGGCCCTTGGCGCCTTCGCCAAGCATTTCGTCGAGCTTGCGCAACCGCGAAATCGAGGCGGAAATCGTCTTCCAGTTGGTCAGCATGCCGCCGAGCCAGCGGGCGTTGACAAAATATTGGGCGGAGCGCTTTGCCGCCGCGGCGATCTCTTCCGAAGCCTGCCGCTTGGTGCCGACGAACAGGACGCGCCCGCCCTTGGCGACGGTGTCGGAAATCTGCTGCAGGGCGCGGTGCAGCAACGGCACCGTCTGGGCGAGATCGATGATGTGGATGGAGTTGCGCGCGCCGAAGATGAAGGGCGCCATTTTCGGGTTCCAGCGATGCGACTGGTGGCCGAAATGCGCGCCAGACTCGAGAAGCTGGCGCATGGTGAAATCGGGTACTGCCATTGACTTTGTCCTTTCCGGTTCGACCTCGGCGGATCATTGGGCGACGGCAAAACCGTCGCCACCGGAGCAATTCCTTGAATCAGGAACCGCGAAAATCCGCCTGTGGAATGAGCGCGCGTATAGACGAGGGCGCGCGGCATGGCAAGCGCGACGCCGGGGCGCGACGCACGCCCTCCGGCGCCATTCAGGCAGCCGTTGACAATCCAAACTTTTCCAAGACTTTTCTCTTTTTTGTCAAGCGTTTTGCCAAATATCTCCAAGCTTTTGTCAAGTTTTTCCAAACTTTCTCTTGGCGGTTTTGTGTGATTTCAAGGGGTTGTCGCCCGAAAAACCCAAAATCGTCGTATTCATAGCTTTTGTGCTTCAACCGTTGCAACTACGCCAATGCAGGCCATCAAACACACTACAACACTTTTTGTTTTTCCGAAAGGTCTTTCTCGCAAATGTCAGCGAACTCCTGGCATCTTGCGACCCCCACCGATCAATCCTTCGCCGGGCCGGCGTGCATGATGTCGTCGTCCCTCGGCCCGTCGACGATCAGCGCGCCGGCAAGGCCGCGTTCTAGCCGCGACAACGCGTGATCGACGATCGTGTAGCGTCCGGCGCGCTGGATCTTGAAATCGACCACCGTCGCGGCTCCCGGCGGCACGCTGACGGTTTGCACGCCGGTCAAAGCCGGCGATCCAAGGCTTGCCGCCTGATAGACATGATCGAAGATCTCGCCAATGACATGGAAGGATGAAGTGAAGTTGGGACCGCCGACGCCAAAGAAGATGCGCACGGACTCGCTGACGCGGGCGCGCAGCGGATGTTTCTTGGTCAATGCGCCGACTGCGCCGTTGAAGACAAAATATTCAGGACGCTCGCCAACGAGTTTCTCGTAGTCCATCTCGGCGTCCCCCGGCTTGCCGAACGCTCCCGTCGTGTAGAGTTCGCCCTGCATCACATAGAATTCGCGGTCCACCTGCGGCAGGCCGCCCTCGGGTTCGACGAGGATCATCCCGTACATCCCGTTGGTGATGTGCTGGGGCACGCTCGGCGTGGCGCAATGATAGACGTAGAGGCCGGGAACCAGCGCCTTGAAAGTGACGATCTTTTCGTCCCCTGGATCGGTCTGGGTGAATTCGGCGCCGCCGCCAGGGCCTGTGGCGGCATGGAAATCGACGGAATGCGTCATCACGCTGGCGCCGTCGTTCTTCAGATGCACTTCAACCGTGTCGCCCACGCGAACACGCACCATCGGGCCTGGCACTTTCTTGTTGAAGGTCCAGAAATTGTAGGTCGTCTTATCCGCGAGCTGGCCCTGCACCTCGACCGTGGTCAGGTCGACGCGAACCTTCTGCGGACCGCGCACGCCAATCGGCGGCGGCAGGTCGGTCGGGTCGCGCGAAATATCGGCGGCCGTCGCCAACGTCGCCGTCGCCGGGCCGGGCAGAACCTGGATGCGGCCCTGCATGCCGGCCTCCCGATGGCCGGGAGCCGAGCAATAATAGAAAAATTCGCCGGTCTTGTTCGCAACGAACGTCACCGCGGTGCTCGCCCCCTTGCCATTCACGCGGCCGGAGCGCGCGGCGTACTGATCGATGACGATGTCGTGCTCGGCGCCCTCGCCATTGATGAGATTGATCTGAACCGCTTCGCCCTCGTGGACGACGAGGTTAGGGTTGGTCTGGCCGTCGATATCGCCGCCGACGCCGACATAAACAATGCGTCCCTCGGCGACGCCCGAGCGCAGCGTGTAGATGGTCGGCGCATGCATGTCGGCATGGCTCATCGCCGCGTCAGGAGCGGGCGACGCGGGCGCGGTGGCGGCCAGGGATTTTCCGGATGTGGCGGCCGAGCAAAAAATAAGCGGCAGCTCCTGCTCGAGGACGCCGCCACCCAGCAAAACCAGCGCCGCCGAAAGGCCAAGCGTCTTGTACCTGTTCATGCAAGCCCCCGCGAAAGTCCAGGATGCGCTGGTTTCTCGCGCGCTTCCTTCGCGTCGCTAGCGATAAGGGCGTTGCAGGAGGCGGCATTGATCCACCGCAAAGCGCCGGGTACGCCTTTTCAGAAAGCCATTGCTCCCGCCACGTCATACATGCTCGACCGCGACGATCCCGGACACCGCCTTTAGCGCGCCGGCGATCGCCGCCGAAACCGCGTATTTGCCCGGCAGCCTGATTTCGACTTCGCCCTCTTTCGCCCCGAGCATGACGACGATCGAGACGTCGCCGTCGCCCTTGGCCCGCAGCCGCTCCTCGATCGAGGCGAGCGGCGCTTCGTCGCGCACGAAGATGCGCAGTCCGCGGTGGATGCGGGCAGCCGCCTCACTCAGCAGTTCGACATGGACGATGCGGGCGCGCACATCTTCGCCCTCGACATTGGCTTGAAGGGAAACCAGCACGTCCCTGCCCTTCTCCAGGAGGTCGCGATACTGGCTCAAGCCCTCCTGAAAAATGATCGCTTCATACTGGCCGGACGGGTCGGAAAGCTGGACGATGCCGAGCTTTGAACCTGATTTGGTGCGTCGCTCCGAACGGTCGAGAACGCTTGCCGCCAGTCGCGCGCTGGTGTCCCCTTGCCGAACGGCGCGGGCGAAATCCACCCAGCGCCCGGCTCGAAGCCGCGTCAGCACGCTCTGATAGGCTTCGAGCGGGTGGCCGGAGAGAAAGAATCCGACCGCCTCGAACTCGCGCCGCAAACTCTCCGCCGCCGGCCACGGCTGCGCGCGCACCTTCAGCGGCGCCGCTTCGCCATCGCCAAACAGCGCGTTCTGCCCGGCGGCGCGCTCCAGCGCGGCGCGATTGGCGAGGGACAGCGCGGGTTCAATCGAAGCGAAGGCGATCGCCCTTTCCGGCTCGATCTCATCAAACGCGCCGGCGGCGGCCAGACTCTCGAGCGCTTTCTTGTTGATCGCGCGCGGATCGATCCGCCGCGCCATTTCCGCGATCGAGGCGAAACGCGCCTCCCCGCGCGCTTCGACGATCGCCCGCGCTTGCGATTCGCCAACCCCTTTGACCGCCGAGAGCGCGTAAGCGATGCTCGAAGCGCCGTCTGCGCCAGCCCGCACATCAAAATCGACGTCGGAACTGTTGATGGAGGGCGGCGCGACAGCGATGCCAAGGCGCTGCGCCTCGGCGCGAAATTCCGCAAGCTTGTCGGTGTTGGCCTTGTCGAGCGTCATCGACGCGGCGAGAAACTCCGCGGGATGATTGGCCTTGAACCAGGCCGTCCAGTAGGCGATCAGCGCATAGGCGGCGGCGTGGCTCTTGTTGAAGCCATAGTCGGCGAATTTGGCGAGCAGATCGAAAATCTCGTCGGCCTTGCTCTGGCTGACTCCGCGCTCAACCGCGCCGGTGACGAAGCGGGTGCGCTGCGCGTCCATTTCCGACTTGATCTTCTTGCCCATCGCGCGGCGCAGCAGGTCCGCCTCGCCGAGCGAATAGCCCGACAGCACCTGCGCGATCTGCATCACCTGTTCCTGATAGATGATGACGCCAAATGTCTCGAGCAGCACCGGCTCGATTTTTGGATGGATGTAGTCGGGCTTTTCCTCGCCTATCTTGCGCGCGCAATATGTGGGGATGTTGGCCATCGGACCCGGCCGATAGAGAGCAACCAGCGCGATGATATCCTCGAACCGATCGGCGCGCATTTCCACCAACGCCTTGCGCATGCCGCCGCTTTCGACCTGGAACACGCCGATCGTCTCGCCGCGGCCAAGCATTGCGTAGGTCTTGGGATCGTCGAGCGGTATCTTGCCCAGATCGATCACGATGTCGCACCGCGCGAGAAGACGCGAGGCCTTCTGCAACGTCGTGAGCGTCTTCAGCCCGAGAAAGTCGAATTTGACGAGACCCGCCGGTTCGACCCATTTCATGTTGAACTGCGTTGCCGGCATTGGCGATTTGGGATCGCGATAGAGCGGCACCAGTTCGACCAGCGGGCGGTCGCCAATGACGACGCCGGCCGCATGGGTCGAGGCGTTGGAATAGAGACCCTCGAGTCGTTCGGCGATCGCCAGCATCCGCGCGACACGCGGATCGCTGCGCGCAGCTTCGCTTAGCCGCGCCTCGTCGATGACGGCCTGTTTCAGCGTGACGGGATTGGCGGGATTTTGCGGCACCAGCTTGGCCAGTTTATCGACCTGACCAAGCGGCATTTCCAGCACACGCCCGACGTTGCGCATGACGCCGCGCGCCAGGAACGAGCCGAACGTGATGATCTGCGCGACGCGCTCGGCGCCGTAGCGCTGGCGGACGTAAGCAATAACTTCGTCGCGCCGGTCCTGACAGAAATCGATGTCGAAGTCGGGCATCGACACGCGTTCCGGGTTGAGGAAACGCTCGAACAGCAGGCCAAATCGCAGCGGGTCGAGGTCGGTGATCGATAGCGCGTAGGCGACCAGCGAGCCCGCGCCCGAACCGCGCCCGGGGCCGACCGGAATGTCCTGGCGCTTGGCCCATTTGATAAAGTCGGCGACGATCAGGAAATATCCGGGGAATTTCATGCTCACGATGACGTCGAGTTCGAACGCCAGCCGCGCCTCATAGTCGGCGCGGGAAAAACCCGCGGCGCAACCGTAGGAATCGAGAAGATGCGCCAACCCTTCCGCGGCCTGAACGCGCAGTTCGCCCTCTTCGTCGACGGGCCGACCTTCCGGAGTCGTGTAGCGCGGCAGGATCGGCTTCCGGGTTAGCGGGCGGAACGCGCAGCGCATGGCGATCGCCACGCTGTTCTGCGTCGCCTCGGGCAAGTCGCTGAACAGCGCGACCATCGCTGCGCGGGTCTTGAAGCAATGGTCCGCCGAGAGCTGGCGTCGCTCGGTCGCGCTGATCAGCGCGCCGTCGGCGATGCACAGCAGCGCGTCCTGCGCCTCATGATCGGCGGGTTCGGCAAAGTACGGCTCGTTGGTCGCAACCAGCGGCAGGCTGCGGGAATAGGCCAGATCGAGCAACGCCGGCTCCAGCGCCCTCTCGGATTCCAGGCCATGGCGCTGAAGTTCGACGTAGAGCCGCCGATCGAAGCGCTCGGCAAGCTGCGCGAGGCGCGCCGCCGCCAGTTCGGGCATTTCGGCGGCAAGCGCCCGATCAATCGGCCCGTCCGGTCCCCCGCTCAGGGCGATGAGGCCGGCGACCTCCCCCAACCTGTCGAAGCGGATGTGTGGCTCCTCGCCATCGGGGCAATCGAGCCAGATATCGGAAACGATCCTCATGAGGTTGAGGTAGCCGGCCTGGCTCTGCGCGAGCAGCACGATCGAATCGCGTGCGGTGCGCCGCTCGAAGCGACCGGCCGGCGCCGAACCGTCGCCGAACTCCAGCGCGATCTGCGCGCCGATGATCGGCTGGATGCCAGATTTGGCGAGCTTTTCAGAAAACTCCAACGCGCCGAACAGGTTATTGGTATCGGTGATGGCGAGGGCCGGCATTTTGTCGGCCTTGGCAAGCTTGGCTAAGGTTTCAATGCCAAGCGCGCCCTCACGCAGCGAAAACGCGGAATGGACGTGCAGATGCACGAAACCGACGGATTTGAGGATGCTGGCGTCCAAGCGACTCTCCTGAGCGGGGCATCCTTCGCCGAGGCGGCGAGCGTCGGCAAGCACCTATTTCACCCCGTCAACACGGCAGGGCGCCGCGACTCAAGCGCCGAGCCAGCGGGCTAGGCCGGCGATCATCGTCAGAAACGCGGCCAGCGCCGCGAGTTCAAAAGAATCGGAGACCAATTCGACCATGCGACGAGTCATCTACCCCTCCGTCAGCCGCTGCATATTCGTATTATGTTCTTGTTATGTTCATGTCAAGTTCACTCACGTGCCCTGTGGATCACTGTGGATAACAATTCAGCTTAGCTATCGCGCCGCATTGCTGGCGATCGCCCCGAATGTTGGGAGCGCTCTTGCGTCAGGTCGCCGCGCGTCCCAGGCGGCTCGCTGCGAGAACCGCGGCGAAGACGATGCCGCCGCCGACATACTGATGCGGCGTCAGCCGCTCGCCCAGCGCAATCGCGGCGACAGCCGTCGTCACGATCGGCTCGATATTGAAAATCGGCGCCACCGTCGAAGCAGGCGCATCGCGCAGGCTGAGCATGTGCAGCAGGTAAGCCGCGATGTAGCAGCCGGTGACCGCAAGCGCGAAAAGATAGCCCGCCGTCTCGACCCCGGCGCCGTCGATGAGCCGCAGCGCGCCGCCGCCCTGCCAAAGCGCGGTGGCCAGCGCCACTGGCAGGACGAGAACGTGCGCAGAGCAAGCGATCGCCGTCGGCCTGAGATGCCCGGACAACGCGCGCCCCGAAAAGAATTGCGCGGCATAGCCGGCGGCGCTCATCGCGGCGAGCGTCAAACCGCGCCAGTCGAGACCCTCGAGGCGCAGCCCCAGCGCTATGGAGAGGCCACAAAACCCCACCAGCGCCGTCAGCAATCGGCTCGCCCCGACACTGGCCCCTTCAACAATCGGCGCGAGGACGAGGATGATCAGCGGGCAAGTGTAAAAGATGATGACGGCGAGGCCGACCGGAATGAACTGAACGGAGGCGCCGTAACAAATCGATATCAGCGCCGTCGCCAGAGCCTGAACGAGCAGGCTCGGCCAAGCAGCGCCGGGAATTGCAAGGCTCTCGCCGGCGACAAACGCAAACCCGCCGGTTACGAAGACCATCAGGACTGTACGCACCAGGGCGCTTTCGACCGCGGGAATTCCTGCGTCGTACCCGGCGCGAAAGAGGGTCGGGATGAGGCCGTACAGCGTTGCCGCCGCAAACGCGAAGGAGACGGCGGTGGCGGTCCGGCTCGATAAGGCGGAACCCCGCTCCTGTGTTTTCAAGATCGCCCCTACGCCAGCTCCATGATCTTGCCGTCGTGGAGCGTGACGCGCCGATCCATCCGACCCGCCAGATCGAGATTATGAGTGGCGATCAGCGCGGCCAGCCCGCTTGCCTTGACCAGCGCGGTCAGGGTGGCGAACACGTGATCGGCGGTTTTGGGGTCAAGGTTTCCCGTCGGCTCGTCGGCGAGCAGAATGCGCGGGCTATTGGCGACGGCGCGCCCGATCGCTACGCGCTGCTGCTCGCCCCCTGACAATTCCGCCGGGCGATGCGTCAGGCGCGCTCCGAGGCCAAGATAAGTCAGGAGCTCGCTGGCGCGCTTCTTCGATTCGGCCCGCGACAGGCCGCGGATCATCTGCGGCAGAATCAGATTTTCCTGCGCCGAGAATTCGGGCAGCAGGTGATGGAACTGATAGACGAAGCCAATTTCGTTGCGGCGGATGGCCGTGCGCTCATCGTCGCTCATCCCGGAAGTGTCGCAGCCTCCGATATAGACCGTGCCGCCATCGGGCTTTTCCAGCAGGCCCGCCACATGCAGCAGCGTCGACTTTCCCGCGCCAGACGGCGCGATGAGCGCGACTGACTGGCCGGCCCATAACGCGAGATCGACCCCGCCGAGCACGTCGATCCGCGTCTCGCCGCGCCCGTAGCCGCGCTCGACGGCGCGCAGCCATAAGGCGGGCGTCTCGGCCGCCTCATTCATAGCGAAGCGCCTCCACCGGATCGAGTTTTGCTGCGCGCCAAGACGGATAGATCGTCGCCGCCAGCGAAAGCAGCAACGTCATCGTCACGACGGCGATTACGTCGCCCGGCTCGACGCGTGAGGGCAATTGCGAGAGGAAATAAAGTTCGGAAGGAAACAGGTTCGCGCCGAGCAGCCAGCTGAAGAAGCTGCGGATCGCCTCGACATTGTGCGCGACGACGAGGCCGAGGATCAAGCCGAAGAACGTGCCGACGACGCCGATCGTCGCGCCGGTGATGAGGAAGATTCGCATCACGGCGCCGCGCGTCGCGCCAATGGTGCGCAGCACCGCGATATCCCTGGTCTTGTCCTGCACCAGCATGATGAGGCCAGAGACGATGTTGAGCGCGGCGACGAGAACGATCAGCGTCAGAATTGCGAACATCACATTGCGCTCGACGTTGAGCGCATCGAAGAATGACTTGTCGCGCTGGCGCCAGTCGACGGCGATCATCTCGCGTTGCAAGGCGGGTGTGATGCGCTCGTTCATCACGTCCATATTGTCGGGATTGTCGACGTAGACCTCGATGACGTTGGCCTGCTCGTCCTGATTGAAATAGGCCTGCGCTTCCGGCAGCGGCAGGAACATGAAGGTGTTGTCGAAGCTCGACATGCCGATCTGGAAAATTGCCGCCACCGTGTAGGATTTTATGCGTGGAGTCATGCCCAGCGGGGTCTGCGCGCCGCGCGGCGACAGGATCGAAATGCGGTCGCCGAGGCGAAGGCTGAGGTGCTCGGCAAGCTTCGAGCCAACCGCAGCGCCCTGGCCTGCGTCAAAGCCATCAAGCGTGCCCTGCTTGATGTTAGCGCCGACGCCCGGCAGGCGGCGCAGGTCAGCCTCACGAATGCCGCGCACCAGCACGCCGGAAGAGTTGTAGGGCGAGGACGCGAGCGCTTGCCCCTCGACGAGCGGCAGCGCGAACGCCACGCCCGGCACCTTTGAGACGCGATCGGTCACCGCCTCATAGTCGGTCAGCGGCGTATCGACGCCTTGCAGGAACATATGGCCGTTGAGGCCAATCATCTTATCGAGCAGATCGTGGCGAAAGCCGTTCATCACTGACATCACCACGATGAGCGCGGCGACGCCAAGCACGATGCCCAGAAACGAGAAGCCAGCAATGACCGAAATGGAGCCTTGCGAGCGGCGCGCCCTGAGGTAGCGCAACGCCACCGTCCACTCGAACGCGGAGAATGGCCGCGTTTCGCGTGCCGGCGCGGTCTCGGGCGTTTCGATCGCGACAACAGCGGTCATGCGTGGTCTGCCCGGATAAGAACTCCCCCAGGCCCCTCGTTTGCGGGGGGTGAGGGGCCTGAGGGATTGGCCGCAATCGCGAGCATCACGGCGTCCCGCCGAGCCGCACGATCGCGTCCTCGACGCTGACGAGTTCGCGCTCGCCGCTGCGCCGGTTCTTGATTTCGACCTTGCCCTCGCCGAGGCTCTTTGGGCCGACGATGACCTGATGGGGCAGCCCGATGAGATCCATCGTCGCGAACTTGGCGCCGGGCCGCTCGTCGCGGTCGTCGTAGAGCACATCGACGCCCTTGCGCTCTAGGGCGCCATAGATGCGCGCGCAGGCGCCATCGACAGCGCTGTCGCCAACCTTGAGATTGGCGATCCCGACGGCGAACGGCGCCACAGCATCCGGCCAGATGATGCCGTTCTCGTCATGGCCTGCTTCAATCAGCGCGGCGGCGAGCCTGCTCGGACCAATCCCGTATGAACCCATGTGCACAGCGTGCTCCTTGCCGTCCGGACCGTTGACGACGGCTTTCATGGGCTGGGAATATTTGGTTCCGAAGTAGAAAATATGGCCAACTTCGATACCCCTCGCGGAAATCTGATCCGCCGCATTCAAGGCGGCGAATTTGGCGGCGTCGTGCTTCTCCGATGTCGCGGCGTAAAGCGACGTCCATTCGTTGAACACGCCTTGCATCGCGTCGACGCTGTCGAAATCGACGGACTCGGGCGGCGGCGCCATGGCGAGGTAGCGCTTGTGGCAAAAAACTTCGCTTTCGCCGGTCGAAGCGAGAATGATGAACTCGTGGCTGAGATCTCCGCCGATCGGCCCGGTATCGGCGACCATCGGAATTGCGGTCAGGCCAAGGCGAGTAAAAGTTCTCAGGTAGGCGGTGAACATCTTGTTATAGGAATGGCGCGCGCCGGCGGCGTCGAGATCGAACGAATAGGCGTCCTTCATCAAGAATTCGCGCGAGCGCATCACGCCAAAGCGCGGGCGCACTTCATCGCGGAACTTCCACTGGATATGATAGAGATTGAGCGGCAAGTCCTTGTATGAGCGGACATAGGCGCGGAACATCTCGGTGATCATTTCCTCATTGGTCGGCCCGAACAGCATGTCGCGATCGTGGCGGTCCTTGATGCGCAGCATTTCCTTGCCGTAGTCGTCATAGCGCCCCGACTCGCGCCACAGATCGGCGGACTGGATCGTCGGCATCAGCAGTTCGATGGCGCCGGCGCGATTCTGCTCCTCGCGGACGATCGCGCTGATTTTCGACAAGACGCGCAGGCCGAGCGGCAACCAGGCGTAAATTCCTGCCGCCTCCTGCCGGATCATGCCGGCGCGCAGCATCAGCCGATGCGAGACGATTTCCGCCTCTTTGGGAGTTTCACGCAGTATCGGCAGGAAATAACGAGACAGACGCATGGCTGAGGGACTCTGGGCGCGGCGAATCGAGCCCAGGGGGGTCGATTGGCAGGTCAAATGACAGGAGTGCAGCGCAAAGGGCAAGCCGGGTTCGCCGCTGCCAAACCAGAAACATCACGGACGTTCACGTTTTCGTGATCGACAGCGGCGTAATGTTTGCCGCATCAGGAGCGTAGCCTTGAAAGCCAAGCCGAAACACCTCGGCGGCGGGCGCAGGACAAATCTGGCGTCTTCATCAACCTTTCTGGATAGGAAACCTCCAATGACCACCAAAACCACTGTTTCCGCAGCGCTCGCAGGCTCGTTGATCGCCGCTCTCGCCATGGCCAGCATCGCCAAGGCTGGCCCCGCACCCGCACAGCCCGGCGCCGACAAGTGCTACGGCGTGGCGCTCGCGGGCAAGAACGATTGCGCCGCCGGCGCCGGCACGACCTGCGCGGGCACGTCGAAGATCGACTACGATGCGCATGCGTGGAAATACGTCGCCAAGGGCACCTGCGAAAGCATGACGACCCCGAATGGCAAGGGTTCGCTGACCCAGATGTGAGATTGCTTTTCCTTACCCCTCTCCCGCTTGCGGGAGAGGGCCGGGGTGAGGGCTTTCCGTGAAAGCGGTCCTCCAGGACCCCTTGCCTCCCGCGTCGTCATCGGCAAGTTTACGGCCCTCTCGAGGGGCCGCTATGAATTCTCTCCCATATACATTCTCTGACGTCGGGCGGCTGCTCGAAAGCCACGCGCTCAACGTTGAGCAGCTGACAAGCCAAACCCTCGACAATATTGAAGCGCGCAACGGCGCTTTGCGAGCATTTGTCGCTCTGGATCGCCAGCGCGCACTCGCCGACGCGCGTCACATCGACGCTTTGCGCAAACTCGGCGTGAAGCTTGGCCCGCTCGCCGGCGTCACGATCGGCGTCAAGGACATCATCGACGTCGCGGGGCTGCCGACAAGAGCCGGATCTCTGACGCGCGCCGACGCGCCGGCCGCGCTCCATGACGCTCCGGTCGTCGCCATGCTGCGCACCGCCGGCGCCATCATCGTCGGCAAGACCCACACGGTCGAATATGCTTTCGGCGGCTGGGGCACCAACGAGACGATCGGCACGCCGCTCAACCCGCGCGATCTCGCGCAAGCGCGCATCCCGGGCGGCTCGTCGAGCGGATCGGGCGTCGCGGTCGCCGCGGGTCTTTGCGTCGCAGCGCTGGGATCGGACACCGGCGGCTCGATCCGCATGCCCGCGTCATTTTGCGGGCTGGTCGGGCTTAAGACAACTTACGGCCTGGTCGACAAATCCGGCGTCATCCCGCTGGTCCCCGAGCTCGACACGATCGGGCCGATGACGAGTTGCGTCGCCGACGCACAGGCCCTGCTGCATGTGCTGGCGCCTGAGGCCGACATGGAAAGGCTCGATGCGTCAGCGAAAAGCGAAAAACCGCTTTCCGGTTTGCGAGTCGGAATCCCCGCCGACCTCGGCGTCGAAATCTCTCCCGAGACGCGCCGTGTGTTTCACCAGACCATCGAAATGCTTGGGCAGCTCGGCGCGATAACCGCCAGCGTTCTCAAGAATTCGAGCGTGCGCGAGATTGGCGCGCCGAACGGCGAACTGCTCGCGGTCGAAGCCTATCGCCACTACGGACATTTCGCTGAGGAGACGCCGTGCCGCCTTGGCGAGCCGGTGCGCGTGCGCATCCTCGCCGGGCGATCGATCCTCGCCCATCGGCTGATGGCGATCAGGGACGATCGAACGTCCCGCCAGCGCGAATTTGCCGCGCTGTTTGAGAGTGTCGATGCAATGCTGACGCCGACGACCGCGACGCCGGCGCCCTTGCTCGGCGAGCATGATGAGGGCAGCACTCCGGCGATCTTCACCCGCTTCGTCAACTATCTCGGGCTCGCGGCCTTGTCGCTGCCGATGGGCGTGACACCCGATGGTCTGCCGGTCGGCATGCAGATCATCGTGCGCGGCTTCAACGAACAGATGGCGCTGAAGATCGGCGCGGCGCTTGAGGCGAAGCGCGGAACTTTACCGCTGGTCTGACGACGGCCAAAGGGCCTCACCTTGCGCGGCGTGACCAGCGAGCGTAGCGTTCACCGCCTGCTTCAAATTGGATGCGCAGATGATTGGTCGGCTTGTTCTGACGTTGGCGCTGCTTTGCGTTTCGCCTCTTGTCGCTGAAGCTGGCGACGCTGCCAATATGACGCGCCAGATCCTGGAGGCGGGTCCGATTGAGACCGGCGAAAAGGCGATGGCGGCGCGGATGACGGCCAATCCGACCGACAATGAAGCGCGGTTTGGCCTCGGCATGATCCGCTTTGCCCAGGCGATCGAGCGCTATGGCCAGCGTCAATACCGATTTGGCCTGCGCGCGCCCCACACCATGATGATACCGCTCCTGCGTTTTCCCGTTCCTGAAAATCCAGCCCCGGAGGAAATCACTTACCAGAAGCAGCGTGAGAGCCTGCAGCAATTGCTCGACGATCTGGCGACGGTCGAGACGACGCTGGCGCCGATGACGGACCGCGAAGCGAAGATCGTGGTTGACCTCAACAATGTACGGTTCGACTTGCGCGGCGATGGCAAGCCGGACGATTCTGAAACGCTTGGTTCTATTATCGCCACTCTGAGCATGGCGCCGCGCACCCCTTCAGACAAACCCGCGCCATTCGAAGTAGCGTTCGACAACGGCGACGCGTTCTGGCTCAGGGGCTATTGCAATCTGTTGTCGGCTTCAATCGAATTCATGCTCGCCTACGACTGGCGCCTGACGTTCGAGCGAACCGGCCATTTGTTCTATCCGCGCGTCGCCCCGCCGCCGTTCGACCTCGCGCTGCAATCGCCGGATGTCCAGCGGGACTCGTTCTTCGGCGATTCCTTCCAGATCGCTGATCTCATCACGCTGGTCCACGAAATACGCTGGCCCCTTGTCGAAGCCTCACGCATGCAAAGCGCGCACGCGCATCTCAAACAGGTCATCGCCATGAGCCGCGCGAGCTGGAAGTCCATCCTCGCGGAGACCGATGACGATCGCGAGTGGATCCCTGGTCCCCAGCAAAAGAACGGGGTGTTCCCCGGCATGCGGGTGACGCAAGAGCAGGTTGACGGCTGGCTCAATGCGCTCAACGATCTCGATGCCGCGCTCGATGGGACAAAACTTGTGCCGCACTGGCGTTTCAAACAGGGCTTCAACCTCAAGAAAGTCTTCTTCGCGCCGCGCGAATTCGATCTCGTGTTGTGGGTGACAGGCTATGGCGCCGCGCCCTATCTGGAGGCGGGACCGGGCCTGTCAGGCAACAACTGGCGCGAGTGGCAGCGCGTGTTCGGCGGCAATTTTCTTGGCTATGCGTTCTGGTTCAATTGAAGGACTGCCGCCCGTCAGGCGGCGCGACCCCACAAACCGCGCCGCTACTTGGGCATGCGTGAGCGATTCAGCAAGCCCTTCACTTCCTCGAGCAACATGTAAGTGGCGCGCAATCCTACCGCGAGGTTTCGCATTCCGCGCGCCATATTCGTGTTAGCCAACATCTGCTCAAGCGTCTCCTTATCGACTCTCGAAGCCGCGTTTGTAACTGCCTTGGCATAAAGTTGCTCAGCCATGCGAAATTCATATTCGGCAGATTCTGTCGGCCTCTGCGCCATCGCTTGTCTCCTGATCGAGCGCCTCGGTTAGCGTTTCCATGTTTGTCGGACGTCTCGCAGCCATCAAGCAAGCTCAGCAAACTCTTCGATTCTGAATTCCCCCGGCGCTCGCTCACCCTTGCCAGCCAATTCGTTCTCGCGCGCGCGCAATTCGACGCGGCGTATCTTTCCGGAAATTGTTTTCGGCAGATCGGCGAACTCGATGCGCCGGATGCGCTTGTAGGGCGCAAGCCGCGTCTGCAAGTGCCTGAAGATCGAAAGCGCCGTCGCGCGGTCCGGCGCGTGTCCTGGCGCCAATGAGACGTAGGCTTTCGGGATGGTATAGCGCACGGGATCGGGCGCCGGCACGACCGCGGCTTCCGCCACAGCTTCGTGCTCGATCAGCGCGCTTTCAAGTTCGAAAGGACTGAGTCGGTAGTCGCTGGATTTGAACACGTCATCGGCGCGCCCGACATAGGTGAGATAGCCCGCGCTGTCGCGGCTTGCGACATCGCCCGTGCGATACCAGGCGCCATCGAGCGGGATGATTTCACCTTCGTCGTTCTGATAGCCGCGCATCAGTCCGAGCGGGCGCGCTCCAAGCGAAATGCAGATCTCGCCCTCGTCCGCGTCATGTCCGTGCGCGTCGAGCAGCGTGATCGAATAGCCCGGCAGCGGGCGCCCCATCGACCCCGTCTTGATCAACTGCCCCGGCGCATTGCCGATCATCATCGTGGTTTCCGTCTGGCCGTAGGAATCGCGCAGGTTAACGCCCCAGGCGCGCCGCACCTGATCGATGACTTCCGGGTTGAGCGGCTCGCCCGCCGAATTGGCCTCGCGCAACACGACCGGCCACTGCGCCAGATCGTGCTGGATCAACAGCCGCCACACCGTCGGGGGCGCGCAGAACGAAGTGATCCTGTGCGCAACGAGATCGTCGAGGACCGCTTTCGCGTCAAAGCGCTTGTTGAGCGCGACGATCGCAGCGCCGGCGTTCCACGGCGCGAAAAAGCTCGACCACGCGTGCTTGGCCCAGCCGGGCGAGGAGATGTTGAGATGCGCGTCGCCTGGCTTGAGGCCAAGGCCGAACATGGTGCTGAGATGTCCGACCGGGTAGCTTTGATGCGAGTGCAGCACCAGCTTGGGTCGCGCGGTGGTGCCGGACGTGAAGTAGAGCAGCAGCGGATCAACGGCGAGCGTTCGACCGTCGGGCTCGAAATGCGAGGAGCCCTTGAGCAGCGTATCGTAGCTGCGCCAGCCCGCCGGCGGCGCGCCAATGGCGATGCGCGTGATGTCCTCGCCCTGACCTGCGAACTTGCCGGCATCCACCACATCGGCGACGATGAATTTCGCCCTGCCCCGCGCGAGGCGGTCGGCGATATCAGCGCCAGTCAGCAGCGTCGTCGCGGGGATGACGACCATCCCGAGTTTCATCGCCGCGAGCATCGTAGTCCACAGCGGCCCGACATTGCCGAGCATCAGCAACAACCGGTCGCCGCGCTTCGCGCCGAGGCCGCGCAGGCCGTTGGCGAGACGCGAGGATTGTTGCGACAGCTCGGCGAACGTCCATGACTGCTCGGCCTCGCCAAGAATGCGCAGCGCGAGTTTCGCGCCTGAATCGCCGCGCGCCAGCTCCGCATCGAACCAGTCGAGCGCCCAGTTGAACCGATCGAGCTTTGGCCAGGAGAACTTTGCTTTGGCGAGCGCGTAGTCGTCGCCGCAGGCGATGAGAAAATCTCGCGCGCTTCTGAACTCGGCAACTGACATCGCATGCACCCCGCGCCCGCTCGAATTCCTGCCATGGTCGGCGCGGCTTTGTCGAGCCGATCGCCGGACCGCCCGCGACCCCCGGCGCATTTGTTAGCGGCTCAACGATTCCAATCGCCTGGGCGCCAAATCGCGCACGCGGCGCGCTTCCCGATTTTCATCCCGATGCGGCGTGACGCCAACCCGTCTCGGTTTCATGCCCGGAGATCGAACACCCTCTACACGACAGACTGGATCGACTGCGAGCGGCTTTCGATGACTTACACGATTTTGGAACATACCATGAACATACCCACGTGGGAAGGAATTGTTGCGCCGCGCCCTCGTTCACCTGGACAGGCCCTCTTCGAGCGAGATCTTTAAGGTCCAGGTGAAGCGCGGGACCAGGCGCCGCCGGTTGTGAGAAAGCAGGAAATTGTGGCCCGTTCCAAAAAGGCTGTCCTGGTCGTGGCGTCAATCGCGATGCTCGTCATCGGACTTCTAGCTGTCTGGCCCAGGGCCCCCCCAACGCCGCCCCTTCTGCGTGGCGTGACCGCTGCCAGCGGGTGGTTGGGCGGCGGTAGCCTCTTTCAGTGGCAGATCGATGCGTCCGTGTATTGGAAGATCGATGAGGCCCGAAAGATAGTCTGGACAAAGGGTTTCGTTATGTACATTTCGCTGTAACGAGGAATTGCCGGGACGCGATGGGCAATTTCACGAGATGCGTCGGCAGAGTCTGCGCAAAGTTTTCTGTTCGGCGGCGCGCTGCGGCGCAGCGAGTGTGGATTCGCGGGTGCGCGGGAATGACATCATCGCCTGGGGGGCGATGGCGAGAGCGGATTGCGCCGGCAAATCATCGTCATCGCGAGCGAAGCGATCCAGTCCTGGGATAGGCGCGTCAGCTTAGTCTGGATTGCTTCGCTGTCGCTCGCAATGACGGAGCTTGGTTCGATCAAAGACGAAGTGCGCTAATTCTTCCTTCTTGCCTTGCCCGCATAGGGATTCTTCGACGAGCGCGTCGACAGCCGCATCGGCACGCCTTGAAATTCGAACGTTTCGCGCAGGCCGTTGATGAGAAAGCGCTTGTAGCTTTCCGGCAGTTCGTCGAGCTGGTTGCCGAACAGCGCGAACAGCGGCGGGCGCGCCTTGAGCTGGGTCATGTAGCGGATTTTTATGCGCCGGCCAGACACGGCGGGCGGCGGCGTCGCGTCGATCACCGGCTCCAGCCAGCGGTTCAGCCGTCCGGTCGAGACCCGCTTGTTCCAGATTTCATGCGTTGCGATTACCGCTTCGAGCAATTTATCGACATGCGCGCCGGTAAGTCCGGAAACCGGAATGACGCGCACGCCGCGCAACTGCGGCAGCAGCCGATCCGCCTCGGCGCGCAATTCCTGCGCCTTGAGACTTTTGTTGTCGATCAGGTCCCATTTGTTGAGGCCGATGACGAGCGCTCTGCCCTCCCGCTCGACAAGATCGGCGAGCGTCAGATCCTGCTTTTCGAACGGGATGGTCGCGTCAAGCAGCAGCACCACGACTTCGGCAAACCGCACGGCGCGCAGCGCGTCGGCCACCGCGAGCTTTTCGAGTTTTTCGACCACGCGGGCTCGCCGGCGCAAGCCCGCGGTATCGAACAGCTTGAGTTTGCGATCGCGCCACGTCATCTCGATGCTGATGCTGTCGCGCGTCAGTCCGGGCTCCGGCCCGGTCAGCAGCCGGTCCTCGCCGAGGATGCGATTGAGCAACGTTGATTTGCCGGCATTGGGGCGCCCGAGCACGGCGATGCGCAGCGGCCTGGTCGGGTCGACCTCGCTGCCGTCCTCCTCCTCGCCCAAGACCAGAGGCGCCTGCTCCTCCTCGTCGGGATCAAGCCTTGCAGACGCTGGCAACACAGCGGCGAGCGCGTCGTAGAGATCGCTGAGGCCTTCGCCGTGTTCGGCCGAAAACAGAATGGGATCGCCGATGCCAAGAGCATAAGCCTCTACAGCGCCCTCGCGTCCGGCATGACCCTCGGCCTTGTTGGCGAGCAGGATGATCGGCTTGCCGGCGCGCCGAACGAGCTGAGCAAAATGTCTGTCAGTCGGCGTCAGTCCGGTACGCGCGTCGATAACGAAGAGGATTGCATCGCAATCCTCCAGCGCCGTCTCCGTCTGCGCGCGCATGCGGCCGGCGAGCGTCGCGCCGTCGCCCTCTTCGAGGCCGGCGGTATCGACGATGGTGAAGGAGAGATCGCCGACATGGCCCTCGCCCTCGCGTCGGTCGCGGGTCACGCCCGGCGTGTCGTCGACAAGCGCCAGCCGACGCCCAACCAGCCGGTTAAACAGCGTCGATTTGCCGACATTGGGACGCCCGATAATTGCGACTTTGCTGCTCAAAGCGAGTCCAGTTCGATGGCGGGCGGCGCGGCGCTCATTTGGCCGCCGGTTTGCCCGAGGCCACGAGGCCGAGCAGGGTTTGCGCGTTGTCGCGCACGCCGGACGGCGCTTCCGCGTCGCTGACGACCATGTCGAGCCACTTTCCAGCGCTCGCGATGTCGCCCGCTTTCAGAGCTATCACGCCGAGCATGACTCGGGCGGTGTGTCGAAACGCGCCGGCTGGCGCGGCAAGCGCCTCAAAGGCGGATTTGGCCTTGTCCGCCTCGTCCGCATCCATTCGCAGTAGTGCGGCGCGCAGCCGCGCCGCATCCTGAAACAATGGGCTGATCGACGCGTCCTGGGCAAGCGTGTCGTAGGCGGCGATCGCGCCCTTCGGATCGCTCTTGGACAGCACCGCCGCCTGCGCGAGCCGCGCCAGAGTTTTATAGCCGGCCGGCGCCTCCGCGGCGATCTTGGAAAGCGCGGCGGTCGCCTCGGGGGCCTTGCCATCGTGATCCAGCTGCAGCGCCTGCTCGAACTGCGCACCGGCATCCTGCGCCGCCTTGAGACGCTGATTGTCCCAGAAGCGATAGCCAGCCGCCGCCAGCACGATCAGCGCGACGGCAATCAGGATATGGTTCTGATATTTCTTCCAGAATTCCTCCGCCTTGTCGCGGCGGACCTCTTCATCGACTTCGCGAAAAATGTCGCTCATGAAACGCTCGTTGCGCCGCTGCGGTCGCGGCAAGGATCCGGGCGCAGGCGTTAGCATGGCGGGCTGCGGAAAGCGAGACAAAGGCAGTTCGTCACGGGCACGGGCCGTGTTCGTCGCCCTCCCGAACCGCCGGATCGGCCAGGGCATGGCCGGGTTTTGGTCGAGTATCCCGTCGGACCGACGATCGGCCATATTTGTTTGCAGAATGGCGGGATTAACCACAGAGGAGGTGTGCGATGGGCTATTTTGTAACCTGCGAGGAGGTCAGCAAATCAAGCGCCTCATCTGCGCCCGCCGATCAGCAGGCTTCGGAATCCTTTGAATTGGCCGATGCCCTCGCGCACGCTTGTCGTCTTCTCGATGAGGGCAGGCGCAACGTGGTCATCACCGACGGCGGGCGGAAGTCAATTGGCGGCGAAGACCTGATTGCTTGCTGCCACGGCGATAAGGAGATCACTGCGGACCTTACGGCGGTTGCCACGGACGACCCGCCGGGGACCTGAGTGCTACGCAGAAACGGCGGGCCTTTCTTTGGACCCGCCGCCTCGCTTGACGCTTGCCGATCGAACATGTCTCGAGGTTGATCCGCAAGCCTATCAGAAGCCCGGAACTGGAGGTGACCGGGCGCCTTGATCTCTCGCTGTGTCAGAGCCCCGCCAGATAGCTCGTCGGATCGACCGGGGTCGAACCCTTGCGCAGTTCGAAATGCAGTTGCGGAGAGTTCACATTGCCGCTTTGCCCCGATTTGGCGATGATCTGTCCGCGCTTGACCGTCTCGCCGCGCTTGACGGTGAGTTCGCCGTTATTGGCGTAGGCCGATACGAAGCCGTTGGGATGGCGGATCAGCACGAGATTGCCATAACCCTTCAGTTCGCTGCCCGCGTAGGCAACGACGCCGCTTTCGGCGGCTTTGACGGAAGTTCCCTCCGGCACAGCTATGTTGATGCCGTCATTGCCGCCGGTCTTGAAGCCCTGAATGATCCGGCCGCGCGCGGGCCAGCGGAACTCCGGCGCAACGCCAGCGGCGTCCGCCTGCACTCCGGTGAGCGGCGTAGTCGGCGTCGGCTCAGCCGTGTGAACGCTGCCGGTCGTCGCGGCATTGTCCGCAACAATCGGCTTGCCCTTGCCGGCAACCAGCTTGCTCGCGGCGTCGGCAATTTGCGGCGCCGGTTTTGTGGTCTTGATGTCGCTAGCGGCTTTTGCGTCGATGAGCGGCTTGTCGACTGCCTTGGCGGCCTTGGCCTTGTCATGAGCGGCCGGCGCGTCAGCCTTCGCGTCCGCCACGTCGTCAGCCTTGGTGTGCTTGGCTTTCGCCTTCGCGCTCTTCGCCGGGGCAGCGTCATCCGCCTGCGCGGTGCGCGCGGCTTTCTTCGAGTCAACGCTCGAGGCGTCCGCAGTCTTGGCGCCGCCATCGTAAACCGGAATGATGAGCCGCGTTCCCGCATGAACGTCCGATGCGCTGTTAAAGCCGTTGACGTGCAGCAGGGCGGCGGCGGGAACGCCGTAGCGGCGCGATAAGGTGTCGGCCGTGTCACCGTCGGCGACGATGATCGGCGAGCCGCCCGTAGCGCGCCAACCATCGCTGGAAGCGGTTTGAATGGCGGAATTCTTGATGGCGCCCGCTGAGGTGGCCGGGGGCAGCGCGGCTACCGCGACAGGGCTGGTATGGCCGGCGGCGACGTCGGCGCCAGGCTTGGCGGATGCAAGATTTTGTGCCGGCGCTGCATCGTTGGATGCGCTCGAGAACGGGTTGGCAAAGGGCGTGGAAAATGCGTCCGAGAGCCGCGTCGAATCCGACGAGCACCCAGAAAGCCAAATGCCGACCAGACCTGTCACCGCCAAACGCGCCAAAATTCGCGTCCGGTTCAACGCTGCACCATCACTCATTGGATCAACTCACTCGCCACGCACCGCAATAGGCCCATCTAAACACTGCTCAGTTAAGGGAAGGTTTAAGATGAATCGATGGTTGACGATTTGCGGGAATTTGACGCTTTCTGCGCTTCAGAGGCCGTGCGTGAGCCCCGGAACCAAAGCCATGTACGAGCGGGCCGGACCCTGGTCGCTGGCGACAAGTTCACCATCGAGGGCACGCGACAGCCGCACGATGCGCTGTTCCGCCGCGTCCGCCATTGCGCCGACCAGGACTCCCTCGTCGCCAAGATGCTCGAATAGCGGCTTCTGGTCCGCCTCAATAAGCCCATGCACGATGATACGGTCGAACCGGCCAATACCCTGCGTCGGGGCCAGCCCATCGGCCCACGCCACTTGAGCGTTGCGTACGCCGAACGCCTCGAGCCGCGCCGAAGCCTCCAGCGCGAGCGACTGGCAGCGCTCCACTGAAAGCACGTTGGAAGCCAATTGCGCGAGCAGCGCCGTCGCATATCCGGTGCCAGTTCCGATCTCGAAGACGCTGTGGTTCTTTTTCACATTCAGAACCTGGATCATCATCGCCAGCACCGACGGCGGCGGCGCGGTCTGGCCGCATCCGATCGGCAGGACGATATCGCGCGCCGACATGTCGCTGTAGCGCTGCGGTATGAACAGCGCCCTCGGGGCCCGTTCCAGCGCTCTGAGAAGAGCGAGGTCCTGGATGCCGCGCGCGCGCATGCGCAACATGAATTGAGCGCGTTCCTCGGCGTCCGAAGGCGTGCTCACGTCAATGCCTCCGCCTCTGGAACAGCAGTCATCGATACGCCCCGTAATTGTCAAAACCGTCCTTGCAGGAAACCTATCGAAGAGATTGTCATCGCAAGTTCACGCAAACGCCTTCGCGTAGCGCACCAGCTCCGCCGCATCAGTCAAGTCCGGGCGCAGCGGCGTCACCGCGATCCTGTGCGCGGCCAGCGCCGCAAGGTCGGTTCCCTCGCCGGGCGTGAAGTCGCCCTTCTGGAACATCAACCAGAAATAGGGATTGCCGCGACCGTCGCGCCGCTCTTCGATCCGCATCAGATCCGCGTCGCGCCGCCCCTGCGTGGCGATCGCGACGCCTTTGACCTGATCGGGCGGGCATGGGGGAAAATTGACGTTGATGAGGGTTCCCGGCGCGATGCCAGCTTTGAGAATTTGCTTCACCACCTCCGGCCCATGCGTCTTTGCGCAATCCCAATACAAGGACTTGTCGGCGTCGGCGCCCCAGAACGCCTGCGACAGCGCGATTGCGGGAACCCCGAGCAACGCCGCTTCGATTGCCGCCGCGATCGTGCCGGAATAAGTAACGTCCTCGGCGACATTCTGGCCGCGATTCACGCCGGAAAGGATCAGATCGGGACGATGCTCGCGCATGATGTGGCGCACCCCCATGATGACGCAATCGGTCGGCGTCCCCTGAACAGCGTAATGTCTGGGGCCGATATGGCGCAAGCGAAGCGGATTGCTCAGCGACAGCGAATGCGCGACCCCGGACTGATCCGTCTCGGGCGCGACAACGACGACATCGTCCGACAGTTCCGCGGCGATCGCCTCCAGCGTCTTCAGGCCCGGCGCGTGAATGCCATCGTCATTGGTGAGGAGAATGCGCATTTAGGGTCTCGCGCGCGAGGCTTCGCGCTGGCTGGAGGGGTTCTAGCGCGGAGCGGCGATTCGCGCGACTGGCGGGGGCGCTACATTGTCATTCCCGCTTGCGCGAGAATGACAACGCCCTACTCTCGCCGCTCGATCAAGCTCAGGCCGCCCATGTACGGCTGCAGCGCTTGCGGGACCCGAACAGAACCATCGGCATTCTGGTAGTTCTCAAGCACCGCCACCAGCGCCCGCCCGACCGCCACGCCCGAACCATTCAACGTATGGACGAAGCGGGTGTTTTTGGCGTCCGCCGCCCGGCAGCGCGCGTTCATCCGGCGCGCCTGGAAATCCCCGCACACCGAGCAGGACGAAATCTCGCGAAAACGTCCCTGCCCCGGCAGCCAGACCTCGATGTCGTAGGTTCTGAGCGAGGAAAATCCCATGTCGCCGGCGCACAAAAGCACAGTGCAAAAGTGCAGGCCGAGGCGCTTCAGCGCCTCCTCGGCGCATCGCGTCATGCGCTCGTGTTCTTCGCCCGATTGCTCCGGCGTCGTGATCGAGACGAGCTCGACCTTGTTGAACTGATGCTGGCGGATCATGCCGCGCGTATCGCGCCCCGCCGCGCCCGCCTCGGCGCGAAAACACGGCGTGCCGGCGGTGTAGCGCAGCGGCAGGCGCGCCTCGTCGACGATGGATTCGCGCGCCAGATTGGTGAGGGGAACTTCGGCGGTGGGGATGAGCCACTTGGTCTGCGTCTTTGTAAAACCAAATCCAAGGAGACCATCGATCGAATTCTTCGATAGAAATTCCACGAATTCGTTTCGATGCTTGTCCATGGACGCAACTTGTTCCTTCGCTTCGAGACTATCTAGGTCGACGCCCTTTCGACGAACAAACTCGCGATGGTTCCCGAGGGTATCGAAGGATGACACGACTAGAAATTGATCGTTCTGGAACTTCGGCAATTGCGCGGTCCCGAACATCGCGGCGTCGCGCACAAGAATTGGTGGCGCTACCTCCTCATAACCATGCTCGCCGGTGTGCAAATCAAGCATGAACTGCATCAGCGCGCGCTCGAGCCGCGCCAGCGCGCCCTTCAGCACAACAAAGCGCGCGCCCGACATTTTCGACGCCGCCTCGAAGTCCATCAGGCCGAGCGCCTCGCCGATCTCGAAGTGTTCCTTCGGCGTGAAATTTTCGGGGAAATCCGGCGGCGATCCCCAGCGGCGCACTTCGACATTGTCGTTCTCGTCCGCGCCTTCGGGAACATCGGGCGCCGGCAGGTTGGGGATGGCCGCGAGCTCGGTCTCCAGCGCCAAAAGCGCATCCTTCTCGCGCTCCTCCATATGCGGCATGCGCACCTTCAGATCGGCGACTTCCAGCTTCAGCGCTTCGGCGGCGAAAACATCCTTGCGCCCCATCGCCTGGCCGATCTCCTTCGAGACAGCATTGCGCCGCTCCTGCGCTCTTTGCAGTTCAGCGATCGCCGCGCGCCGCGCCTCGTCAAGCGCGATCAGCGCCTCGGCGCGGGGCGACAGGCCGCGGCGCGCCAGGCCAGCGTCGAACACGGCGGGATTGTCCCTGACAAAGCGGATGTCGTGCATTTGGGCGTCCTGTTTGATGGGCGCTCTGCCCGGCCTTCGCTATATTCCGCTTGCTCGCGACAGCCTGACAAGCCGTTCGCCAAAAACGTTGAAGCTGAGACCAGCCATTACCAGAACGGCGCCCCAGAACTCAAATAGGCCAAGCGGTTCGGCGAATATCAGCGATCCCGCGACCATGCCGACGACTGGCACAAGCAAGGCGAACGGCGCGACGGAGGCGGCGGGGTAGTGCGACAAGAGCCGGCTCCAGACGCCAAAGCCGAATATCGTGCCGGCGTACGAGACAACCGCGACGCAGACCACCAGCGTCACTGAAGGATGCAAAACGGCGACGATTCCCCTCGGTCCCTCGAACAGCAGCGAAAGCAGCGCCAGCGGAACCGGCGCGGCGAGGCTCGACCAGGCGATGAATCTGAGCATATCGACGCGGCCTGCCAGTTTGGCGGTGATATTCCCGGCCGCCCAGAACGCGGCGCCGGCTATCACCATCAAAAACGGCCCGACGCTTGCCCCATCAAGCCGGCGCGAGCCGATCAACGCGATTCCGAGGAACGCGATCGAGGCGCCGATCATCTGCGCCCCGCTGGGGCGTTCATGGAAAAATACCCAGGCGAAAAGAATGGTGAAGAACGCCTGCAGCTGCACCACCAGGGATGTCAGCCCCACCGGCATCCCCGCGCGGATGGCGACGAACAGCAAGCCGAATTGTCCGACCCCAATGAACAGTCCGTAAAGCGCGACGATTAGCGCGGGCGCTTTGGGCGGCGCGATGAAAAGCACCAGCGGCAGCGCGGCAAAGACAAACCGGAGCGCCGAAAACATCAGCGGCGGCGCCTCGCCGACGCCGATCTTGATGGCGATGAAGGTGAGACCCCAGATGCACGCGACCGCGACGGCGCCGATCGTGTCGCGCGGCCTCATGCCGCGCCGCGCGGTATCACGTCGACGCCTTTTGCGCGGCCGCGGCGCGGCGCTTCTCCATCAACCTGACGGCAATGACCGCGCCCTCGTAAAGCAGCAGCATCGGCAGCGCGAGCGAGCACATGCTGATAAGATCGGGCGGCGTCAGAATTGCGGCGATGCCGACTACCGCGACGATCGCGTAGCGTCGCATGGAGGTGAGCCAGGCGGAATCGACGATGCCGACATGGCCAAGCAGCGTCAGGATCACCGGCAGCTGGAAGGCGACGCCAAATGCGAAGATCAGCGTCATGATGAGCGAGAGATATTCGCTCACCTTGGGCAGCAATTCGATTGTCGCCTCGCCCGGAACGTTCACCTGCTGCAACGAGACCGAAAACCGGATCAGCAGCGGCATGACGACGAAATAGACGAGCAGAGCGCCAAGCAGAAAGAAAATCGGCGTCGCGATCAGGTAGGGGAAAAACGCCTGTTTCTCATGCTTGTAGAGGCCGGGGGCGACGAACTTGTAAATTTGCGACGCGATGATCGGAAACGCGATGACGCCGGCGCCGAACATGCTGAGGCGGATGTTGGTGAAGAACTGCTCGAGAAAATGCGTCGCGATGAGCTTGGCGTTCTCGGCCCCGACAACATGAACGTAAGGCTCGGTCAGAATATTGTAGATCGAGCGCGAGAAATAGAAGCAGACGAGGAACGCCAGCAAAAACGCGATCACCGCGCGGATCAGGCGCGCGCGCAGCTCGATCAGATGGTCCATCAACGGCGCCTTGGTGGCGTCGATATCCCTCTCGGTCATCCCCGCTGGCCCCGGGCAAGCGGGGCATCCGGAGCCTCATCGACCTGGTGGGCGGTATGAACCGCTGGCGCTTCGGGGGGCGCCGCGGCGGACTCCGTCGGCGAGGGATCGGGAGCCGTTTCGGTAGCAGTCGGTTTGATAATATCGACGACCGACTCGCTGGACGCCTTGCGCGGTTCGAGCGACGCGGTGACTTCGTCGCGCATCAGCGTCGTCGGGTCGAACGAACCGTCGATCCTTGCGGATTCGCCGAGCGCCTTCAGCTCCTTCTTGACGTCGTCGAGCTCGGCTTCTTTCAGCGCTTCCATGAACTGACCCTGGAACTCAGCGGCCATGCGGCGCATCTTGCCGACCACCTGGCCGACCGTGCGCAGCACGCGCGGCAAGTCTTTCGGCCCAATGACAAGCAGCGCGACAATCGCGACGATCAGGAGTTTGCCGGGGTCAAAGAGATCAAGCATTGATAATTTCGGCCCAAGCCGCAACGCGGGCGACGCAAACGCCGTCGCTCCGCCCGGGCCGAAAGCGCTCCGTCTGGATCAGTTGACTTTGTGGGTGTCGGTCGCGTCGACCGAGGCGCCGCGATTGTCGAGCGTGCGGGGGGCGACCGGCTTGTCCTCGCTGTCGTCCTCGGCCATGCCCTTTTTGAAGGATTTGATGCCCTTGGCGACATCGCCCATCAGATCGGATATTTTGCCCTTGCCGCCAAACAGCAGCAGCGCCACCGCGCCGAACAACATCCAGTGCCAGATGCTAAAGCCGCCCATCGTCGTCATCCCTTGCCGCGCCGACGCTCGACCCAGCGCACGCGTCCGTTAAAAGCTGCTTCAACCTAAGCGTCCTGCATGGCAAAAACAAGCCGAGGACCGATTTCGGCGCAAGGACCGCTCGCATTTCCAGCCTTTTGGCGTTTCCGCCTTTGCAACCCGGCGCTGGGCGCCTAAACTGGCAGCTGCAATCCAACTGAACCGCCCCGGGTTTGCCGGAGGCCCCAACTCTTGAGAGGATGGGGCTATGGAAACGAAGAAGAAGACCTCGAACAAGTTCTCGTCTGAGGTGC
>Ga0209698_10000073_pt1 | contig 91174 bp, 87 predicted proteins | sample LitLauG_LLR_2012_FD_187203 | JGI IMG/M metagenome (GOLD analysis project Ga0209698, IMG submission 187203) | Freshwater sediment microbial communities from Pennsylvania, USA - Little Laurel Run_MetaG_LLR_2012 (SPAdes) (version 2) | ecosystem: Environmental > Aquatic > Freshwater > Creek >... | reverse complement strand
CCAGCCTTGCGCAGCCATGGCCGTTCTCGCCGCCGGCGGATCGCCGAACGGGGCGCTTAACCGCGCCCTTGTCTCTTGACCGCGAACATAAGAGACTAGCCGCCGATATTGAACGACGCCAGCGCCGCCATATTGACGATATCGGAATCCTTGGCTCCAAGCGAAACGATCTGCACGGGCCGCTCAAGTCCGACAATGAGGGGGCCGATCACCGTCGCGCCGCCGAGCTCCTGCAGCATGCGCGTCGAGATCGACGCCGAGTGAAACGCCGGCATAATCAGCACATTCGCGGTGTCTGTGAGGCGGCAGAACGGGTACGCCGCCATCAATTCCTTGTTGAGCGCGACATCGGCGGCCATCTCGCCGTCGTACTCGAAATCGACGCGCTGCGAATCGAGAATCCGCACCGCTTCCTGAACGTGCCGCGTCCGTTCGCCGGGGGGATGACCGAAGCTGGAAAACGCCAGCAGCGCGACGCGCGGCTCATACCCCAGACGCTTCGAGACGCCCGCCGCCTCGATGGCGATTTGCGCGAGATCGGCGGCGCTGGGCATTTCCATGATGGCGGTATCGGCGACCACGATTGGCCGTCCGCGCGATAGAACCAGCGATACGCCGATCACTTTGTGGCCCGGCTTGTGGTCGATGACCCGGCGCACTTCCTCGAGGGCGATGGAAAAGTTGCGCGTCACGCCGGTGACCATCGCGTCGGCATCGCCCTGGGCGACCATTGCCGCAGCGAAATAGTTGCGGTCCTGATTGATCATGCGCTGGCAGTCGCGGAACAGAACGCCTTTGCGCTGCAGCCGCTCGTAAAGAAACTGCGCATAAAGCGCGTTACGCGAGGAAAGCCGGGCATTGTGGATCTCGATGCCCTTTTCGGAGAGGTCGAGACCAGCGCGTTCGGCGACCTGCCGCACGCGCTCTTCGCGGCCGACCAGCGTCGCCGTTCCCAGCCCTTGATTGACGAAGGAATAGGCGGCGCGGATGACCTGCTCCTCCTCGCCTTCGGCGAAAACGACGCGTTTGGGGTAGCGCCGCACACGCTCGATGATGCGCTGCAAGGCACCGGCGATCGGATCGCGGCGCGCCGAAAGCTGCGCCTTATATGCATTCATATCGACGATCGGCTTGCGGGCGACGCCCGAATCCATCGCGGCCTTGGCGACAGCGCATGGAATGACATGGATAAGCCTGGGATCGAAGGGAACCGGAATGATATAGTCGCGCCCGAAGCGCGGCCGAGCGCCCTGGTAGGCGGCGGCAACTTCATCTGGGACATCCTCGCGGGCGAGATCCGCGAGCGCTTGCGTTGCGGCGACCTTCATCTCCATGTTGATCGTCCGCGCGCGGACATCGAGCGCCCCGCGGAAGATGTAGGGAAATCCCAGAACATTGTTGACCTGGTTGGGATAGTCGGAACGGCCGGTCGCCATGATGACATCGTCGCGCACTTTCTGCGCATCCTCAGGGGTGATTTCCGGGTCGGGATTGGCCATGGCGAAGATGATCGGATTGGCGGCCATGCTCTTCACCATTTCCGGCGTCAGCGCTCCCTTGGCGGACAGGCCGAAGAAGATATCGGCGCCGACCATCGCTTCTTCGAGCGTGCGCAGCTCGGTGTCGACAGCATGCGCTGATTTCCACTGGTTCATGCCTTCCTTGCGACCGCGCCAGACGACGCCCTTGGTGTCGCACAGCAGGACATTGCGAGGTTCGAAGCCGATCGCCTTGATCAGATCAAGACAGGCGATCCCGGCGGCGCCCGCGCCGTTGCAGACAAGGCGCGTGGTTTTGATATCGCGGCCGGTCAACAGGATGGCGTTGATCATGCCGGCGGCGGCGATGATGGCGGTGCCATGCTGATCGTCATGAAAGACGGGAATGTCCATCAATTCGCGCAGGCGCTCCTCGATGATGAAGCATTCGGGGGCCTTGATGTCTTCGAGGTTGATGCCGCCGAACGAAGGACCGAGGTAGCGCACGCTGTTGATGAACTGATCGGGGTCCTCGGTATCGATCTCCAGATCGATCGAATCGATGTCGGCGAAGCGCTTGAACAGCACCGCCTTGCCCTCCATCACCGGCTTGGCGGCGAGCGCGCCCAGGTTGCCAAGGCCGAGAATCGCGGTGCCATTGGTGATGACGGCGACCATGTTGCCGCGCACGGTGTAATCGTAGGCGGTCGAGGGATCGGCGTAGATCGCCTTGACCGGCACGGCGACGCCGGGGGAATAGGCGAGCGAGAGGTCGCGCTGCGTCGCCATCGGCTTGGTCGGCATGATCTCGAGCTTGCCGGGCCGCCCGCGCGAGTGGAATTGGAGCGCCTCCTGGTCGGTAATCGACGGACGTTTCGACAGCTTCTCCGCGTCGTTGGCCATACGTTAGTCCTTCGGTGGGGCGCTGTCCGTCCCGCCGGACATGAACGCAGGTGCAGCGTGGCGGCGGACCCGTCAAGGCGAGCGCTTTCGAGCGGAGCGCCATGTCGCTCGCCGTTCCGACCGCCCCGCGAGTTTCCCTCATTGGTTCGCCCCGGTCAAATCATCACGGAGCCTCGTTTGGGAGATTCCGCGCTTTGGCCGGGTATGAAGTTATTTCAGAGCGTTAGAGGGTGATCGACGCCTATCGGGGGCCTGGTCTAGCCACGCGATCGAACCCCAAGGTTTTCATCCTGCGACACGTCCACAAGTCCGAGTATCGCTTGCCATGACATAAAGATATGTTTATATGATTATGCGAGTGACCCGAAAGACGATCTATCTATGCTGAACGCCCTTTTCGATCAGGCTGTGCCCGACGCCAGCGATGCAGGTTCTGCTCTCGCAGAGGCCGCGCGGGGGCGTATCCTTATCCTGGACGGGGCAATGGGAACCCAGATCCAGGGGCTCGGCTTTGGCGAGGAGCAGTTCCGCGGCGAGCGTTTTGGCGGCTGCGAGCGGCATCTGCACGGCAACAACGACCTGCTGACGCTCACTCAGCCCCAGGCGATCGAGGATATTCATTTCGCCTACGCCATGGCGGGCGCGGACATTCTGGAGACCAATACCTTCTCCTCGACCTCGATCGCCCAGGCCGATTACGGCATGGAGGACGTTGTCTATGAGCTCAATCGCGATGGCGCCCGCCTCGCGCGACGCGCCGCGCAACGCGCCGAGAAGATCGATGGCCGCCGCCGTTTTGTCGCCGGCGCGCTTGGACCGACCAATCGCACCGCCTCGATGTCGCCCGACGTCAACAACCCCGGCTATCGCGCCGTCACCTTCGACGATCTGCGCAAGGCCTACGGCGAACAGCTCGCGGGGCTGATCGATGGCGGCGCGGATGTCATTCTGATCGAGACCATCTTCGATACGCTCAACGCCAAGGCGGCGATCTTCGCCTGCGAAGAGATTTTTGCCTCACGCAAAATTCGACTGCCGGTGATGATCTCCGGCACCATCACCGACCGCTCTGGCCGCACGCTTTCCGGACAGACGCCAACCGCGTTCTGGCATTCCGTCCGCCACGCGCGGCCGCTGACGATCGGGCTCAATTGCGCGCTCGGCGCCGAGGCGATGCGCGAACATCTGGTCGAGATTTCCGATATCGCCGACACGCTGGTCTGCGCCTATCCCAACGCCGGACTGCCCAACGCCTTCGGCCAGTACGACGAAACGCCGGAATTCATGGCGGCTCAGATTGGCGGGTTCGCGCGCGACGGGCTGGTCAATATCGTTGGCGGCTGCTGCGGCTCGACCCCCGATCACATCAGCGCCATCGCCGCCGCGGTCGAGGGCGTCGCGCCGCGCGCAATCCCTGAGATTGCCCCGTTCATGAGGCTTTCCGGGCTCGAGCCGTTCACGCTGACGCGCGACATTCCGTTCGTCAATGTCGGCGAACGCACGAATGTTACCGGCTCGGCGAAATTCCGCAAACTGATCAAGGCGGGCGACTATGCCGGAGCCCTTGTGGTCGCGCGCGAACAGGTGATCAACGGCGCGCAGATCATCGACGTCAACATGGACGAGGGTCTGATCGACTCGCAGCATGCGATGAGCGAGTTCCTCCACCTTATCGCGGCCGAGCCGGACATCGCCCGCGTTCCCGTGATGATCGATTCGTCGAAATTTTCGGTGATCGAGGCGGGCCTGAAATGCGTCCAAGGCAAGTCGCTCGTCAATTCGATCTCGATGAAGGAAGGCGAGGAGGCGTTCCTGCATCAGGCAATGATCGTTCGCGCCTACGGTGCCGCCGTCGTGGTGATGGCGTTCGACGAACAGGGTCAGGCGGACACGCTCGAGCGCAAGGTCGCCATCTGCACGCGCGCCTACAAATTGCTGACCGAGCAAGCCGGCTTTCCGCCGGAGGACATCGTTTTCGACCCGAATATCTTCGCGATTGCCACCGGCATCGAAGAGCATAACGGCTACGGGATCGCCTTCATCGAAGCGACGCGCCAGATCCGGACGAATTTGCCGCACGCGCATATCTCGGGCGGCGTCTCCAATCTGTCATTTTCATTTCGCGGCAACGAACCGGTGCGCGAGGCGATGCACGCGGTGTTTCTCTATCATGCAATTCAGGCCGGCATGGATATGGGCATCGTCAACGCCGGCCAACTTGCCGTTTATGACTCGATAAATCCGGAATTGCGCGAGGCGTGTGAAGATGTCGTGCTCAACCGGCGCGACGACGCGACCGAGCGGCTGCTGACCCTCGCTGAGCGCTACCGGGGCGGCGCCGCGACAGAGGCCAAGGCGCAGGATTTGACCTGGCGCAAATGGCCGGTCGACAAACGCATCGCCCATGCGCTCGTGCAAGGCCTGACCGAATACATCGATGTCGACACGGAGGAGGCGCGCGTCGCCGCCAAGCGCCCGCTCGACGTCATCGAAGGACCGTTGATGGACGGCATGAATATTGTCGGCGACCTGTTTGGCGCGGGCAAAATGTTCCTGCCGCAGGTGGTCAAATCGGCGCGCGTGATGAAGCAGGCCGTGGCGCTGCTGCTGCCCTACATGGAGGCGGAAAAGATCGCCAATGGCGGCGTCGGACGCCAGACCGCCGGCAAGATCCTGATGGCCACGGTCAAAGGCGACGTCCATGACATCGGCAAGAATATCGTCGGCGTCGTCCTCGCCTGCAACAACTACGAGATCGTCGATCTCGGCGTGATGACGCCCGCGGCGAAAATCCTGCAGGTTGCGCGCGACGAAAAGGTCGACATCATCGGTCTGTCCGGCCTGATTACCCCCTCGCTCGACGAGATGGCGCATGTCGCCGCGGAGATGGAGCGCGAAGGTTTCAACATTCCGCTGCTGATCGGCGGCGCGACGACCAGCCGCATCCATACCGCCGTGAAAATTCATCCGCGCTACGCGCGTGGACAGACGGTCTATGTCAATGACGCCAGCCGCGCGGTCGGCGTCGTCTCCACTTTGCTCTCCGAGGGCGCGCGGGCGCCCTATATCGAATCCGTGCGCGCCGAATACCGCAAGGTCGCCGATTCGCACGCACGTTCGGAGGCCGACAAGACCCGCCTGCCGCTCGCCAAGGCGCGCGCCAACGCGCACAAGACCGATTGGACGGCCTACGCGACACCGCGCCCGAATTTCCTCGGGACACGCGTGTTCGAGACTTACGATCTGGCGGAGCTGGCGCGCTATATCGACTGGACGCCATTCTTTCAGACCTGGGAGTTGAAGGGCCGCTATCCCGCGATTCTCGATGACGAAAAGCAGGGCGAGGCGGCGCGCTCGCTGTTCGCCGACGCGCAGGCGATGCTGGCGAAGATCATTGCAGAAAAATGGTTTACGCCGAAGGCGGTCATCGGCTTCTGGCCGGCCAACGCGGTCGGCGACGACATCCAGCTTTACGCCGACGAGTCGGGGCGGAATGAGCTGGCGACGTTCTTCACCCTGCGCCAGCAGATGACCAAACGCGACGGGCGGCCCAACGTCGCGCTCGCCGATTTCGTCGCGCCGATCGACAGCGGCAAGGCGGACTATATCGGCGGCTTCGTCGTCACCGCCGGCATCGAGGAGCAGGCGATCGCCGACCGATTTGCGCTCGCCAACGACGACTATTCCTCGATCATGGCCAAAGCGCTCGCCGACCGTTTCGCCGAGGCCTTTGCTGAAGCGATGCACCAGCGCGTGCGGCGCGAGTTTTGGGGCTACGCGCCGCAGGAAGCCTTTGCGCCTGACGAACTGCTCGGCGAGCCTTATCGCGGCATCCGCCCGGCGCCCGGCTATCCCGCCCAGCCCGACCATACCGAAAAGGCGACGCTGTTTTCATTGCTCGACGCGGAGAAGGAAATCGGCGTCAAACTCACCGAGAGTTTTGCGATGTGGCCGGGCTCGTCCGTCTCCGGCCTGTATATCGCCCACCCCGACGCCTATTATTTTGGCGTCGCGAAAGTCGAGCGCGATCAGGTCAAGGATTACGCACGGCGCAAGCGCATGCCCGTGGTCGAGGTCGAGCGATGGCTTGGGCCGGTGCTGAACTACGCGCCGGGGCCAATAGCGGAAGCGGCGGAGTAGGCTAATGTTCGCCGATCGCGAGTGAGACCCGGGCGACAGCAGTTCACACAATCTTTACAAGAGTCTCGCCCCGCTGCAGAGCAATCAACAGGCTCGGGAATATTTCTTCGAACCGTTTCAGCAGTTCGCGTCGCCGGGTATTCGGCCATCGTATCCAGACAATTGCGGGGCCGCCCGCCGCAAGTGATTTGCACTGCGCAAAATCTTCGTCCTTGGTGACGATCGCGGCTCCGGCTTTCAGTGCGTAGTCCCAGATCCTATTGTCCGAGGCGCCGGCCATTTGAATCTGAGCGACGTGTTGGGAGACGTGGCCCGCGGCGGTAATCCAATTCGACAAGGCCGGCGGAAGTTGCGCGTCGACAAGAGACGATGTCACGCGACACGCAGCACAGGGTGATCGCTTTGACGCGCCGCATACTCAAGAGCTGCGCTTATATCGCCGTCCTCGAGCAAGGGATAGTCCGCCAGAATTTCTTCGCGCGTCGCGCCTGCGGCAAGGAGGTCAAGCACATCCTTCACCCGAATGCGCAAGGAGCGTATGCACGGGCGGCCGCCGCACTGGTCAGGGTTCACGGTGATGCGATTGATCTCGCTCATGGCCCGAAGCTCCAGAGGAAAGGTAGTTCAGACTAGCTACTATTTCACTCGCGAGCAAAGCGAAGGCGGATTGCCCCACCCCCGGGGGAATAAAATCCGCGCGGTGCGAGTCTCCTCGTCGAAGCCGGAGCGAACGGTGTGACGCACGTCACCGTGAAAACGACTCCGGATGCGGTAGTCCCACGGTATCGCAGCGCCACCCCGGCGCGAGAAGGAGACGATCATGAAAAACCTTTGTTTCGCCGTCGTAGCTTGCCTGACCTTGTCCTCCGCCGCGTTCGCCACCGATCGCTCGACCTACCGCGCGACCCTGGAGACGGGCGATTCAAGCCCTCGCTCCGCGATCCTTTCGACGGGGCCGGGAACCTACGATCGCTTCGTCCGCGATCAGAGCCAATGCAGCCGCGACGAGGTGGAGATTCCGACGTGGAGCGCGTCGGGCGTGTTCCTCGGACGCACCTGCGGGCGCAACCCGAACGGCGGCTGAGATCGCGGTCGCTTCCCCACCCTTGCCGGCGCGCCGATAATGAGACTATCTGCGCTGCCTGCAGAGCGGAGGGGACGGCCGTGAAGACCTATTCAATCGCCATCATCGGCGTCGGCAAGATCACACAGGACCAGCATCTGCCGGTCATCGCCAAAAACAAGCGCTTCAAGCTGGCGGCCGTCGTCAGCCAGCGCGGCATAGCGCAGCCCGGCGTTCCCACCTATCGCACGCCGGCCGAGCTTTATGCGGCGCTGCCCGATCTCGACGCCGTCGCAATCTGCACGCCGCCGCACGTTCGCCACGCCCTCGCGCGCGAGGCGCTAGACGCGGGCAAGCATGTGCTGCTGGAGAAGCCGACGACGCATACGATGGCGGAGATGCACGACTTGACCGCCTACGCCGCCGCAAAGGGCCGCGTGAGTTTCGCGACCTGGCATTCGCAATATAACGAAGCCGTCGATCTGGCGAAGAAACTGCTGGCGGGCCGCAAGATCAAGTCGCTGGCGATCGAGTGGAAAGAGGATGTGCGGCGCTGGCATCCTGGCCAGGGCTGGATCTGGGACGCCGGCAATTTCGGCGTGTTTGACCCCGGCATCAACGCTCTGTCGATCCTCACCAAGATCATGCCCGGCCCTGCGTTCATCAGAAGCGCCGAGTTGCTGTTCCCCGCCAATCGCGACACGCCGATCGCGGCGTCGCTCGCGATGACAAGTCCCGCCGCGGCAAGCGCAGATGCGAAACTCACCGCGGAGTTCGACTGGCGACAGGAGGGCGATCAAAACTGGAATATAGATATTCAGAGCGATGACGGAACCGCACTGCGCCTGAGCGACGGCGGCTCCAAACTCTGGGTCAACAGCTCGATGCGCTTCGAGGCGCCGATGGCCGAATATGAGGCGATCTATCGCCGCTTCGCCGAACTGCTGGATGCCGGTAAAGGCGACATGGACGCGGCGCCGTTCCAGCTCGTCGCCGACGCCTTTCTTGTCGGTCGCCGGCAAACGACCGCCTCGTTCAGCTGGTAGACGTCGTGATGGATGTCATCTTGAAAGGAATCCTTGGCGGCATCCTCACCGCGCTGATCGTGCTCGCCGCAAGGCGGGGCAATGTTCTGCCCGGCATTCCGCCGCGATCCGGAAGGGTTCAAACTCGCCGCGCTGTCCTCCGCCAAAACCATTCCCGCCTATCTGGCGTTTCTCGGTGGCTGCACCCTGCTGATCAATCGCGTCGACTATCGGCTTGCGATAGCGGGTGGCCTCGTCGCATGGCTTGCGGTGGCGATGGCGATCTTTCTTGCGCCGAGGTTCTCTTAGAGTCGAAGTGATTTACTCACTTCTCCGTCATTGCGAGGAGCGCAGCGACGAAGCAATCCAGTCCCTCCGCACGGCCCCCAAAAGTCTGGCTTGCTTCGCTGTCGCTCACAATGACGCCGTCGCGTCAGAGCCTGCCTTCGAGGTAGAGTCCAATCGTCGCCCGCGTCCCGTGCGCCCACAATTGCCTAAGCGCTTTCGAAAACGCCGCGACATAGATTGGGCTCTTCGCGGCCTCGCCAAAAATGTCGCCCATCGACAAGAACGCCGCTGGATCGTCTTTCGCCCTCCGTCCGAGGCCGTGCAAGCGATCCCAGCTTGCGTCGTTGGGCGCGATCGGTTTGCCGCTCTCTGTTTCGCCGTAGCAATAGCGGCACCACAGCGCGGAGACGAGCGCGAGGCCAGCGACGCTCTTATCCTGTTTGAGACGATCGGCGACGGTCGGCAGAATAAACTTCGGCTGGCGATTGGAACCATCAAGGCACAAGCGGCTGATCGTGTCGCCGATCTTCGGATTGGCGAAGCGCCGGTCGATCAGCTTGCGATAGTCCTCCAGAATGACCCCCGGCGGCGGCGGCACGGTGGGGATGATTTCGTCCTTCGTCAGCCTGGAGAGGAAGTCGCGCACCAGCGGCTCCTGCATTCCCTCGTGCACGAAATGGATATCGAGCAGCGCCGCTGGATAGGCGATCGTCGCATGACCGCCGTTAAGAATGCGGATTTTCATCAGCTCGAAAGGCGCGACATCGCTGACAAACTCGACGCCGACTTTCTCGAGCGCCGGACGGCCGGAAGTAAACTTGTCCTCGAGCACCCACTGGCGGAACTCCTCGCAGAACACCGGCCAATTGTCCTCGACGCCAAAGCCGTCGAGCAACAGCTTGCGCTCACGCTCGGAAGTGGCGGGCGTGATGCGGTCGACCATCGAATTGGGGAATGCGACGTTCGCGCGAATCCACGCGGCCAGCTCCGCGCTGACCAACCGGGCCAGTCCGACCACGGCATTCTCGGTGACGTGGCCATTGCCGGGAATATTGTCGCAGGACATGACGGTGAACGGCGCGACGCCCGCCGCGCGACGGCGCATCAGGCCCGCGACGATGAGGCCGAACACGGTTTTTGGCGCGTCGATATGGGTGCCGTCGTAGGCGATGTCGGGATGCGCGGGATCGAACTTTTGCGATGCCGGATCGATGTAGTAGCCGCCCTCGGTGATGGTCAGCGACACGATGCGAATGGTGGGATTGGCGATCTGTTTCAGAATGGCGGCGCCGTCGCCCGGTGGGAGATAGTTGATCATCGCGCCGGTGATGCGCGCCTTCGAGGACTGCGCTTCCTGTTCGACGACGGTGGAAAGCCAGTCCTGCGCCATCAGCCTAGCGCGGATTTCCTCATCGGCCGCCCGGACGCTTGCCCCGACGATCGCCCAGCTGCGATCCATTCCGGCGTTGAACAATTCGTCGAGATAGACCGCCTGGTGCGCGCGGTGAAAGTTGCCGAGGCCGAAATGAAGAATGCCGACGCTGAGGTCGCTCGCGCGATATTTTGGAACCGCGACGTTCGCGGGCATCGCAGACAGCGTCTGGGCGGAAAGTTTGGTGCTCATTTTCCCCGCCTGCCTGCTCTGATAGTTCTTTTCAGGTCGCTCGGGCCTCGCTGGCGCCGGGCCGCCTTATCGAAAGGATTAAACGCCCGCCGCCGACTTGCCAAGCGACTCGCTGATCGCTCGTGCGCTCATGTCAGATAGGGCGCGAGGAGAGCGAGATCGGCCGCGCCGAGCCTGTCCTTCACCGTCTGGGCCTGATGCCAATACGGATAGAGCAGCGGCGGCTGGCTTACCTTATCGAGTCGGGCCCGTTCCTCCCCAGTCAGCTTGAGATCGGCGGCGGCAAGATTGTCGCGGAACTGCACTTCGTTGCGCCCGCCGATAATAGCGCTGACGACCCCGGGACGGCCTAGCAGCCAGGCAAGCGCGATCTGCGCCGCCGACACGCCACGCGCATCGCCGATGGCAACAAGCGCGTCGACGATGTTCCAGAGCCGGTTTTCGTCACGGATCGGCGGTTCGTTCCAGCCGGCGAACTGACGCGTGCCCTCCGGTGTCGCCTTGTTGCGCCGATGCCGGCCGGACAGCAGCCCGCCTGCGAGGGGACTCCAGACGAGAATGCCGAGCCCCTGATCGATGGCGATCGGCACGAGTTCGTACTCGGCCTCGCGCGCCTCCAGCGTGTAGTGGATCTGCTGGGAGATGAAGGGAATGCGGCCGTCGCGCCGGGCAATTTCCATCGCCTTCATCACGTGCCAGCCAGAATAGTTAGAGCAGCCGACGTAGCGCACCTTGCCGTGACGGACCAGCGCATCGAGCGCCTCGAGCGTTTCCTCGAGCGGCGTCTGCCCGTCCCACTGATGCACCTGATACAGATCGATCACGTCGGTGCGCAGGCGCTTGAGGCTCGCCTCGCACTCGCGCATCAAATGCCAGCGCGACAGGCCGCGATCATTGGGGCCCTCGCCCATCGGAAAACGCGCCTTGGTCGCCAGCAGCAAGCCGCCCTTGCGCGCTCCGTCGAGCGCCTCTCCGATGATCTCCTCGGACGCGCCGGCGGAATAGACGTTGGCGGTGTCGATCAGATTGACGCCGCTGCCGATGAGGAGGTCGATGAGCCGGCGCACCTCGCCAAGCTCGACATTGCCCACCTTGGAAAATGCGCCCTTGCCGCCGATGGTCATCGTGCCCATCGTCAGAACCGAGACCTTGAGCCCGGACTTGCCCAATGTGCGATATTCCATGGAGGTCTTTCCCCGTCGCGCCAGGTTTAAGGTTCGCCACCTAAGGACCCGTTCAGCGCGAAGTCAAACCTTCGCGGGCCGATCCGGACCGCTCGGCTGGGCCACCTCGGATAGCCCATCGAGCGAAGCGAAGGGGGCCGCGCCAAACGCCGATTTTGCGTCTATGATCGCCCGATGGGAGGAAACATGGCGAATCGTATGGCGTTCCCCGAAGGTCTTGCGCGATGAAGGCGCTCCTGTGCAGCAGCCCCCGCAGGCTGGAGATTGTCGAACGGCCGAAGCCCTCGCCCCGGCCCGGCGAAGCGCTTGTGCGCATCGCCCGGGCCGGCGTCTGCGGCACCGATCTACACATCTTCGACGGCTCGCAGCCCTATTTCGAATATCCCCGCATCATTGGACACGAATTGGCGGGCTTCATCGAGGACGCCGGCGCCACGCGCCACGCCGTCGGCGATCAGGTGGCGATTATCCCGTACCGCCCGTGCGGCCAGTGCATCGCCTGCCGACGCGGCAAGACCAACTGCTGCCGGCGCCTCAGCGTTCTGGGCGTGCACGCGGACGGCGGCATGGCCGAATATGTGTGCGTGCCGGCCGCCAATATCGTCGCCGCGGGAGACGTGCGGCTCGACGAAGCCGCGATGATCGAATTCCTCGCGATCGGCGCGCATGCGGTGCGTCGGGCGGCGGTCACCGCCGGGCAGAGCGTGCTCGTTGTCGGCGCCGGCCCGATCGGCATTGCCTGCATGGTTTTCGCCAAAGCGCGCGGCGCAGAGGTCATCGCGCTAGATTCACGTGTGGATCGGCTGGATTTCTGCGTGCGGCATGAGCTTGCGCACCACGTCGTGCGCGCCGGCGGCGAGGCGAAGGCCGAATTGTCGCGCCTGACGCAGGACGAATTCTTCGAATGCGTGTTCGATGCGACCGGCAGCGCGCAAGCGATGAACGCCGGGTTCGAGCTTGTCGCGCATGGCGGCGCCTATGTGCTCGTCAGCATCGTGCGCGATACGATTTCGTTTTCCGATCCGGAGTTTCACAAGCGCGAGATGACGCTGCTGAGCAGCCGCAACGCGACGCGCGAGGATTTCGACGCAGTGCTGAGCGCGGTGCGGGCGGGCGCGGTTCCGATGAGCGCTCTCGCCACGCATCGAGCGAAGCTGGCTGAAGCGCCGGAGCTTTTCGCTCACTGGATCAATCCCGAGAGCCGTGTCATCAAAGCGCTCATCGAAATCTAGCCGCATGTCCTTTCCCATCGTCCAGTTCGGCACCAGCCGCTTTCTGCAGGCGCACTTCGACCTGTTTGTCAGCGAGGCGCGCGCCGCCGGTCAGGACGCCGGGCCGATCGCGGTCGTGCAAACGACGTCTTCTCCCGACAGTCGCCGCAGGCTGGCGTTTTTCAACAGCGGCAAGCCTTACCGCGTGCACGTCCGGGGCCTGGCTGGCGGAGCGACGATCGACGAAATGGTCGAGGCCGCCAGCATCGGGCGCGGCATCGACGCCAATCTCGAATGGTCGGCGCTGGAGGATTTGTTTGTCAACGACGCGCGCTGGGTTGTCTCCAACACTGGCGATCGCGGCTACGAACTCACCGAAGGCGACGCCCCGGAAGGCTCTGAACCGCGCTCATTTCCCGCCAAGCTAACCAAGCTGCTGCTTGCGCGCTTTCGCGCCGGACGTGCGCCGCTCACGCTGTTTCCGTGCGAGCTGATCGTCAGCAATGGCGACAGGCTCAAGGCGCTCGTGCTGGGGATTGCGCAGGGCTGGAAGCTCGGCGACGCGTTCGCCGATTGGGTCGCCAATGAGTGCCTGTGGGTGAATTCGCTTGTCGATCGCATCGTATCGGAGCCGCTGGAGCCGGCCGGGGCGGTCGCCGAGCCTTATGCGCTGTGGGCGGTGGCCAATCAGCCGGGATTGCACATGCCGTGCGTTCACTCCGCGATCATTCTCACCGACGATCTGCCGCGGTACGAACGGCTGAAACTTTTCATCCTCAACCTTGGCCACACCTGGCTCGCCGAAGGCTGGGCCGCGCGGGGTGGTGAGAAAGGCATGACGGTCCGCGTCCTGCTCGCCGACGCGGGTGTCCTCGCGGACCTCAACGATCTCTATGATCGCGAGGTACTGCCGGTGTTTGCGGACATTGGACTTGGCGATGAGGCACGGGCATATCGAGCTTCCGTCATCGAACGATTCCGCAACCCGTTCCTCAACCATTTCCTGGCCGACATTTTCACCAATCACGAGGCGAAGAAAGCGCGGCGCTTTGGCGGAATCATTGCGCTGAAGAAAGAACATGGTATCGGGGTTGTGCAGCCGCGGCTCGAAGCGGCGCTTGCGCCTGCTCGCGGCTAAATTCAGGCTTGGAGTGGTATTTCATGCGTTGCAAAGTCCGCCTTGCCGGACTGGGAGTCGTCGGCGCGTGCATTACCTTTGCGCAGGCCGGCAACGTCCTTGCCCATGCCCTTCTCCTCAGCGAAACGCCCGCGGCCAACGCCGTCGTGACAAGCGCGCCCACCAGCGTGACGCTGAAATTTTCCGAGGCAATCGAGCCGAAGTTCTCCAGTGTGGCCATTGCCGGAGCTGACAAGACGGCCGTCGCAACCGAGCCGGGCAGCCTCGATCCGAAGGACGCTTCGACGCTGATCGTTCCGCTTAAAGGAGCCCTCGCCAGCGGCAAATATATTGTGCTTTGGCACGCTCTGGCTCGTGACGGGCACAAAACCAGTGGTTCATTCAGTTTCACCGTCGCGCCCTGACCAAGCCTTTCGGCGCAAGTCAGACCCGCGTCGTCGTCACTTCGACCTCGTCAAGCCCTTTGGCTTTGTAGATCGCGAAAGACGCGATCCATGCGAGGAGAAAGACCCCAATGATGATGAGGCCGAGGCTGTTGAAATTGTCGTTGAGGGCGCCGATCAAGTCCCAGAAACGGCCCGTCAGCCCGAACTGGTCGCTGATCAGCCGAAGCATCTCGATCCCGCCTATGAGGATGGCGACAACCACTGAGACGAAGGTGATCGTCAGATTGTAGAAAAGCTTGCGGATCGGCTTGACGAAGGCCCAGTCGTAGGCCCCCAACATCATGACGCCATCGGTCGTATCGACGAGCGACATCCCCGCGGCAAACAGCACCGGGAAGACCATGATCGCGCCGATCGGCACTCCCTTTGCCGCCTGTGCCGAGGAGACGCCGAACACCGCGACTTCGGTGGCGGTGTCGAACCCCAGCCCGAACAGAAAGCCAAGCGGAAACATATGCCAGCTCTTTGTCACCAGGCGAAAGAGCGGTCGGAATATTCGCGCCAGAAAACCGCGCTTGCTTAGAAGGATGTCGAGATCCTCCTCGACATAGGCGCCGCCCCGCCGCACGTGGCGATAGTTGCGGTAGAGGCCAACGAGAATGATGATATTCATCGCCGCGATTGCGAACAGGAAAAATGACGAAACGAGCGTCTGCAGGAGTCCCGCGGCGCTTTTTACGCCTTCCCAGCCATCCAGCATCGTCAGCGCCATGGCCGCAACGGCGACGGCGACAATCACTACCGTGGAATGGCCCATCGCAAAGAAGAACCCGACCGCAACGGGGCGTTGGCGCGCGTGCATGAGTTTGCGGGTCACATTGTCAATCGCGGCGAGATGATCGGCGTCGACCGCATGGCGCAGGCCGAGCGAATAGACCACCAACGCCACGCCAAGCAGCGCCGGCTTGTCGCGGAAGGCGATGAGCGCCCAGATCCAGGCGCCCGCGTTGAGCACCGCCAGCACGCTGTAGATGACGATAAGTCTGGCGCGCAGTTCCGGCGAGGAGTTGAGATAAAATCGCTTGATGGCGGCGAGCATACATACCCTGCGTTGACGTCCTCAGTCATCGCAGGCGGACCCGCCTCACGGCCGGTTTTCGCACACCGGAGCGCCCCGCCCGATGTTCTGCTCTGACGTCCCGTGCTGGCAGGTTTCCTGGCTCGCGGGTCGGCGCCTTGTTCCGCCTTCCCAGGCGCAGGGGCCCAGTGGCGTCGTGGAACAGGCTCGTCGCTTACAGTTGCGGGGGCAGCCGCGGCATTGGGCGTGCGCCCGCACCGCATTCCCTATTGAGCCCCGAAGGGCGCCAACGAGAGGCAGGCTAGAAGCGATGGCGGATTTCGTCAATGCGCGTCGTGCGGTGTTCGTCAGTCCCCGTCGCCGTCGCCATCTCCATGGCTCGACGAATGGCCGAAATCGAAGTCCGTCCCCAAGCCAGAACCTTCGCCGCCGAACAGGTTCAGCCCAAACTGCGTCGCGACCGCATGGACGCCCATCAGAACAAGGGCCACACTCATCATGAACGTGAATTTTGAATCGCCGTGCGATGCGGCCGACGTCCACCAGTCATAGGCGATAATGAGGCCGACAATGATGAGCACCGAGCCGGCCAACACGTGCAGGCCCGAGGGGCTGTCGCCGTCTTTTGGCCAGCCAGATCTCCCAAGATCAGCGCGCCGATCCCGCGCTGGGGGCGATTCGGAGGGTGAACGGAAGTCGGGCATAGCTGGCATGGTCGAATAAAATGGTTGCCGCAAGGTTGTGTCGCAGCGAGATCTTACGGGATAGGGTGAAGAAAGGCTGAAAACGGGGCGCGCAGACCGACGCCGCCCTCAATCCTCCATCTTCAGCGCCGCGATGAACGCCTCCTGCGGGATCTCCACGCGGCCGAACTGGCGCATCTTCTTCTTGCCGGCCTTCTGTTTCTCCAGCAGCTTGCGTTTGCGCGTCGCGTCGCCGCCGTAGCATTTGGCGGTGACGTCCTTGCGCAAGGCGCGGATGGTTTCGCGCGCGATGATCTTGCCGCCGATCGCCGCCTGCACCGGAATCTGGAACATGTGCGGGGGGATCAGTTCGCGCAGCTTTTCGACCATCTGGCGGCCGCGCATGTCGGCGCGGTCGCGATGCACCAGCATCGACAGCGCATCGACTGGCTCGGCGTTAACGAGGATCGACATTTTGACGAGATCGCCGGCGCGATAGTCGGTCAGCACATAATCGAACGAGGCGTAGCCCTTCGAGATCGATTTCAGCCGGTCATAAAAATCGAACACGACCTCGTTGAGCGGCAGTTCGTAAACGACCATCGCCCGTTTGCCGACGTAGCTCAGATCGACCTGCGTCCCGCGCCGGTCCTGACAGAGTTTCAGGATCGAGCCGAGGTAATCGTCAGGCGTGAGAATGGTCGCCTTGATCCACGGTTCCTGGATCTCGGCGATGCGCACGACGTCGGGCATGTCAGCGGGATTGTGCAGCTCGATCACGCTTTTGTCGGTTAGAGCGATCTTGTAGATGACCGAAGGCGCTGTGGCGATCAGATCGAGATTGAACTCGCGTTCGAGCCGCTCCTGAATGATCTCGAGATGCAGCAGGCCGAGGAAGCCGCATCGAAAGCCAAAGCCCAGGGCCGCCGAAGTCTCCATTTCATAGGAGAAGCTGGCGTCGTTCAGTCGCAGCCGGCCCATCGCGGCGCGCAAAGCCTCAAAATCGGCGGCGTCGACCGGGAACAGACCGCAGAACACCACCGGCTGCGCCGGCTTGAAGCCCGGCAGCGCGGTTGCGGTCGGATGCTTGTCGTCGGTGATCGTGTCGCCGACGCGGGTGTCGGCGACCTGCTTGATCTGCGCGGTGATGAAGCCGATTTCGCCGGGACCGAGCTGCGGCGCGTCGGTCATCTTGGGGCGGAAGACGCCGATGCGGTCGATCTCATAATGGGCGTCGGCACCCATCATGCGGATGCGCATGCCCTTGCGGATGACCCCGTCAATGACCCTCACCAGCACGACGACGCCGAGATAGGAATCATACCAGCTATCGACGAGGAGCGCCTTCAGCGGCGCCGTCTCATCGCCCTTGGGCGGCGGCAGTCGCTTGACGATCGCCTCCAGCACGAGGTCGATATTCAATCCGCTCTTGGCCGAAATCGGCACCGCTTCGGAGGCGTCGAGGCCGATAACGTCCTCGATCTGCTGGCGGATGCGCTCCGGCTCGGCGGCCGGCAAATCGATCTTGTTGAGTACCGGCACGATCTCATGGCCGGCGTCGAGCGCGTGATAGACATTGGCGAGCGTCTGCGCCTCGACGCCCTGGCTCGCGTCGACCACGAGAAGCGAGCCCTCGCAGGCCGCCAGCGAGCGCGAGACTTCGTAGGCGAAGTCGACGTGACCAGGCGTGTCCATCAGGTTGAGGATGTAGGTCTGACCATCCAGCGCCTTGTATTCAAGCCGCACCGTCTGGGCCTTGATGGTGATGCCGCGCTCGCGCTCGATGTCCATGGAATCGAGCACCTGCTCGACCATGTCGCGCGCCGCCACGGTCCCGGTCTGCTGAATCAAACGGTCGGCCAGCGTCGATTTGCCGTGGTCGATGTGCGCGACGATGGAGAAATTGCGGATATTGTCGATGGAGTGGGTCGTCATGGCGCGGGGGATAGCAGGGTGGCGGAGGGAAGGGAACCGGTTTTCCCCCCGACTGGCCGCACGCGTGCCGCCGCGGAGGAATGGATAGACGGGCTTGGCCGCAGGCGCTAGAATCACCGCATGAGTGCGAAGGCGTCACAATACGAGCAGGACTTCTACGCTTGGAGCCAGGAACAGGCGGAGCTTCTGCGCGCCGGCAACGCGAGCGACGCGGACCTTGCCAACATCGCCGAGGAAATCGAGAGTATGGGCAAGGCGGAAAAGCGCGAGCTCGTGAACCGCCTTACGGTCTTGCTCCTGCACCTCATCAAATGGCGATTTCAGCCGATGATGCGAGGGCGCAGCTGGCGATTGAGCATCGAGGGGCAGAAGCTCGATATCGAGGAGCTCCTATCCGACAATCCCAGTCTTCAACCGGTGCTTTCGGCCTCCATCGGGCAGGCTTGGCGCCGAGCGCTCATCGAGGCTGAGAGGGAGACGGGGCTCGAGGGCTCGAGCTTCCCAGCGACTTGCCCCTGGGCGGCCGAGGAGTTGATGCGCAGCGACTTCTGGCCGGAATAGGCTCTGTTTCGCCGCTGGGTGCGGAAGAGCTTCCCGATGCATTCGACGTTCCCCGAACCCAACCGACCGCAATTGCTAACCCGCAGCCGCCCCGGTAAGCACCGTCCGGTCCCCGAGGCTCCCGGAGCTGCCATGTCCCGCATCAACTACAACTGCCTGCGCGGCAAGGTCCACGCTTTCGCCCCCGCCGCTCCCGCGACCAATCCACATTTGTGGGTCATTCTGGAAGCCAATGCCCAGCTGTGGTTCGCGACGATCAATGTGCGCTCCGACAAGGATCAGCCAGGCGATCCTGTCGGCAAATCATACCTTTACTACCTGATCGACAATGATTTTCGCCACCCCATCATCGCCTCGATCCTCGCGCGCCCGCAGGGCCTGTCGCCGGTCAACCGCGACTATCGCTCCGGCGCGCTCGACTTCCAGCGCGGCAATCTGTTCGATCCCACCGCCATGCGCATCCTGCCGATGGAGACGGCCGGCGACGACAATCTGGTTCACCGGCTATCGGGCATCCTGCAAATTGCCAAGAACCAGGGCAGCGATGTGTTTTTGTACGGCAACGCATTCCACAAGGACAATCCGCACCAGACCGACGCCGCCTTCGGCTACACGCCCGACACGCCGTTCGGCGTCGATAACGTCCATATGACGCAGGGCGATCCGCAGTCGATCAATGCGCATGTGCGGGAAAACGGCGTCTGGCACGACGGCGCCTGCTTCATCTGGGATGAGCCGGGCAAACGCATGAGCGCCGCCTTCCTGGCGTTCCAGAGCCAGGCCTGGCACACCAATTCCAATGGCGACCTGCTCTATGGCGCGACGGGCTGCGAAGCGCCGCAATACGACTTTTCCAACGGCGCCCTGACGCCGTTGCCCATTCCCAAGCGCGCGGCGGAACTGACCTCGGTTCATCGCGCTCCGGACGGAACCGGCACGCTGATTCTGACCAACATGACGACGGCCTCGCTCGATCTGACCGGCTGGAGCGTCCTCTCTCAGGCTGAACAGACGATCCCGGCGCCGGCGCTGACGCTCGCCTCAAGCCAGCCGCTGACCATAACCCTCGCGGCGGGAGCGCTGGACGACGCGGGCGGCATTTTGACCTTGATCAACGCCGCGGGCTTACGCGTCGATGGCGTCGCCTATACGGGCGGCGACCCGCTCAACGGCTGGAGCACAAGCTTTTGACGGCGCGAAGGGACGTGTGGAGCAAGCGCGGCCAGCGCCGGTTCAGAGGGTCCGCGCTGGCCTCAGCGCCAGCAAACCATTGATTGCATGAAGGCGATTATGCGCGAGAGGAAGTCGAACTCAAGGCTGCGAAGCACCGCCTGCCGCGGCGACCTGAAAGGTCGGCCTTGACTTCGACTTCCTCTCGCGCCCCGCTCCGCCATGCAAACAAAGGACAAATGCGCAATCCGTTTGGAATCTCATATGATATGAGCCTCCGCGCGGCGGTTGCGCCGCCAAATCTCCTATGTTACGGACCGCCAGCCGCGCCATATCGAGGGGCTCGAAGGGACCGCGGGCATCTTGATATCATCCCGCCAGCGCGCTTGAGAGAGTGAACAATTGGCTCAAGAGGACACGATCGTAGCGGGAATGGCGGGACGCTACGCGTCGGCTTTGTTTTCGCTGGCTCGCGAGGGCGACGCGACCGATTCTGTTGCCGCCTCGCTTGATTCGTTCGACCGGATGATCAGCGAAAGCGCTGACCTCGAGCGCCTTGTGCGCAGCCCGGTTTTCTCCGCCGAAGAACAGGTCAAGGCGCTGGGCGCCATCCTCGATCGCGCCGGCATTACCGGCGTCGCCGCCAATTTCATCAAGCTCGTGGCGTCCAAGCGCCGCCTGTTCTCGATCCGCGAAATGATCGCGACCTACCACAAGCTCAATGATTCCTACCGCGGCGTCGCGCGCGCCGACGTCACCAGCGCCTCGCCGCTGAGCGATGCTCACGTCGCCGCACTGAAGGACGCGCTGAAAGGCGTGACCGGCGGCAAGGATGTCGAAGTCACCGCAAAAGTCGATCCGGCGATCATCGGCGGCCTGGTTGTCAAACTCGGCTCGCGCATGGTTGACGGCTCGCTCAAAACCAAACTCAACGCAATTCGCACCCGCATGAAAGAGGTCGGCTGATGGATATCCGCGCCGCTGAGATTTCCTCCATTCTCAAGAACGAAATCGCCAACTTCGGCAACGAAGCTGAGGTGACGGAGGTCGGCCAGGTGCTGTCGGTCGGCGACGGCATCGCCCGCGCCTACGGCCTCGACAACGTTCAGGCCGGCGAGATGGTGGAGTTCGAGAACGGCATCCGCGGCATGGCGCTCAACCTCGAGAGCGACAACGTCGGCATCGTCATTTTCGGCTCCGACCGCGACATCAAAGAGGGGCAGACTGTCAAGCGCACCGGGGCGATCGTCGACGTGCCGATCGGCAAGGAACTGCTCGGCCGCGTGGTTGACGCCCTCGGCAATCCGATTGACGGCAAGGGCCCGATCAATGCCGCCAAACGCACCCGCGTCGACATCAAGGCGCCCGGCATCATCCCGCGCAAATCGGTGCACGAGCCGATGGCGACCGGCCTGAAGGCGATCGATGCGCTGATCCCCATCGGGCGCGGCCAGCGCGAACTCATCATCGGCGACCGCCAGACCGGCAAGACCGCGGTGGCGCTCGACGCGATCCTCAACCAGAAATCGATCAACCAGGGCACGGACGAAAAAGCCAAGCTGTATTGCGTCTATGTCGCCATCGGCCAGAAGCGCTCGACGGTCGCCCAGTTCGCCAAGGTTCTCGAGGAGAATGGCGCGCTCGAATATACGATCATCGTCGCCGCCACCGCCTCCGATCCCGCGCCGATGCAGTTCCTCGCGCCATTTTCGGGTTGCGCGATGGGCGAATATTTCCGCGACAACGGCATGCACGCGCTGATGATCTACGACGATCTGTCCAAGCAGGCCGTCGCCTATCGCCAGATGTCGCTGCTGCTACGCCGCCCGCCCGGACGCGAAGCCTATCCGGGCGACGTGTTCTATCTGCACTCGCGCCTGCTGGAGCGCGCCGCCAAGCTCAACGACGAGCACGGCGCGGGCTCGCTGACCGCGCTGCCGGTGATCGAGACGCAGGCCAACGACGTTTCGGCCTATATCCCGACCAACGTGATTTCCATCACCGACGGCCAGATCTTCCTGGAGACGGACCTGTTCTTCCAGGGCATCCGCCCGGCGGTGAACGTCGGTCTTTCCGTGTCGCGCGTCGGCTCCGCCGCGCAGACCAAGGCGATGAAGAAGGTCGCCGGCAAGATCAAGGGCGAGCTCGCCCAGTACCGCGAGATGGCGGCGTTCGCGCAGTTCGGCTCCGACCTCGACGCCACGACGCAACGCTTGCTCAACCGCGGTTCGCGCCTGACCGAATTGCTCAAGCAGGGCCAGTTCCAGCCGCTCAAGATGGAGGAGCAGGTCTGTTCGATCTATTGCGGCGTCAACGGCTATCTCGACAAGCTGCCGCTCAACCGCGTCAAGGCGTTCGAGGACGGCCTGCTGTCGACCTTGCGCAGCAAGAACCCGGAGATTCTCGAGGCGATCCGCTCGTCGAAGGATCTTAGCGACTCGGTCGCGGCCCAACTCAAGGGCGTTGTCGACGCCTACACAAAAAGCTTCACCTAGCGCCCTCTCAACGAACCCGCTTCCGCACCGCGGCCGCAGGGGAGACGCCAAGCAATGCCGTCCCTAAAGGACCTCAGAAACCGGATCGCCTCCGTCAAGTCGACGCAGAAGATCACCAAGGCGATGCAGATGGTCGCGGTGTCGAAATTGCGCCGCGCGCAGGCGGCCGCCGAGGCGGCGCGCCCCTATGCCGAACGCATCGAAACCGTGCTGACCAACCTCGCCGGCGGCGCCAACGCGCAAGGGCCGCGGCTCCTCACAGGATCGGGCGCGGACCAGACGCATCTGCTCGTCGTCTGCACCGGCGAGCGCGGCCTGTGCGGCGCGTTCAACACCTCGATCGTCCGGCTCGCGCGAGAAAGAGCCAATGCGCTGATTGCGCAAGGCAAGACGATCAAGATCATTTGCGTGGGGAAAAAGGGCTACGACCAGCTTCGCCGCACCTTCGAGAAGCAGATCATCGAGTTCGTCGACCTGCGCGGCGTGCGCAGCCTGAGCTTCGACAACGCCCAGCCGATCGGCAAAAAGATCGTCGATCTGTTCGAGGCCGGCGAGTTCGATGTCTGCACGCTGTTCTTCTCGCGCTTCAAGTCCGTCATCGTGCAGATCCCGACCGCGCAGCAACTGATCCCGCCAGAACTTGGCGCTGCCCCCGAGGGCGAAGTCTCTTACGATTACGAGCCGGAAGAGGGCGAAATCCTCACGCAGCTTTTGCCGCGCGCCATCGCCGTGCGCGTCTATCGCGCGCTGCTGGAGAACATGGCGTCGTTCTTCGGCTCGCAGATGAGCGCGATGGACAATGCGACACGCAACGCCGGCGAGATGGTGAAGAAATACACCCAGCGCTACAACCGCACGCGCCAGGCGATGATCACCAAGGAACTGATCGAGATTATTTCGGGCGCCGAGGCGCTGTAGGCAGGAACAGGGACAGGCGCGGCCAATCACCCAAGCCCCTCACCCAACCTCTCCCCGTAAGAACGGGGAGAGGGGCGGAAAGGCGCCAAGACCCCTCTCCCCGCTTGCGGGGAGAGGTTGGGTGAGGGGCCGGGCGATTGGTTGCAACGGTTAAAACGAGGACACAGCATGGCCACCGCCAACAAGCCCACCGGCCGCGTCACCCAGGTGATCGGCGCCGTCGTCGACGTCAAATTCGACGGCCATCTGCCGGAAATTTTGAACGCGCTCGAGACGACCAACAACGGCTCGCGCCTTGTGATGGAAGTCGCGCAGCATCTGGGTGAAAGCTCGGTGCGCTGCATCGCCATGGACATTTCCGAAGGCCTGGTGCGCGGCCAGGATGTCACCGACACTGGCGTGCCGATCGCGGTGCCGGTCGGCGCGGGCACGCTCGGCCGCATCATGAATGTCATCGGCGAGCCGGTCGACGAAGCCGGCCCGATCGTCGCCGAGGCCACGCGCCCGATTCACGCGCCGACGCCGTCCTACGCCGAGCAATCGACAGAGGCGCAAATTCTCGTCACCGGCATCAAGGTGGTCGACCTCCTCGCGCCGTATGCCAAGGGCGGCAAGATCGGCCTGTTCGGCGGCGCCGGCGTCGGCAAGACCGTGCTGATTCAGGAGCTCATCAACAACGTCGCCAAGACGCACGGCGGCAATTCGGTGTTCGCCGGCGTCGGCGAGCGCACCCGCGAGGGCAACGATCTTTATCACGAGTTCATCGAGTCCAAGGTCAACGCCGATCCGCACAATCCCGACCCGAACGTGAAATCGAAATGCGCGCTGGTGTTCGGCCAGATGAACGAGCCGCCGGGCGCCCGCATGCGCGTCGCGCTGTCCGGCCTCACCGTCGCAGAGTATTTCCGCGACCAGGGCCAGGACGTGCTGTTCTTCGTCGACAACATTTTCCGCTTTACCCAGGCCGGCTCTGAAGTCTCCGCGCTGCTCGGCCGCATTCCTTCCGCGGTGGGCTATCAGCCGACGCTGGCGACCGACATGGGCGCGCTGCAGGAGCGCATCACCACGACGACCAAGGGTTCGATCACCTCGGTGCAGGCGATCTACGTGCCCGCCGACGATCTGACCGACCCGGCGCCGGCGACCTCGTTCGCCCATCTTGACGCCACCACCGTGCTGTCGCGCTCGATCGCCGAGAAGGGCATCTACCCCGCCGTCGATCCGCTCGATTCGACCTCACGCATGCTGACCGCCGCGGTGGTGGGCGAAGAACACTACAATGTCGCCCGCAACGTGCAGCAGGTGCTGCAGCGCTATAAGGCGCTGCAGGACATCATCGCCATTCTCGGCATGGACGAACTCTCGGAAGACGACAAGCTGACCGTCGCGCGCGCCCGCAAGATCGAGCGATTTCTGTCGCAGCCGTTCGACGTCGCCGCCGTGTTCACTGGTTCGCCCGGCGTGCAGGTGAAGATCGAGGACACGGTGAAAGGCTTTAAGGGCATTATCGAAGGCAAATACGACAGCCTCCCCGAGGCCGCGTTCTACATGGTCGGCACCATCGAACAGGCGGTCGAAAAAGCCCAGAGGCTGGCGGCCGAGGCGTAAGCCCCTCCGCTCACCCGATCGAGGATTTGCATGGCCACTTTCGCGTTCGAACTCGTCTCGCCCGACAAACTCGTGTTCCACGGACCGGTGGAGGACGTTCTGGTGCCCGGCAGCGAGGGCGATTTCGTCGTCCTGCGTGACCACGCGCCGGTGATGGCCTCGCTGCGCCCCGGCATCGTCGATATCGGCGAGACCGGCGGCAAGCACACAAGATTGTTCGTGCGCGGCGGTTTCGCCGACGTCAGCGCGGCCGGCCTCATCGTGCTGGCCGAGACCTGCATCCCCGTCGACGAACTCAGCGCCGAACGGATCGGCGTCGAGATCAAGGAGGCCGAGGAAGACCTCGCCGACGCCACCGACGACCAGAAGCGCCTGGCGCAGGAAAAGCTCGATCGGCTGAAAGAGCTGAAGGACGCGATGAAGATCTGAGGCACGCGGCCTCGGCGAACGGCGCCATTTGATGACGCTCTCCGAATACGACCATTTCTGCGCTTCGCTCCCTCATTCGACGCATGTAGTCCAATGGGGCGACGCGAGCGTCTGGAAGATCGGCGGCAAGGTTTTCGCCATTGCGGGCTGGAGCGACACGCCGCTACTTGCTGTCACATTCAAGTGCACGGCGACCAGCTTTGACATTCTGAGGGAACAGGCGGGATTGCGCCCCGCCCCATATCTGGCGTCGCGCGGCCTGCTATGGATTCAGCGCACCAGCCAGGAGACAATGAGCGATGAGACGCTCAAGGACTATCTCCGCAAAAGCCGCTTGCTTGCGGCGATGACGCTGCCAAAGAAGAAACAGGCCGAACTGGGAATAACCCCGGGCGAGGGCAAATGAGCCGGCAAAGGGCCCCATGACAATCACCCAAGCCGCCATCCGCGCCGCACATGCGCGCATCGCGCCGCATATCCGCCGCACGCCGGTCATGGAGACTCCGTCGCCCGTCCCCGGCGCGCCGCCCATTTCGCTCAAGCTCGAATTCCTGCAGCATACCGGCTCGTTCAAGCCGCGTGGGGCGTTCAACAATCTCTTGAGCCGCCCCGCCCCGCCGGCCGGCTGCGCCACCGCTTCCGGCGGCAATCACGGGATCGCGGTGGCCTATGCGGCCGCGCGGCTCGGCATCCGAGCGCGCATTTTCGTTCCCGAGAGCGCGCCGGCGGTGAAGGTCGCCAAAATCCGCGCGCAAGGCGCCGAGGTCGTCGTCGAGGGCGCGCTCTACGACGATGCGCAGGTTTTGTGCGACGCGTATCTGCGCGAGAGCGGCGCGCTGGCCATCCACGCCTTCGAGTCCTCGCACACGATCGCTGGCCAGGGCACGGTCGGCCTCGAATGGGAGGAGGACCTCGCGGCGCTCGGCGCGGCGCCGCTCGATACGGTGCTGGTGGCGGTTGGCGGCGGCGGCCTGATCGCGGGCGTCGCGGCGTGGTTTAGCGGTCGCGCGAAAATCGTCAGCGTCGAGCCGGAGGGATCGCGCGCGATGCATGCGGCTTTCGCCGCGGGGCGGCCCGTCGATGTCGCCGTCAAATCGATCGCGGGCGATTCGCTCGGCGCGCGGCGGGTCGGCGATCTGGTTTTCGCCACCGCGCGCGAAGCCGGCGTCGCCAATGTCCTCGTGACGGACGCGGCGATCCGCGATGCGCAGCGCGCGCTGTGGCGCGATTTCTGCATCATCGCGGAGGCGGGCGGCGCTGCGGCCTATGCGGCCCTGCTGAGCGGCGCCTATAAGGCGGCGCCCGGCGAACGCGTTGGCGTCCTGCTCTGCGGGGGCAACGCCGATCTTACGAAGCTGGCGCCCGACCTGTGAGGTACACGCGATGAACGACCGCGCCTCTGACCGGCCCGCCGGCCTGCCCGACTATCTGCTGGCGGGATATCAGTCTTTCGTGGCGGCGCGCCTGCCCGGCGAGCAGGCGCGCTTCAAGCAAATGGCCGAAAAGGGCCAAACGCCCAGGGTCATGCTGATCGGCTGCTGCGATTCGCGCGTTCCGCCCGAGGTGATCTTTGGCGCCGGGCCGGGCGAACTCTTCGTCGTGCGCAACGTCGCCAATCTCGTGCCGATCTATGGCCCCGACGCCAATCTGCACGGCACCTCCGCCGCGCTCGAATTCGCCGTGATGGGCTTGCGCGTCGAGCATGTCGTGGTGATGGGCCACGCGCAATGCGGCGGCGTGCGCTCCTATGTCGAGAACGAGGTCGACCCCTATGCGCGCCCGCTGTCGCCGGGCGATTTCATCGGCCAGTGGATGACGCTGATAAAACCCGCCGCCAGCCGCATCGGCCCCCCCGCAGGCCCGGTCGCCGACTATGTCGAGCGCCTCGCCAAAGAGTCAGTGCGCCAGAGCCTCGACAATTTGCGGACGTTCCCGTGGGTGAAAACGCTCGAGGAGCGCGGGCGCCTCAAACTGCACGGCGCCTATTTCGGCGTCGCCGACGGACGCCTGCAAACGCTCGACGAGGCCACCGGCGCGTTTACGCCGGTGTTTTCCGCGTATTGAGGAGGAAAGGCGCGGCCCATTGACATGATCGAGCTTAGTCGTTACATGTAACGACTAAGTGGAGATGTCCATGGCGACGCCTGTAAGGGAGCGAGTTCAAAAGTCTCGCGACTCGCTCCGGGCTGCTGGGTTGCGGCCCTTGCAAATCTGGGTTCCCGACACCCGAAGGCCGGGATTTGCGGAGGAATGCCGCCGTCAATCCCGTTTGGCGGCGCAGGCCGACGCGGCCGATGCGGATTTGCAGGATTTCATGGATGTGGCTCTCGCCGATCTGACCAAGGCGGATGAATGAGGCGCGGCGATCTCGTCACCGTCGCCGCGCCCGGCGATTTTGGTAAGCCCCGCCCCGCTCTCGTCATCCAGTCTGATCGGTTTGACGGCGCCGCGACGGTTACTGTTCTTCTGCTCTCAGGCACGTTGGTTGATGCGCCGCTGATCCGGCTGACAGTCAGTCCGACTCGGACGAACGGTCTTCACAAGCCATCGCAGATCATGGTGGATAAGGCGATGACCGTGAAGCGCGACAGGTTTGGAGCGCCGTTTGGCCGCGTCGATGACGAGACAATGATTTCCGTGAACCGCTCGCTCGCCCTGTTCCTGGGGCTCGCATGACCCAAGGAAGGTGGCCGCGTTCCCACTTGGGTCTTACGCCGCCTTGCGCTTCGGCTTGATCCAGCCGCGGTTGTTGAGCACTTCGGCGATCTGGATGGCGTTGAGCGCCGCGCCTTTGCGCAGATTGTCCGACACGCACCACAACACGAGCCCGTTGTCGACCGTCGGGTCCTCGCGGATGCGCGAGATGTAGGTGGCGTCCTCGCCGGCCGCTTCGTGCGGCGTGATGTAGCCGCCCGGCTCGCGCCGGTCGATGACGAGGCAGCCCGGCGCCTCGCGCAAAATGTCGCGCGCCTCGTCGGCGCTGATGGGATGAGCGAACTCGATATTGACCGCCTCGGAATGGCCGATGAACACCGGCACGCGCACGCAGGTGGCGACGACCTTGATCTTCGGATCGAGGATTTTTTTCGTCTCCATCACCATCTTCCACTCTTCCTTGGTGAAGCCGTCCTCCATGAACGCGTCGATCTGCGGGATGACGTTGAAGGCGATGCGCTTGGGGAACTTCTTCGACTCGACCGGATCGGAGACGAACACCGAGCGCGTCTGCGCGAACAATTCGTCCATCGCCTCCTTGCCGGCGCCCGACACCGATTGATAGGTGGACACGACCACGCGCGTGATCGTCGCATGATCGTGCAGCGGCTTCAGCGCGACGACGAGCTGCGCTGTGGAGCAATTCGGGTTGGCGATGATGTTCTTCTTGCCAAAACCCTTCGCGGCGTCGGCGTTCACCTCGGGCACAATGAGCGGGACGTCCGGGTCCATGCGCCAGGCGGAGGAATTGTCGATGACGACGCAGCCCTTGGCGCCGATTTTTGGCGACCATTCGAGCGAGATCGCGCCGCCGGCGGACATCAGACAGATGTCGGTGTCGGAGAAATCGTAATGTTCGAGGTTCTTGCACTTCAGCGTCTTGTCGCCGAACGAGACTTCGCGTCCGATCGAGCGCGACGAGGCGAGCGCGACGACTTCGCTCACCGGGAAGCGGCGCTCGGCCAGAATATCCAGCATCTCGCGCCCGACGTTGCCCGTCGCGCCGGCGATAGCGACCTTGAAGCCTGACATGTGGTGGTTCCCTGGTGGCGGACTTGCCGTCTCTGAACGGCGGAAGTGACCCGTAACCCGGCGCCGCGGGGCGCTCTATTTCTCGTACAGCCGTTTGGGCGCGAAACGGGTCATCGCAAAGTCCTGTCGCCGGCGACACGCGGGCGAGCGCACGAAAAAACATGGCGCGCCGCGCGAGTCAACCGGGGGGAGCGCTTCGCTGCGTGCGATCAAAATCCTCGTCCTTCGAGACGGCTGCTGCGCAGCCTCCTCAGGATGAGGATTTTTCTGTGACAGCCGCAAGCCCTCATCCTGAGGAGCCGCGAAGCGGCGTCTCGAAGGACGCGGGCGCCCCCTTCCGCCGCAACGGAGAAACCTGAAACGCCATTGCGCGCGGCGCTTCGAGCGTTTATACCCCGGCCGTTCGCGTGTCCGGCGCGACGGGCGCTTAGCTCAGCGGTAGAGCACTTCCTTGACATGGAAGGGGTCACAGGTTCAATCCCTGTAGCGCCCACCATCTTCGCTCCATTGTCGTTGGAACCAAGAAAAAGGTCCGGGCGAATTTAGCTTGGGTCACGGCTAAACGATTTTTCGTACTGCTAAAAGTCGCCAAACTCGTCAATACGCGAAAGGTCGCGATGGACCTCGCTCGCCGGCTGCGGCCCATCATATGCTCGGCGAGCGGGAAAACGCTTGTTCGGATTCCGCAGAAAATTCGCAAGCGCCACATCACATCGCTCAGGCGCGCTCCGCAGCCAGGGCAAAAACGGCAGCTCCCATACGTTCGAGGATATCACTGGAGCCACAAATCCTGAGAAGTGCATGTTGGCAATTTGAAGAAGCTCAGGACAAGAGGAAAATTTCATTTGATTTAAGGCGATGCGGCGATCGGGTACGAGCACAACTCGAAATGCTTCGTGCCAGAAAATTGGGTACGAGCGGTCGCCGTGTTCGGGATCACCGTGAAGTGCAAAAATATGCACGTCATCGACTTGATCGTCTATTCCCGCAGTAGCCCGTTGCGGCCCAATACGTTCTATCTCATTGTGCAACGGGGCGAATCTGTTCCAAATCTCTGATAGCGCTCGCACTTCTTCGTTGGACAATTCTCGGCCCGCGCTCCACTCAATCCATCGAGCGGCGACACCGCGACCGCATTTAACACCTTCCTTTTCCAGCAAGCGATCCGCTTCAAGATATCGGCCCAGTTGGTTTCCGCGAGGCATTTTCCGGGCCATCTTTTCAAAGGCCCATCGTATCCACATTCCGTCGTCCCAAGTCAGCATATACTGATCGAAACCAATTCGGCTCCGATGCGAAGAGCACGTCCGAGCCAACAGTTGGAGGATGTCAGGCGGATGCGGATGCTCGGACTCGTCAAATTCCTGATCCGCATCGGCAGCCAAGTCGCGACGACGCTCAACCTCGCTGAGCCATGACAGCGTGGAACGTATAGATAATTCGCGGAGCGTTGCACCGTCGTCGATCAAAGCCTCCATTCGTGCTCCTATTTCCCGAACGATGGTACGAGCTTCTGAAGCGGACACATCAAACCACTCGCCACCCAAGCGCGATCGTTTGGAGGAAAGTGTGTTGTGCGCAGCCTGCTCAACAAGTCTCGCAGAGTGTGACATTGGCTCACAACCAATCAGCGAAAGCGCCGATGAACTGCCAGTCTGAAGTTGTCGCAACCGCTTACTTGGGTCCGCAGCGACGCCAATCTTGCATGGCCCCAATTCAGATTCCGCAACAACGTAAACGTACATCGGAAGCCCTGCCGTCCGGCGTCCACTTCGACGAATCAGCCGAATCTAGAATTACAAATTACTACGGACTTGCCCCTCCCTCCAGCTCCATCGTCATGCAGACGCTGTTGACGTCCGGCTTGTAGTCGCCGAACGGCGGGCACAGAGCAAAGCCGTAGCGCGCGTAAAGCTCGCGCGCCGGCGCGAATGCCGCCATCGAGCCGGTTTCCAGACTGAGGCGGGCATAGCCGCGCGAGCGCGCCTCATCGACGATGTGGGCGAGCATCGCGGCGCCGACTCCGCTTCGGCGATGCCGCTCGGCGGTGTGCATCGACTTGATCTCGCCATGGCGCGGCTCGAGTTGCTTGAGCGCGCCGCAGCCGAGCAGCTCCGCGCCCTCCCAAACCGTCCAGAACGTGATCTGCGGCGCGCGCAGGCGTTCGAGGTCGAGCGCATGCACGCTCTCGGGCGGCGACCATCGCCGCATGTTGGCCATATGCGCCTCGAGCAGCGCGGCGATTTCAAGACCCCGGAGATCGTCGACGCGGATGTGCACGGAGCGGACCGTTGCTGGAATGACCTCGGGATTTTGACCGATTTTACCCTTCACGCAAATCCCGAAGCTGCAAAGCAAATTGCGGGACGTGGACCGCAACATTCCTGTGGATTTGCCGGGACTATTATGGTCAACGTGTTCTTAATCTCCAACGAGCAAAGTATTGCTCCGGTCCGTTGTTGGCGCTGCGCACGCGAACATAAGATCGTTGCGACGAGGATGCCATGAGTCTCACGCGCTGCAAAACGATGGTCCTGCTGGCGCTGCTAGCGCTGGGATCAGCCCATGCGGCGGATATGGCGCCGGCCTCGGGCGCCGCGCCAATCGCGTCTGCCGACGCCTATGATCCCAATCGCTTTGAAGTGCGCGGCGGCTTCCTCGCCTCCACCTGGAAGCCCCTGACGGGCGACCCGTATGCCAATGCGGAAATCGTTCTCCCCAAGCTGATCAGCGCGCCGGGCTGGCAAGACCTGCTGTTGCCTCGCCTGCACGCTGGCGCGACGGGCAATCTGGTGGGAGGACCCAGCTACATCTATGTCGGCGGCCTCTGGACACTGAATTACGATCGCTATTTCGCCGAGGCGTTTTTCGGCGGCGCGGTGCATAACGGGCCGCTCAGAAGTGTCAACCCCGACCAGCCTTCGTTAGGCTGTCGCGCCGCCTATCATAGCGGCGCCAATCTCGGCTACCACTTCGATTCGCATTGGAGCGTCATGGTCACGTTCGACCACCTCTCCAACGGGGAACCGACCCTCTCCCACTGCTCCGCCAATACCGGATTGAGCGAACTCGGCGTGCGGGTGGGCTACAGCTTTTAGCGGTCTGCGCCTGTGATGCTCTGCGCCTGGCCCGGCGCAAGCCGTGGAAGTTCCGCCAGCGCTGCCGACAGCTCGACATAGTTCTTCGGGCAAATTTCGACGGCGCTGGTGAGAGCATCCGTCGCAATCGTCCAATTCTGATGAAGCAACTGCCACTCGCCGATGAAAAACTCGGCCTCGCAGCGCTTTGCAACGTCCGTCGCGGCGGACAGAGTCTGCTCGGTTCCCTTACGACCAAGGAACAATTCGACCAGCGGGTACGGCCAATCTTGGGATTTCAATTTCTCCGCGCTCGCTGCGAGCACAACGCCGCCATCCTTGCCTTCACGAGCGCGCGCGAGGTAAAGCCACAACGCGTCGTAGGCTCTCTCCGGCCGCTTTGATGCGACGATCAGGAAGTCCTCGCCGGACTCGCTGAAGCTGGAAAGATTGAAACGCAAAAGGCCGCGGGTCCAACGCGCATTGACGTCATCGGGGTTACGAGCGAGCGATTCGTTGAGATCGCTCTTTGCGCGAGCCGTATCGCCTTTGCGCATCCACGCTATCGCCCGCCTGTGGTAGGCAACGCTATCCTTTGGATCGATCCGGATCGCCTCATCGTAGTCTTTGATCGCGAGGTCAATCTCGCCCTTCGCCGCCCAAACGTTTCCGCGGCGCAGGAATGCGGGCGACATCGACGGATTCAACCTAATCGCTTCGTCATAGTCGTTCATTGCGCGATCAAGATCGCCTTTCTGGCGAAAGGAAACGCCACGCAGAAGCAAAGCGAAAGCGTCTTTGCCATTAATGCGGATTGCAGCATCGAAGTCCGAAATTGCGCCGTCGTGATCATTTTTGATCGCGCGGGCACGGCCCCGGTTGACGTAAGAGTAGGGATCATCTGGCGCCAACTTGATCGCGGCCCCAAAGTCGGCAATGGCCCGGTCCATGTCGCCATTGGCGGCATAGACCTGACCGCGTCCTGTTAGCGCCAGCAACTCCTTCGGATTCAGTTCAAGCGCCGCATTGAAATCCGCGGCAGCCCGAGCAAGATCGCCTTTGCGGCGCCAGACCTCGCCGCGCGCGCTTAGGGCGAGTGAATTTTCCGGGTCCAGCCTGACCGCCTCGTTCAGATCGGCCAGAGCACGATCGAAATCGCCTTTGCTCTTCCAGGCAAAACTACGATCGACAAACAGCGAAGCATCTGTCCGGTCCAAATCGATAGCGATGTTGTAATCGTCGAGCGCCCGGTCGAATTCGCCTTTCCTATCCCAGGCAAACGCACGCCCCACTCGGGCGAGGCGGCTTTTCGGCTCGAGCTTTAAGGCTTCGCTGAGATCAGCGATGGCGCTGGCAAGATCGCCCTTTCCGAAGTATGCGCGGCCGCGACCGACGAACGCCGAGGCGACACCTGGGTTCAGCTTGATCGACTGGGTAAAGTCCGCGATCGCGTGGTCGAAGTCGCGCTTGGCGGCGTAGGCATATGCACGACACTTGAAAGCTATCGCGACGTCCTCGTCAGAAATGGAACCCGAGACGATCGCAGCGCCGCAATCGCCAATGAGCTGGTCGACCGGGTACAAACCGCCGTTACTGGTACACGAATTGAAGCTGTCGGAGACATCCGCTCGAGCAATAGGCGCCGCGAAATACAACGCGCCGCCCAAAATCCCGACGCAAGTCAGCGCATGCCTGCGTTTCATGTTTGAGCTCGCGTTGATCTCCAAACTGAACAGTGCCCACGCGAGCAGCTTAAAGGCCACAGGATTTCGCCGATATTCTCACCAAGACATTAACGCCGAGGCTCTCCCTCTACGCTGTGACTCGCGCCGTCTAACCCTTCGCCCGTCGCCCGCACCTGTCGCACCCGCCACCGAACGCGTGAGGGGAGCGTGCGATAGCGCACCGCGAGAATCGAGCCGCAAGAGTTCGGCAGAGCGCGATGCCGAACGTTGTCGTGACAATTTCTATTTTGTCGAAGACAATGCAAATCCGGGGGGAAAGGCGGACGCCGGCACCGCCAGAGGGACGCGAAATCCGGCATTCGCCGCCAAAGATTTCGCAAGATAGGGAGTTTTAAGGGCAGGGTCAACAATTTCAACAGCTTAGCGGCAAGACAGCGCTTCGCAACGTTTCGCAAGCACTTCGCAAGGGCTTCGCAGCGTTTCGCTAACGTTTCGCAAGGCCTTCGCAACGTTTCGCAAGCGCTTCGCAAGGCTTCGCTGACGTTTCGCAAAACGGCGACCGGCCGCTCTTGTTTAACCGCTATTCCCTCGCCTGCCGCGCGACGCTGAACGCATAGGCGGCGAAAACGCCGGCCAGCGCGATTCCCAGGCCGAACCAGGTCAGCGCGTATTCGAAATGGTTGTTGGGGAAAGCCAGGATCGTCTCGCCGCCCTCGGGCAAGGCGGCGGGGTCGGGCGCGGCGTCGGCGTCGATGGTGAAGGGCGCGACGCGCGTCAGGCCGAACGCGGCGGCGATGGCCGCGGGATCGCGCGTGTACCACGCGCCGCGCGCGGGATCGTCGGCCGGGGTGAACAGGTTGCGCGGCTCGCTCGCGCGCATGAGTCCGGCGACCTCCGCTGGCGCTGGCGGCGCGACGTTCGCCGCGTCCTTGCGCTCGAGCGGGACGAAGCCGCGGTTGACGATGATCGTTGCGCCATCCGCCAGTTTCAGCGGCGTCAGGACGAGGGTGCCTTGCCCGCCATAGCGCCCGCGCGGATTGGCGAGGGCGCGAAACACCAGCGCCTGATGCGCCAAGTCATAGACGCCGCTGACGCGGACATGGCGGTATTCGGTGGATTCCGGCATCAGCGAGGCCCATTCCGCCTCGGGCGGCGGCGCGACCGGTGCGGCGCCGGCGCGCGCGGAGACTTCGGCGATCAGCGCTTCCTTCCACGCGAGGCGCTGCAGCTGCCAGACGCCAAGGCCGACGAGGATCGCCAGCGCGGGAAGGCAGACGAGGCCGAGGACGACGACCGACCGCCAACGCTTCATTTGTCGAGATGGCCCGGCGCGGCCTTGTTGACGTACTGCGAGGCGATCAGGAAGCCCTTCAGGGGGCGCAGCATGCCGAGGCAGACGATCAGCGTCAGCGGCAGGAAGATCATCAGATGAATCCAGATCGGCGGCTCGTAGACGATCTGCGTCGCGAGCGCCGCGCCCAGCACGAGGAAGCCGGCGAACAGCGTGACGAAGACCGCGGGGCCGTCGCCCGAATCGGCGAAGCCGTAGTCGAGGCCGCAGACCTCGCAGCGCGGCGCCAATGTCAGAAAGCCTTCAAACAGCCGGCCGTCGCCGCAGCGCGGGCAACGCCCCGCCAGCCCCGTGGAGAACGGGGAGATCGGCGGGTAGTCGCGCTGTTCGGGCATGGCGCTATCCTGTGACGAGGCGCGAACCCCTTCTCCCCTTGCGGGAGAAGGTGGCGTCGCGAAGCGATGACGGATGAGGGGTTGCTTCCGCCAGCACTGAGGTCGCAGCGGGTCGCGCTACATCCGGCGCCGACCCCTCATCCGTCGCGCTTCGCGCGCCACCTTCTCCCGCAAGGGGGAAGGGTTCGCCACTACCCCTTCGCGCCTTCGATCGCCGCGCCCCATGAGCCCCAGACGTAGATGCAGGAGAACAGGAACAGCCAGACCACGTCGACGAAGTGCCAGTACCAGGCGGCGAACTCGAAGCCGATGTGCTGCTGCGGCGTGAACTGGCCGAGGTTGGCGCGGAACAGGCACACAGCGAGGAAGATGGTGCCGATGATCACGTGAAAGCCGTGAAAGCCCGTCGCCATGAAGAAGGTCGCGCCATAGATGCTGTTGGAGAAGGCGAACGGCGCATGAACATATTCCCACGCCTGAACGGCGGTGAACGTGACGCCCAGCAGGATCGTCAGCAGCAGGCCGAGCTTCAGCCCGCGCCGGTCATTGTGCAGCAGCGCGTGATGCGCCCATGTCACTGTTGTACCTGAAGTCAGCAGGATCAGCGTATTCATCAATGGCAGGTTCAGCGGATCGAGCACTTCCGTGCCCTTGGGCGGCCACATGCCGCCCGTGAAGGCGACGCGGCCATACTGGATCGTCTCGTTGGTGAACAGCGAGGCGTCAAAGAACGCCCAGAACCACGCGACGAAGAACATCACTTCGGACGCGATGAACAGGATCATGCCGTAGCGGTGGCTGAGTTGCACGACGGGCGTATGGTCGCCGGTCTCGGCCTCATGCACGACGTCGCGCCACCAGGACCCCATGACATAGAGAAGCCCGGCGAAGCCGAGCCCAAACAGCGAGGGGCCGAGTGGGAGCGTGCCGATCTTCATGCCCTTCATCGCCATGATCAAGCCGACGGCGGTGAGGAACGCGAAGGCCGCGCCGATGATCGGCCATGGGCTGGGATTGACGAGGTGGTAATCGTGGTTGGGCTTGGCGTGGGCGTCAGCCATTATTTTCCCCTGTCGATCCGGACCCGGCGGATCGTTCCGGCCGATTTGCACCGTTTGACGTCGCGCCGTCAAGGCGCACTTTGTACCCGCTAGAGTCTTGAGCGTGTTGCATCGCTGAGCGGCGCGGCGGCGTTCAATCTGGTCGAGGCGGGCGGCGCCAGCAGCGTGTAGGACAGCGTCACCGAATCGATGTTGCGCAAGTCGCTATCCTGCTCCAGCCGCGGATCGAGGAAGAACACGACCGGCCATTCGGCGCTCTCGCCAGGACCCAGATGCTGCTCGGTGAAGCAGAAGCAGGAGAGCTTGTCGAACCAGCCGCCGAACTGGCTGGGGCTGACATTATAGACCGCCGTGGCGGCGGTTTGCGTCATCGAGCGATTGTGCGCCCGGAAGAATACTGTCGCGGTGGCGCCGCTGCGAAGCTGGATCGCCGATGTCTCCGGCTCAAAGCTCCAGGGCAGGCCCGGCGCGACATTGGCGTCGAAGCGCACGGTAAACGTCCGCTGGCCCCTGAGCGCGCTCGCCTCTTTGGCGACTTGCGTCGCGCCGCCATATCCCGTGGCGCGGCAAAAAGCCGCGTAGAGCGGCACGGCGGCATAGGCCGCGCCAATCATCGCCAGCACAACTCCGGCAGCGGCCGCCGCCACGAGCCGATTGCCTTGCCCATCGGAGTGTTGATCGCTCGGAGTCATCTGGCCTCACGGTCCAGGGCGAAGAATGCCCGGCCCGATCTTGACGATCGTGATGGCGTAAAACAGCGCGGCGAGAAAGCCAACCGCAAGACCGATGGCGATGTTGCGCATGCGGCGGTTGCGCGCCTGCTCGGGCGTGAGGACGTTGATCCGCGTTGGAGGACGATCGGTCACAGCGTTCCTCAAAGACCAAAACTCTGCACGAGGCCAAAACTCTGTTCGACCACCAGCGCCACAAACAGCGCGAACAGATAGATGATCGACAGGCCAAATAGTTGCATCGCGGCTTTCTTCGCCGGCGCGCCTTCGCGGATGCTGTAAACGCGCCAGGCAAAAGCGATCATCGCCGCGCCGCCTGTCGCCGCCGCCGCGACATAAATGTCGCCGGCAATGCCGAGGACTCTTGGCAGCAGGGCGAGCGGAGCCAGCAGCAGGGTGTAGATGAAGATTTCCAGCCGGGTGCGTGACTCGCCCTTGACGTTCGGCATCATCGGTATGCCGGCGCGCCCGTAATCTCGGCTTTTGACGAGCGCCAACGCCCAGAAATGCGGCGGCGTCCACATGAAGATAATGGCGAACAGCGCGACGCCGTCGAGCGTTATCGAGCCGGTCGCGGCGGCGTAGCCGACCATTGGCGGCAACGCGCCGGCGGCGCCGCCGATCACGATGTTCTGCGGCGTCGTGCGCTTCAGCCACATCGTGTAGATCACGATGTAGAAGAAGATTGTGAAGGCCAGCAGCGCGGCGGCCAGCGGATTGGCGACGACCGCCAGCATCAGAACCGCGATGAGCGACAGCGTCAGACCGAAGAACAGGGCCTGATCGGCGGCGATGCGCCCGGCTGGAACCGGCCGCAGCCGCGTGCGCGCCATCAGCGCGTCGATGTCGGCGTCCCACCACATATTCAGCGCGCCGGAAGCTCCAGCGCCCAGCGCGATCGCGAGGATCGAAGCGAAACCGATGACCGGGTGTACATGAACGGGCGCGACCAACAGACCCGCCAGCGCGGTCAGCACGACCAGCGACATCACGCGCGGCTTCAGCAGGGTGAAATAGTCGCCCAGGCTGGCGGAATAGGCTGGAATGGCGGCGCCGAACGCTGCCGGATCGAGGCGCGCCGTCTGGTTGGAACTCATCGGCTTCGAACTTTCAAACGCGCTGGCGTCGTCATACTAGTGCGCCGGCGCCACAACCAAATGGCCGCGGATCAGTGGTCCGCGCCGACGATACGCGGCAATGTCTCATATTGATGGAACGGAGGCGGCGACGGCAGCGTCCATTCCAGCGTGTCAGCGCCGATCCCCCACGGATTGGGGCCCGCCACGCGCTTGGCCGCAAACGCCTCATAGACCGTGTAGAGGAAAACGACCGTCGCGGCGAGGGAGATCAGCGCGCCGTAGGTCGAGATCGCGTTCCACAGATGATAGGCGTCGGGATAGTCGATATAGCGCCGCGGCATCCCCGCAAGCCCCAGGAAATGCTGGGGGAAGAACACCAGATTGACGCCGACGAACAGCAGCCAGAAATGCCAGTTGGCGAGCTTCTCATTATAGAGATAGCCGGTCATCTTGGGGAACCAGTAGTAGAAGCCGGCGAAGATCGAGAACACCGCGCCGAGCGACATCGTGTAGTGGAAATGCGCCACGACGTAATAGGTCTCATGCAGCGCGCGATCGACGCCCGCATTGGCGAGCACGACGCCAGTGACGCCGCCGACCGTGAACAGGAAGATGAAGCCGATCGCCCAGATCATCGGCGGGCGCAGGCTGATCGAGCCGCCCCACATGGTCGCGATCCATGAGAATATCTTCACGCCAGTCGGGACAGCGATGACCATCGTCGCGAACACGAAATAGCGCTGCGTGTTGAGCGACAGGCCCACCGTGAACATGTGATGCGCCCAGACGACGAAGCCGACCGCGCCGATGGCGACCATCGCATAGACCATGCCGAGATAGCCGAAGATTGGCTTTTTCGAGAAGGTCGAGACGATCTGGCTGACGATGCCAAAACCCGGAAGGATGAGAATGTAAACTTCCGGATGGCCGAAGAACCAGAACAGATGCTGGAACAGAATCGGATCGCCGCCGCCGGCGGGATCGAAGAATGTCGTGTGGAAGTTGCGATCCGTCAGCAGCATCGTGATCGCGCCGGCCAGCACCGGCAGCGCCAGCACCAGCAGGAACGCCGTAACCAGCACAGACCACACGAACAACGGCATCCGGTGCATGGTCATGCCGGGCGCGCGCATGTTGAAGATCGTCGTGATAAAATTGATAGCGCCCAGAATCGACGAGGCGCCCGCCAGATGCAGCGACAGGATGACGAAATCCATCGCCGGTCCCGGCGTGCCGGCCGTCGAGGAGAACGGCGGATAGAGCACCCAGCCGCCGCCAAACCCGTGCATGCCTGGTGAGCCTTCGACGAACAGCGACGTCAGCAGCAGCAGGAATGAGGCGGGCAACAGCCAGAACGAGATGTTGTTCATGCGTGGGAACGCCATGTCAGGCGCGCCGATCATCAACGGCACCATCCAGTTGCCGAAGCCGCCGATCAGCGCGGGCATGACGAGGAAGAAGATCATGATGACGCCATGCGCCGTGATGAACACGTTGTACATGTTCTTGGCGGCGTCGATGGAGCCGTCGCCGGCTAATATCGCCGAAATCGTCGGAAAGATCTGGATGCCTGGGTCCCACAGCTCAAGCCGGATGGCGCCCGACAAGGCGCTGCCGATGAGGCCCGCGAAGACCGCGAAGATCAGATAGAGCGTGCCGATGTCCTTGTGATTGGTCGAATACATGAACCGGCGCCATCCCGTCGGGATCGCGTGTTCGTGCTCGTGATCGTCATGCGCTGCTACGTCGGTCGCCATGGCTTGATGTCCTGGGAATGCTTTTCGTTGTTGCGCGCCTTGCTTATTCCTGCGGCGACGCCGGCCTGCTGTCCGCAAGGGACACCGGATTTGGCGCCGAGGCGAACTTCTTCTTCGAATCGGCCAGCCACGCCTGATACTTGTCCTGGCTGACAACGCGGAAAACGATCGGCATAAAGGCGTGATCCTTGCCGCAGATCTTGGAGCACTGGCCGTAGTATATGCCCTCCCGATCAGCCTTGAACCACGTCTCGTTCAGGCGACCGGGCACTGCATCAACGCGCACGCCGAAGGACTGCACGATAAACGAATGGAGGACGTCCGCCGCGGTGATCTGCAGCAGGACGATCTTGTTCACCGGAACCACCGCCTCGTTGTCGACTGAGAGCAGGCGGATGTCGCCATTCTCGGGTTTGATCTCGTTATCCGCCTTCACGTACGAATCGAACGAGAAGTCACCCTGATCCTTCGGGTAGGCGTAAGACCAATGCCACTGCGATCCCGTGACCTTCACCGTCACATCGGGATTGGGGATGACGAGTTCCTTGGTGAGCAGCGGGAAGGAATAGGCGGCGATCACCACCAAAATCATCACCGGGATGACTGTCCAGGCGACTTCCAGCAGCGTGTTGTGCGTCGTCTTGGAGGGAACCGGATTGGCCTTGTCGTTGAACTTCCACACGACATAGACGAGCAACGCAAGCACGAACAGGCTGATTAGGGTGATGATCGGCATCAAGATGTCATTGTGGAAGAACTGGATGTCGCGGGCCACTTCGGTGACCGGTTTCTGGAAACCGATCTGCCCCGGCTTGGCGTAGCCGTATCCGTTAGCGTTCGCCGCGCCGGTCAGGAACGCCGCCAGCCCGAGGCCAAAGGCCAGCGAGGCGCCGATCCCCTGATTGATGCGTCCGGCAACCTTCATGATCTTCATGCTCCAATGCATCGAACCCCGCCAAGGTCGATGCGCGTTCCATTAGCCGACGCCGATGCAAACGGCTCGACGCTAGCCATCATAGACTTTACCAGGCTGTTGAAAACCACAAAGCGCCGCCCGATGCAATGGCGGCGCCCCATGTTCCGCTCTGCGGCATATCCGCGCTGCGAAACTGCGCTGGAAGACGCGCCGTTAGCGCGGGGACGCGCGCTTGACAGGCGGCGGGCTTTTGATACGCCAAGCCGGCTTTGAGCCGACGGGACCTGAATTTGGCGATTTCACTCATGTCTGGCCCGCACAGATACCCGGCGCCGCGAGCCCTCGCGACTATTTCGGCGCTGGCGGCGCTGGTCGTGGCCGCTGTGGCGCCGACGGGGTCTCTCGCGCAACGCGCCGCCAAAGCGCGCTTTGGCGAATGGGAGATGCGCTGCGAGACGCCGCCTGGCGCGGCCAGAGAGCAGTGCTACCTCTCGCAGAGCGTCAGTCCGGAGGATCGCCCCAATGTCACGCTGTTCGTCATCGTGCTGAAAACCGCGGACAAGAAGAGCCGGCTGCTGCGCGTCATTGCCCCGCTTGGCGTTTTGCTCTCGAAGGGACTTGGCCTGAAAATCGACTCGGGAGAACTCGACCACGCGGGTTTCGGGCGCTGCCTGCCGAACGGCTGTGTTGCCGAAGTCGACATGGACGATAGACTGATCGACCAGCTTAGCGGGGGCGAGACCGCGACGTTTGTGATTTTTCAGACGCCCGAGGAAGGCGTCGGCATTCCCATGCCGCTGTCCGGATTCAAGGAAGGCTTTGCGCAACTGCCATGAACAAGCATCGAACCGATATCGCGAACGCAAATTCCGGCGACCAGATCGATAAGCGGAGCGTATGCTGATGGCTGCGAGCGCCTCCCGAAGCGTGCGCTTCGCGCTTGTCGCGGCGCTGGCCGCCTCCTCAGGCGCCGGCTGCAGTACGTTCGAATCGTTCATCCCCGCGCGCGCGCCCGTCGTGTCCGGCCCGCTGATGCAGGCCGATGCCAACCCCAGCAACCAGCCGGTGGTGCTGCCGCGCGACGCACTCGATATCGACTGTCCGTCAATCGAGGTTCAGGATGGCACATCGGCGATCCGGGTCGGCGGCGAATCCAACGCGTCCGTGCGCTATCAGTTCGACATCGCGGAAACCGCGCGCGAATGTCAGCCGCAAGGCAGCCAGTTCACGATCAAGGTCGGCGTCGCCGGCCATCTTCTGATCGGCCCTGCGGGCGCCCCCGGCGCCTATTCGGCCAATCTGCGGGTTGTGATTCGCCGCGAGGGCGACAAGACGGCGGTTGTTTCCAAGGTGTACCGCGTCGAATCCAATACAGGGACCGCGAGCGAGGGATCGTTCCAACTCGTCACCGAACTCTTTTCTCTCCCCTTCCCGCATCGTCAGATGAATCAGGACTACACGATCCTCGTCGGCTTCGATAACGGCCACGGCGGCATCGCAGGGAAGCCGGCCGCAAGGCGCCGTCGCGGCTGACAGGCTTGGCGCGAATTGACAAAGCCGCGCGCATCGGGCTTTGCTCGCGCGGTCAGATGAAGACACCCAGCGGAAGAGTCCGGCCACGTCGCAAGACGCAGCCGGCGCCGAAGGCGCAACCGCCCCGGAAACGCTCAGGCCAAAGGACCGCTGGGGGATGACACTCTGGAAAGCGGTTGGCATTGCTCGCAATGCCCGCCCACCGACGGGGGTAACCGCGCAATCGCGGGAAATCTCTCAGGTCACAGGACAGAGGGGGCGCCGCTCGGCCATCGACCCGTTCGCGGGCGCTGGGCGCAGCGTCGGCGCTGTTCTCAAGTCGGTGGCTCATGACTTCTTCGGAAACCCTTCGCACCCCGCTGTACGCCCTGCACCTGTCGCTTGGCGCGCGCATGGTTCCCTTCGCCGGGTACGAAATGCCCGTGCAATATCCCAGCGGGATCCTCGCCGAACATCTGCATACCCGCACCGGCGCCGGTCTCTTCGATGTGTCCCATATGGGTCAGGCGACGATCGAAGGCCCCGACCACGCGACCGCCGCGCGCGCGCTCGAGGCGCTTTGCCCCGCCGATCTTCTGGGCCTTGAACCGGGACGCCAGCGCTACAGCCAGCTCCTCAACAGCGAGGGGGGCATCGTCGATGACTTCATGGCAAGCCGTCCGCCCGACGCCGACGGGACAATCGCGCTGGTCGTGAATGCTTCGAGAAAAGCTGTGGATTTCGAACTCCTGCGGAAATCCCTGCCCGCGTCGGTCAAGCTGACGCCCCATAGTGATCGCGCATTGGTCGCCTTGCAGGGACCGAAGGCGGCGGCGGCGCTGGCGCGGCTCGCTCCGGGCCAGGACATCGGGTCGATGCCATTCATGAGCGTGCGGCCAATGACAATTGCAGGCTTCAAGACCTACGTCGGCCGCTCGGGCTATACCGGCGAGGACGGATTTGAGATTTCGCTTGCCGCAGCGGAGGCGGAGGCCTTTGCCCGGTTCCTGCTCGAGCAACCCGAGGTGAAGCCGATTGGCCTCGGCGCGCGCGATTCCCTGCGCCTCGAAGCCGGGCTCTGCCTTTATGGTCACGAGCTCGACGAAAGCATCGACCCCATCGAGGCTGGCCTCGCCTGGTCGATCCAGAAGCGCCGCCGCGTCGAGGGCGGCTTTGCTGGCGCTGCCAGGATTCAAGCCGCGCTGGCGCAAGGCTCGGCAAGAAAGCGGGTCGGCATTCGTTTCGAAGGTCGCGCTATCGCCCGCGAAGGCGCGGAAATCACCGACGCGTCCGGCGCGGTCGTCGGGCGCGTCACATCGGGCGGCTTTGGTCCTAGCGTTGGCGCGCCTGTCGCGATGGGCTATGTCGCCGCGGCCCACGCGAAGATTGGAACGCCTGTCAGCGTCCTCGTGCGCGGCAATCCGCTTGCCGCGACGATCGCCGCGCTGCCCTTCCATCCCCATTCCTACTATCGCCCGCAAACGACAGCCTGAGGGAGATTCGCCATGCCGCAAACCCGCTACACCGAGGATCACGAATACGTTCACGTCGACGGCGATATTTGCACCGTCGGCATCAGCGATCACGCCCAGACGCAACTGGGCGACGTCGTTTTTGTCGAACTGCCCAAGCCTGGCGCCAAAGTCGCCAAGGGCTCCGCGGTTGCGGTCGTCGAGAGCGTCAAGGCGGCGAGCGACGTTTACACGCCGGTCTCCGGCGAGGTTCTGGAGGTGAACAGCGCCGTCGAGTCGCAGCCGGGCCTGATCAACGAGGATTCGCAGGGCAAGGGTTGGCTGATGAAAGTGCGTCTGGCCGATCCCAGCGAGATCGATGGTTTGATGGACGAGGCCGCCTATCAGGCCTTTCTGGCGACAATCGCGTGAGCGCCTCCATGCGCTACCTCCCGCTCGATGGCAACGACCGCAACACCATGCTGGCGCGGGTTGGCGTGTCGCATATCGACCAGCTTTTCGAGGACATCCCCGAGCGGGCGCGGATATCCGGCCTGCTCGACCTGCCGCGTCGCCAGAGCGAGATCGAAGTCGAGCGGCTGCTGGGCGCTATGGCCTCGCGCAACGTCGCGGCGGGATCAACGGCGTTCTTCCTCGGCGCCGGCGCTTATCGCCATCACATTCCCGCCAGCGTCGATCATTTGATCCAGCGCTCGGAATTCTTGACCAGCTATACGCCCTATCAGCCTGAAATCGCGCAAGGCACGCTGCAGGTGCTGTTCGAATTCCAGACCCAGGTCGCCTGCCTTACAGGCATGGAAGTCGCCAACGCCTCGATGTACGACGGCTCGACCGCCTGCGCCGAGGCGATGCTGATGGCGCACCGACTGACCCGGCGCAACAAGGCGGTCCTGTCGGGCGGGCTGCACCCGCAATATGCCGATGTCGCCGCGACGCTTGCGCAGATGGCCGAAGACCCGATCGTCCGGCTGCCGCCCGATTGCCGCGCGAGCGAGGACATCATCGCGCAAATCGACGGCGAGACGAGCTGCGTCATCGTCCAGAGCCCGGACTTCTTCGGCAACCTGCGCGATCTCACGCCGATCGCCGCCGCCGCACATGCCCGCGGAGCGCTCGTGATCGGCGTCTTCACCGAGGCGGTCGCGCTGGGGCTCGTGCGTCCGCCCGGCCAGATGGGCTGCGATATCGCGGTTGGCGAGGGACAATCGATCGGCAACGCGCTGAATTTCGGCGGGCCGTTTGTCGGCCTGCTGGCGACACAGACCAGGAATGTCCGCCAGATGCCGGGACGATTGGCCGGCGAGACGGTTGACGCCGAGGGCAAGCGCAGTTTCGTGCTGACGCTGTCGACGCGCGAGCAACATATCCGCCGCGAGAAGGCGACGAGCAACATCTGCACCAATTCAGGCCTGTGCGCGCTGGCGTTTTCCATTCATATGACGCTGCTCGGCCAAACCGGCCTGCAGCGCCTCGCCCGCGTCAATCATTACAACGCGGTGCAGCTCGCCAAGCAGCTTGCGGCGATACGCGGCGTCGAGGTCCTCACCGACAGCTTCTTCAACGAGTTCACTATCCGCACGCCGCGCGACGCCGCGGGGCTGGTCGAGGAGCTAGCGGGGCATGGCGTCATCGCCGGGCTTCCGGTGTCGCGCCTGCTGCCCGGGGCGGGGCTCGACGATCTCATCGTCGTCGCCAGCACGGAAACCAACACCGATCACGACCGCGCCGCCTATGTGAGCGCGCTGACAAAATGCCTGTAAACGGAGCGATCGAGCGATGAATGTGCAAGGGCGCCCCACGCAACCCGAAGCGGCCATCGCGGCGCCGCGCAACAGCTTTACCGGCAATCGCGGGCTCGATCTCGAAGAGGCGTTGATTTTCGAGACGGGCCGCCTCGATGCGACTGGCGTCGATATCGACGAGCCCCCGGAATTCGCCCCGCGACTCGGCGCGCATGCGCGGCAAGGAGAAATCGGCCTGCCGGGCCTGTCCGAGCCCGAAGCTGTGCGGCACTACGTGCGCCTGTCGCGCAACAATTATTCCATCGACGCCGGTCTCTATCCGCTCGGCTCGTGCACGATGAAGCACAATCCGCGGCTGAACGAGAAGATGGCGCGCCTGCCGGGGTTTGCCGATATTCATCCGCTGCAGCCGGTGTCCACCGTGCAGGGCGCGCTCGACCTCATCGACGATCTCGCCGGTCGGCTCCTGGAGATGACGGCGATGAGCGCGGTCGCGATGACGCCCAAAGCTGGAGCGCACGGCGAATTGTGCGGGATGATGGCGATCAAGGCGGCGATCGCCGCGCGCGGCGAGGCGGCGCAGCGCAAAGTCGTGGTGGTGCCGGATTCGGCGCATGGCACCAATCCCGCCACGGCGGCGCTGATCGGCTTTTCCGTTCGCGCGGTGCCGGCCGGAGAGGACGGAATCGTCAACGTCGAGGCGGTGAAGGCGGCGCTCGGGCCGGATGTCGCCGCGATCATGCTGACCAATCCCAACACTTGCGGGCTGTTCGAGCGGCATATCGCTGACATCGCCGATGCGGTTCACGCCGCTGGCGCCTATTTTTATTGCGACGGAGCGAATTTCAACGCGATCGTCGGCAAGGCGCGGCCCGGCGATCTCGGCGTCGACGCGATGCATATCAATCTGCACAAGACGTTTTCGACGCCTCACGGCGGCGGCGGACCAGGCGCCGGGCCGGTTGTGTTGTCGGCGCGGCTCGCGCCGTTTGCGCCGGTTCCTCTGTTCATCGTGAAAGATGGCAAGCGGGGACTGGTCGAACATAAGACCGGCACGCAGGCGTTCGGGCGCATGTCGGCTTTTTCAGGCCAGATGGGCATGTTCGTGCGGGCGCTGGCGTTCATCGCCTCCTATGGCGCGGACGGGTTGAAGCAATCATCGGAAGATGCGGTGCTTTCCGCCAATTACATCCGCGTCTGCCTCGGTGACCTGATGTCCTCGCCATTTGGCGACCGGCCGTGCATGCACGAGGCCTTGTTCGACGATTCCTGGCTCAAGCCGACGGGCCTGACGACGCTCGACTTCGCCAAGGCAATGATCGACGAGGGCTATCACCCGATGACGGTCTACTTCCCGCTCGTCGTCCACGGCGCGATGCTGATCGAGCCGACGGAAACCGAGTCGAAGGCGAGCCTCGATCTGTTCATCATGACGCTGCGCGACCTCGCGCTGTCGGCGATTTCAGGCAATCGCGAGCGGTTCGTCGGCGCGCCGCGACTGGCGCCGCGCCGCCGGCTCGATGAAACCCGCGCCGCGCGCCAGCCGATTTTGCGCTGGAGCGCTCCCGCGCCGGTCTGATTGACATTCGCGGTCTTGGCGCCGAAGCCTCGCGCCCGCATAATGGGGAGCAGCTCCTGCGATTCTTATCCGCAAGAAAGATCGGCGCATGACAGTTTTGAGCTTTCGCGACGTGAGAACAGCCTTGCTTGGCGCGTTCTTGCTCGTAGCGCCGATTTTCAGTGGGCCCGGAGTGGCCCAACAGGCAACGCCGACCGCAACGCCATCCCCGGCGGCCACGCCTACGCAGCTGTCGACCCCCACGCCCGCGGCGACACCAACTGTGGCCCCATCGCCATCGCCATCGCCGACGGCGACACCTGCAGCGCCCGGCGCTCCCGCACCGACGCCGACAAATGATTCATCGACCGGCCAGACCCTGGACCTCGTCGCCCGCCCCGCCGCCCTTCTGGAGGGCAAGGCAACCTGGGAAGAAGGTTTTAGCGCCATCACCGGCTCGTTCGCGCTGATCAACGCCGAACTGAGCAAGGACGGCATAGCGCCGGCAGGGCGGCCGATGACCGTATTCACCGAGACGGACGATACTGGCTTCAAATACCGCGCGATGATTCCGATCGACAAGTCGCCGGACGACAAGACCAGCCTTTCCCCGGCGATCAAGCTTGGCCTGACGCCTGCGGGAAAGGCGATGCGCTTCGAGCACCGCGGCTCCTACGAGGATATCGACGCGACCTATGAGGCGATCACCGCCTTTCTCGATGAGCGAGGCATCGAGGCGGGCAATCTGTTCATCGAAGAATATCTCAACGATGTGAAGGCGTCCGACGACCCGAACCTTCAGATCGACATCTTCGTGCTGCTGAAGTGAGCGCGACGCCACCGACCGTCATCTTCGATCTCGACGGCACGCTGACCGATTCGCGGCCGGGCATTTTGCGCACGACGCGCTATGCGCTGGATCGGCTGCGCGCGGCGACAGGCATTGCGAAGCCGGTTTCCGACGATGCGGATCTGACGTTCATCATCGGCCCGCCGCTGCGCGAGTCATTCGCCCAACTCGTCGGCGCCGTGCATGTCGAGCAGATGATGGGCTATTATCGCGAGCGCTACCGGAAAATTGGACTGCTCGAGAATTCGGTCTATGACGGCGTGCCGCAAGCGCTGGGTGAACTGCAGCGCGGCGGCCACCGGCTGTTCGTCGCGACGTCAAAAAATGAAAAGGACGCGCGGCGCATTCTCGACCACTTCGGCCTCGCGCGCTATTTCAGCGAGATTTATGGCGCCCGCGACGACGGCGGCCGCGCCATCAAAAGCGAATTGCTGACCTTTCTGCTGGGACGCGAGCGCATTGTCGCCAAGCCCGCGCAGGTGCAGATGATCGGCGATCGCAAATATGACGCGCTCGGCGCGCGTGGCGTCGGCATCTCGGCGCTGGGCGCGCTGTGGGGCTATGGCGAGCGAGAGGAATTGATCGAAGCGGGCGCCTGTCCGCTGATCGACACGCCGCACCGGATCCCTGCCGCGGTGGCGGCGGCCAGCGTGCTGGCGCCGTGAAGGGGCGGCGGCGAGACGAGCGCCGCCCTTCTCCCCTTGCGGGAGAAGGTGTCGGCGCGAAGCGACGACAGATGAGGGGTCGGCGCGGGGTCCGCTCTGCGCTTTGGCGCCCCCTCATCCGGCCCGCTTCGCGGCCCCCCTTCTCCCGCGAGGGGAGAAGGGGATTCGCCTCCGCCGGAACTCCCAGATGAACGGCGCGGATCGTCTTTGTGATGTGTTGCTGGCGCATGGCGTTGATGTCTGCTTCGCCAATCCCGGCACGTCGGAGATGCATTTCGTCGCCGCGCTCGATCGCAGAAGCGAAATGCGCTGTATCCTCGGCCTGTTCGAGGGTGTTGTCACCGGGGCTGCGGACGGTTTTGGACGCATGGCGGACAGACCGGCGGCGACGCTGCTGCACACCGGCCCCGGCCTCGCCAACGGGCTCGCCAATCTGCACAATGCGCGGCGCGCCCACACGCCGATAATCAACGTAGTGGGCGATCATGCGAGCTATCATCTCAAATTCGATGCGCCGCTGACCAGCGACATCGAAAGCCTCGCGCGACCGATGTCCGACTGGGTGCATCGCATCGCCGGGCCGGACGACGTCGAGGCGAGCGTGGCGGCGGCGTGGAAGGCCGCGATGAGCTTGCCCGGCGTCGCGACGCTGATCCTGCCCGCCGATGCGGCATGGGGCGAGAGCGCGGCGGCGCCCGTGCAAAGGCGCGCGTTGCCGGGCTTGGCCCGCGTCGATCAACACCAGGTGCGCGCGGTCGCCAAAGCGTTGCGCGAGGCGCCGCGCGGGCGCGCCGGCGTGCTGCTGGGCGCACGCGCGTTGCGCGCCGATTGCGTGGCCATCGCCAACCGCCTGCGCGGCGCAGGCGTCCGTGTGTTCGGCGAAATGCTGATGGGCCGCATGGAGCGCGACGGGACCCGCGCGCATGTCGAGCGAATCCCCTACCCCGTCGACGCGGCGCTCAATCTGCTCGGCGATGTCGACGTGCTGGCGCTGGTTGGCGCAAGCGCGCCCGTGGCGTTCTTCGCCTATCCCGGCAAGCCCGGCGCGCTGACGCGCGACGACTGCGCGATCGCGCCGCTGGCTGGCGTCGCCGACGACGTCAGACAAGCGTTGGAAGCCCTCGCCGAGGAACTGGGCGCCAAGACCGCGCCGCCGCGCCATGCGCGCCGCATCCTTCCGCCACCGCCCTCGCAAGGCGCGCTGACCGACGAGGCGCTGACGGCGATCGTCGCGACCCTGTTGCCCAAAAACGCCATCATCGTCGACGAGGCGCTCACTTCGATGCGCGGCTTTTTCGAGGCGTCGAGGAACGCCGCCGCGCATGACTATCTGATGGTCTGCACCGGCGGCGCGATCGGCGCCGGCATCCCCGCCGCGATCGGCGCCGCCGTCGCCTGCCCGGATCGTAAGGTGATCGCTCTGCAGGCGGATGGCAGCGGCATGTACACCGTGCAGGGCCTGTGGACGCAAGCGCGGGAGAACCTCGACATTGCAACCATTGTCTTCTCGAACCGCACATACGCGATTCTGCACGCCGAAATGCACAATGTCGGCGTCAACCAGTTCGGCCGCAACGCCAGGCGCATGCTGAACCTCGACGAACCGGCGCTCGACTGGGTGAGAATTGCGCGCGGCATGGGCGTGGAGGCCGGCCGGGCGGAGACGTGCGAGGAGTTTACGGGCCTGCTGAAGGGCGCGCTGTCGCGTCGCGGGCCGTTTCTGATCGAGGCGGTGATTTAGGAGCGCGCGAGTCGCGGCTGTTCATTGGGTGCCAACTGCGGTCAGGACCCCGGAAACGTTCGTGTCGTTCTCGTTGATGTGGTTGTCGCCGAAGGTTATCGCTGTGGCGGGCGCCACCACATCAACTCCGACGTGATTGAGAACGGCGGTCGAATGCGCAAGCTGGAGGAAGGCGCGGGCCACAGCGAAGCCCGACCCCGCGATGCTATTGCTGGCGGTGCTCTCGACAGCCGTGACATTCGATCCGACACTCGCGTCGAACGGGCAATTGCACAGGCCTCCCTGTCCGTTTCTGCTCATCACTACATGATCGAGCGTCCCGGAAGCCGAGCCGGGTGGCTGAGGATTAACAAAAACGCCAAAAAGGGAATTGTCCGACACGACCGTGTCGGCGATCACGAATAAATTGCGAACGGTCGGGAGCAGCAGGATTCCATCGCCGGCGAAATTGCGCACGAAGCAGTGCGTGATCGTCAACGACCCGCCCGAGTTGAGGACGATGCCGCTCGAGCCTGTCCCAAGACCGTCGATTGTGAGGCCGCGCAGCGAGACCGCGTCACTCTCGGCGGCGTTGATGGTGATGGCGAACCGACCCGCATGTCCCTGCTGCACGCCCGCGGTGGCGCCGTCGTTGACGATGCTGAGCGCCTTGGCGATCGTCACCGGGCCGTAGCCGGCGGAGTCGAGAATGTCGATTTCCCCTCCGGCCGCGATGACGCTGTCGTGCACAAATTGCAAGGTGCGGCACGGCTTCGTCGCCGCGCCGCAACCGGCAGCGTCGGTTCCATGGCCCGAGACAAAAGCGCGGTCCGACAGCGCATGAGCCGGCGCTGCAAGAGAAAGGGCGATCAACAGAGTCGCACTGCACGACGACGACAACCGGAACTTGAACATGGGCATCCCTCTTGCCGAGAGGAAGTTGAAGTCAAGGACGGCGGCTCGGGCCGATCAGGCTTGTGGCGCGATGCGGGTGCGCGGGAGAGTCCCTCTGATCTCAGTGCATATAATCGGTCATCACGGAACACCACGGCTTTCGCGGTTTTCGGGGTTTTTGTCGCCGCTTGAAAATCTGCGTCCTGAGCATCGAAATGATCTTGCCAACCCAGGTCGCCGGATGCACGTTTGACGCGCCGGCTTGGAATTCCTTCTGGTTGATACGCATGACCCGCTCCACCATTTGATCGCAGGTGTTTCGCTCTTTACGGTCCAACGGCCGTGCTCGGCATCCCCCAAATGGATGATGCCGGATTATTTCCCCTCAGGCGCTCCATCATTTCGTTGGCCGCGAGGATGAGTGCGTGGCGACGGCGCAAGTCGGCGCCATCCAGTTCGCAGGAGACGCCCGCGCTTCCCAATCTTTCTCTTTTTCCAAACATTCTCTTCCTGATAATCCAAACCCGCGCTACACTCCTAAATGTCAGGCGCCGGTGCCTGGCGGGAGACCTGCGCAATGACCGAGCCCAAGCCAGAAAAATCCCAGCGCCAGCTGCTGCGCGACAAAGTCCGCGAACGGCGGCGCGAAATGGCGACGCGGCAGGAAGAGCTGTTCGATCTGGCGGCGAGCGGCTATGCGACCGACACCGTCGCCGCGCGGTTCGGCATCACGCCGCGCGCGGTGCGGCGAGCGATCGACCGGGCGGTGGCGGGGCGGCGGCGCGATGCGCCCGAACATTTTGTCCATCTGCAAATCGAACGCCTGCACAAGGCCCTGCGCGCCGCCGAGGCCGCTATCGATCGCGACGACCTGCGCGGCGTCGCCGGCATGGTCAAAATCGTCGCGCAGCTCGACAAGTACCACCGGCCCGCGCTTGCGGCGCCGGCGCCACAGCCCGCCTTGCCCGCCCCGACGCTGGCGCTGCTGGCGTTGACCTATGAGCCCGGCGCAGCGCTTTCGATCAATGAGGCAGCGGTGAAAAAAGGGACGTCGTTCGGCGCCTTGGTCGTTGATATCCTTGAGTCGCTCACCAAAGTGCGGGGTCGAGAAAGCGTCCCGTAATCATCCGCTATTCGGGCTTTCGGTCTGGTCCGCCGGGACAAGCGATTCAGGCGAGGCTGGCTGCTTTCGAAGGGGTCTCACCATGGCGCCCAAAACCTCAACCACTGTTTCTCCGCATCGGCGGCTTGCGCTCGCCTGGTTTGGTTCCGTCCTGCTCTTCACCGTAAGCGCGACCGCCGCTTGCGCGCAGAGCGCCCCGCCTTCGGTCGGCGAGGAGGTTACGCCAAGGTCCGTGCTTCAGCTCTACGACGCTCCGCCCAGCGGCGTACTCGGTCAGACCGGCAATCCCGCAGGGAAAGCCGACCCGGCCAAGAAATACAGGGTCACGAAGCTGACGACCTTCCGAAACGCTGTCGGTCGGCAGTTCTGGGTCTTTTTGCAGCAAGACGCCGGCCCCGTCGCCGGCTGGGCGCTGGCCGGCGACGACGCCGATCCCGTCCGAAATCTAAAGCGACAGTAGTTTTCGCCCGGTCGAAAAGCGGGAGGGACAAATGAACGACTTGCTCGACATCGTCCTGAATAACATCTCGAACGACATCAACACCGCAAACGCGATAATCGCGATCACAGGCATCGCGTTTTACATCATGATGTTCGTTCTCGGCGTGCTGATCCACTATTTCGTGTTTCCCGCGGCGACAAACCTGTCCCTCGGCAAACAATCCCTGCTCGGCGGAATCGTGGCGCTGATCTTTTGCCCGTATATTGAGAGCCATCAATTGCCCGGCTTTGCCGGAGCTTCCGACGTCGTCACGTTTATCGCGAATACCGGCGTTACAATTCTGGCGGGCACCGCGTCTCAGGAGATCTACACCAAGCTGGTCGCGCTGATCGTGAATTTCCCGACCAGTCTTTCATCGCCGTTCCGCTCGTCACATTGACGATCCGCCTAGCTGTGCCCCACCACCGCCTTCGGCTGATAGGGTTCCTCGAGGCGCGCGATGACCCGCGCATCGAGCTTGAGGCTCAGCGCGGCGATCGCGTCATCGAGATGATGCGGCTTTGAGACGCCGACGATCGGGGCGGTGATAAAAGGCTTCGACAGCATCCAGGCGATCGCGACGGCGGCGGGCTTGACGCCGAGTTTTTGCGCGGCCTCATCGAGGCGGCGGCGGATCGCTTCGTCCTGACGCGAGCCGAGGCCGAGCGCCTGACTGTACTGGTCGGAACGGCCGCGCACTGTCGAGGCGCCCTCGCCAATGCCGCGGCCCGTCAGATAGCCGCGCGCCAGCGGCGACCAGGGAATGACCGCGATGTTCTGGTCGGCGCAGAACTTCATCATCTCGCGCTCCTCCTCGCGATAGACCAGATTGTAGAAGTTCTGCATCGATACGAACCGCGCCAGCCCGTTCTCACGCGCGGTGGAAATCATCTTGGCGAACTGCCACGTCCACATCGACGACGCGCCGACATACAGCGCCTTGCCGGCGCGTACGACATCGTTCAGCGCTTCGACCGTCTCCTCGATCGGCGTGTTGTAGTCGAAGCGATGGATTTGGTAGAGGTCGACATAGTCGGTGCCGAGCCGCCGCAGCGAGGCGTCGATCGCCTCCATGATATGCTTGCGCGAGAGGCCGCCGGCATTGACCTTGGCGCTCATCGGGTTGAACACTTTTGTCGCGATGACGACCTCGCTGCGCACGGCGAAATCCTTGAGCGCGCGCCCGACGACTTCCTCGCTGGCGCCGATGGAATACATGTCCGCCGTGTCGAAGAAATTGATCCCCTTCTCGAGCGCCGCCTTGATGAACGGGCGCGACGCCGCCTCATCGAGCACCCAGTCGCGCCATTGCGACGAGCCGTAGGTCATGCAGCCCAGACAAAGGCGCGAGACTTTCATGCCCGTGCCGCCAAAGCGCGTATAGTCCATCGCTCGACCTCCCCGTTCGCTATGCATCGCCGCCGCTTATAGACGCTGCGGGCGACGCATGGCAAAACACGATCCCGCCAACAGGAACGCCCCGTGAAGAAGACCCCCTCAACGCCCGCACGCTGGGATTTCTGGATCGATCGCGGGGGCACCTTCACCGATGTCATCGGCCGCGATCCGCACGGGCGGCTGCATCCGCGAAAACTGCTGTCGGAAAGCCCGGCCTACTCGGACGCCGCGGTGCAGGCGATCCGCGATCATCTTGGTCTTGCGCCGGCCGAGCCGATTCCGGCCGGGCGCATCGGCGTTGTCAAGATGGGCACCACCGTCGCCACCAACGCCCTGCTGGAGCGCAAGGGCGAGCGGGTGCTGCTGGTGACGACGCGTGGCTTTCGCGACGCGCTTGAGATCGGCTATCAGGCGCGGCCAAAGATTTTCGCGCGCAACATCATAAAGCCCGAACAGCTCTATGCCCGCGTCGTCGAGATCGACGAGCGCGTGCTCGCGGACGGGACGATCGAGATGGCGCCGGACCTGGCGAAGGTCCGGGGCGATCTTGAGACCGCCAAGGCGCAGGACTATGACGCCGTCGCGATCGTGTTCATGCACGCGTGGCGCTATCCCGCGCACGAGCGCGCCGTCGCCGCGATCGCCCGCGACATCGGCTTCGGCCAGGTCTCGGTCAGCCACGAATGTTCGGCGCTGATCAAGCTCGTCGGGCGCGGCGACACCACGGTGGTCGATGCATACCTCTCGCCGATCCTGGCGCGCTATATCGCGCGGGTCTCGAACGAACTCGATGTCAAAGGCAGCGGCGCGCGGGTGATGTTTATGATGTCCTCCGGTGGCCTGACGGCGGCGGAATTGTTCGCCGGCAAGGACGCGATACTCTCCGGCCCGGCCGGCGGCGTCGTGGCAATGGCGCAGACCGGGCGCAGCGCCGGCTTCTCGCGCATCATCGGTTTTGACATGGGCGGCACCTCAACCGATGTCGCGCATTTCGACGGCCAATACGAGCGCGCCTTTGAGACCGAAGTGGCGGGCGTGCGGATGCGCGCGCCGATGATGATGATCCATACGGTCGCGGCGGGCGGGGGCTCGATCCTGCACTACGACGGCGCGCGGTTTCGCGTCGGCCCCGACTCCGCCGGCGCCAATCCCGGCCCAAAGGCCTATCGCCGCAACGGGCCGCTCGCGGTCACCGACGCCAACCTGATGACCGGCAAGCTGATCCCCGATCTGTTCCCCAAAATCTTCGGCCCCGGCCGGAACGAGCCGCTCGATCTGGACAGCGTGGCGGAAGCCTTTACGGCGATGGCGCGGGACGTCGGCGACGGGCGCAGCGCGGAACAGGTCGCCGACGGCTTCATCGCCATCGCGGTGGCCAAGATGGCCGAAGCGATCAAGAAGATTTCTGTGGCGCGCGGCTATGACGTCACGCGCTACGCGCTCAACTGCTTTGGCGGCGCGGGCGGGCAGCACGCTTGCGATGTCGCCGATGCGCTGGCGATCAAGACCGTGCTGATCCATCCGCTGTCCTCGCTACTGTCAGCCTACGGCATGGGCCTTGCGGACATCAGCGCCAACCGCGGCCAGGGCGTCGACGAACCGTTGACCGACGAGGCGCTGCGGCGCGTCGAGGCGATCGCGGCGCGGCTCGCGGCCCAAGCGGTGGACGAAGTTGTGGCGCAGGGCGTGCCGCGTGCGGCAATCAAGACGCGCACAAATCTCCACCTGCGCTATGCCGGCTCTGACACCGCGCTGGAAGTGAAGCCGTCGAGCGCGGCGGCGATGCGGCGGGCCTTCGAGAAGGCGCACAAGGCGCGCTTCGGCTTTATCGACCCGGCCAAGGCAATCGTCATCGAAGTGGCCAGCGTCGAGGCGATCGGCGGCGGCGCACGATTTTCCGAACGCGCCAGAGCAAGCGAGGCTGCGTCAGCGCCGAAGCCGGACCGCAAGGCGCGCTTCTTTTCCAACGGCGCGTGGCGCGCCGCACGAGTGTTTCTCCGCGAGGCAATGGCTATTGGCGCCGAGGTCGATGGGCCCGCGCTGGTGATCGAGCCGCACCAGACCATTGTCGTAGAGGACGGCTGGCGCGCGCAAATCACGCCGAAGAACCACGTCGTGCTGAACCGCGTCAAGGCTCTGCCTAGCCGCGTGGCGATAGGCGCGAAGGCCGATCCGGTCATGCTGGAAATATTCAATAACCTGTTCATGTCGATCGCCGAGCAAATGGGCGTGACGCTGCAGAACACCGCCTATTCCGTCAACATCAAGGAGCGGCTGGATTTTTCCTGTGCGGTGTTCGACGGCGAAGCGAGGCTCGTCGCCAATGCGCCGCACATGCCGGTGCATCTGGGCTCGATGGATCGTTCGGTCGAGACGATCGCGCGCATGAACGTGGGGCGCATCCGGGCGGGTGATGTGTTCGCTCTAAACGCCCCCTACAACGGCGGCACGCACCTGCCTGACATCACCGTCTGCACGCCGATCTTCGACGAACTCGGCAGGACCATCCGCTTCTGGGTCGCATCGCGCGGCCACCACGCGGATGTCGGCGGGATCTCGCCGGGGTCGATGAGCCCTCGCGCGACGAGCATCCTTGAGGAGGGCGTCTATATCGACAACTTCAAGCTCGTCGATCGCGGTCGCTTTCGCGAGCGAGCGCTCTACGACTTGCTGCAAAGCGGCCCCTACCCCGCCCGTAATCCCCTGCAGAACGTTAACGACCTAAAGGCGCAGATCGCCGCCAATGAAAAGGGCGCGCACGAACTCAAACGCATGGTCGAGCAGTTCTCGCTCGCCACCGTCGAAGCCTATATGGGTCACGTCCAGGACAATGCCGCCGAGAGCGTGCGCCGCGTCATCGACCGGCTGAAGGACAGCGAGTTTTCGACGCAGACCGATCAGGGCGCGATCATCAAGGTGAAGATCAGCGTCGATCACATCAAACGCGAAGCAACGGTCGATTTCACCGGCTCCTCGCCGCAGCAGACCACGAACTTCAACGCGCCCGAGCCGGTCACCCGCGCCGCAGTGCTCTACGTGTTTCGCATGATGGTCGATGACGACATACCGATGAACGCCGGCTGTCTCAGGCCGATCAATATCGTCATTCCCGAGGGTTCGATGCTGTCGCCGCGCTATCCCGCCGCGGTGGTCGCCGGCAATGTCGAGACCTCGCAGGCGGTGACCGACACGCTGTTTGGCGCGCTTCACGCGCTCGGCTCCGCGCAGGGCACAATGAACAATCTGACCTTCGGCAATGCTCGTTATCAGTATTACGAGACCATCTGCTCGGGTGCGCCAGCCGGCCCCGGCTTTAACGGCGCGAGCGGCGTTCACACGCACATGACTAACTCGCGGCTGACCGATCCCGAAGTGCTGGAGCAGCGCTTTCCTGTGGTGCTGGAGGATTTCCACATCAGGCGCGGCTCAGGCGGCAAGGGGCGCTGGACCGCCGGCGACGGAACCTTGCGCCGTCTGCGCTTTCGCGAGCGCATGGATCTGGCGCTTCTGACCGGCCACCGCCACGTGCCGAATTTTGGCATGGACGGCGGTGAGGTCGGCGAACTCGGCCACAACAGCGTACGGCGCGCCGACGGCCGCATCGAGGAGATCGATGGCTGCGCCCAGACCGTGCTCGAGCCGGGCGAAGCGATCACGATCGTGACGCCGACAGGCGGGGGCTGGGGACGCTCCGGCGACGACTCGCGCGGCGATCTGGTCACTGGCCAAACGGTGGGTGAAGTCGCTTGGCGCTAAACCGAACCGCGCGTTCCCAGCGCCCGCAGGAGCCATCCCCCATGCAGATCGGCGTCTACACTTTTGTTGAGACCCACACCGATGCGAGGACGGGGCGGCCCATCGATAGCGCCAAAACATTCGCCGATCTCATCGAGGAAATCGAACTCGCTGACGCGCTCGGCCTCGACGTCTTCGGCGTCGGCGAACACCACCGACCTGATTTCATGGTCTCCGCTCCCGCCATCGTGCTCGCCGCGGCGGCGGCGCGGACGAAAAACATCCGGCTGACCAGCGCAGTGACGGTGCTGAGTTCGGACGATCCGGTGCGGGTCTATCAGCAGTTCGCGACTCTCGACCTCCTCTCCAACGGTCGGGCCGAGATCATGGCGGGACGCGGGTCGTTCATCGAGTCATTCCCGCTGTTCGGCTACGACCTCGACGATTACGACGAGTTGTTCTCCGAGAAGCTCGAGCTCCTCCTGAAGATACGCGACGAGGAGCGCGTGACCTGGTCTGGCAAGCACCGCGCTGCGCTGCGCGACCAAGCGGTCTATCCCCGCGCCGTGCAGGACTCTCTGCCGATCTGGGTCGCGGTTGGCGGCACGCCGCAATCGGTGGTGCGCGCGGCGACTCGCGGCCTACCGCTGGCGATCGCGATTATCGGCGGCGAGCCGGAGCGCTTTGCGCCGCTGGTTCAACTCTATCACGAGGCCGCGCGGCGCGCTTCGATCGATCCATCGACGCTGCAAGTCGGCATCAACGGCCACGGCTTTATCGCCGATGACGCGAAGGCCGCGGCCGATGCGTGCTTCCCCTACTACGCGGAGGCGATGTCTCGCATTGGCCGCGAGCGCGGTTGGCCCCCGACGAACCGAGCGCAGTTCGACGCGGGCTGCGGCCTGCGCGGCGCGCTCGCGGTCGGCGATCCGGATGCGGTGATCAAGAAGATCCTCTACCAACACAAGTTCTTCGGACACCAGCGCTATCTCATGCAAATGAGCGTCGGCGCCGTGCCCCATGATCTCGTGATGCACTCGATCGAACTTCTGGGGAAAGTCGTAGCGCCGACGGTGCGCAAGGCCCTTGGCTAGGTGGCTTGTCCGCGCACAGGTTCGTGCCTGATCGCGGCGCGCAAAAAGAAGAACAACCCCGTCAGCGCCATCGCGATGAATACAGTTTCGAGTGCATGCGTCAGCAGATCGCCAAACTGGAACAGGCCGCCGATCGCCCAGCCGGCGGCCGCGCCCGCGCCGATGAGCTCGGTGCCGACGAGTATAGCGACGCTGATCAGCGTCAACGCGTTGGTCCAGTTGATCGGGGCGTCGGCCGTCACGCAAAACTCCATCAGACAGCGCTCGCCAGTATACCATCGACCCCATTGACGCAAGCCGCGCCGTACCCGCAGGGTGACGGCTCAGTTCCCAATCAACAGGCAGATAGTGAACGACACGCCCGTCTTTTCGCACGCCGCCGTTGCCGCCCCGCATTATCTCGCAGTGGAAGCCGGGCGCGACATTCTGGTTCAAGGCGGCAACGCGATCGAGGCGACAGTCGCGATGGCCGCGACCATCGCGGTTGTCTATCCCCATATGAATGGGATCGGCGGCGACAATTTCTGGCTCATCCGCGAGCCCAACGGCCGCGTCCGGGCGATCGAAGGGTGCGGCTTCGCCGGCGAGCTGGCGACGCTCGAGCGCTACCGGACGCTGGAGCTCGACTCTGTTCCTCCGCGCGGTCCGCATGCGGCGCTGACCGTGCCCGGCGCCGTCGGCGGTTGGGCCCTTGCCCTGGAATTGTCGAACGCGGTCGGCGGCCGTCTGCCCGTGCGCATACTCCTCGAAAACTCCGTGCGCCACGCGCTCGCCGGCTATGCGGTCTCGCGTTCGGAAGCGCGATTTGATCCGACCAACGTTGCCGCCCTGATGGCGGCGCCGGGCTTTGCACAGGCCTATCTGGTCGATGGCAAGGCGGCCGAGGCCGGCGCCATGCGGAAGGCGACTGCATTGGGCGAGACGCTGGATCAGCTCGGTCATGCGGGGCTCGACGATTTCTATCGCGGCGACGTCGCCCGCGAGATTGCCGGCGACCTTGAGCGTATCGGCGCGCCGATCACACGGGCGGACCTCAAGCAATATCGGGCGCGCTGGCGTCCGCCGCTGTCGATGCGCTTCGGCAAAGCGACACTCTATAACACGCCGGCGCCGACCCAGGGGTTGGCGTCGCTGATTCTCCTGGCGATATACGAGCGTCTGCGCATCGGCGATGTCCATGGCTTTGGGCATGTGCACGGGCTAATCGAAGCCGCCAAGCGGGCGTTCATGGTCCGTGATTCCTTGGACGCGGACTACGATTCTTCGCCGGACGACTTTGCTGATTTCCTGCCAGCGGCGGCGCTCGATAAAGAGGCTGCGGCAATTGACATGGCGCGCGCTGCCATGTGGCCGCCTGCGCCGGAAAAAGGCGATACGATCTGGATGGGCGCGATCGACTCCGAGGGACGCGCCGTTTCGTTCATCCAATCGATATACTGGGACTATGGCTCGGGCTGCGTCTTGCCGCGCACCGGCGTGCTGATGCAAAATCGCGGGCTGGCATTTTCGCTTGACCCCGGGTCGCGCAATCCGCTGTACCCCGGACGACGCCCGCCGCATACGTTGAACCCGCCGCTGGCGGTGTTCGACGATGGCCGCATATTATCTTACGGCTCGATGGGCGGCGACGGCCAGCCGCAATTCCAGGCGCAGATTTTGACCCGCTATCTCCACGGCGACAGTCTCACTAAGGCGCTCGCCGCGCCGCGCTTCATGGTCGGGCGTTCCTGGGGCGCGCCGAGCGCGAGCGTCAAGCTGGAGGCCGGTTTCGACGATGCTGTGGCAAGAGCGCTCGAAAAAGCGGGCCACATCGTCGAGCGTCGCCATGGTGGGGATCAGGACAGCTTTGGCCATGCAGGCATGCTCCTACGCGTAAAAGACGCCGTGCACGCCGCCCACGACCCACGCGCGGATGGCGGCGCGGCGGGCGTGTAATCCGCGAGCGTTGCCAACTATGACGGAAAAGCGACAACAGGCGCGCGGTCCCTTGCCGCCGCGCAGTTTTCACCGCTATTGACGGGGCGCTCCCGGCTTGCTTTTAAGCGCATGCAACCGCATCTGCTCGCGGCTGTCCAATCCCCGATGGAGAGAGAAGATGACTCAATGGCCTCTGCACGGGCGGATCGACGGTGCGATCGTGATGATCGGCTTTGGCTCGATCGGTCGCGGCACGCTACCGCTGATCGAGCGCCACTTCGATTACGACAAGAGCAAATTCGTCGTCATCGCGCCCGATGGATCGGACCGGCGCCTGCTCGACGAGCGCGGCATCAAGTTTGCGCACATGGCCATCACGCGCGAGAATTATCGCGAAGTGCTGACGGAATACCTCACCTCAGGCAAGGGCCAGGGATTCTGTGTCAACCTCTCGGTCGACACTTCCTCTCTAGCGATCATGGAGCATTGCCGCGACATCGGCGCGCTCTATATCGATACTGTCGTCGAGCCCTGGCCGGGCTTTTATTTCGACAAGAATATCGGGCCGGAGGCGCGCAGTAATTACGCCTTGCGCGAAACCGTTCTTGCCGCGCGGCGCGCGCGTCCGGGCGGCACGACTGCGGTCTCGTGCTGCGGCGCCAATCCTGGCATGGTGTCGTGGCTGGTCAAGCAGGCGCTGATCAACCTGGCGCGCGACCTTGGCGAAAAACAGCCGCAACCGGCAACGCGCGACGACTGGGCCGAGCTTGCGCAGCGGCTCGGCGTCAAGGGCATCCATATCGCCGAACGCGACACGCAGCGCGCCCGCCAGCCCAAACCGCGCAATGTCTTCGTGAACACCTGGTCGGTCGAGGGTTTTCTGTCCGAGGGCATGCAGCCGGCGGAACTCGGCTGGGGAACCCACGAGAAATGGGCTCCGGCGAATGCCGGCTTTCACAAGTCTGGCTGCGGCGCCGCGATCTATCTCAACCAGCCCGGCGCCAACACCCGCGTGCGTTCCTGGACCCCAACCGCGCAGGCGCAGTATGGCTTTCTGGTGACGCATAACGAGGCGATCTCGATTGCCGACTATTATACGCGGCGCAACGCGGCGGGCGAGGCGATCTACCGGCCGACCTGCCACTATGCGTACCATCCTTGCGACGACGCCGTTCTGTCGCTGCATGAAATGTTTGGCCGCGCCGGAGTGATGCAGAAGGAGCATCACATTCTCGGCGAAGCGGAGATTGCCGACGGCATCGATGAACTCGGCGTGCTGCTCTACGGCCACAAGCGCAACGCTTACTGGTATGGTTCGCAGCTCTCGGTCGAGGATGCGCGCGCCATCGCGCCTTACCAGAATGCGACGGGCATGCAGGTCACCTCCGCTGTTCTGGCCGGCATGGTCTGGGCGCTGGAGAACTCCAACGCGGGAATCATCGAAGCCGACGAAATGGATTTTCACCGCTGCCTGGAAATCCAGACGCCCTACCTGGGGCCGGTTGTCGGCGCCTATACCGACTGGACGCCGCTGACCGATCGGCCCGGGTTCTTCCCCGAAGATATCGACACGTCCGACCCCTGGCAGTTCAGGAACGTGCTGGTGCGGTGAAGGCCCGGCGGTCCACTTCGCGAGCTGTTGCCCGATCGGCGTGAAAGTGCATTCTATGTTAGCGGCTCGGCCGCTTCGCCGGACACAGAGCTGGGCCAGGGATGATCGAGGAACCGCCGCTTCTGACCATCGCTACGACGATTGAGCGGCCGGACGCGTCGCTGGTCGAGCGTTTCCGTGGCGCGCCGACAAGCTTTGTTGTCGATGCAATGGGCGGCTCGGGAGCGCTCGACTGGCGCATCAAGCCGGTCGTCGGATCCTCGCTGCTTGGCGTCGCGCTGACCTGCGATTGCGGTCCTTGCGATAATCTGGCGCTAAATGCGGCGATCGCGCAATGCCTTCCGGGCGATGTGCTGGTCGCCGCGACCGGCGGGTTTACAGGCGCCGCGGTCGTCGGTGACCTGCTACTCGGAATTGCCCGGAATCGGAGCGCCGTCGGCTTCGTCACCGACGGCGTCGTCCGCGATATTGCCGATCTTGAAACGCTCGCATTGCCGGTCTTCGCGCTGGCGCTGTCTCCAAACTCCCCCGGTCGCAGCGGGCCGGGAACCGTAGGCCTGCCGATCGTTTGCGGCGGCGTTTCAGTTGCGTCTGGCGACTTGATCGTTGGCGATCGCGACGGCGTTGTTGTCGTGCCGCGCGCGCGGATCGCCGAGACGCTCGCCAATCTCGACCGGGTAAGGGTCGCGGAAGCGGCGATGCTGGAGCGCGTTCGCGGCGGGCTCCGCGAAGTTGTTTTCATCACCGAGTTATTGAAAGGCGGGCGTGTCCGACGCGTCCCCTAGAAACAAACGCAAAAGAAAACAAAGGGCCTCGGCGTGATCGACTTTCCCATCATCGATTCCCACATTCACCTGCTCGACCAGAAGCGCTTCGGCTATGCCTGGGCGGAAGGCGCGCCGGCGCTCAAGCGGGACTGGACGCCCGACGATCTCACCGCCTGCGCTCGCCCCGTTGTAGTTGAAGGATTCGTATTCGCCGAAGTCGATGTCGACATGCCCGGATATCTCGACGAGGCAGACTGGATCGACAATCTGGCGCAGCGCGACAAACGCGTACTCGGCGCCGTCTGCTGTCTGCCGCTTGAGCGCGGCAAGAGCATCGAGCCGGAGATCGCGAGGATTGCCAAACTCCAGACCGTGCGCGGCGTGCGCCGCCTGATCCAGAATCAGCCGGATCCGGAATTCATGCTGCGCCCGGATTTTCTTGATGCGTTGACGCTGTTGCCTAAATACAGACTGTCGTTCGACATCTGCATCTTCCATCATCAATTGCCCAACACGCTTGAAATGGTGCGCCGATGTCCCGAGGTCGCGTTCGTTCTCGACCATATCGCCAAGCCCGGCATAAAAGCTGGCCTGATGGACCCTTGGCGCCGGCAGGTGCAAGAGATGGCCCGACTGCAGAATGTCGTGTGCAAACTTTCCGGCGTGACCACTGAAGCGGACCACAAATCATGGACGCGCGACCAATTGCGGCCCTACATCGATCACGTCGTCGAATGCTTCGGCCCGGATCGGATTCTGTACGGCGGTGACTGGCCGGTGTCCGAACTTGCGGGACGCTACGGTCAATGGGTCGAAACACTGGACTGGGCCACCGCCGGTTTCTCGGGGGCTGACAGGCGCAAGCTGTTTCGCGACAACGCCATCAAAACCTATCGCCTGAACGCCTGATGGACTCCGTCTCCCTGCGGCGCAGAGGCTACAGCATCGCCGCGCTGCAGGCGCTGGCGCAGCGCCGCCTGCCGCGCATGGTGTTCGATATGGTCGACGGCGCCGCCGGCGACGAGATCACGATGCGCCGCAACGAGGGCGCGCTGGCGGAGCTTATGCTGACGCCAAAGGTGCTGGCTGGCGCTCCGGTTCGCGACCAGTCCATCGAACTCCTCGGCGTCAAGCTGAAGTCGCCCGTCATCATCGGGCCAACGGGCCTCGCCGGCCTGCTGTGGCCGCGCGCCGAGATCGCTGCCGCGCGCGCCGCTGCCCGGTTCGGCACGATCTATACGACGAGCCATGCTTCGACTTCGACGATCGAGGAGATCGGCGCCGCCTCAGCGGGGCCGAAGTGGATGCAGGTGTTTCTCTACAAGGATCGCGCGATCACCACGGAGTTCGCCGCACGCGCTGCGGCGGCGGGCTATGGCGGACTGGTGCTGACCGTCGACAACCAGGTCAGCGCCGGGCGCGATCGCGACGCGCGCAATGGCATGAGCTTTCCCCTGCGCTTGAGTTCTCGCAATGTGTTCGATCTGGCCAGGCGCCTGGGCTGGCTGTTGCGCATGGCTAGGGTTCCGCGACCCACCTTCGTCAATTACGGTGCGCGCACGTCGATCGGCGCCTTTGGCCCGCTGATGGCCGAGCAGCTCGATCCCGACATTGGCTGGCGCGACGTCGACTGGTTGCGCCAGCAATGGCGCGGTCCGCTGCTGCTCAAGGGATTGCTGCATCCCGACGAGGCGCGCGAGGCGCACAAGCGCGGCGCCGACGCGGTCATCGTCTCCAACCACGGCGGGCGGCAGCTCGATGGCGCCGTCGCCTCGATCAGCGCGCTGCCTGCCATCGTTGACGCGATCGCGGGCGCGATCCCGGTGCTGGTCGATGGCGGCTTTCGACGCGGCGTCGATGTCGTCAAGGCGCTGGCGCTCGGCGCGTGCGCGGTGATGATCGGCAGGCCGCACTTATGGGGCGTCGCCTGCGCGGGCGAGGACGGCGTGATTTGGGTGCTCGAATTGTTCTTTCGCGAGATCGATCGCGCGCTCGCGCTTGGCGGGTGGGACGGCGTGGCAAAACTCGACCGCAGCATCTTCTTCGAGCCGGACGCGCGAAAACCCTAACCGCGCCCCGCGAGTACGAATTCGGCGCAGCGGCTGCCGAGCATCATCGCGGGAGCGTTGGTGTTGCCCGCATTGATATTGGGCATCGCCGAGAGATCGCAGACGCGCAGACGCTCCACGCCGCGAACGCGCAGGCGCGCGTCAAGCACCGCGAGCGGATCGCTGCTCGCGCCCATGCGGCACGTGCCGCTCGGGTGATAATTGGTTTTGACGAGGCGCCGGCAATGGTTGGCTAGCGCCTCCTCGCTCAGGTCGGAGGGATCGGGATTGACGATGCGCAGCGTACGCTCCTTCAGCGGGCTCTGCGCGAAGGCGCGCAGGAAAAACCGCTGGCCGTCGATCATTGTTTTCATGTCGGCGGGCTCTTTAAGAAGATTGGGCGAGACCGCCGGCATGTCATCGGGGTTCGCCGAGCGCAGCCGGACAAAGCCGCGCGACTTCGGCTTGACCAGCACAGTGGTGATCGTCATGCCGTAAGTATCCTCGACCATATTCAGCGCGTCGCGGTCGAGATAGACGATCGGCACGCAGAAGGCCTGGATCGTCGGGTCGGCGGATGGATCCATCGGATTGACGAAAGCGCCCGCCTCGACGCCGGCTGTTGTGATCGGCCCCGAGCCGAACAGCTTGAATTGCAGGCCGTTGCGCACCATTCGCCAGCCGACGCCCTGCTTGTAATAACCATGCGGACCGTTCGCGACAGAGATGATCGGCACTTCCGGATGATCGATCAGATTTTCGCCAACCCCGGGCAGATCGGCCACGCAATCGATGTTCAGCGCGCGCAACCGATCCGCATGGCCGATCCCCGACAGCATCAACAGTTGCGGCGTGACCAAAGCACCGGACGCGACAATCACTTCCGCGTCGGCGAAGGCGCGATGCTGCGCACCACCAGCATCGCGCCAGGTCACGCCGACCGCGCGGCCATTTTCGACGTCGATCCGCCGCACGCGCGCGTTCAGGCGCACGGTGAGACGTTTGTCGCGTTCAAGCGGCGCGAGGAACGCATAGGCGGCGCTGCTGCGTTTTCCCCGCCGGTTCGTGAACTGATAGAAGCCGACGCCACGCTGCGCCGGGCCGTTGAAATCGTGATTGTACGGCTCGCCCAAAGCCTGCACGCTCTGCACGAACCAGCGCGAGTAATCGTCGACATGTCCGGGGTCGGAGACCAGCAGCGGCCCCGACGCGCCATGCCGCTCGTCGCTAAGGCGGTTATTGCCTTCCATGCCGCGAAAATGCGGCAGCACGTCGCGCCAGCCCCAGCCCGGATTTTCGTTCTCGCCGCGCAGGATCGCATCCCATTCCTCATAGTCGGAGGGACGCCCGCGCATATAGACCTGCGCATTCACCGAGGAGCCGCCGCCCAGCACGTTGCCCTGCGGAATATCGTGCGCGCGGCCGTTAAGATGCTCCTGGGGTTCGGTGCGATGATAACGCATGAACTTGCTGCCGTTGATCATCTTGAAAATGCCAGGGGGCATATCGATCAGCGGATGGCGATGCGAATATCCACCTTCGAGAACGAGCACGCGGGCGGCGCCGTTGGTCACCAGCCTGGCGGCCGCAACGCACCCCGAAGAGCCGCCGCCAACCACGATATAGTCGAAACGTTCGGTCATCGTCCCGGCGGGCCTCACGCCTTGATCCGCGCGAGCGCGCTCCAGTCGAACGCGATCCCGTGCCCGGGCCGGTCGGGGGCCAGCGCGAACCCGTCCTCGATTCTGAGCGGCTCGGCGATGTACCGCTCGAGCCCGAAACCATGCGCTTCGAGATAACTGCGATTGGGGCACGCCGCGAGCAGATGCACGGTGACGTCGTGTGCGCCATGGCTCGTCACCGGCAGGTTGAAGGCTTCGGCGAGATGCGCGATCTTCATGAACTGGGTGACGCCGCCGCAATTGGTGACATCGGGCTCCGGATAGGTCACCCCACCGCAGGCAATGTACTGCTTGAACTCCCACACACTGCGCAAATTCTCGCCCGCCGCGACCGGCAAGCCGCCCTCGCGCACGATGCGCGCATGGCCGGCGGGATCGTCCGGGATTGTCGGCTCCTCGATCCAGGTCAGGTCGAAAGGCGCCAGAGCTCTGGCGGCGCGGATCGCCTCATCGACGCTCCACTTCATGTTCGCGTCGACCATCAGCGGAAATTCGGGACCGAGATGCTCGCGCATCGCCTCGACGCGCTCCACGTCTTCGGAGAGGCGTTTGCGACCGACCTTCATCTTGATCGCGCGAAATCCCTTGGCCACATTGTCGTCGGTCTGGCGCAACAGGCGATCAAGCGGCAGTTCGAGATCGATGCCGCCGGCATAGCAAGGCACTTTTGGATCGAACCCGCCGAGCAGGGTCCACAGCGGCAGGCCGGCGCGCTTCGCCTTGAGATCCCAAAGGGCCATGTCGAACGCCGAGATCGCCAGAACCGTGGGCCCGCCACGGCCGCCATAATGCAGCGCCCACCATGCCTTGTGCCAGAGCTGTTCGATCAGCGCGGCCTCCGCGCCGAGGACGATCTCAGGAATCTCGCGCGTCAAAACCGCGTCGATCGCTGCCCCGTTGCGGCCCGCGGTGAAGGTGTAGCCGACGCCCTCGCCGCCATCGGCGTCGCGCAGACGGATCGTATTGATCTCGAACGCATGCATCGCGCCATGCATGCTGTCGGTCAACGCTTCGGTCAGCGCGATGCGGTAAAAGCCGGTTTCGATCGAAGCGATTTTGGCCATACGGGACTTTTCGCGAATCTGCTTTTCGGGACCGCAGGCATAGCCTGTTTCGCGTCCGCCGGCACTCTTGGCGGCAGCTCAGCTTTCGCCCAGCTTCGGCCACGTATCGGCCAGCCGATATCCGCCCGGCCAGGGATCGGCGGGATCAAGCATGTGCTGGTGAATTCCGGTGATCCAGGCGCGGCCCGAAATTGTCGGGATGATCGCCGGCTTGCCGCCAATCGTCGTCTCCCCCAGAATCGCGCAGGCAAACTCCGACGCGATGATCGAACGGCCGATAAATTTCTCCCCGGCCTTCATAGCACCCTTCGCGTGAAGCGCCGCCATGCGCGCGCAGCAGCCGGTGCCCGTGGGGGATCGATCAATCTTGCCCGGCCGCACCACGACAGCGTTGGCGCCGCTCAAAACGCCATCGCGCCGCTCGACCGGCGCGGCGATCTGGCAAAACGAAATATGCCGCCAGTCAGAATTTTCCGGATGGACGAAGCCGATCTGCTCGTTGGCGGCGCAGGTGATCTTCATCCCCGCCTCGGCCAGATCGCGCGCCTCGTCCGGCGCGATTTTGAACCCCAGCGCCGCCGCATCGGCGATGACAAAGCTGTCGCCGCCGTAGGCTGTATCAACATCGAGCGTCCCGATGCCGGCGACCTCCAGCTTGGCGTTCAGTCTGTCGGCAAACGAAGGCACGTTGCGGATCGTGATGCGCTCCGCCTTGCCGTCGCGGCAGTCGGCGACGACCTCGATCATCCCGCCGGGCGCCTCAAGCGCGAAGCGCGTTTGCGGCTCCCGCATGGCGACGACGCCGGTATCGAGCAGCACGGTTGCGACGCAAATCGCATTGGAGCCCGACATCGGCGGCGTGTCCTCGGGCTCCATGATGATCCAGCCCATCCGCGCGACCGGGTTTTTTGGCGGCACGAGAAGATTGACATGCCTGAACACGCCGCCGCGCGGCTCGTTCAGCAGAAAATCGCGCAGGGTTTTGTCGCTAGCGATGAAGCGCGACTGCGCCCACAGCGTCTCGCCCGGCGGCGGCGCAACCCCACCCACGATCACATCGCCGACTTCGCCCTCGGCGTGACAGGAGACGACGTGGATGAGTTTTGAGGTGCGCATGAGGACATCCGGGCGTCGGCGAGCCCATACCTGTCGACGGCCGCCTCCCGCTGGTCAAGGGCGCTGTAGCCGCGGGCGCCGACCACGGCGCTTGCGCCCCTTCAAGCCTCAAGCGGTCTGAGGACCACAAGCCCTTCTCCGCGCGCCGCGGCCGCCAATTTTCGGTCGAGCGTTGCGAGCGGGGGTCGGCCCGCCAATGCAAGCTCCAGATAGACCAGATCGGATGGGTTGAGGATCAGATGCACGTGATTAGGCATCAGAACCCAAGCCCGAATCTCCACGCCGGCCTTCGCGCAATGCTCGCGCAGGAAGATCGCGGTAAAGGGCGTAGTCCGCGTCCCCAAAAAACGTCTTCGATCGAACATCGCAGCTTCACGGCGCTGACGGGCTGTCGCGGACTGTTGCTATTAGCGGTGAAAAGGAGTAGTCTTCCGGTGCGATATTGGCCGGCTCGTCAAGGGCACAGGAGGACACTATGCCTCCCCAGACGGCAGCACGCACTCCGATTCGAAGCGCCGATGATCTCGACAATCTCTCGGCTATTTGGATTCTTTCGTGCATCGACGAAAATCCGATTATGACCTACCGAGGTATAAGTGATCGCCTTGACTTGCCCGATTCATACGACGTGAAAGCGTTGGTGCGCAGCCGCCGTGAGTTGTTCCGTCCTAAGGTTTTGGCATCCCGCTTTCGCGAATGGAAAGCGAGAATGGAGAAAGGCTTGAGCCTCCCTGCGTGGGTGGCCGAGATTGAGGATGAGGCCGCGCGCGCTGCCGCCATAAAGAGCATTTCACGAGATGACGTGTTTCGGAATCAGTTTCGAGCGGGAAGCGGCGCGCCGAAATGCGACATAGAAACTGCGGGAAGCGGCGCGCCGAAATGCGACATAGAAACTATTGATTGGGGCCTAAGCCACTTAGAGAGGCTTAAAAAAAGTAGTGCGGAGGAGCGAGAAGAATGGACTACAAAGTTGGCAACGGTTATAATACCGTTTTTTTCCATAGTTGCTGTGTTGGCTTCTCTGGGATGGAATTTATACCTTCAGAAACTTTCGCTTAGTCAACAGGACCTGACCAAGCATTACGAAGTAAGCTTCAAGCCAAAACAAGATGCGTATTCTAAATTCATGATGGCATTTACCAGTGCCGCCCTCGATGCCTCAACGGGTAACAAAACTAGCCTCGAAAAGCGATTGACGAATCTTACTACCAAATCGAGCCATTTCTGAACGGCGATACAAGGCAGACCCTAGCTCAGCGCATAGCTGGCTATAAGACTCTGTGCGAACAGAGAGTGGGCAAGAGTGTAGATTCCAATAGCAACGAAAGCGACCGCTTTACGGTGGCGGCAAAGGAAGCAAAGGATTCTTTTAGTTCGCTGACGTCCAAAGCACTTTTTGAAACCAACCCTATCCCCTAATCTACATTGTAATTACGAGAATTACAATTACCGTGACAGTCCACTTAATTCCCTGTGGCCATTTCCATTTCCTTTGGCTTTGGTCCCCGCCGCAGAGGGCGCAGGCGTCGGGCGGTGGCCGCTTCGATCCGTGCGAGGAAGGGCGCGTCGCCGAGCGGACGACCGATGCTTTCCGCCCGGCGCAGCAGCGTCAGCAACGCGTCGGGCGCGGGATCGTCGAGAAGATCGGTGAAATGCGGGTAGCGCTCCAGCGTTGGCTTCAACAGCGTCACGCCGTCTTCGCGCCCGCTCAGATGCGCGTGAACGCTCGACCATCGCCAATCCTGCGCCCGGCCGACGAGCCGCGCACGCACCGCGTTCATGGCGACATAGCGCAGCGCCGCCGCAAGGTGCGCCTCGTCCATCGCCACCGCCCCAAAGCGGCCCTGCCAGAAATGGCCCTTGCGCTTCTGCCGGGCATGAATATGCCCGATATAAAGCCGATGCACTTTCGAAAGCGCGTGCGCAGCCCGTCCGGATCGGATGGGTTGAAGATCCATGCATATCATTGGGCATCAGAGCCCAGGCCCAAATCTCCACGCCGGCGTTCGCGCAATGCTCGCGGAGCAGATCGCGGTAAAGCACGTAGTCCGCGTCCCCAAAAAACGTCTTCGATCGACCATTGCCCCGCTGCGTGACATGGTGCGGAAGTCCGGGAATGGCGACACGCGCGAGTGAGCAATCCGCTGTGAATGATCCGAGAGTCCGGAATGTCAATAGAGTCGCGCTGTCACTGTAATTCGGTAATTCGCACAGGAGGTGCATTATCTGTAGTTAATCGCTATGGCGACTGGGAAGCGATAAGAAGAGAAAAATTGATGTTGGAATCCCTTGCAGGTTTTATTACTGCCATCAGGAACGCAGGTCCTCCAACCTACGCTGCTACTCTAATTGCGACTGCCCTGATATTCTTTCTGCCAGATGCGATATTGGCGCAGTTCGGCCTCATCGAGTTTCGGCAACTGTACCGGACCTATTTGGGATTCGCGTTTCTCTTATCCGGCAGCTTGACCCTCGTACACGTTGTTCGAATAATTTGGCCGATTTCATCAATCCATTCTCGGACTGGAGAATCGAGCAATCTGTTCGCGGCACACTCTCGGAATTGACCGAGGATGAAAAAAGCTTCTTGCGCCACTACATTGTCGATGGCCAGAACACCAAATACGCCCAAATTTCTGATGGGGTCGCCAAAGGATTGCAGGCGAAGAATGTCGTATTTCGAGCTTCAAACGTGAGCGTTCCGGGCGGAAGCTTCCCGTTCAATCTTCAACCGGTTGCGCGAAGGATTCTGACCAAGCGCCGCCAACTCCTTGATTGATGCGAAATCGGGAATGACGGTGACAGTGCACATAATTCAACAGCTAAGCACTGTCATCGTAATCTGCAATCTATAATTTGTAATTTGATGTTTCATCGCGGGCGGGACACGAATTTGAACGCGACCCAAGGGGCCAGCGCCGCAGGCGGTGCATGCAACCTTGAAGGCAAACGCGGAACGCCTGCCGCGGCGCTCCGAAACAAATCCTTCCCACCTCGCTATGTTCATGATATGTTCCTCAGACGGTCGGCATACGATCTTTGCGCGGCGGGCCGAAGCGAGTCAGGAACAGCACATGCTTTGCGGGCGCGAACGGAAAATGTGGCTTGAGGGATTTTGCCAACGCTCACATCGCGCAATTCAGGGCCCGTTTTGGCGCCCAAGCCTTTGGAAATGCTTATCCGCTCACCAAAGTGAGCAATCATGGGCGAGAAGCTGGCGGGGCGCTCCTATTCCCGCCAAAAGTCCGCGTCGCCCTGCGATTCCATACTTTCCCCGCGCTCCCAATCGGCTTATGTAGCGGCCGGATCAACACGAGTGGGCGCCTCGCGCCGGAGCCGTCATGAACAAGCCGCGCACGCTGTACGACAAGATTTGGGACGATCATGTGATCGAGACGAGTTCGGAAGGCTCGTCGCTGCTTTATATCGACCGCCACCTCGTCCATGAAGTCACCAGCCCGCAGGCGTTCGAGGGGCTGCGCCTGACCGGGCGAAAAGTGCGGGCGCCGGAGAAGACGCTGGCCGTCGTCGACCACAATATCCAGACCACCGACCGCTCCGGCGGCATCAAGGATCCGGAGAGCCGTCTGCAGGTCGAGCAGCTCGCCGAGAATGCGCGCGAGTTCGGCATCGAATATTACAACGAGTTCGACAAGCGTCAGGGCGTCGTCCACATCATCGGGCCCGAGCAGGGCTTCACTCTGCCCGGCACGACGATCGTCTGCGGCGACAGCCACACCTCGACGCACGGCGCCTTCGGCGCGCTGGCGCACGGCATCGGCACGTCAGAAGTCGAGCACGTGCTGGCGACGCAGACGCTGATCCAGGCGAAGGCGAAGAACATGCGCGTCACGGTTGACGGGGCGCTCGGCGCGGGCGTCACCGCCAAGGACATCATCCTGGCGATCATCGGCGAGATCGGCACGGCGGGCGGCACCGGCCATGTCATCGAATATGCCGGCGAAGCGATCCGCGCCCTGTCGATGGAAGGGCGCATGACGATTTGCAACATGTCGATCGAAGGCGGCGCGCGCGCTGGCATGGTGGCGCCCGATGAGAAGACCTATGCCTATCTCTACGGACGCCCAAAATCGCCCAAGGGCGCGTTATGGGATCAGGCGATGGCCTATTGGTCGCACCTGCACAGCGACGAGGGCGCGCATTTCGATAGCGAGGTGCGGCTCGATGCGGCCAGCCTGCCGCCTATCGTCTCGTGGGGCACCAGTCCGCAGGACGTTGTCTCGATCACCGGCCGCGTGCCGCATATCGAGGACGGCAAGTCGGAAGCCAAACGCGCCTCGATCAAGCGCGCGCTCGAGTATATGGGCCTCAGCGGCGGCGAGAAGATTACCGACATCGCCATCGACCGTGTGTTTCTCGGCTCCTGCACCAACGGGCGCATCGAGGACTTGCGCGCGGCGGCGAAGATCGTTGAGGGGCGCAAGGTCGCGGCAAGCGTCGCCGCGATGGTCGTGCCCGGCTCCGGCTTGGTGAAGGCGCAGGCGGAGGCCGAGGGCCTCGATGCGATCTTCAAGGCGGCCGGCTTTGAGTGGCGCGAGCCGGGCTGCTCGATGTGCCTGGCGATGAATCCCGACAAGCTGGCGCCGGGCGAGCGCTGCGCCTCGACCTCAAACCGCAACTTTGAAGGCCGCCAGGGTTATAAGGGCCGCACCCATCTCGTCTCCCCCGCCATGGCGGCGGCGGCGGCGATCGCTGGCAAGTTCGTCGATGTGAGGGAGTGGCGCTGAGCCAGACCGGGCCTTGAAAGTCGGCGCGCTGCTCATCGACGAGAGCGAGCTGTCGGAAAGCTTTGTGCGCGCGTCAGGTCCGGGCGGACAGAATGTCAACAAGGTTTCCACGGCGGTCGAGTTGCGCTTCGACGCGCGCCGCTCGCCCGGACTTCCCCCCGACGTCGCGGCGCGCCTGCTGCGGCTGGCGGGCTCGCGCGCGACGAATGAGGGCGTCATTGTCATCTTCGCTCAGCGCTTCTCCAGCCAGTCCCGTAATCGCGAAGACGCGCGCGAACGCCTTGCGGCGCTGATCCTCAAGGCGCAGGAAAAGCCAAAGCCGCGCCGCGCGACGCGCCCGACCCTCGCCTCAAAAACGCGCCGTCTCGAGTCGAAGGGCCGTCGCAGCGTTGTTAAAGCGCTCCGCAGGCTGGACGGGGAGGCTGAGTAGAGCGGCAGGCGCGGCTATCGAGTTGGCACCGGATGCTCGCCGCGGTAGTCATAAAAGCCGCGCTGCGTCTTGCGCCCGAGCCATCCAGCCTCGACGTATTTCACCAGGAGCGGGCACGGTCTGTACTTGGAGTCTGCAAGGCCCTCGTGCAGCACCTGCATCACGGCCAGGCAAGTGTCGAGGCCGATAAAGTCGGCGAGTTGCAGCGGACCCATAGGGTGGTTGGCGCCCAGCCGCATCGCCGTGTCAATCGCCTCGACCGAACCCACGCCCTCGTACAACGTGTAGACGGCCTCGTTGATCATCGGCAGCAGAATGCGATTGACGATGAAGGCAGGAAAATCCTCCGACATCGTCGTCGTCTTGCCGAGTCTCGTCACAAACGCTTTAGCGGCTTCGAATGTGTCATCCTGAGTGGCGATGCCGCGGATGAGTTCGACCAGCTGCATCTTTGGCACGGGATTCATGAAATGAATGCCGATGAACCGCTCAGGACGCGCCGTCACCGAGGCGAGCCTTGTAATCGATATCGACGATGTGTTCGAACTGATGATCGCGTCCGGCTTAACGAAAGGACGCAACGCCGTAAAAATCTTGCGCTTGACGTCCTCGTTCTCGGAAGCGGCCTCGATGATGAGATCGCAATCGGCGAGGCTGTTTTGATTCTCGCTGGTGACGACGCGGGCCAGTGTCGCCTGGCGGCCCGCTTCATCCAGTTGCCCTTTAGCAACCTGCCGGGCGAGTAAACCATTTATCGTGGCCAGGCCGCCCTTCAGCCGCTCGTCCGCAATGTCGTTGAGAACCACGTCCATCCCGGCCTGCGCGCAGACAAACGCGATTCCGTTTCCCATCTGTCCCGCGCCAATTATGCCAACCTTATTGATCGCCAGACTCATGGATTCATCCAGGGAGGGTTGAGCCGCGCCACAAGCACAGTCTCACACTCGGTACGGCGCAGCAAATGCTCATCGGCCAATTTTTGCCAACTCCCGCGCCAGTTCGGGTAAAGCGGTATAGAGATCAGCCACGAGCCCGTAGTCAGCGACCTGAAAGATAGGCGCCTCCTCGTCTTTGTTGATGGCGACAATGACTTTTGAGTCCTTCATGCCCGCCAGATGCTGGATCGCGCCTGAAATGCCGACGGCGATATAGAGATCGGGCGCGACGACTTTGCCGGTCTGCCCGACCTGCCAATCATTCGGTGCATAGCCCGCGTCGACCGCCGCACGCGACGCTCCCATCGCGGCTCCCAGTCTGTCTGCGACCGGTTCGATATATGTCTTGAAATTCTCGGCCTTCTGCATCGCCCGTCCGCCGGAGATGATTATTCTCGCCGATGTCAGCTCGGGCCGATCAGACCTTGCCAGCGCTTCGCCTTTGAAAGTCGACAAGCCTGGGTCTCCCGCAGCGGCCACCGATTCAATCGGCGCCCCGCCGGTGGAAGCGACCGCGGCAAACGCCGCTGTGCGAACAGTAATGACAATTTTGGAGTCCGTCGCCTGAACCACCTGTATGGCGTTGCCCGCATAGATCGGGCGCTCAAACGTGTCGGGAGCGACGACCTTGGTAACATCGGACACCTGCATCACGTCGAGCAACGCGGCGACGCGCGGCAGGACGTTCTTTGAATAGGCGCTGGAGGCCGCGAGGATATGCGAATACTGACCGGCAAGGCTCACAATGAGAGCCGCCAACGGCTCGGCGAGACCGTGCTCATACAGTGGATCGTCCGCTACGCGAATACGGGCGACGCCGTCCAGCTTGGCCGCCGCTTCTGCCGCGAGGGCACAATCGCGCGAGGCGATCAATATGTCGACCGGCCCCCCGATTTGCGTTGCCGCAGTCATTGCGCGCGCGACCATGTCACTCAGATGGCCATTTGTGACTTCAGCTAGCAAAAGCGCCGTCATATCACCCCCGCTTCATCGCGTAGCTTGACGACGAGCTCCGCCACGCTCTTGACTTTGACTCCAGCCTTTCGACCGCCAGGCTCGCTCGTTTTGAGAACTTTAAGGCGTGGAGTGACGTCGACCCCGTAGTCAGAGGGAGTCTTCTCTTCAATCGGTTTTTTCTTGGCTTTCATGATATTGGGCAGCGAAGCATATCTCGGCTCGTTCAGGCGCAAGTCTGTGGTGATGATCGCAGGAGCCTTTAAGGCCACGGTTTGCAGACCGCCATCGACTTCACGTGTCACTTCAACGGCGCCATCTCCGACGACGACCTTTGACGCGAAAGATCCCTGCCCCCAGCCCGTCAACGCCGCGAGCATCTGGCCGGTCTGGTTGCAATCATCATCGATCGCTTGCTTGCCCAGGATCACAAGGCCGGGCTTTTCCGCGTCGATGACGCCCTTCAGCAGCTTTGCGACAGCAAGCGGCTCAACCGCGGCGTCGGTCTTAATCAGGATGCCGCGATCAGCGCCCATTGCGAGGCCCGTGCGCAGCGTCTCGGCGCACTGTGCGACGCCGATCGACACGACGATGACTTCGCTTGCCTTGCCCGCCTCCTTTTGCCGCAGCGCCTCCTCGACGGCGATTTCGTCGAAGGGATTCATTGACATTTTCACGTTGGCGAGTTCGACGCCCGAGCCATCCGCCCTCAGACGAATCTTGACGTTGTAGTCGACGACCCGTTTGACCGGCACGAGAATTTTCATGAGCAGGCGGGCTCCATCCAGCGTGGCGGGCCGAACGGCCCGGCAAAATGAGGCCGCAACCCCTAGTCTCGGCGATTGTTCAAGTCAACGACGACATTGTTTGCGCCCGACTATTGCGCTCGGCACGCTCATGAAAAACCGGGACGCCTATGCTGCCATGAGATAGATTGAAGGGTCAGTGGACATGCGGCGCTCCAACAACGCGCCTAATTGCAGCCTTCTGCCCGCAGCTCTGAAATATGTCGATTGACATCCAATCATTTCCGCCCGGAAGATGCAAAATGTGGCTTTGGGTCTCGGTTTGCGCGGAGCCGAGGTTTAAGAAGCGCGCCCAGCAAGGTCGGCGCAAGTTGCAGGACGGTTGCGATGGGCGAAGTAGAGTACTTGAGGGATCGTCTGCAGATCGGAGCAATATCGCGCCGCGAATTCATGGGACGCGCCACCGCGCTCGGGGCCTCCACCGCGTTAATTTCCACGATGGTCGCAGGGGTGAAAGCGGTCGCCGCCGAAACGGTCAAGAAGGGAGGACTGCTGCGGCTTGGACTTGCCGGCGGCAGCACGACCGACAGTTTCGACATTACCACCTACACGGATTCGGTTATGATTGACGTTAGTCATGGCGTTTTCAATGCGCTCGTCGAGTGGGGCGAGGACGGAAAGCCGAAGCCCGAACTCGCGATGAGCTGGGAGGCAAAGAATGGCGCCTCCGAATGGGTTTTCAACTTGCGAAAGGGCGTCAAGTTTTCGAACGGCAAGGAATTTACAGCGGACGATGCGCTTTATTCGTTGAACTTGCATCGCGGCGAGAGCAAGTCCGGCGCCGTCGCGTCGATGAAAGCCATCACCGACATCAAGAAGCTCGACAAATACCAGATCCAGATCACGCTGTCGGCGCCCGACGCCGACTTTCCCTATGTGATGACGGACTATCATCTTCTGATGGTGCCCCAGGATTTCAAGGACTGGGCCAAGCCGATCGGGACCGGTTCGCTGGTCGTCGACAAGTTCGATCCCGGCGTGCGCATCTCGCTCAAGAAGGCGGGCGACTACTGGAAGGAAGGCCGCGGGCATCTCGATGCAGCTGAAATCACCGTCATCAACGATGGCAGCGCGCGCATCAACGCACTCATCTCTGGCCAACTCGACGCGATCAACCGGGTCGACCACAAAGCGGTAGCGCCGCTCGCCAAAGCCCCCAAAACTGAAATCGTCAGGGCGCCCGGCGGCTGGCATACGGTCATGGCCATGGAGATCGACAAGCCGCCGTACAACAATCCCGATCTGCGGCTTGCCCTGAAATTCGCCACCGACCGCGAGCAGATCCTCAAGACATTGTTCAGCGGCTACGGAACTATCGGCAACGATCACCCGATCCCGCCCAACGATCCGTACTTCAACAAGGACCTATCGCAACGCAAACATGATCCGGAACGCGCTGCGTTCCACTTCAAGAAGGCCGGCGTCGCCGAGCCGGTCCTGTTGCAGACTTCCGATGCCGCCTTCAACGGCGCCGTCGACATGGGCGCGCTGTTCCAGGCGAGCGCGGGCAAGGCCGGCATCAAGGTGGATCTGAAAAAAGAGCCGGCAGACGGGTTCTGGGACAATGTGTGGTTTAAGGGAGCCTTCGTCGAGAGCTACTGGGACGGCCGTGCCGCGGCAACGCAGATGCTCTCGGTCTGCTATGGTGCCAGCGCCCCGTGGAACGAGACCCACTGGAAAAACGACAAGTTTGAAAAGCTGCTTGCCGATGCGCGCAGCGAGATCGACGAGGCCAAGCGGAAAACCTACATCTGGGACATGCAGGCGATGTTGCGCGACGACGGCGGCGCGATCATCCCCGTGTTCCGCGACTGGCTCGACGCCCACCACGACAATGTCGGCGGCCATACGCCGCACGGCGGGTTCGACATGGACAACGGTCTGATCCTCGACAAGGCTTTTATCAAAGCGTAACGGACCGGCCCAGGTGTTCCGCACCGGGGTGTCTTTGCGCCTCCGGGGGAGAGGCATTTGTCGAAACTTCTTATCCAGCGGCTGGGGCCGATCACGGCGCTCGACGTAACGACGCAGGTCGAGTGCCTCGCGGCCTTCTGCAAGCTGATCCGCGGGCGCAGGACGACGGCGCTGTGTATAACGCATGACCTGGCGGTCGTCGCCTAGATCGGCGACCGGATCATGGTGCTGCGGCCGGACTGGCTCGACGAGGCGCTGGCGAGGCACGGCGCGAAGACGGTTGCCTGAAATCAACGCCGCGCCAGGGTGCTCTGCGCGCTCTTGCCGCGAACGTCCGTCATTCGCTATACCGCTGTGAGGCCGATCCGATTTGCGTCCGACGCGGAACGGGGTCGCGGCGTCTGAAGCGGAGTTCATCGGAAAGCGTTCGGCGAAGGGACAGGGGAACAAATGCGCGCGCCGGGCGGACCGCGTCTCTTGCTGCGACGGCTCCGCGAGGTCATGGCGGAACCTGTTACCGCGCAGGCGCGCCTCGACCGCATCGTTGTGCTGATCGCCTCCAACATGGTCGCCGAGGTCTGCTCGCTGTATGTGTCGCGCGCCGACGGGCCGCTCGAGCTGTTCGCCACGGAGGGACTCAAGCGCGAGGCCGTCCACAAGACGACGATGCGGCCGGACGAGGGGCTTGTCGGCCTGATCGCCTCGACGGCGGAAGCGCTGGCGCTTTCCGACGCACAGCACCATCCCGCCTTCTCGTACAAGCCCGAAACTGGCGAAGAAATCTATCAGTCGTTCCTCGGCGTTCCGATTCTTCGTGGCGGCGCTACGCTCGGCGTGCTTGTCGTCCAGAACCGCGCCCGGCGGGCCTACTCCGAGGAGGAAGTCGAGGCGCTGCAGACAACCGCGATGCTGCTTGCCGAACTGATCGCATCGGGCGAGCTGCAGTCGATCGCCAGCCAGGGCGGCCCGATCGCACTGCGCAGACCGCTCTCGCTGATTGGAGCGCCAATCGCCGACGGGCTGGGGCTTGGTCACGTCGTCCTGCATCAACCGCGAATTCTCGTCACTAAGATCGTTGCGGACGATGTCGGGCATGAACTGAAGCGCCTCGATGCGGCGATCGAGGGCATGCGCGCCTCGGTCGATGAACTGATTGATCGCGCCGACGACGGCGGTTCGGGTGAACATCGCGACGTGCTTGAGGCGTTTCGCATGATCGCCCACGATCGCGGCTGGCTGCGTCGCCTGCGCGAGGCCGTCACCAGCGGATTGACCGCGGAGGCGGCGGTTGAGCGGGTGCAGAACGACGCGCGCGCCAAGCTGCAGCGGCAGACCGATCCATACCTTCGTGACCGCCTGCATGATCTCACCGACATCGCCAATCGGCTGATGCATCAGCTCGCTGGCCAAAGCCTGACGCTGCTGCCGAGCGAACTCCCCGACAACGCCATTCTTGTCGCGCGCTCGATGGGTCCGGCTGCCTTGCTCGATTATGACCGCTCGCGGCTTCGTGGCCTCGTGCTCGAGGAAGCTGGAGCCGCAAGCCATATCGCCATTGTGGCGCGCGCCCTGTCGATTCCGGCGGTCAGCGACGTCGCCAACATCTCGGAGATCGTCGAACAGGGCGACGCCATCATCGTCGATGGCCTCACCGGCGAAGTTCAGGTGCGGCCGGTCCCCGAGGTCGAAGCGTCCTACAAGGAGAAAGCGCGGCTCCGCGCGCGGCGTCAGGACCAGTACCGCGCGCTGCGCGACACGCCCAGTGTGACGACGGACGGCGTCGCCATCGGCCTGCATATGAACGCAGGCCTCGTCGTCGACCTGCCGCATCTTGATGAAACCGGCGCGCAATCGATCGGCCTTTTCCGGACCGAGCTGCAGTTCATGCTGGCGGCACACTTTCCGCGGCTGGAGGAGCAACAGGCGCTCTACAAGACGGTTCTCGACGCCGCTGGCGAGCGGCCGGTTACGTTCCGCACGCTCGACATCGGCGGCGACAAGGTGCTGCCGTATATGAAGGGGGTGGAGGAGGAGAATCCGGCGCTGGGCTGGCGCGCCATCCGCATCTCGCTCGATCGGCCGGCGCTGCTCCGCACCCAGATGCGCGCCATGCTGCGCGCCGCTGCCGAGCGGCCCTTGCGAATCATGCTGCCGATGATCTCCTGCGTCGATGAGTTTGTCGCGGCGCGGGCGCTGCTCGATCACGAGCTGAATTTCGCCGCGAAGATCGGCCGGCCAATGCCAAGCGACCTCAAGCTTGGCGTGATGGTGGAGGTCCCTTCGCTGCTCTGGCAGCTCGAGGAGATCGCCCAGTGCGCCGATTTCCTGTCGGTTGGTTCGAACGACCTGATGCAATACCTGTTTGCCGCCGACCGCGACAACAAGCGCGTCGCTGGCCGCTTCGATCCGCTGTCGACCAGTTTTCTGCGGGCGCTGAAGGCGATCGCCGATGCGGGCGCAAAGTACGATCGCCCGGTGACTCTGTGCGGCGAGATAGGCGGGCGCCCGCTTGAGGCAATGACGCTCATCGCGCTGGGCTATCGCGGGCTGTCGATGTCGGCGGCGGCAATCGGGCCGGTCAAGGCGATGGTCTTGTCGCTTGACGCCAACGCAGTCACAAACGAGGTCGCAGCGATCATCGCCGGCGGCAGCGCTGCCGGTTCGCTGCGCGAGCCGTTGCGCGCGATGGCCGAGCGGCTTGGCGTTCGCCTGTAGCGAGGCTTCGCCAAGCCTGCTCCTTCCCTTCATTTCAAGCCTGCTCCTTTCCTTCATTTCACGAGTTCGTCGATGACCGCCAACGCCAATTTCGATTTGATTCTGCGCCGCCACGAGGAGATCGGCGCGCGCCTGACCCAGGGCGCGGGCGGCGCCGAATATGCCGCGTTGTCGCGCGAACTGGCCGAGCTCGACCCGATCGTCGGCGCGATCAAGGACTGGCGCGCCAAGGAGGCCGAGCGCGCGGATCTGGCCGCCATGGCCGAGGACGCCTCGCTCGATCCGGCGATGCGGGCGCTGGCGCGGGACGAACTTGCCGCCGCTGCCGAGGCGGCCGAGGCGTTGCGCTCCGCGCTGCGCCTTTCGTTGCTGCCAAAGGACGCCGCCGACGAGGGCAACGTCATCCTCGAGGTGCGGGCGGGAACCGGAGGCGACGAGGCCGCCCTGTTCGCCGGCGATCTCTTTCGCATGTATGTGAAATACGCGGAGGCGCGGCGCTGGAAAGTCGAGGTGATCTCGATGAGCGAGGGGTCCGCGGGCGGCTACAAGGAAATCGTCGCGGAAATTGAGGGACGCGGCGCGTTCGCGAGGCTCAAATTCGAGAGCGGCGTGCACCGCGTGCAGCGTGTCCCCGCGACGGAGACGCAGGGGCGCATTCATACGTCGGCCGCCACTGTCGCCGTGCTGCCCGAAGCGCAGGAGATCGATCTCGTCATCAACGAGGGCGATCTGAAGATCGACACGATGCGCTCGAGCGGCGCGGGCGGGCAGCACGTTAACAAGACGGAATCGGCGATCCGCATCACCCATCTGCCCACCGGCATCGTAGTGGGCATGCAGGAGGAGCGTTCGCAGCACCGCAACCGCGCCAAGGCGATGGCGGTGCTGCGCTCGCGCATTCTCGACATGCAGAACCAGCGCGCCGACGCCGAGCGCGCCGCCGACCGCCGCACACAGGTCGGATCGGGCGACCGCTCGCAACGCATCCGCACCTACAATTTTCCCCAAGGCCGCGTCACCGATCACCGCATCAACCTGACTCTCTACTCGCTCGACCGGATCATCGAGGGCGAGGGACTCGATGAGATCTTTGACGCGCTGACCGCCGACCGGCAGGCGCAACTGCTGGCGCAGCAGGGAGCGTTTTAGGCTGGCCCCGTTCGCACTTGTGTCGGCGACTCAATGTTTCCAACGACTAAGGCGCCAAATCGCGCACGTTTTGTACCGCTGCATCGATGTCTCGCGCCGGCTCGTGCGTCAGCGCCAGCGGCGCACGTATTTGGGCCGATAGGGCTGCCCGGACCGGCTCTGCGGCGGCCGGGCGATGATATCTGTCGAGCAGCGCGATGATCTTGACCATGCCTGCAACGCCGCGCAGATCGTCGCGATCGACGGCCGCCTCCGCCGCACGCAATGCCTTGTGCAAGCGCGCCACCTGCAGATGGAGGAAATGCTCCGGCGCGTCGAGCCGCCGCGCGGCGACGACCTGGGCCATCGCCCGCCGCACCACGCCCGGCGTCAGGCCGAACCTTCCAGCGATGATCTCAACGGAAAAGCCGCTCGCCGCCATGTCGAACAGGTCCTCGCGCCGCCGGACCAGGGCGAGCCGCCGCTCGCGGGCTGTTTCGCGCAGCGCCTGCCGCTGGGATTTTTCCTTCGCCGACTCGGTCATGACAGGGCCCCCATTCGTCACCCGGATCAGGCGCCGGACATTTATAGAGATAGTACAACTTTGGATTATTAGAAAAAATAATCTGAAACCCTATTGGAATTGTTCGGAAAATCATGGGAAGCTGGCATTCCCGCCTTAATCTGGCTTCCTGACCAACTTGACCAATATGACCCTTCGATGTAGCTTGGGGTATGACCCGCACAATCAACCTCTACGAGGCGAAGACGCATCTTTCGGCGCTGGTTGACGCGGCCGCTGGCGGCGACGAGATCGTCATCGCCAAGCACGGCGTCGCGAAGGCCCGGCTGGCGCCGCTCGCCGCCGCGCCTTCGCCGCTGCGGACGCCGTCTGGCCTGTTGAAGATAGAATCCATCGCCGACGATTTCGATTCCCCGGACGAGGAAATCATCCGCTTGTTTGAAGGCGAAGACTGACGATGCTGATCGACACCCACATTTTCTTGTGGCTGGAGACGGGCTCCGCCATGCTGGCAGATGATATTCGCAAGCGGATCGTTCACTCCGGCAGCCGCGTCTTCGTCAGCGCCGCGTCGTTCTGGGAAATAGCCATCAAGCGGCGCAGCGAGAAGCTGGTCCTCAGCGGTTCGCCCCGAGCGGCGGCAAAGGCGGCCGGTTTCGCTGAATTGCCGATCGACGCCGCCGACGCGGAACTGGCGGGCGCGCTCGACTGGACGCATCGCGATCCCTTCGACCGCATGCTCGCCGCGCAAAGCCTCAACCGCGCGATACCGCTCGTCACCGCCGACGCGGCGTTTCGCTCGCGCGACGACATCGCGGTGATATGGGCGGGATAGAAAATACGACCCGCCGGAAATCTCCAACCGGGACTTCGCCAAGTTTCTCGAGGGCAACGCAATGAATCCGGACGCGAAAACCTCCTCCTGGCGAACGCCCGCCATCCTCACTGCGCGGCTGATCTTTGCCGCGGTTTTCGTCATGGCGGCGGCGTTCAAATTTCTCGGCATGCTGGCGACAGCCGACTATATCGCGGCAGCGGGTTTTCCCGCCTCATATGCGCTTGCCTGGCTCGCCGCGCTGTTCGAATCCGCTCTGGTTCTGGCGTTTCTCACCGGCGCGTATTTTTCCGAGGCCGCGCTGCTGGCGGGGCTGTATGTGCTTTTCCTCGGCTTTGCCTTTCATGGGCCGTCGCATTGGGCGAGCAATCAGGCGGAGTTCGGTTTCTTCGTCGATCATTTCACCTTCATCGCCGGACTTCTGTTTGCGGCGGTCAATGGGTCGGGGCGCGTTCTGGCGGCGAAGGTCGGAGTCCTAGGCCGGAGATAGCTCGCTGCCGTTCTCTATGGCCGCGATCCCCCGATGCAACATTAAATAATGCAAAGTGTATCACATCCCACACTGGCCGTGGGAACGGCCGAGGCGGGCTGTCAATGTCCGCGCGGGTAGTTAATGATGAAAACAACGATGCCGGCGGCAGCACCTAGACACCATTTCCAGTGTATCAAATAGAAGTCGAAAGAGGCGCTTATCATCCGTGCGAGGACGGGTCTTTTATAGTCGCCTCCGAGAAAATGCAGTCCCGAGTCTGAGTCGTTTGGTCGGGGGACAAACTCGCCGCGTAACCACTTTTTCAATCGCTGCCACATGGCACGGTCCTTCTATTTCTTCCGCTTCGGCGCTGGCGGTTTCGGTGCTGGCCGCACGTCGAGCGGAAAAGTGAGGTCGAGCTTTAGGCCAAATTTCCCGAGGTCGCCGCCGCCACGATTCCATCCACCCCCAATCTCGGCCCGGCATTGCACGTCACCGGAGATTCCCAAAGCGTCAAGCTGGCGGCGAAGCGAAACGCTATCCTGCTTCCTGATATACCCGACCTTTTCCCCGTTAATTCGGATCATGATTGCATTTGGATCGTGCGGGTTTTCCGGCTCCGATGAGAGCACCGCGTTAACACGAAAGTAGACGGCGGCGCCGCGACGACCTCCGACAATTTTTTCAAGAACCTCTTGATAATGCGACTCCCCAACAACTTCATAGGAAAAGAACGCGTCGCCTTTGATTGAAGGGAGACCAGGCAGGGAGTCGGTATGGTGTTGCGGTAATAGTATTTTCCCGGATGGCTTCTGCTTTCGTGCCGCTCAAGTCCAACGGCTGCTGGTGGCACGGCCGACGCGGGTCGCAACGCACTGGTGGCGTTGGTCCGCGCGGGGTCCGGCAATCGCGGGGACGAGATAGCGGTGGGCGCTTTCTCAATCTTGAACCAACGCCAAAACGCCCACACTTCAGCCCCCAAGCCTCTGAATCGTCCAACAGCTCACGTCGTGGGAGCGCGCGGTCTCGCTTGCGCTTTCCTTGCTAGCGTCACGACGCTTTATCTCACAGGTCCCGACCGGCCGCTCTTACCACGATTCCGACGAGAACTCTTGCTCGCCCAGACGCCTGAGCCGTCATGCCCGAGTTTGTCCCCGCCATCTACGCCGGGGTGTTGTCGCTTAATTTGAAAGCTCGTGGAAAAGGCGCCGCGTGGGTGGCCGGGATAAACCCGGCCATGACGCCGGCGGGACGGCCACCGGTTGGTTGAGAATTGCACGCTGGTCTCGCCATTGACATAAGCCCGCCCGCGCCCGAAACCTCCCGCCTCTTTTCGCCCGGAACCCTCCTCATGCCGCACCAGCGCCTGCAAGCCATCGTCGAACAAGCCTGGGAGGATCGCGCCACCGTCACGACCCAGACCAAGGGCGAGGTTCGCGACGCGGTGGAGGCGGCGCTGAACCTGCTCGACAAGGGGGAGGCGCGGGTCGCCGAAAAGATTCCTGGCGCGACCGGCGCGGGATCGTGGAAGGTCAATCAATGGCTGAAGAAGGCGGCGCTGCTGTCGTTCCGGCTGAACGACAGCGCCGTGATTGCCGGGGGGCCGGGCGGCGCGACCTGGTGGGACAAGGTTCCCGCGAAATTTTCGGGATGGGGCGAAAAAGAATTCGCCAAGGCGGGCTTTCGCGCCGTGCCGGGCTGCGTCGTGCGCCATTCCGCCTATGTCGCGCCGGGCGCCGTGCTGATGCCGTGCTTCCTCAATCTGGGCGCCTATGTCGATTCCAACACGATGGTCGACACCTGGGTGACGGTCGGCTCCTGCGCGCAGATCGGCAAGAACGTGCACTTGTCGGGCGGCGTTGGCATCGGCGGCGTGCTGGAGCCGCTGCAGGCGGCGCCGACGATCATCGAGGATAACTGCTTTATCGGCGCGCGTTCCGAAGTGGTCGAGGGCGTCATCGTCGGCGAGGGCTCGGTCGTCTCGATGGGCGTCTTCATCTCGGCCTCGACCAAGATCGTCGACCGCGCGACAGGCAAGGTGCATGTCGGCTATGTCCCCCCCTACTCCGTCGTCGTGTCCGGCTCGATGCCGGGCAAGCCCTATGCCGACGGCTCGCCGAGCCCCTCGCTGTATTGCGCGGTGATCGTCAAGACCGTCGATGCACAGACGCGCGCCAAGACGGCGATCAACGACTTGCTGCGCGATTGAGCGGGGGAATGGATTCCGCGAGGTTCGGCTTTCTCTATCGTCAGGGCGAAGGCGCAATCAGTGCGCGAGAATGGCGCGCCGCCAGCGCGCTGCCGCTTGGAATAGCGCTGGCGCTGACGATCGTGTGGCTGGCGATCATGCCGCGCGAGGGCCGCGATCTCCAGCGCGAAGGGCTGATCGATTGGAGCGTCGCGCTCGTGTACCTCTACTCGATCATGTACGTGTTCGTGCTGTTCATCGTGGCGGTCGCGGAATATTTTCTCAGCGCCAAGCGTTTCACCGATCGCGGCAGGCCGCCCGCCCTCGCCGGCCTCGCGCCGTTCCTGTTGTTGCTGGCGGGCGCCGCGCACTGGTATCAGCCGCGTTCCGAAGGCTGGATGCCCGAATGGGGCGCATGGCCGATCGACGCGCTGGCGCTGGCGGCGGTGGCGTGGAACGTGATCGAGCTGGGCTTTTTGGAAGGGCGAAGCAGGTAGCTGCTCCACGAAGCCTTACGCCATGCAAATCATTGTTTTTTCAATGATATTTCTGCTGACTCGGGCTCGTTCCAAAACAAAAGATTGCCGAACTCCGCCGCAACGGGCATTATGACAACAATGGAGATGGTGGGCGCGACGCGCTAAGGCGTCGGACCGTTCTTGGTTTGGCATAGGTCAATGACGCAGGTGAAGGGGAAGGGATTTTAACACAACCCGAATACCTCTCGCGCCAATGTCGCACTCCACTCCCAAAAAGCTGGCCATGGTTTCTCAGTACAAGCGACCACCCATCACCGAGGCAGTTATTGAACTGCGCTTCGACGGCAAGATTGATCGCGATCTCATCGACAAGCTCCAAGGACGGCTCTCAACCAAATATCCTTTCAGCATGGGCGGGAAAGTCTGGAATGTTGAGATAGGGGACGCCCCGCCAAAAATCCGCCAGGAATTTCAAGGCTATCGAATGACGGCGGTCGACGGGACTGGAATAGTTGTCATTTCACCCTCGTTAATCTCTACCTCGCGCCTTGCTCCGTATAGTGGTTGGGAGCAAATGATTGAGAGCGCCAAGGAAAATTGGAGTTCATGGAAGAAGATCATTGGATATCGACGCTTGATTCGGGTCGGGCTTCGGTATGTAAACAGGATCGATATCCCCAATCCCGAGAACGCACCTGTCCATATTAACAAATACCTTAATCTCAGGCCCGAAGTGCCCGTCTTCGGATTTTCCCCGATCGAAAATTTTGTTATGAACGTGTCGATACCGGTGGGAAATGAGGAATTAAAGCTGATACTGAATGCCGGTTCGACGCCCAGCCCGTTAGTGAAGACTGTGTCCTTTCTGCTGGACATTGACCTCAGTCGAGACTCAAATTTACCACAGATCGATACTGATATTTGGTCTCTCGTTGATCGTATGAGGCCGTACAAGAATTCGGTATTCGAAGGTTGCATAACTGACGAAGCGCGAGGACTTTTTTCATGATCGGTCTTTTGCAAAACTCCATTCGATCTCGATCGATGTTAGGTAAGCAGGTGTCGTTCGCTGAGCCTTCGAATGCGGTTGGGCCGGATTCGGTGACCATCCAAAAACTCCTGAAACAGATTTACGAAACACGACCTCCCTCGGTAGCCTCGTTCGCCAGCGATACCCCGTCAACGGAAGACGATATACCGGGCCAGCTCGAGCAAACTCTCGCCTTGTTTATCGATTTGACGTCTAAAATTGCGATGTATCTTGACACAAGGTGGCGAAAACAGCTGCTTGAGAAACTCATTCAATTGCTGGACGCTGAAGATTGGGAGTCGGATTTTGCATTACCGAGCGCAGCATCCTTTTCGACTTTCTTGCGGATGGTGATCTATCTTCACCCCACAAAGCGCCCCGGACTGGGAATCTCGCATCTCGGCCATATTCTTGCATCTTGGAGGCGCGGGGAGGACAGAATCGTTATTGAGTGCCTCCCAAATGACGAAGTGCGCTGGGTGCTGTCGCGAACCATTAATGGAGAGCGCGAAAGCGGCGCGGGGAACGTTCAAATCCACCGGATTCCGGAAGTGACAGAACCATACGACGCGGACTTGATTTTTACTGATGCCGATAAAATACTTGCCTGATGTTGATCATGTTGTCCGTCATATCCCTTCGACACTGGTTGAGAGGGATCCTGACGACGACTCAGTGATAGGCTGCTTTCCTCAAGCATTTAGTCTGAAGCCCTACGAGGAGTATCTATCTGCTTATTGGCTGGAGTTTTTTTGCTGGAAGCAGATCGGAGCGTTTGTTCCAAACTGTAGCCGCGACTGTTCGCGTGCGCACCGTTAAGCCACGGCACGGTTTTGCAGTAGGCATTGTCGGCGCCATAAAGTCCGCTTGTGCCGACTGGAATTTGCGAGTGCGAATCATTCACGAGCCGGATGACCATCCGTCTCACTCTGCGGTCAGAAATTATCGCTCGGACGACTTTCAACTTCTAAACTTGCTTGCCAGCGTTGCATGGAGCGATGTTGTGGAAGCGAAAGATTACTTGTAGGCGACCGTATTCACTATCCGCGTTGCCCATAGCGCCTGCTCCTCGTCTCTCCTCCCCCAAACAATCCGAGGCCACAATGTCCAACGCAGCCCTTGCGCGCCGCGATCGCGCGGTCGCGTCCGCCAGACTTCGCTCGCGTCTCCTCGATCATCTCGCGCTTGGCGCTTCAATCGAGGCGATCGCCCGTCTGGAGAATCTGAGCCAACGGACGATTCAGAAGCTCTTGCGCGAGCAGTTCGATCGAATCGAGATACGCCGCCTCGATGAATACGCCAAACTGCAGATCAAGCGACTTGACGCAATGCTCGCCAAACTGGCCGACGGATCTGCCGAGCCCAACGTCGGCGCAATGGCGCTGCTGCTGAAAGTGCTCGACCGGATGGACCGTTATCACGGCGTTGGCCGCCGCGCTGCGGTTGCCGCGCCGCCTGACGACATTGCGCGACAGCGCCTGCTCGACAAGCTCAATCGCATGGCCGCGCGCCATTCGACCCCCGTGTTGCCGCCCCGGTGAAGGCGCGACCGCAGAGCAAGCGCCCGCTCGCGAGTCCGAAGCGGCGTTCCGTGCTTGACGGGTTGAGCATCTCGTGGCTGCTGAAGCTCGGCAATGCGGCGCGCGCAAGAGCGCTGGCGGAGCTCAATCCGATAGAATGCAATCAGGTGTTTTACGACTGGCGCTATTGGGCTCGCAAAGATCAACTGCCGCCCGACGGCGACTGGATTTACTGGCTCATCCTCGCCGGACGCGGCGCCGGCAAGACGCGAGCGGGCGCCGAGGCGGTGCGCGAATGGATCCGGCATTTCCCCATCGTCAACCTCATCGGCGCCACCGCCGACGACGTGCGCGACGTGATGGTGCTGGGCGATTCCGGCCTGCTCGCCTGCTGCCCCGACAACGAGCGGCCACGCTACTACAAGGCCTCGGCGAGGCTGAAATGGCCAAATGGCGCGGAAAGCCTGCTGTTTTCGGCCGAGGAGCCCGATCGCCTGCGCGGCAAGCAACATATGAAGCTGTGGTGCGACGAGCTTGCCGCCTGGCGCCAGCCCGACGCGTTCGACCAGGCGCTGCTCGGCCTGCGGCTCGGCGACAAGCCGCAGGTCGTCATCACCACGACGCCGCGACCGATCAAGATCATCAAGCAGCTCATCGAGGACAAGGACGCGATCGTCACGCGCGGCTCCAGTTTTGACAACAACGACCATCTCGCCGAGGCGTTTCTGCTGCGCATCGCGGCGCGCTACGCGGGCCGCCAGATCGGCCGGCAGGAACTGTTCGCTGAACTCGTCGAGGAGACGCCGGGCGCCTTGTGGACGCGCGAGCTGATCGAGCGCGGCCGCATCGCGGGCGACGCGGCGCCGGCGGCGTATAGCGAGATTGTCGTCGGGGTGAACCGCCCCGGGTTTGCCGGAGGCCCCAACTCTTGAGAGGATGGGGCTATGGAAACGAAGAAGAAGACCTCGAACAAGTTCTCGTCTGAGGTGCG
>Ga0209698_10000072_pt1 | contig 91957 bp, 74 predicted proteins | sample LitLauG_LLR_2012_FD_187203 | JGI IMG/M metagenome (GOLD analysis project Ga0209698, IMG submission 187203) | Freshwater sediment microbial communities from Pennsylvania, USA - Little Laurel Run_MetaG_LLR_2012 (SPAdes) (version 2) | ecosystem: Environmental > Aquatic > Freshwater > Creek >... | reverse complement strand
GTCAGGGAAAGGCAGGTAACATGGGAGGTGCAACTTAGGTAACAACTGGACCGGACCAGAGCAGGCCACCGCAATTACTTATACAACAGATATTTCTCGCGAAGCGTCACGAATTGCCTTAGTCCTTCCTGCCAGTCTTCGGCAATCCGCCTGGGGTCTGAGCCCGCGGCAATCGCTTCGAAAACCGCTTGGTTCACCAGCAAGTCGGCCATCCGCTCGAGTCTGAAGGCGTTCGGATAAAGCTTATGCAGCGCCGCCGCCAGTTCAATCCCCAGTTCGGGCGAGTCTAGAGTATTCCGGTCGAGGACAATAAGGTTGACACCTTCACAGCGTTCCCCGGCAAAGTTACTCGATGATGGAGTGAAACTAACTGGCACGAATCGCACACTTTGAATAGCGCGCGCGTTCAGGTACGCCGCCAGTTCCCTGCTCTTGATCCAAGGCGCACCCACTACTTCGAACGGCGTATCCGTGCCCCGCCCCACCGAGACATTGGTCCCTTCGATCAGCGCCACTCCCGGATAAAGCGTCTCCTCGGTCAAAGTCCGCAAATTCGGCGAAGGGTTGACCCACGCGAGGCCCGTGGAATCAAACCAGTCTCCCCGCTGCCAACCTCCCATCGCGACCACCTCGAGGCGGGCCCCAATGTGCCGCTCGGTATTAAACATTTTCGCGAGCTCACCCAGAGTCATCCCATGCCGCACTGGCTCGGGAAAATAATTCGTAAAACTTTCCCGTGCGGCGTTAGAACTGGACGGGGAGTCAGACACCGGCCCCTGCACGAACGACCCGGTAATCGGATTCGGCCGATCCAGAACCAGCACCTCGACGCCTGCCTTCGCGGCCGCTTCCAGAAAATATCCGGCCGTTGCCTCATAGGTATAGAATCGCACGCCTGCATCCGCTAGGTCGATCACGACCGCATCCAACCGCTTCAGCACGTCCATCGGCGGACGGCGGGCCGCATCGCTCGCCCCATACACGCTGTAGACCGTAATTCCGGTGGCCGCATCCTTTGTATTTTTGACGTCGGTCGTGTCCAGCGTTCCCGTCACTCCGTGTTCCGGACTGAAAATCGCATCCAGCGAAATGCCCGGCACGTTCGCCAGCACGTCGATCGTCCTCCGTCCTTCGGAGTCGATGCCTGTCTGATTCGTAACCAGCCCGATGCTCCGCGGATCTCCGCCTCTCGAGGGATGGAGTGCCGCGAACTTCGTCTCCTCGAGCAGGTCAATTCCCGTCTTCACTGTCCCGTTCCGCACCGAAAGCTTGCGGGCCGCGCTCTGCATTTCGTTGTAGCCGGTGATCGTCGCGACCCGCATCTTCTCCGCTTCTGCCGGATCGAGTGCCAGCGCCGCCGCCACCGCCGTTGCGACCTTCGTCCGAAGGGCAACGGCACTTCCCTTCTCCTTCGGCGGCTGCCTGTTCGTAGGAACGACATTCATGTGCACTGCGTTCGTCAGCAGCACGATATAGGTCTGGGTCGCGGGATCAATCCACAGCGACGTCCCCGTAAATCCCGTATGCCCGTAGCCGCCCACTGGCAACAATTCTCCGCGATTAGTAGAAAAGGGAGAATCGATGTCCCATCCAAATCCGCGCAGCACCGTCGCATTCACGGGCTGCTGGGGCGCAGTCATTTTCGCAATCGTCGCCGGAGTGAGCACGCCTCGCCCGCCATCCAGCAAAGCCTGAGCAAAGATCGCCAGGTCGTCGGCGGTGGAAAATACTCCCGCATGACCGGCCACGCCGCCCATCCGGCGCGCCGAAGGATCATGCACCACACCGCGCAGCAGATGATGGTTCTCGTCCTCTTCGGTCGGAGCGATGCGGGAGGCCCAAGATGGGGGAGGGAGAAATCGAGTCTCCTTCATCCCCAAGAGGCCAAAGATGTGTCTCGCGGCATACTCGTCGAGCGACTCGCCTGAGAGCCGCTCCACCAGCGCTCCCAGCACGGCGAAGTTGATGTCGCTATAAAGAAACGCCGCGCCCGGAGGCCGCTCGGGCGTGACCTCATACGCCATGCGATACCCAGCGTCCTTGCCCTCCCACTTCTTTCCAAGATCGAGATCTTCCGGCAGCCCGGAGTAGTGCACCAGCAACTGCCGGATCGTAATCTCCTGCTTGCCGTTTTGCCCAAACTCGGGAAGATACTTTGCCACCGGATCGTTCATGCGAAACTTGCCTTGCTCCCACAGCTGCATGAGCGCCGTCGTAGTGGCGACGACCTTGGTCAGCGAAGCGCAATCGAACACCGTGTCGAGCGTCATCGCTTCCCGCCGAGGTTCAATCGCGCGGCTGCCATAGGCCTTGCGATAGACCACCCGTCCGTCGTGGCCGACGATGAGGACAGCGCCGGGAATCTGATGCTGGGCGATGGCGTCATTGACGATGGGATCAAGAACGGCGAGTCGAGAGTCGAGAGCAACCTGACAGAGAGCTATTTCGCAGCACCAAAACACAATTGCCAGAACTGTCGATGTAAATTTCACGGTTGCTGTGACTCTACACGATGGCGAAGACGGGCCTCAAGCATCTTGACGGCTCACAGGGCCTTCTGGTAACCGCGTTGTCAGCACGAGACGTTGCTCGCGGAACATTTCGCGGCGATACTAAATTGCGTGGATTCAATCGGAATCGCGATACTCATCGGGTGTTTGGGGGGACCCATTGTCATTATCGGCCTGTGGTGGCGGAAAAGGCAGCGGGAAGTCAACCAGGCGCGCCTGTGGCCCCAAACCGAGGCGACGGTCGAGTCTGGCGAAGCGGAGTTCGTTGGTGAATCAGAATATGCAGTCAGACTGCCTGTATTCGCTTTCTCATACAAGGTTGAAGGAGCATATTATTCAGGTCGTTTTGCTCTTCTTCCTTATACAGCCGACCCTGGTGAATCGATCTACGCACGAATGGCCGGACGCAAGCTGCAAGTCCATTATGATCCCCACCGCCCGGAGGCTTGGTTTCTTTCGGACGCACTAATTGAGGGCTGCAAAGTGGAGCAAAAGATCGGTCTCCATTTGAATAATTATTATCCGACGTAACCCAGCCCCATGCTGATGCTTTGCCTGGGCTCTCCCGGTTTGCTATAAAGCCAGCAGGCCCTTGAGAACGCCTTTGACTTCGGTTAATGACTTCGGCTCAAAATCCGCCCGCCGGTTTTTCCTTCCTCGTGCGCAATCTCGCTACGCAGGATGAGCGTTTTCGCGGTGCTTTCGGCATTCTGGAAAAGGCCATCGCGGCCCGCGTCTATCCTGGCTGCTCGCTTGCGGTCACTTTTGCCGGGGAACTCGTAGCCCACAAAGCCCTCGGACGCTTTACCTACGATCCGGCTTCTCCCGAAGTCACCAGCGCGTGCATCTTCGATCTGGCCTCGCTCACCAAAGTTGTGGCCACGACCGCCATGGCCATGATCCTTTACGAGCGCGGCCTGCTCGATCTCGAAACTCCGGTTGCCGCTATCGTTCCGGAGTTCGCCCACGATGACGACATCCGCCGCGAGATCACGGTGCGCATGTTACTCGCGCACAGTTCTGGCCTGCCCGCTTACGAAAAGCTGTTCCTGCACGCCCGGACGCGGGAAGGCCTTCTGCAGGCAGCTTTCAGCACTCCACTCGCCGCCGCTCCTGGCGCGCGCGCCGAATACAGCGACATTGGATTCATCATCCTCGGGATCGCGCTGGAGCGCCTCGCTGACGAACCTCTCGACGCATTCTGCCAGCGCGAAGTCTTTGGTCCGCTCGGCATGACGCACACGACTTTCAATCCGGCACACGCCTTGAAAGAAACCATCCCGCCAACCGCCGACGATCGCACCTTCCGCCAGCGGATCATTCAAGGTGAGGTACAGGACGAAAACGCGAGCGTTCTCGGCGGCGTTGCCGGACACGCGGGCCTGTTCTCGACCGCCGAAGATCTGGCCATCTTCGCCCATGCCATGCTCAACGGCGGACACCCCATCCTGCGCTCGGCTACGGTCGACTTTTTTACGCGCCGCGAACCCGCGCCCGAAGGCACTTCCCGCGCGCTCGGCTGGGACACACCTTCGGCGCGCTCGCAATCGGGAAAATATTTTTCATCACGTTCGATCGGGCATCTCGGTTACACGGGCACTTCTCTGTGGATCGACGCTGAGCGCCAACTGTCGACAATTTTGCTCACCAACCGCACCTGGCCCGATTGCCGAAACCAGGCCATCAAACAAGTGCGCCCGGCATTTCACGACGCGGTGATGGAAGCTCTGGAGAGCGCGTGAAAGGCAAAGCCTCTTATCACAAAGTTGCGCGGAGCAAGAAAACAGCCACGGATCTCCGCCGCCTCGGCACCGAGAAAGCAAACTCCGCCTCCGCCGATCTCGATTGCAAGTCCGCGCTCGAAATCGCCAGCATCGTCAACGCGGAAGACGCCAAGGTCGCTGCCGCCGTGAAGCGCGCTCTGCGCCCAATTGCGCAAGCGATCGACCTGATCGCCGAGGCGCTTTCCCATGGCGGACGCCTGATCTACGTCGGTACCGGTACCAGCGGACGCATCGCGGCGCTCGACGCCGTCGAGTGTCCGCCCACGTTTGACGTCGCCCCGCGCGTGGTTCAATTCATCATCGCGGGAGGCCCAAAGGCGCTGGCCACAGCCGTAGAAGCCGACGAAGACTCGCGCGAAATGGGCCGCAAAGCGATGGCGAAGAAGAAGCCAACCAGCAAAGATGTCGTCGTTGGGATCGCGGCTAGCGGACGCACTCCCTTCACGGTCGCCGCGATCCGGTATGCGCGCGCCCACGGAGCCAAGACGGTTGCTGTCGTCTGCAACCCGAGATCCCTGCTTGGCGAAGCCGCGCATGTGGCCATTGTTGCCGAGGTTGGCCCAGAGGTGGTCGCCGGCTCGACGCGCATGAAAGCCGGCACCGCGCAGAAGATGATTCTAAACATGCTCTCCACCGGGGCGATGACTCGTCTTGGCCATGTCTATGGGAATCTCATGGTCAACCTGCACACGAAGAACGAAAAGCTGGCGGAACGCGGAGTGGGGATCCTGGAAAAGGCCGCCGGAATCAGCCGCGCGAAAGCACGCAGGCTTCTTGCCGCCGCGAGAGGTCGAGTCCCGGTGGCCCTGGTGATGGCTAAAGCCGGGGTCAACCGCACCCAATCGATAGCCGCCCTGAACCAAGCCAGCGGCCTGGTCCGCAAAGCGATAGGGTTGGCAAGACCCACGTAGGGATGGGTTCGACCCGACCGAGCGTGGCTCGATCACGGCTCAGAAAGGCGGGCCTCGTGTCGTAGTTGCGAATTGAACGACGTCGTGAATTCAGTCCGGCGTCATTCAGCAATCGTCGCTAAAATGAAAGCGTCACTTCGATTTGCCGGGGCCACATCAAGCAAATGGATAAGCTCGTAATCCGCGGCGGCAACCCACTTCTCGGCACAGTCCGCATTAGCGGCGCAAAGAACGCCGCGCTTCCCTGCATGGCAGCAGCCCTGCTTACCGACGAACCTGTGATTCTCGAAAACATTCCGCAAGTGCGCGACATCGAGACCACGCGCAAGTTGCTCGCTGCCATGGGCGCCGAAGTGGAACTCGGCTACGGACGCGCCCATCACCGCACTACTCTTTGCGCGCGTACGCTCAACGCACCCGAGGCTTCGTATGAACTGGTAAAGACGATGCGCGCGTCGACGCTTGTCCTGGGACCGCTCGTTGCCCGCTGTGGCCGCGCCTGCGTCTCGCTTCCCGGCGGATGTGCCATCGGCGCCCGCCCCATCGATCTGCATATCAAGGGTCTCGAGCGTCTCGGCGCGAAGATCGTGCAGGAGCATGGCTACGTAGAAGCCGCCACTGATCCTTTAAAAGGCGGCCGGCTTAGAGGCGCCGAAATAGTGTTCGACAGAATTACCGTCACTGGCACCGAAGATCTGCTCATGGCCGCCACCCTTGCCGATGGCGAAACGGTCATGCAGAACTGCGCCCGCGAACCGGAAGTCGCCGACCTGGCCGCGCTGCTGATCGCCATGGGCGCCAACATTCACGGCGCCGGCACCTCCACCATCGTCGTGAAGGGCGTGGCCAAACTGCATGGCGCCAGGCACCGCATCATCCCCGACCGCATCGAAGCCGGCACCTTCATCGTCGCCGCCGCTCTCACCGGCGGGGATGTAAATGTCGCCGGGTGCGATCCCACACACCTCACCGCCATCCTGCAGAAGCTCGCGGAGACGGGGGTGAAGACTGCAGTGAAAGCCGACTCCGTCCGCGTCATGGGCGATCATCCTCTACAAGCTGCCGACATGAACACGGAAGAATATCCCGGCTTCCCGACCGACATGCAGGCGCAATATATGGCGCTCGCCACGCAGGCTGCGGGCACATCGATTATTACGGAAAATATTTTCGAGAACCGCTTCATGCATGCGCAGGAACTGGTCCGCATGGGCGCGAATATCAAGATCGAAGGCCGGCGCGCCATCGTGCGGGGAGGAAGTCCGCTCAGCGCCGCCGCCGTCCTCGCGTCAGACCTGCGCGCATCCGCTTCGCTGGTGCTCGCCGCCCTGGTCGCCGACGGCGAGACCATCATCGACCGCGTCTATCACCTGGACCGCGGCTACGAGAACATCGAAGAAAAACTAAAAGCAGTGGGCGCCGAAATACGCCGCGTCGGTAACATCTTTCCCAAGCGAGCCGCAGCCCCTGCTCAACCGTGACAGGTAACGATAGTAACCTGCGCACCATAGCTTATGCGGCTACGATGATCGGGGATGCTACCTCACAATCCTCCGCCGAGACTTCAAGAACCGTTGCCCGCCTTGTCGGTGTCGAGGATGATCCTCAGTGTAACCGAGAAGCGCCCGCGCACGCTTACACTGGCCCGTTACTTAGCCGTCGGTGCTTGCAACACGATCTTCGGATACGGTTGCTTCGCTTGGTTCACATTGCTCCTGACTCCCGTCCTTGCCTACGGATATGTGGTAGCCAGCCTGCTCGCCAATCTGTTCAGTATCACGTTCGCCTTCTTGGGGTATAAGTGGTTTGTATTCAGAACCAAAGGCAACTATCTCAAGGAATGGATCCGCTGTGTTGGCGTTTATGCCAGCAGTATGATCTTGTCCGCCGCTGCGCTTCCTTTCGTGGTCGGTGTCATCCGCCGCTGGCCCGGCCACGAGCGTAAAGCGCCTTACATCGCCGGCGCCATAGTTCTTGTGTTTGCGGTCGTATTCAGCTTCTTCGGGCATCGCCACATCTCCTTCGCAGACCGCAATCAGGACCAACAGCGGCTACATTGACCAGTTAGGGTCACTGGCCGGAAATTCAACCTCAGTGGTGACTTTAGTAATTCTGCCTTCCTCGCTGGCGTGTGGGATAACTGATCTGCAGCGGGATAAGTCCCGCGACCAGGGATGAGAAGCGCTGCCGCGCGCCGGGGGCGCTGCCAGGAAATAGATATGAAGGTTGTCGTTCTGTGTGGTGGATTAGGTACCCGGCTGCGGGAAGAGACCGAATTCCGCCCCAAGCCGATGGTGGAGATCGGGGGCCGTCCCATCCTCTGGCACATCATGAAGATGTACGCGCATTACGGCATGCGTGAGTTCGTTCTGTGCCTTGGATATCGGGGCAACATGATCAAAGACTACTTCCTGAATTACGAAGCCATGAATAGCGACTTCAAAATTTGTCTGGGGCGCAAATCGCACATTCAATTCATGGGCGCTCATCAGGAACAGGATTTTGCCGTCACCCTGGCCGACACCGGCCTCGAAACCATGACAGGCGGCCGCCTGCAACGGGTTGCCCGGTATCTCGAGAACGACGACACGTTTCTGCTGACTTATGGCGATGGCCTCAGCGACGTAAATATCAGCTGCCTGCTTGACTTTCATCGTAAGCACGGGCGCGTGGCGACGGTCACCTCAGTTCCGCCTATTTCTCGCTTCGGAGTGCTCGAAACCGACGCCCAGGGCCAGGTCCAGCGCTTCATGGAGAAGCCGAAGGCCAATGGCCTGATCAGCGCCGGTTTTTTTGTATTCAACCGCAGTGTACTGGATTACCTGGGCGGGCCGGAATGCATCCTCGAGCGTGAGCCTCTGGAACGGCTGGCGCGGGAAGGCCAACTCATGGCCTATCGCCATGACGGGTTTTTCTATGCCATGGACACGTACCGCGAATACCAATACCTGAATGAGCTCTGGGCAAGCGAACAGACACCCTGGAAAGTGTGGTCGGAATGACTTCCTATTGGCGAGATCGCTCGGTCCTGGTCACGGGCGGCACGGGATTGTTGGGATCGTGGCTGGTCAAGCAACTCATCGAGAGCGGCGCGAGTGTTGTCTGCCTGGTACGTGATTGGGTGCCGCAAAGCGAAGTCCTGCGCAGCCGCTGTATTGAGCAGGTCAACACGGTGCGCGGCGACATCGTCGATCGTGAACTCCTCGAACGCACTCTGGGCGAGTACGAAGTCGAGGTCGTCTTCCATTTGGCGGCGCAAACTATCGTTGGCATCGCCAACCGTAACCCGGTCTCAACGTTCTCCACCAACATCGAGGGCACGTGGAACCTGCTGGAAGCTTGCCGCCGCTCGCCAAGAGTCTCATCGATTGTGGTCGCGTCGTCCGATAAAGCCTATGGCGATCAGGAGCGTCTTCCCTACGACGAGACGATGCCGCTGCAAGGGCGACATCCCTACGATGTCAGCAAGTCGTGCGCCGATCTGATCGCGCAGACCTACGCCGCCAGTTACAAACTGCCGGTTGCGATCACGCGTTGCGGAAACTTTTACGGTGGCGGCGATTTGAACTGGAATCGCGTGGTCCCAGGCACAATTCGTTCCGTCATTCGCGGAGAGCGGCCCGTAGTGCGTTCGGATGGCAACTTCGTGCGCGACTATTTCTACATCGAAGACGGCGCGGCCGCGTATATGCTGCTCGCCGAGCGCCTGGCCTCGGATGCAGCGCTGCGCGGCCAGGCCTTTAATTTTTCCAACGAGAGCCAAGTAAGCGTGCTCGGCATGGTGGAACTGATTTTGCGGAAGATGAAGTCGTCTCTGCGCCCCGAAGTGCTCAACCAGGCCAGCAATGAGATACGCCATCAATTTTTGAGCGCCGAGCGCGCCCGCAGCGTGCTGAATTGGCGGCCGCAATTCACTCTCGAATCCGGCCTGGACCGCACCCTCGCCTGGTATCGGGAGTTTCTGGGCGCGCCTGCCGCGATGGCACATGCCGGCAAGGGATAACTCGATACAACGATGACTATGGCAACGACGACTACCAAGACTGCCGGCCAACTTCGCGATGAGGTTCGCGCGCTCGTGAAGCAGTACTGCGACGTCGCGCTCACTCCGAAGGCGTACGTCCCCGGCGAGAGCAGCGTGCCGGTGTCGGGCAAGGTCTTGGACTCGAGCGAACTCGAACTTCTGGTCGAAGCCGCGCTCGACGCGTGGCTCACCACGGGCCGCTTTGCCGCCCAGTTCGAGCGCGAATTTGCCGCTTTCATGGGCGTGCGCTGCGCTTCCCTGGTCAACTCCGGATCCTCCGCCAACCTCGCGGCACTGTCGTGCCTCACGTCCCCTTCGCTCGGCGACCGCAAGCTCTTGGCTGGAGACGAAGTCATTACGGTAGCCGCTGGATTCCCTACTACCGTCAATCCGATCCTTCAGAACGGGCTCATCCCGGTTTTCGTCGACGTTCAGATTCCGACTTATAACGTCGATGTTACTCAACTAGAAGCGGCTGTTTCCGAACGCACCAAAGCGATCATCCTGGCGCACACCCTCGGCAATCCGTTTGACGTGGACGCCGTCATGGCGCTGGCCACCAAACACAATCTTTGGGTCATCGAGGATTGCTGCGACGCCGTCGGCTCTCTCTACAAGGGCCGTGGCGTCGGGACATTCGGCCACCTCGCAACCACCAGTTTTTATCCCGCGCACCACATCACCATGGGCGAAGGCGGATGCGTACTCACGCAATCCCCCGCGCTCAAGAAGTTGGCCGAGTCTTTTCGCGACTGGGGACGAGACTGCTGGTGCGACCCCGGTAAGTCCAACACTTGCGGCTGCCGCTTTGAATGGAAACTTGGCGATCTGCCTACGGGATACGACCACAAGTATATTTACAGCCACATCGGGTACAACCTCAAGGCGACCGACATGCAGGCCGCCGTCGGGGTCGCGCAACTCAAGAAGCTGCCAAGTTTCATCGCCGCGCGCCGCGCGAACTCCGTCCAACTTCGCGCCGCCCTCAGCGATCTCGACGACATCTTCATCCTGCCCGAAGCCACGAAGGATTCCGAGCCGAGCTGGTTCGGCTTTCCTCTCGCGGTTCGCACGGGGAAGGACGCGTGCACCAGCCGTGCTCAGGTCGTGCGCTTTCTGGAATCCCGAAACATCGCGACCCGTCTGCTGTTCGGCGGCAACCTGCTTCGCCAACCCGCGTATCGGGGCATTCAACGGCGTGTGATCGGCGACCTACCTAACTCCGACTTCGTCATGAACAACGTGTTCTGGATCGGCTTGTACCCGGGTATTACGCAAGCGATGATCGATTACATGGCGGAAAGTTTTCATCAGATCCCACGAGCGGCTACCGCGGGTCAGGGAGCCTAGGACTGCGCGAACATGAGCCAGGCAACCATGAGTAAGTTAACTACGACAAACCCGCTGGCGCGCGATCTCGACAATATCCTGGAGCGGACTGAGCCGCTGTGGCAGGAACTGCGTGGCCGGCGCATTCTGATCACCGGCGCCACTGGATTCTTCGGATGCTGGCTGCTCGAGAGTTTTGCCTGGGCCAACCGCGGTCTGAATCTCAACGCCAAAGCCGTGGCCTTGTCGCGGCATCCTCAGACCCTCGCACAAAAAGCGCCCCATCTCGCCGTCGATCCCGCCATAACGCTGCATGTAGCCGATGTCCGATGCGACGGCTTTCCGCAAGACACGTTCTCACACGTCGTCCACGCCGCCACCGCAGCCAGCGCGGCGCTCAACCAGAAGACACCACTCGTGATGTTCGACGCGATCGTCACCGGAACGCGCCGGGCGCTGGAGTTTGCTGCGGCGAACTCCGTCAGGAAGTTCCTGTACGTCAGTTCCGGCGCGGTCTATGGAACACAACCGCCGCAGCTTGCCCAACTGAGCGAGTCGTTTCCCGGCGGTCCGGATCCCCTTGATCCGGCAAACGCCTATGCCGAAGGCAAGCGCAGCGCCGAGTTACTGTGTGCACTCGCAGCTTCGTCCGATCTCGAAATCAAAGTTGCCCGTTGCTTTGCCTTTGTCGGGCCCTACATGCAGGTCGACGCGCATTTCGCCATTGGCAACTTCATCCGCGACCGGCTGCATCAGCGTCCGATTCGCGTCCAAGGAGACGGTTCCGCGGTGCGCTCCTATCTGTACGCCTCTGACTTAATGGTTTGGCTCTGGACCGTTCTCTTCAAGGGACAATCGCGCCGCGCCTATAACGTGGGCTCCGAAGATGCGGTGAACATTGCGGCAGTGGCACACGCGGTCGCCGACGCGCTGCCGCCCGCGGTTAACGTCAACATTGCGTCCACGGCAACCTCTGGCGCACCGGTGCACCGCTATGTACCCTGCACGGCGCGTTCCCGCGAGGAACTCAGCCTTCGCGCCGAGGTGCCGTTGCGCGATGCCATCTGCCGCACTCATGCCTGGTTCGCACAGCAACCCGTCACAGCGCCAGCAGCCAGCGCACGAGGTGTCCATGTTTAGCGCACTGGCCACCACACTGGGGAAGATTCCGACAGCGATCAACGGGCCGAGAAGCGATCGGAGCACCATTTTCGTCCTGGGATCGGCTCTTCTGCCATGAAACTCTCTGACTACATCATCGGCCAGCTCGCGGACTGGGGGGTGCGCCACATATTTCTGGTCACCGGCGGCGGCGCCATGCATCTTAACGACTCCCTTGGCAAGGAGCCGCGGATTCAATACGTGTGCAACCACCATGAACAGGCTTCGGCGATGGCTGCCGAAGCTTACGCTCGCATCACCGGGCAGCCGGGCGTGGTCAATGTCACCACCGGCCCCGGTGGCATCAACGCCCTTAATGGAGTTTTCGGGGCGTGGACCGATTCCGTTCCGATGCTCATCGTCTCCGGGCAGGTCAAGCGCGAAACCTGCATGCGCGTCCAAGGCATCACGGGCCTGCGGCAACTCGGAGACCAGGAAGCCGACATCATCGCCATGGTCGCGAACATCACCAAATATGCGGTGCTGATCGACGACCCTCTCTCCATCCGATATCATCTCGAGCGCGCCTGGCACCTCGCCCACAGTGGACGCCCCGGTCCTTGCTGGCTCGACATTCCGGTTGACGTGCAGGCAGCGTCCATCGATCCCGCAAGTCTTCGCGGCTACAATCCCGCGGAGGAAAAGCATGCACAAGACCGTATCGCCGGCGATCCGGCGCGGCTGAAAACCGAGTGCCGCGAAGTCCTCGAGCGTATCCGTAAGGCAAAACGCCCCGTGATCCTTGCCGGCACGGGCGTTCGCGCCGCCCATGCCGCCGCGGAATTCGACGAGCTATTTCACCGGCTCGGCGTACCCGTGACTACCGCATGGACCCATGACCTTATCGCCACCGACGACCCGCTCTTCTGTGGGCGTCAGGGCACTATCGGGGACCGCGCTGGTAACTTCACAGTGCAAAACGCCGACGTCCTGCTAATCCTTGGGTCGCGGCTTAACATCCGCCAAACCAGCTATAACTGGCAATCGTTCGCGCCGCGCGCCTTCAAGATCCAGGTCGATATCGACGCCGCCGAGTTCCACAAACCTACCGGTACGCCGGACATGGCCATTCATTGTGACCTGAAACTGTTCTTGCGGGAACTTCTAAGCAAGTGTGACGTCGAGGCTTACCGCCCGGGCATTCATGACGCGTGGCTGGCCTGGTGCCGGGAACGTGTTCAACGCTACCCGGTCGTGCGGGATAGTCAGCGCCAGCCGGGCCCGCCTTTGAACCCTTACTACTTCGTCGAGCAACTCTCGGCCAGGCTCGCCGACGACGATGTCATCGTCTGCGGCAATGCATCTTCGTGCATCGTGCCGTTCCAGACCCTGCGTTTGGGAAGGAACCAACGCCTCATCTCGAATTCCGGATCGGCATCCATGGGCTACGACTTGCCCGCCGCCATTGGAGCGGCTTTTGCCCACCCCGGGAAGCGCGTGATCTGCCTCGCCGGAGATGGAAGCATTCAAATGAATATCCAGGAATTGCAAACTGTTGTTCATCATCACGTGCCACTTAAGATTTTCGTCCTCAATAACTCAGGGTATTTGTCGATGCGGATGACGCAGTCTAGCTTTTTCGGCCGTCTCACCGGGGAAAGCGCGGCGAGCGGCACTTCCTTCCCGGACATGGTCAAAGTGGCCTGCGCTTATGGCATTCCTTCGGTTCGTATCGACCGGCAGTCACAGTTGGCGCAAGTCGATCATGCACTTGCTGCCGAAGGACCGGCGCTAATCGATGTGGTGCTCGACCCCAACCAGGAGTTCGAGCCGCGCTCGCGGGCCCGGCAGCTACCCGATGGCAGGATCGTTTCACCTAATCTAGAGGACATGTACCCTTTCCTGGATGACACTGAACTAATGGACAATGCCATCCGCGAATAAGGACATTACCATACTAATCACCCGTGCTCTGGAAGAGGCACGGTATCACAACTGGACGGGCAAGTAACATCATGACTGGCAATGACATATTCGATGAGTTATTCGTACTGGAGTTGGCCAACAATCATCTTGGCGATCTGCAGCGTGGATTGAAGATCATCAGCAACTATGCGCAGGTGGTGCGCTTTAACAACGTCCGTGCCGCCATCAAGTTGCAATTGCGCGATATCGACACTTTCATCCACCAGGACTTCCGACACCGCCAAGACATTCGCTACATCAAGAAAACGTTCGACACGCGCCTGCAGCCCGAGGATTTCGTCAAACTGGTGCGAGCCATTCGCGAAGCCAGTTGCATCCCCATGGCGACCCCATTCGACGAGAGTTCGGTGGACTTCTGCTGCGAACTCGGCATCCCGATTCTGAAAATCGCCAGTTCGGACTACAACGATTGGGTGCTGATCGAGAAGATGGCGAAGACCAAGAAGCCGGTCATCGTCTCGACGGGCGGCTCCTCACTGAAGGACATCGACGACTTAGTCACATTCTTCGACAATCGACACATCCCGCTGGCCATTAACCACTGCGTGTCGCTGTATCCTTCCGAGGATTGCGATATCGAACTCAACCAGATCGACTACCTCCGCGAACGCTATCCGAATCACACCATCGGATTCTCCACGCACGAGTACCGCGACTGGACTTCGTCGATGCTCATTGCCTATGCGAAGGGGGCGCGTACCTTCGAGCGGCACGTCGACATTCAGACCGAGGGCATGACGGTGTCTCCTTATTGTTCGGTGCCGGAACAGGTTGACACCTGGTTCAAGGCCTTTCATCGCGCCAAGAGGATGTGCGGGGCTCCAGGCACGCAGAAGCGCCTGCCTCCGCAAAAAGAAATCGCCTATCTCGATTCGCTGGTTCGCGGCGTCTATGCCAAATACGATCTTCCCGTTGGCCACGTTTTGCAGGAGGCCGACGTTTATCTCGCCATTCCGCTTCAGCAGGGACAGATTTCCTGCCGCGAACTGATGCGTGGCGAAATCATTCGAAAGGCGGTACCCAGAGATCAGGCCATCATGATCGACTCTATCGACAGCCCATATGCCAACATTCCATCGCTTACGGAACTGATCTATCACCGGGGTCTGCCGCACCAGCCTGCCGCTCTTGCAGCCAAGGCGGGTGGCAAGTGAGCGTTCCTCATGGACACGATGGGTATTTGAAAACCATCAGCGTGGTAACGCCGTGCTTCAACGAGGAAGGAAATGTCCGCGAGGTTTACGAACGCGTGCGCGATTTGATGCTGAGACTTGAACGGTATCGCTACGAGCACATCTTCATCGATAACGCATCTCACGACACCACGTTCGCCATACTCCGCGAAATCGCCGCCGCCGATTCGAATGTCAAAGTAATCCGCAACGCGCGCAACTTTGGGCATGTGCGCTCGCCCATGCACGCGCTTCTGCTGGCTCGCGGCGACGCCATCATTAATCTCATGTCGGATTTGCAGGATCCGCCCGAAGTCCTCGCCCAACTGCTCGAAGAGTGGGAAAAGGGGACGCCCATCGTCATTGCCGTCAAACATCAGAGCCGTGAAGCTGCGCCGATGTTTTTGGTCAGGAAACTATTCTATCGGCTGGTCAACCGCCTGGCCGACGACATTGAGACTTATGAAAACTTCACTGGCTTTGGGTTGTATGACCGGCAAGTCGTCGACCTGATCCGCCAGTTTGGCGATCCTTACCCTTATTTCCGCGGCATGATCGCCGAAATCGGACTTCCTCACGCCGAGGTTCTGTACGAGCAGCAGCGCCGCAAAAGCGGCAAATCGAAGAACAATTTCTACACCCTGTACGATCTTGCCATGCTTGGCATTACCAAGCTCTCCAAGGTCCCGTTGCGCATCGTCACATTTTCGGGCTTCGCTGGGTCTGTCCTCTCTATGCTCGGCGGTCTGGCATATTTTGCCTACAAGCTACTGTTCTGGCAGCGGTTCACGGTTGGCATCGCCCCCATCGCCATCGGGATGTTCTTCCTGGGATCGCTCCAACTTCTCTTTATGGGCGTCATCGGCGAGTACGTCGGGAATATCCATACTCAGGTGCATAACCGTCCCCTGGTGGTGGAACGCGAAAGATTGAACTTCGAGTACGAACCCGGTGAGCCGATCCCGCGCAATACCCTTACTTCTGGCGCGGGCGCCGGCCGGTCAGGGACCTGAGACCCTCCGGACCCTAAAACATAACGGAGGCAAATCGCTTATGCAAAGCCCGATCATCCCACCCGCGCCATATTCGTCGCTTCGAGCCGGCCAAAGAATCGACCTGGCCGAGAGGATTCCGCTTCGCGGGCCCCTAACCATATACGTAGAACCAACAAATATCTGTAACTTCAAGTGCGTCTTTTGCCCGGAATCCTTTGCCAACTATAAGGAGGCGGCTGGCGGACACTTCCAAATGTCGCTCGACGACTTCAAAACCATAGCACAACAAATAAAAGGGTTAGCGACGGTCAAGACGCTGAACTTCTATATGATGGGTGAGCCTTTCGTGAATAAGCGATTGCCGCAGTTTGTCTCGATCGCGAAGAAGGAGGCGATCGCGGAAAGAGTCATTGTAACGTCGAATGGCACGCTCATTAAACCCAATATCTATCAGGATATTTGCGACAGTGGCCTTGATTACCTGAGAATTTCGATCTATGGCAGCAACGAGGACTCGCACCGAGCGAATACACAGAGTCCTTTCCGGCTTGCGCAGATCAAGGAGAATATCCTCGGCCTGAAACAGTTCAGGGACAAGCGCGGACAGCCTCACCCATTTATTTACATAAAAATGCTTGAGTCAGCCGACGCCAGATACAATATTCAGTTCAAGCAACTTTTTTCCGAAGCCGGTGACGAAGTTCTACTTGAGCCCGTCATGAATTGGAATGATCCCGAGGAAGGGAATCTCTCTGGGCTGGCCAAGGATACGCTTTTGAATGGGCGGTATTTCTTGGCGAAAAAAGAGGTGTGTCCTTTTCCGTTCTATACGTCGGTTATACACTCGGATCTCAGCGTGAGCGTCTGTTGCGTAGATTGGAACAAGCAAACTGTAGTAGGCAACCTACGCCGTGAATCATTGGCTGATATTTGGAAAGGCGAAGCTTTGAGGACGTTTCAGCTAACGCACTTGCAAAGAAAGAGGCAAGAATTAAACGGATGCAAACATTGCACGTACTTGCATACCGCGCCGGACAATATAGATTCGCTGACCGACGGTGTCTTCTTGGCACGCGATATTGCAACTCTTGGCACATTCTGATTATTCCATCAGAGCACAAGCCAACCGATGCAGATCGGATGCAGCTGGCCCAGCTATTCTGGGCTGAGCCAGGCACGCTCCGCCAACCACACAAGCTGAGCGCCGCGCACGTCAGAGGGAGCGAGTGGAGGCCGCGTATAGGCGGTCTTACTTGGTGAGCACCCTATTACTCAGCGACCGGCGGCGTCGGATGGAACTATGTCGGGTTCGTGTCCGTAAGCCATTCTGTACTTGGCGATGAGCGCCGCGAGGTAGCTCTCCAGCGAGTCGAGGTAATAAGTTCGAATCTGTTCGTGCCGCAGCGGATCGCGCAACAGCAGGGTTCTTGCGGAGTAACATTCCTTGAGGGCCTCATCCACCTGCGACGTCGGCAATAACATGCAAAGGTTAGCATGCGCCAGCGCGCTGGCCGGCGCCAGATCGACCGCTTTCCGACCGTGCTCCAGCGCGGCGGAGAGTTGTCCGCTGGAGAGCGCGTAGGTTGTCAGGTTCCTTTCCGCGACGGCGGCATTCAGGCTGGTATCGAAATCACCTTCATAAACCAGCAAGGCGCTGCCGCCGATGCGGTCTTTGGGAGTAGCGTTCTTGAAGGCCGCAGCCAGCTCACCCTCCATGAGCCGCACATCGGTCAGCAGGGTGCTGCTCACGATAAAGGTGCCGTGTGCGTGAGGCGGTATCTCGTGCAGCAAGTAGAGTCCGGAACTTTGGCAGGGCACGCCGTAGAGCGCCGGGTCCCAGTGCCAGCCCGTGATGAGCCAGCAGTTCTGGGGCGTATGCTGTTGGAGATAAGCTCGCGCTTCCGGATACGCCTGGCCGAGGTCGAGCCATGACTCGTACTTATGCGCCTGGGTTGGCCCGCCCCACAGGTCATTGGCATAGGAAAGATAATTCGGATAGGCATGCAGCGACGATGCCGCGTGCAGGACAATGAGGCATGGCAGCAAGTAGTTTGCCCAGCGCACGTGGCGGGTTAACTCTACACATCCAGCCGCAACCGCGATCAGTAGAAACGGAAACAGCGGCAGCAGATAGCGCACGCTGACATTGCTGCTGGCATGGATGCAAACCGCCAAATAGACTGCCGCGGGAACCAGCACGAATAGATACTCGCGTCGGCGCTGCCGGAACGTCATTGCCAGGCCGAAAGCCGCCGCCACAATCATCGCCAGCATGGCCGCGGTGTTACGAATCAAGAAATTGTAGGGCGTGGAAAACCACGGCGCATGCAAGTAAACCTTGCCGGCGACAAAGGCCACGGAACTCTGGTCCGAGAGGGCCAAAGCCGAGGCGAATCCCTCCAGGTAGGCCTGCGGCAACAGGTGATGCCGCTCTAGCTCGAGCCGCACGCGCTCGGTGACGGAGGCCGCAGGACGCGCTGGCTCCAGGGCTTGGAAGGTTGACGAAGTTGCGGCGAAACGCATTCCATAGCCTACCCAAACAATACCAACCGCAAGCGCGCAGATCAGTGCAACGGCCAGCAGGTTGAGAAACGCCAGTCTCCATTTTGGCCGGTGTGCGTTGGGTTGGCCGTCTGATTCACAGAACGCATCGATTACTGCCAGGGCACCGAGGATGGGTAGGACGACGACTCCGGAATGCTTCGTCAACAGCGCCAGACCCGTGGCCAGGGCGGTCAACAACAAGAACGAAGCCTTACGCTCCCTGATCCACAGATAGAATGCGAACACAGCGAAAAGCATCATGCATGTGACTGGGACGTCGGTCATGACCAGGGAGCCATAGGCCAGCACATTGGGTTCGAAGACCAACAGCAAACTGGCCACGAGGGCCGTGGCAAAGCCGAACATGCGCCGCGCTGCGATCCAGACGAGCAGACAGAGCCCTACGGCAAAAAAAGAAACGGCGATGCGCGCGCGGGCCAACGCCACAGGCCAGTTCTGGCTATACAACCAGTTGAGGCCGGCAAACGCTTGCTGGACGTTCTCCCCTTTGAAGGGTGCGCAGTCTACCGCAAAGCCCATCGCCAGCAGCGGAGCGGCTGCGACGACTTTGGCCAGGGGCGGGTGCTCGGGACTGACCGTGAGATCGCCACACTTCAAATAACGATAGCCGGAGTAAAGATGTGTGGCTTCATCGGCGGTTTGCGAAAGCTGGCGGCTGCTGAGAAGCAACTGTCCAAACATGAGCGCGCAAAACACCGCCGGAATCAGCCATTCCCACCGCGCGTATTTCCGTAGCGCGCCGGTTGCCTGAGCACTCAGAGAGGTCGTCCGCTCCTCACAAGCAACCTCTTCGATTTCGGCTTCGTCCAGTTGCGGCAATCGTCCCTCCCTGACGGGCTGAGCGTTGAACTACGATCCAATCGCGGATTCCCGGCCCGGGGATCACTCCCGCCAAAACACGTGGAAGATTCCGAAGCGCGTGCTGTGCGGAAATTTCTTCATCACCTCGGCCTTCACCTCGGGCCACATCGCCGCTCCTGGAAAAAAGGGCGCGTCATTGATGACTACCAGGTGCAGATCTGGAGACTGTATTGCCTTCAGAATTTCCTCCGGAGTCGCGCCGGTATCGTCCCGCGTCACGTTCTTCAGCCCGGAAAGAAAGTACAGCTCGGGACAATCGTTCCCGGCGAACATCAATCCGTTCGGACTATGGTCACGCAAGAAACCGGCCAAGCTGTCGAAGAAGACGGCTTCTTCGATCTTCAGCCCGCCCGCCCGCGGCTCCTGCATCGTCTGCATGGAACCGACTATCCATGTAATTTCGTAAATGTAGCGTGGAACCAGGCAGACCACGCCAAACGCCAGGTAAAGTCCGGCTACCGCGGTTAGCGCATACGTCCCGCGCTGCGTCTTGCCCGTGGACACGATGGCCAGCACCGCCAGCAGCGTTAACGGCACCGAATAACTAAGGTAGATCGCGGCCGCAAACGGATATTGCACCAGGCTGCAGGTTGCCGCGAACGAGACCAGCAGCACCACCTGTTGGCGCTGCAGCTTATTTTGCGCCCCTGGTTTCCTCCGCACCCACACCAGCACAGCTCCGAGGAGCGCCACAATCGGCGTTAGCATAGCCGCGGAATGCCAGATTGCGACAAGAATCTCGAACGACTGCGTGGCCCTAACTATAATGACCAGCGCTCCCACCCCAAGAGCCGCACCAATAAGCTTTCCCTGGAACTTATCCCAGTACATGGCGGCCGCCAGCACGCCCGCCAGGGGCAGCGCCCAAACAACGTTTTCAATTCCTACAGGTCGGACCACTCCCAGCCCAGCCGACCGCGAAATGGCGCTCGAAGTTACACCCGACAGAAATTCCCACACCGTCCCCGACCGCGCGTACGGTATGAGGAAAGCTATGATTGGGGTCGCCAGACCACAGAGAAAGGGAATCGCCACGCGAAACATGGTTCGGAATCGTTGCGCCGTTCCGACCCGTACACCGGGTTCTCCGACCAGGATCAACGCCACTACTGCCGCCGACGGCAGCACGAAGTGGTATAGCTCGGGCAGCCCGAGCCGCGCGCGCAACACCATGAGCAGCGTCGCCAGGAACAGCAACAGCGCGCCCCCACTGAAGACACGGTAGGGCCAGCTGCTCTGGGAACTCTCGCCCGACGGACCTTCCTCCGAGCCTTCCCCGGAACTTTCGCCCGAACTCTCGCTCTGTTCAAGAAAAGCGAGAAACAGCAGCGCCCCGGCAATGTAATACGCCCCAATCACCTTGATCAGGATCGACAAGCCGCCGCATACGCCGGCGACAAACAGCCATCGCCGCGTCCGCGCCTCCAGATAGCGCAATAGCGCCGCCGCTCCAAAGGTTGCGAAAAACAGGTTGTACCAGGAGGGCATTGCGGCTGGATAATTGGGATAGCTCCACGCCACGGCCGATAAGGTGACGACCCCCGCCGCAACAGGAGAGGTAAAACGCAGCGCGATATAGTAGACGGCGGGCAGCCACGCCAGGAAAAACAGAAACACGCAGATACGCAGCGACATCAAGTTCACGCCGAAGACTCGAAAGGCCAGCGCATGAATGAGGCTCAGCCCGCCAGTGTAGATCTCCGCAAAATCGCGATGCGGAAGCTGTCCCTGCATCGTCCGCAGCGCGCTTTGGCTGAGAGTGCCGTCGTCGGCTGGGACCCATCCGCTGCCGATGCGGGCGCCAACATAAATCGCGGCGACAACCAACACCGCAACCAGCACCGATAAACGGATAATCCAACCCTGTGCTGCCGTAACCACTGTTATTTCAGCCGCAGTGGCCTCCAGGCCTTCCGGACTGCGTTCACGCACCCTGATCGCTACGCTCAACGAGGGGTCGACTTGAATTTCTGACTTGGCGGAAGCCGTTTCTATTTCCTTCCTCACTTTGCCTCCAGCGCCGTCAAACGCAGCTTGGCTTCTTTGCTGTCCCCGTTCAGATGTAGCGCCTGCCGATATTCAGCCCGCGCGGCGGACATATTCCCGCTTTTCTCCAGAGACAGGGCCAGCCAATAGTGATAGTCCCAAACCTTCGGATCCATGGCCACCGCTTGCGCCAGGTAAGACTGGGCTTCCGCGTTCCGTCCATCCTGTAGAAGAGCGCGCCCCAGAAAGTGTTTCGGAGCTGCCTGTTCCGGAACTAACTGCACCGCGCGGGAGAGGAGTTGTTCCGCGGCCTGGTACTGGCCGTCCATCAAATGAACGTTGCCGCAGTTGTAGAGGGCAGAATAGAGATTGGGTTCTTTCTGAAGGATCTCCGAGCAGAGCGCGAGAGCGCGATCATAGTCCCCCATTTGTCCGTACAACCCGGCAACCCCCGCCATCCCCACTTCCGACTTCGCGTAGTCGGGATCCACCTGGTCCAGCCAAACCCGGCCTTCCGCAAACCGACCGGCATTGATGTAGGCTTCGGCCAACGCCAGCGGGCCATAGCCATATTCCGGATGGTCCCTGACCACCGATCTCGCCAGCGCAATCGCGCGGTCATGGGCTCCCATGTGGCTGTACTCTTTCGCCAGACCCGCCACGGCATAGGGACTTCCCGGATACAGAGATTGCCCGCGCACCAGAAGCAACAGATCGTTGCTCCAATACACTTGCTGCGCGATCGAGGCGCACGCGTAACTGGAGCACAGCAAGAGCACCGCGCACCCCTGCACTGCCGGCAGGCTCCAATCGTTGATGGGCGGGAGTTTGCGGAGGGCCGTAGCCGCCAGAATGGCAAACCCGATGGACGGCAAGTACATATAACGGTCGCGTACAAAGTCGCCGTTGCCGAAGCTTCGCAAATACAGCGCCGGCGCCAGTCCAACCAGCAACCACGCTCCGGCAAATGCGATGGCGGAGTTCGCTTCGCGACGATTCCAATACCACACCCCAACCACCGCCGTGCCCACGACGAGCAGGGGTAATAGCAGTCGACTCAGGATCGCGCCGGTCACATAGGGTGTGTAATAGAGCCCCGTGATACCCACAGGAAACAACAAGTGCCGCAGATAAGTGGACAGCACCAGCGGCAAAGTCCGCGCCACATCCATCAGCCCGTGGTGGGGATCAAACTGTCCGGTTGCGTGCAGCAGCGCGTGCTTGCGAAGCAATGCATAAGCCAGTGTCACGAGTGCATATGGAGCGGCTTCCACGGCCGCGCCAAGAACTCGCAACGGCCGCGACGGTTTTTCTTTGATCGGGTACAGCCAGGCATAGATTCCGACCAACACCGGGAAGACTACCGCCATCTCTTTCGTGAGCAGTGCGCAGGCCAGCAACGCCAGCGACACCATCCACCATGCCAATCTCGTTCGTCGACTGGGATCGCGCGAGTTAAGGAAGGCCGCAAACGCCATGGCTGCGAACATGGTCACCATGGTGTCTGAGGCAGCGGATACCCAGGTGACCGGCTCAATGTGAATCGGATGCAGGGCAAAGATCAGCGCCGCCAGCGCCGCCGTCCAGTATTCAAGCGCCAGGCGCCGCGCCAGCCAGAAAACGGACATCACCGCGCCTAGGTGCAACAAAATCGCTCCCAGGTGCCATCCCCATGGATGCAATCCGAACACTGTGTAATTCAACATCGACCAGGCCACAAACAACGGCCGATAATAGACCTGTTGTCGCGCCACGTGATACCACAGGTCGCTTCCGAACGCGCGCGGCAGATTGCTCCATGTGCGGATGATCGGATTGTTCACGATCTGTGGCCAGTCGTCCCAAACAAATTCGAAAGACAGCGACCCGCTGTAAAGCACAAACGTCGCGAGACCCAGCAAGGGTAGGAGAATGCCCGGCCTTCGCAGGTACCTGGCCAGCAATTCCCAGGCGTCAGGTTCCGGATGGTTTTGTGCCGCGTCCATGCAATTCGCGTCCAGAGGCGATCACTCCGCTCTCGACCAGAGCCCATACTAGCTGGCCCTGCCGGTCCGCGCATGTTACCCAGGTTACCCAGGTGTGCCGCTTATTCCCCTGGATTGCCGGCCCTTTTGTGCGACGATAATGCCATGGGGTTCGGTACTGGAGTCGAGACAGTCAGGGAGGCGCGCCCGGTTTTGTGCGTCGATCTCGATGGCACTTTGATCCGGGGCAACCTCCTTTGGGAGTGCGTCCTAGTACTGTTCAAGACTCATCCTTTCACATTGCTGCGGATTCCGTTCTGGTTGGTTTGGGGGCGGGCGTACCTCAAACGCCAACTCGCGGCCAGGGCCCACCTCGACCCGTCGCAGCTGCCTTATCGGCAGCAAGTGCTTGACCTTCTGCGGCGGGAAAAAGCGGCCGGCCGCAGTCTCGCGCTGGTCACGGCAGCCGACCGCGAATTGGCTGAGTCGATCGCGCACTATCTTGGTGTGTTTGATGAGGTGCACGGCAGCGACGGCCGCGTCAATCTAAAAGGAACGAACAAGGCTGAGTTGCTATCCCAACGCTTCTACGAGACCGGCTTTGAATATGTGGGAGACTCGGCCGCCGATGTCGAAGTCTGGCGCTGCGCTTCGGCAGCTTATGTGGTCGGGACGGAGTCTCGTGCCGAGCAAGCGGCCGCCGTAACCGCACTTAAAGTCACCATCCTAGAACCGCGTGAATCCTCTCGCACATCGTTCCCAGCCTCGATCCGCACCTGGATCAGCGCGCTGCGCGGGCATCACTGGGCGAAGAACCTATTACTTTTTCTGCCCCTCGCTCTTTCCCACAACCTCGCCCCGGAACCCGTGGTCCGCACTCTGATCGGCTTCGCACTCTACGGCTTTTGCGCCTCCGGACTCTATATCCTCAACGACCTTCTCGATCTGCATTCCGACCGGGAGCATCCGTGGAAAAAAGAGCGCCCCTTCGCTGCCGGAGACATTTCAATTCCCGAAGGGCTGGTCGCCTCGTTTTTGTTGCTCACTGCCGCCATCGGACTGGGGTTTGTGCTTGACTTGCAATTCGGCCTGGCCCTAGTCGGATATACGGTGCTTACCATGTTGTATTCGCTGTATCTCAAGAAGATTGCGCTGCTCGATGTCTTCGTTCTTTCGATTTTCTACAGTTTTCGCATCCTTGCCGGGGCGCTGATTTCCGGTACGCCTCTTTCACAATGGTTTCTGGCGTTTTCAATGTTCTTCTTTCTTAGCCTGGCAATGGCGAAGCGTTATTCGGAGTTACTCCATGCCGGCAACTTGATCAGGGCTGGTAACTCAGGGCGCGGGTATCATACTGGCGACCGCGAGCTTCTGCTCTCGCTTGGCGTCGGCAGCAGTTTCTCCGCCGTCGTCATTTTCAGCCTCTATGTTCACAGCCCGGAGGTGCGCCTGCTCTACTCCTCGCCGGAATGTCTCTTTCTGCTCTGCCCGATCGTTCTCTACTGGCTCAGCCGGACCTGGCTCATGGCGCATCGCGGAGAATTAAAGGAAGATCCAGTCACGCTCGCCATTCGCGACCCGGTAAGTTACGGAGTGGCCCTGGCGTCCGCGGCCGTGATCGCGGCGGGCATGATACACGTCAACTGGTAAGGGAACGAAATAAGGCACCTGACCTGACGTTCCAGAACTGATTTTCGGCACCTTTGGCTCGGCACACATTTTGCTATGACTGGTCAATCGGCAACCGCCGCAACCTTGCGTAAGCAAGCCGCAGCCTCGCCTCCCATAACGCGGATTCTCTCGTGGGGCCGTTATCCGAAGACGGCGCACCAATTCGTCCACAAGCCGGCGTGGAACGACCAGGTGCCGGAAATTCTCAGAACCGCGGCGCCTGGATCCCTGCTCCCTTACGGTCTTGGGCGCAGCTATGGCGATTCCTGTCTCAACGCCGGGCGCGAGTTGATCGACTGCCGCCGCCTCAACCGCATTCTTGGTTTCGACGAATCCAACGGGGTTTTGCGGTGCGAAAGTGGCATCAGCCTCTCCGACATTCTCGACGTATTCCTCCCTAAGGGATGGTTCCTTCCCGTCACGCCTGGCACTCGTTTCGTTACCGTCGGCGGAGCCATCGCCAACGACGTCCACGGTAAGAACCATCACTGCGCCGGAAGCTTCGGCGCTCACGTAAGACAAATTGGTCTTCACCGCTCGAACGAGGGTCTGGTGGTGTGCAATTCCGAAACGAATGCAGACATGCTGGGCGCCACCATCGGCGGTCTGGGCCTCACCGGCGTGATCGCCTGGTCTGACATTCAACTCAAGGCCGTGGCAGGGCCCTGGATCGACGCCGAGTCGGTCCCTTTCCGTTCCCTTAACGCTTTTCTTGACCTGAGCTGTGAGAGCAACGACCGCTTCGAATACACGGTGGCATGGCTCGACTGTTTTGCCGGAAAGAACCCGCGGGGCATCTTCTTTCGCGGCAACCATGCCGCCGATGATCGTAAGGACCAGGGCAAGGAATTTCGCTCCAAACGCGGGCCCAAGTTGTCCTTCGCTCTGCCGGGTTGGATGCTTAACCGTTATTCGGTGAAAGCTTTCAACACTGCTTACCACACAATTCACGCGGCGCGGAAAGGCGCAGCTGTTGTGCCTTACGAGTCGTTTTTCTATCCGCTCGATTCCCTCCGGCAATGGAACCTGCTTTACGGCAGACAGGGCTTTTTGCAATATCAATGCGTAATCCCGGAAGCAAACCTCGAAGCCCTGGAGGAGTTACTCGACCGCATCGCACACTCCGGAATGGGGTCTTTTCTGGGCGTGCTGAAGCAATTCGGTTCCGCGCCAGCGGCTGGTATGCTCTCGTTTCCGCGCCCCGGACTCACCCTCGCGCTCGACTTTGCCATGCGCGGCGAGCGCACTCTCAAACTGATGCAGTCACTCGATGAGGTTGTCCAGCAAAGTGGAGGAGCGCTCTACCCCGCTAAAGACGCTCGCATGAGCCCTGCTCTGTTTGACGCTTCGTTTCCGCGGTGGCGCAGCTTCGTCCCCTACATCGACCCGAAAATGTCGTCTTCATTCTGGCGGCGTGTGACGGAGGCGAGATGACCGGCACTGCATCGGCAACGGCCATGAAGAAGGTTGTCGTCCTTGGAGCCACCTCCGGCATTGCGCTGGAGGTCGAGCGGCAATTGGCTCGTCTGGGCTGTGAGTTACTGCTCGTAGCTCGCTCAGCGCAGCGTCTTACTGAGTTACATGGCGACTTAGCAGATAGGGGGGCGCAACACGTCTTCACTTACGCCGCCGACTTAGCCTGCGTTCAACAGCACGCCGCCATCTTCGATTTTGCCCGCCGCACGTTCCCAGACTTTGACACCGTGCTTCTCGCCTACGGATCCATGCACGATCAAAAAGATTCGGAAACCTCAGTCGACATCCTGCTGGAAGAATTGCAAGTCAACTTTGTCAGCGCCACCGCCATCCTGACTCTGTTCGCCGCCGAGTTAGAACGCCGTCGTACCGGATGCCTGGCTGCCATTACCTCCGTCGCTGGAGATCGTGGACGCCGCTCCAACTACGTTTACGGCTCCGCCAAAGGCGCTCTCTCCCTCTTTTTACAGGGTCTCCGTAGCCGCCTGCATCCCGCCGGCGTCCGTGTCATCACCATCAAGCCCGGGCCCGTCCAGACTCCCATGACCGACCATCTGCCGAACGCCGCGCGCTTTGCCGATCCCGAGCGGGTTGCCCGCGACATCGTGCACGCCCTCGAACGCCGTTCTCCCGACGTCCTCTACACGCCAAAGATCTGGCGCTACATCCTGGGGGCCGTCCAACAGATCCCGGAAGGCATCTTCAAGCGTTTGTCGTTCTGACAATTCGACAAATAGAAAAGGGCCGCATAGCCGCGGCCCTTTGCATTTACCAAGAATTGCTGTCGGTCCTACCGTCTTCCGCGCCCGCCACCGCCGCCGGAATGCCCACCACCGTGGCCTCCCGAACCGCCGCCAGGACCGCGACCCGGTCCACCGCGACCGCGACGCCGGCGATTGCGATCTCGATCGCCACCCCCGCCACTGGGACGTCCCTCGCGTCCTCCACCTTCCGGACGCGCGGCGCCCGCCTCGACCGACGCAACGACGCCGTCCACGCGGTTGAAGTTCGGCTCATCATCCGGGTCGAAATCCGCGCCGCCCTCGATCACTGCCGTCGGCGTTCCCTGCGTAACCACCGGCGCCTCCGGCGCCACATCTCCGCCCTGGTCCGGTGGTTCCGGAGGCGGAGTCCCGCCGCCCATTTTGGCGCGCTGCTCTTTCAGGATCGCCTTCCGGGACAGCTTAATCCGGTTGCCTTCGACGGCCAGAACTTTCACTAGCACCTGGTCGCCTTCTTTCAGTTCATCGCGAACATCTTTGATTCTGTGTTCGGCAACCTCGCTGATGTGCAGCAGTCCGTCCAGGCCCGGCAAAATCTCGACGAACGCTCCGAAATCGGCCAGTCGGCTGACCTTACCCAGATAAGTCTTCCCCACCTCGGCCGACGCCGTCAGATCGCGGATGATCTGCAGCGCCTTGTTCGCCGACACTTCATCGTTCGACGCCACGTTGACCTTGCCCGAATCTTCCACGTCGATCTTGACGCCGGTCTGCTCGATGATGCTGCGAATCATCTTGCCGCCGGGCCCAATCACGTCACGAATCTTGTCCACCGGAATCTGCAGGGTGTAAATACGCGGCGCGTACGCTGAAACCTTGACGCGCGGCTCGGTCAGAATCTCATCCATCTTTCCCAGGATGAACAAGCGCCCGCGTTGTGCCTGGGCCAGCGCTTCGCGCATGATCTGCGAAGTGATGCCCGCAACCTTGATATCCATCTGCAGCGCGGTGATGCCGTCTTTAGTTCCGGCAACTTTGAAATCCATGTCGCCGTAATGATCTTCCGCGCCTGCGATGTCGGTGAGGATGGCGTATTTCTCGCCTTCTTTCACCAGTCCCATGGCAACTCCCGCCACGGGAGCCTTCAAGGGCACGCCCGCATCCATCAGCGACATCGATGCGCCGCAAATCGTGGCCATCGACGAGGAGCCGTTCGACTCCAGAATGTCGGAGACGACGCGCATGGCGTAAGGCCAGTTGTCTTCGGTCGGAAGCACGGCGGAGACGGCGCGTTCGGCGAGGGCTCCGTGGCCGATTTCGCGGCGTCCGGCGCCACGCATGAAGCCTACTTCTCCTACCGAGAACGGAGGGAAGTTATAGTGCAGCATGAAGCGTTTCTTGGCTTCGCCCTCAAAGCCCTCGAGACGCTGCATGTCGTCGCTGGTGCCGAGTGTGGTGGTCACTAACGCCTGAGTTTCACCGCGGGTGAAGACTGCGCTGCCGTGGGCGCGGGGCAGAACACCGGCTTCGATCCAGATCTCGCGAATCTGGTCGAAGGCGCGTCCGTCGGGACGGTGCTTGTGATCGATGACCTGGTTGCGGAAAATGCGCTCGCGCAGCGTCTCGTAATACTTCTTCAGCTTCGCCTTGCCCGCTTCGTCGTCTTCGGGCAACGCGGCCAGCAGTTCCTTTTCCAGTACGCGAACCAGTTCGTAGCTCTCGGCTTTCGGATGCTTGGCGGTATCTAGGGCGTCGCCCAGGCGAGTGCCGATTTTCGATTCCAGAGTCTTGAAGTAGGCCTCGTCAAACTCCGGCGGGGTCACCTTACGTTTCGGCTTGCCGACCTTGCTGCGCAGTTCGTCGATGGCGGCACAGATCTTTTTGATTTCGGTGTGGGCGAATTCGATCGCGTCCACCACCGTCTCTTCCTTCACTTCTTTGGCGCCCGACTCGATCATGACAATCGCGTCGGCTGTGCCTACGACCATGATGTTGAGCAGGCCCTCGCGCATTTCGGTGTAGGTGGGATTGGCGATGAAGCGGCCCTCCACCAGGCCGACGCGCACGGCGCCGATGGGCCCGAGAAACGGAATATCGGAGAGTGTCAGGGCTGCCGAAGCGGCGTTGATGCCGCTGACATCGGGATCGTTGTCGGTGTCGGCGGATAGGACGAAGGCGATGACCTGGGTCTCGCACTTGAAGCCCTCGGCGAACATGGGACGGACCGGCCGGTCAATTTGGCGGCTGGTGAGCACCTCACGCTCGCTCATGCGCCCTTCGCGCTTGATGAAACCGCCGGGGAAGCGTCCGCCGGCGTAGGTATATTCACGGTAATCAACGGTGAGAGGAAAGAAGTCGATGCCCTCGCGGGGCTCGGGATTGGCGGTCGCGGCGGCGAATACCACGTTTTCGCCGAAGCGCACGACGGCCGAGCCGCCCGCCTGCTTGGCCAGTTTTCCAGTTTCAATAGAGAGGGATTTTCCGCCGGCGATTTCGACGGAAACTTTTGTGACTTCAGGCTTCATAGACCATCCTTAAATAGTAGGGCGGAAGCAGGGCAGAAGGCGCCAAGGTACGGAGTCCGCTTGGACGGGCTTATGCCAGGGGGCTGCGGTCGGGAACGCACTTCGCTGAGGCTCTCGAAATCTGGAACCGGCCCCACACGGAGCCAGTCGCGCTGTTATTTGCGGATGCCGAGCTTGGAAATGACGGTTTTGTACCGTTCCGAGTCGTACTTCTTCAAGTAGTCGAGCAGGCCACGTCGCCGGCTCACCATCATGAGAAGTCCGCGGCGCGAGCCGTGGTCTTTCTGGTGCGTTTTGAAGTGTTCCGTCAACTGACCAATGCGCTCGCTCAACAGCGCGATCTGAACTTCGGGACTGCCGGTATCGGTAGCGTGCGTGCGATACGTGTCAACGACGGACTGTTTTTGCGCTCTGGCTAACACTAACCTGTTGCACTCCTGTCTCTTCTCGTTTTCGTAACGTGTTCGATGGTAACACGGTGGGGTCGTGGGAGGCAAACGGGCTTGCAGCGGTTCTCAGTTCTCAGAAAAACCCGAGAAGCATCCGGCTGCCACTGGGAACCGAGAACTGCTTACACGCAGTGGTGGCGTGCGTTAGAACTCGGTCGAGGTTATACTATAAACAAGACCTGAAGCGAACGAAGATCGCGTCAATTTTCTCGCTCGCTCCAGAGGATTATTCCAGGACAAAAAACTGGGCCACCCCTTACAGATGTGTGGCCGGCCATCATACTCAAAAATAGAAATACGGGAGATTTTGTATGCCAAGAGGGCGATCGACTTTTACCAAGCGTCAGAAGGAACAAGCGCGTCAACAGAAACAGCGCGACAAGAATGAACGCAAGACTCAGCGGAAGGACGAAAAGCCGGAAGGCGGAGTGGTCGACGAACAGGATGAATTGCGTGAAATGCGCGAACTCGCCGAAGCCCAAGCGGCGTTGTTCCGCATCGGCACCGACGAAGAAACTGGTGCTATCGAACTGCCCCTTCCACAGGGACCCAAGGCCGTCAATCATTAGACGCCGTAAAAAGCTTCGCCGGAGCGCAAGGCTCCGGCGAACTTGTTTCTCAAGACTCCTAAAGACAGGTCGCTAAACAAACACCTCGCCCGGCAACCGGGTGAGCGTACGCGACGCCAGGGTGTTCTGCACGAACCGCTTCGGCTGCTTGCTGACTGCTCCATCCACCTGTTTGCGTTCGATGCGTAGCTTCAAGGTGCGCTCGATATCGCGAAGCGCCAGATTCTCGGCGGCGGTGAATAGTGTGGAGGCCCGGCCCTGCAATCCGGCTCGCCCGGTACGCCCGACGCGGTGGATGAAATCTTCCGCCATTTTCGGCATGTCGTAATTGATCACGTGCGCGATATCATCGCAATGCAAGCCACGCGATGCGATATCGGTCGCGACCAGTACCTGATAGCGCCCTTCTTGAAATCCGCTCAAGGCGCCATTGCGTTGCGACTGGGTGCGGTCGCCGTGGATCATGGCAGCCGAGAAGCCATCGCGCTCCAGTTCCTGGGCCAGCCTGTGCGCGCCGCGCTTGGTGCGCGTGAAAATCAGAGTCTGTCCTTTTTCCTCATACAACAACTGCCGCAGCACATCCAGCTTTTCGGAAGGACGCACTTCATAAGCTTCGAGTTGCACACTCTCCGCCGGCTTCAGAACCGAGCCGAGGGCGATCCGCACCGGCTCGCGCGTGTAATCGTTCACCAGCGCGGCCACCGATTGCTCCATGGTGGCGGAGTAGCACAGTGTCTGCCGGCGCTGCGGCAGAATTTGCAGAATGCGCCGGATGGCGGGAAGGAAACCCATATCCAGCATGCGGTCGGCTTCGTCGAGGACGAGGATTTTGATGTGCCGCAGGTCGGCGAATTTGCGGGTGATGAAATCTTGCAGGCGTCCGGGCGTAGCGATTACAAATTCGCAGCCGGAGCGGAGACTGGCGATCTGGGTCTTTTCGGAAACGCCGCCGATCACGAGCGCCGCCTTGGGCATTTTCTTGTCGCGCAATTGGTCGTACTGCTCGTGAACCTGCATGGCCAGTTCGCGGGTCGGCAACAGGACCAAAGCGCGGACCTGCTGGGCTGACTCGGGCTTGGATGACTCGGCGCGCAGCATCTCGATAATTGGAATCAGGAACGCCAGGGTCTTGCCGGTGCCGGTTTGGGCGGTGCCGATCACGTCCTTGCCTTCAAGGGAAGGAGCAATAGCGCGCGCCTGGATGGGGGTGAGGGTAATGAATTGAGCTGCCGCCAATTTCTGCTGCAAGGCAGCAGACAGGGGCAGTTCGGTAAATGTGGTCATTAGATGGTTTTCTTTCTGGAGGGGCTTACTTTTAATTTCTCAAACACGTGTCGTATTAGAAAAACCGGTGAGTGAGTTCGCATGCCGCTCGCAATGAAATTGGCGCTGGAACCAAACGGCGGGCAGGAAAGGCGGAGGTGTTGCGGATCCCATCAGGGATCCCCGCGTAACTAGCAAACCGTAGCAAAAGCGTTAACGGCAGTATAGCACAGGCTGACTGGGCGTGCGGTTACGCCGGTGATGGCGAGGGGTAACGTATTAACAAATCAGACAACGACCTTATCCCAATCCCGGACTTCGAATGACCCAAAGCCTGCCAATATGAGACAGAATGCACATACTTCTAGATTTCATACTATTGCATTCCATTCTACTCCATGCTACTCTATCAACGAATCCGAGCGAGACAGAATCTTTGCACCAGGAATCTTTGCACCAGGGAAGATCAGAAAATGAGAGACGCCGACAGAATTCGAGAGTTTGCCAAGGAGAAATACGTTGTACGGGCACGTAAACAGAAACAACAGCGTTTCTCGATCCGGGCAGGCGACGTTGTTCGTGAACTAAAACTAAATGGCAAAACCCCTGCCGTCTGCAGCGCTTTGAAGACACGCGAGTTTCTCCAAGGCAACGACTTGCAGCTCGTAGACACAAATGGCCCCGTGTCGGGGCAGAGCACGACCGTCGTTTACACCTACGAATTTGCCGGTAGCAAGCATTCCTCTCCACCTGCCGAGGATTCATGGGCCCGTTTGCGCGGCGCTTTGAAAGATGTATTCGACGAGCTTGGCGGAGGTGAGGCCTATCTTCGCGGCGAGCGCAGCGACTTCCACACGGCGAAGGGACCGAAGTGAGCCGAATCTATTGGGACACGATGTTGTTCATCTACTGGCTCGAGGACCATCCGCAGTACGCGCGAAGAGTCGATGCGATTCGCTCCCGGATGGAGGAGCGCCACGACCAATTGATAACAGGTGCGTTTACCTTCGGAGAAGTGCTAGCTGGGGCGTATCGCAAAGGGGCCACGCAGCTGGCGGAGGAGACGCGCCGCTTGCTGCGGAACTTAGTGGCAGAGGTGGTGCCATTCACGCTCGACACGGCCGACCGTTATGCGCGCATTCGAGGCACCGCTGGCGTTGCCCCGGCGGATGCGATCCATTTGGCATCCGCTGCACAGGCTGGCACCGATCTCTTCCTGACCAACGACAAAAGTCTGGTCGGAAGAATCGTGCCCGGAATTCAATTCATTGCTTCACTGGATACACCCCTGTTGTAGAGTAGAGTGCCGTCCCTTGGGGGGACTCGCTTTGTTTCGTTTCCGCCTTCCCGGCATTTTTGCGCCGGGCTCTTCTGTTTCGTCGCCTCGCGGCAGGGTATTGTCGTTCATCAAGACGGTCAACAAGAACCAGCGGGCCGGTACCGCTTCCGGCCCGCTCGGTTGGCGTATTGCTTTCTTTGCCTGGCTATTTTGCCGCTGCCACCGCCGTGACGAAGTTCGCGCCGTTGGGGGTACCTAATCCAGTGACGTTGTCCCATCCCGGGCCGGTGGTCAACGAACTGTCGGTGCCGAAGCTAAGAACGTTCCAACGGGTAGAGGTTCCGTTAAACAGCGCGCTTACATACTCGGTGGTATTGCCCAACGGAGCCACCAGTTCGTCCGCCGACTCGGTGACGAAGGGATTGGGCGGGATGCGGGTGACACCAGTAACGTTGTCAGGCCCGTTGGTGGCCACTACGTCGGTGATGGCGTCGGCGGGCAGACTGTAAAGAATGGGAGCGGCCTGGCCCAGCAAGGTGCCGGCCGCTTGCGTGGCAATCGTCCAGAGGGCCGAAAACATGGGGCAGGCAAGGCTCGTTCCGCCGACCACTCCGATGCCGGGGCCCGCGGCGCCGGGCTCGGTTAGCACGAATTCGCCCCCGGTGAAGGGATCGGCCAGGAATGCGATGTCAGGGACGAGCCGCACGCTGCCGGGCAAGCTTCCCTGGTAGGGAGGTTTTGACCAGACACCACTGCTGCCGCCACCAGATCCGAAGATGAACCCGAAATTCAGCGGCGGGATCACGGGCGGATTGGGAAGAGCCAGTGCGATGCGGGTTTCGTTGTTGCCCCAGCCGGTTTGCAGCTTCATGGAGTGGTTGGGATTGAGGAACAGGCTGGTGCCGCCGATACCGGTCGCATAGGGTGAGGCGGCAGGCATGGAAACCGTCGTCACCCCATACACGTTATAGAAGTCCCCGCTGTCGCCGGTGGAGAAATTGACGGAGATACCCAGCGCGGCACCAGTTTCGTTGAGGTTATTCTGCACCGTGAGTTCGGAGGGAAGGTAGATGGCCAGAATGATCTCGCCAATGCCGTAGCTGTTGGAGATGACCGGACCGAGCCCGGTCTCGATAGCATAGAGCACCGAAAGGTCAAGGTTGGTGAAAGAGTTGTCGGCCGACAGGACCAGAGCGATGTTCGCTCCTGGAGCAACCGCGTGCGACCATTCAACGTCGAGGCTGGTCTCGACATTCCAGTTGCTGCACGAAGTGCCGCAGCTGGTAGCGCCCTCGGGGTAGTAGATGGCAAAGTTGGTGGAGTTCAACTGTGGCAGGCCGTTGATCTGCGCAAAAACATTGGCGTCGCTCTGAATCGTATCGTCACCGAAAGCGTCGACGATGACCACGGTTTGGCCACTGCCATCGAGTTTCTCCCGGTATAGGGGCGAGATGCCGTAGGCCTTGTCCACCTGCGGCGCGGTGTATCCGCAATAAGGGAGATTGGGAGGCCCATTGTTGATGTTGGTGCCGTAGCGAGTGCCGGTGTAGATGGCGTAGGGCGCGCCGCCACCGGGGATGAAATCGCGGGTCTGCGTGTGCCCGAGGCAATTGGGGTTAAAGAACTGCTGGGCCGGGCCAACGTGGGCCAGAGGAAACAGGGGCGTAGGCTGGCCGGTATCGGGGTCGAACTGGCGGGCAGCGTAATTCTGATAGCTCAAATCGGCAAGGCCTTGGACGGCGTAGATCAGCTTCCCGGCGGCGCCAGGGATGATGGGCTCGGAACTGGGCAGGCGATGAACCTGGCCGTTCATCGATACACGGTTGAGTTGCACACCGGTGGCGCGTTGCACGTCCGCCACGGTGCCGCGAGCGGTGACGTAGTGATTGAGTTTGTCGACGGCGACCGGGCGGAGATTGTGCGCCGCCAGATGTTGGCGAACCACGGCCATATCCGCCGCGGTTGGCGCGAACCGGGCTTTGTACTCATTTAGAGTGAGCCAGTGATGATAGTTGGGCGAATTCCGGTCGTACATCTGCCGGACCAGTTCGTCGAAGCCAGCCTTGTCGCGCTGGTTGAGCCAGAAAGTAACGGCGATCTGCTTGGACTGATCTTCGGCGCCAAGGATTCGAGTATTAGGCAGGGCTCGCACGCCATTCGCGGACTGCGCGAACGCCGGCGAAGCAATCAGAAGCAGGGCGAGGCAGGCAAGCACTATCGCGGGAAACATCCTACTTGTGTTTCGGAACATAAATGAGATCTCCTGGAAGTTAGGGTCCTTTTGCGCGCCAGTGCGGGCCGCCGCACCACGGCGCAAAACGGGTTGGGAAGACGAAGGGGTCATAGGTGTTCTTTTGTTACCAGCCGCCAAATGCCGCGCCAGCCGTAGCAATCAGACCACCACCATTACAGAATGCATCATAATTACGCTGTTGGAGCACCAAGTGTCAACCAGCGTATCAGCGACCTGGATGGTTGGTTAGTAATCAGGCAGGGTAGTGCCTGGGGCGCGGGCGCGCCAATGGTCGAGACGGATCAATGGCTACAGATCAATGACCCGCAGATCAGTGGCAGCGCAGGTTTATTTGCCGGCGGATTTCGTGCCCGGTTTATTCGGACGCACTTCATATTCCGGATGGGGCACGCTCATCAGCCATTTATCGAACCATCCCACAATATTGTCGAGCCGCTCAATCCGATGCCAAGGCTCGCCTGATCGCGATAGTTCGTGGGTCTCACGCGGGAAAACGACCATCGCAGTCGGCCGCTTCAGATACTTGAGGGCGCGGAACAACTGCTCGCCGCCCGAGTCCTGCGGAGTACGGTAATCGGCCTGCCCCAGGATGAACATCATGGGCGTGTGGATTTTCTCGACGAAAGTGATGGCCGAGCGGTTGGCGTAGTCGCTCGGATCCTGAAACGGAGGCGCCTTGAACCATCGCGGCTGGAAGAGCGTGAAATCGGCGGTGTACCACCACGACGCCCAATTCGAGATATCGCGTTGCGATACCGCGGCGGCGAAACGGTCGGTCTGTGTGACCGTCCAGTCGGTGAGCACGCCGCCGCCGCTGCCGCCGGTGACGCCAAGCTTCTTCGAATCGACATAGCCGCGCTTGAGGACTTCATCCACTCCCACCATCAGGTCGCGGTAGTCGTCGCCCGGATAGTGGTACTGAATGATGTTGCCGAAATCCTGGCCGTAGCTGGTCGAGCCCCGAGGATTGATGTAAAGGACGACATAGCCCTTGGCCGCCATCCACTGAAATTCGTGATCGAAGACCCAGCCATAAGCGGCGTGCGGGCCGCCGTGGATGTTGAGGATCAAGGGATATTTTTTCTTCGGATCGAAGTCGGGCGGCTTCTGAATCCATCCTTGAATGGGCAAGCCGTCGAAAGTCTTGTAATTGATTTCTTCCGGCGCAGTCAGATTGAGCTGCGACCAGAGCGTCTGGTTGGCGTCAGTGATGCGGGCCTGCGCGCCCGCCTGGCGATCGCTCATGGACACGGTGAACAGGTCGCCGATCATGACCGGCGTGGAGACCAGAACAACCGTCGTGCGAGCATCAGGCGTGACGGAGAAATCGAGTACCGCCTGATCGCCATGTGTAATTTCGATGACCGCGCCCGTTTGTGCGTCCACGCGAACCAGCGGCGTGCGACCCTGCTTCTCCACAATGTCGAAGAGCCAACGCCCGTCCGGCGACCACGAAAGGGTGGCGCGGCTGCCCCCGCGCGGGGCCGCGTTATCGCCGAAGACGGCGCTGCCCATGTCGAAGTCGTAGCCCGCGGTGAGATTACGGGGCTGGGCATTCGGAACGAGATCCATGACCCAAAGGTCGGGCTGGGAGTAGGAACGGACGGGCTGCGTGATCGATCCGTGGAAGGCGAGACGATGTCCGTCGGGGCTCAGCGTAAGACTATAGATATCCATCGGGACGATAGTCAGCTTCTCGGGTACGCCTCCGCCTGAGGTGGCCGAGGACGAGACAGAGTAAACATCAGTGCTCCCGGTCTCGTAATATGGCTCGTCAATACGGCTGGTGAGGAAATAAATGCGCGAACCGTCGTGCGTCCAGACAATCTCGCCCTCATCATAGTCACCGCTGGTAAGCTGCACCGGCTTTGCCGGTTCGTCCGATGTCGTCGGGACGTCAACCACCCAGATGTGATCGTGCCGCTTGAAATCGAGGTAACCTTCGTCATTGGCGCGGTAGACGGCACGGGTAATGATGTGAATGTCAGGCTCGTGGTCGCTGTCGGCGTCAGCCTTAGCCGCCGAAGTGCCCATGGATGCCTCTTTAGAGGCACCGCCAGCTTTCGCGTCATTCTTCTTTTTCAGTTCCTTCTCGATATCTTCCGGCGTGGTCGAACTGGAGAACGCGATGCGCCTGCTGTCCGGCGACCAAACTGGACCGGCCGCGCCTTTCGGCAGATCGGTAAGAATGCGGGCTTCGCCGCCCGACAGCGACAGAATCGCAATCTGCGGCGGACGCGGCTTGCCGCTGTCGTCCTTGTCTCCTCCGCGGACGAAAGCGATGCGCTTGCCGTCCGGCGACCAGCGTGCGTGCGTGTCATGCTTGCCGTTGGTCAGCCGCAGTGGACTGTCATTGCCGGAGGTGCCGACCATCCAGATAGAAATCTCATATCCGGTGCGCTTCTCGTCGGCGACTACACGCGTAAAGACTGTGCGAGAACCATCCGGCGAAACCTGCGGGTCGGCGATCCAGACGAAATTGAACAGGTCCTTTTCGGTGATGGATCGCTTGGCGGCGCTGGTTTGCAGGCTCGAACTCTGAGCGGCAAGCGATGTGACGATTGCGAGAAGGAAGATTGTCGAAACAATGACAAGAACGCGAGAACGAAATTCCATGGGTCTCCTCAAGCTAGCGCACGCGCGGCGATTTTGCATTGTGCAATGCAGAGCGCCTGGCGGTCAAACGACTCACAGCGGCAGCCACGTCCCAATTCCCTTCTCCAAAGCGCGCAAGTAGATCAGCGGCGCCACGGCGATGTCGTCGAGCGCCAGCCCTAAATTGCAGGCCATCGTGCGCTCCTGCGGTTTCTCGCGGCCAACTTTGCGCCCGGTGATGAGTTCTCCCAGATCCGCGTGGATGGCCGGGATGTCCTGAAAGTATCCGATGTCGCGATAATGATGAAGCTGCGGAACGTCGTCGGTGCAGAACTTATCCACCTGATGCAAAGCGTCAGGATGCCAGTACGAATCAAAGTCCACCAGCGACGCAAATGCGCCTTCCTGAAGCCATCCGGGTTGAATGGTGGCGTGCGGCGTGCGCAGAATCGGACCCGCGGTGACCACCATATCGCTTGCGGCTACCGCTTCCCGCGGGCTGTTCACTGGAACAACATCGACTGCCAGCTTCCCGCTCATCTCCTGCGCATAACGAATGGCCCGCTCCGGGTGGGTATCGTACGCATAGACCTTTTTCAGCGGGAACAGAATCTTCAGCGCTTCCAGATTGCTGCGTCCCTGTACTCCGCAACCTAGGATCCCCACCGTGTCCGCATCGGGGCGCGCCAGATATTTTGCCGCCACCGCCGTGGCAGCGCCGGTGCGCTGGGCTGTGATCCAGGTGCAATCCATGAGCGCGATGGGGACGCCGGTTTCGAAATCGTTGAGAACCAGCAGTCCCGTAATGTAGGGCAATCCGCGCTTGCTGTTGCCAGGATATCCGCCGACCCACTTCATACCGGCAGCCTTCTGCCTTGGGATGGAAGCCGGCATGGCATGAATGAAAGCGTCGGGCATGGTGTGGATGCCGATCTTGGGCGGCATCTCGGTACGCCCTTCACCCTTCTCCCGAAACATCGCCTCCAGGGCTTGGATGATTTCCGCCATGCCGAGTCCGGCAGCCGCCACGTCGGAGCGGGAAAGGTAGAGGAATTCCCGACCTAGTCTTGAATTCATGAGTAAGTTAAGTCTTTTTGAGAATCGATCACCGTTTCTTGTTACGAACTTTCTCGGCGAGGGCGGCCGCGTCCTCGAGCATTTTTTCAATGCGGCGCGCCTGGGCATCCGGGGTTCGGTAGTAGAAGATGCCGAACAGGTGGGCGCGGCGCCGCGAGACCGACATCAGGTCCCAACCTTCGCGCGCCCGCGGATGCCGCGCGAAAGCGATCTGCAGAATCGGCGGCAGTTCCCTTTCCGCGTCCATGACGCTGAGCAGGCGCTCCGCAATTTGTTCGGCCCGGCGCGCACGGGCTTCGGCGCTCTTGGGTTCAGTGATCCACTTGGCGACGTCGTTGCGAGTGGAATAATTCAATTCGTCATACCAGCGGCGAAGCGAGCGATCCTGACGGAGAAGGCGCTTGAGTTCTTCGGGGACGGTCGCAATCCGTTCTTCGTTGTCGAACTCCATGTGAAGACGGGCCATGCTGCCTTCGAAGGCCCGCGCTCCTTTTTGCATCCGCTTGTTGACGAGCAGAAAGTGCCCGCCCTCTCGGGTGGGAAACAGCGAAGTGCGGAACGGGAACCCATTGATTTCGCCCTTCACCTTGATGAGGCCACGCGGCCCCCAGAGCTTGGCGGCATCGAAGGGTGTGCGGACAATCATCCAGTTGAGAGCGGAGCGCAGGCGTTCGAGCCTGGCCTCGAAGCGCTTGGCGGCGAGCGTGGGCCGGGATCTGGAGGCTTTCGGCATGGGCGGAAACCGGGCATCGGCATTCTAATATGAGGCGGCGAACTCAATGGCATCGTGGCCAAGAGTTAAACTGTAAAGAACGTATCCGGAGAATCATCTTGATCTGCCCGAAATGCGGCGAGAACAACGCGGACAATTTCCGCTTTTGCGGAATGTGTGGCACCTTGCTCGAAACGCGGCGGCCAACTGGCGCTCCAACCATGATCACACCCAGAATAGAATCCGCGAGCGCGCCGGAACCGCTACCAGCTCTCGTCCGCGAGAACGGGACCCGGACAGCGAACGAACCAATGCCGCCGATCAGCGGGCCCTCAATGCTGGGCTTAAATCGGCCGAACCCCCATCCAACCAGTCCGAGTTTGGATTCGTTTTTTGAGCCGGAGCAGCCGAAGACCGGCGGAAGGCGAATCGTGTTGCTGGTGGCGCTGCTGGCAGCCTTGGGAGGATCCGCCTGGTGGATGTACACCAACTATCTCAGCGCTGCAGGAAGTCAAAAAGCTACGGCCCACGACGAAGCCGCGTCGGCGGATGCGGGCTCACCGCCTGCGGCGGCGCCATCTGCAAAGGTCCCGGAAGATCGAGGGGAGAGCGCTGGCGCCGCATCCCAGAAGTCCGCGGATGCGGATGCAAAACCATTGCTCGAGGAGAAGGCAGTGACTCCGTCGCCCGGGACTCGGCCGGCCACTCCGCCAAAAGTCGCGCCCGCGCCACATGACAAAATCAAGATCGCAGCAAAGCACGAGCCCAGCGGGGCCTCGCCGAAGGCTTCCAGTGCGCCCTCGGCGGCCGACACTGGGGATGCCGACTTCCGCCGGGCAGAGGCTTACCTGTATGGGCGAGGCGTGCCGGAAAACTGCGATGAAGCGATGAGATATCTGAAGGCGGCGTCGGCGAAGTCCAATGCCAAAGCGCGGAGCGCGTTCGGCACCATGTATGCCACGGGCCATTGTGTAGCGCGCGATCTGCCGACCTCGTATGCATGGTTCAAGATGGCGCTGCAGGTGGATCCCAATAATCAGATTCTGGAGAAAGATTTGACCGCGGTCTGGAACCAGATGACGCCGCCAGAACGGCAGATGGCCACACGAATGAAACAGTGAAGATGATCGGGTGATGGGATCATCTGTTGATCGAAAGTCACAGGATTTGATCTTCGATCACCCCATGAAGGATCTCCTTACACGCCCGCCGGCACCAGATTCAGCGTCTTTTTTATCGTGCCGCGTTCGATCATGATCTTTTCCTGCAGCAGCGTGATCGCGTAAATCAGTTGCTCCGGACGCGGTGGACAGCCGGGGACATAGATGTCTACGGGAATGACCTGATTGACGCTCTGCACGATCGCGTAATTATTGAAGACGCCACCGGAAGTCGCGCAAGCTCCCATGGAGATGACCCACTTCGGTTCCGGCATCTGCTCCCAAAGCTGGCGAATCACGGGAGCCATTTTGTTGGAGACGCGGCCGGCGATAATCATCAAATCCGATTGCCGCGGCGAGGGCCGGAACACTTCCGCGCCAAAGCGTGCAATATCGAAGCGCGACGCGCCCATCGACATCATTTCAATGGCGCAGCAGGCAAGGCCAAAGGTCATCGGCCAGATCGAATTCTTGCGCATCCAGTTGATGGTCGAGTCGAGGGTGGTCATGACGATTCCTTCGGGCACGCCGTCTCCGTAGACCAGTTCCTTGACTACTTTCTTGCCGTTTTCGATATCGACGTAGGGGCCGAAACTGAGTTCCTGGGGCATGGGGGTATTTTAACCCCAGAGGGCGCCGCGCGCGCAGAGGAAATGATTGCTCGCCTGGAAGCGAAGCGTCCAATCCGACCATGTGATCCTAGGCAGACCAGAGTTCACATTTCTCGGCGTCCTCTCCGGCTTGTCGGTGAATGCCCCTACGGGTTGAGCACGATCTTGCCGAACATCTGGCTCTTCTCGAGGTACTCGTGCGCGGTGCGGATTTCTCTCAACGGAAAAGTATGGTCGATGATTGGCTTGAGACGTCCGGCGAATACATGGCCAAGGACTTCATGCAGTTCGCTCATGGTGCCCATGTACGACCCCAGCAACGACAGTTGGCGCGAGAACAGAAATCGCAGATCGAGTTCCACTTTCGGTCCCGTCGTAGCGCCACAGGTCACGAGTGTTCCGCCCGCCTTGAGCGACTTGACACTCTCTTCCCAAGTAGCCGGCCCAACATGCTCGATGACGATGTCAACGCCCTCGAAGTTGGTGATCTTGCGAACTTCCTGCGAAATTTTCTGCTGGTAGTGATTGATGACAAAATCTGCGCCCAGTTCGCGGGCGCGTTCCATTTTGCGTTCGTCGCCCGCGGTGGTGATCACGCGAGCGTGGAACAGTTTCGCGATCTGGATGGCGGCTATGCCCACGCCTGAATTGGCGCCCAGCACGAGTACGGTCTGGCCTGGACGAATCGCGGCGCGTCCGGTAAGCATGTGCCACGCCGTCACAAACACCAGCGGCACACTGGCCGCCTCATTGAAATCGAGGTGGTCGGGAATGGGAATGACATTGACCGCGGGCACGGCCATCAGCTCACAGTTGCCGCCATTCACGCCGTTGCCAAGCACGGTGAACTGGCGGCACTGATTCTGCAGGCCCGCCACGCACTTCGCGCAGTGATTGCAGAAATGCATCGGCGCTATCAGCACACGCTGTCCGGGCTTGAGGTCGGTGACGTACTCGCCGACTTCGACAATCTCTCCAGCGGTGTCGGTGCCCAGGATATGGGGCAGATTAACCCCTGGCAGTCCCTTGCGCACCCAGATGTCGAGGTGGTTGAGAGCGCAGGCGCGCACGCGGATGAGGACTTGATCTTTGCGGGGCTTCGGATCGGGAACGTCTTCGTAGGCGAGAACTTCGGGTCCACCGAACTGATGAATGCGGACGGCTTTCATAGGCACTCCCGGTCCCAACTATTTCATGTACCCAATTGGCACGTTCGATTGGAAATGTACCAAAGGCAGTGCGACTCGCGGCACATCATGGATCGCCGCTAAGCGATAGATTGTACATCGCGGGCTGAGTCTGGAGGGCGTTTCCAGCAGGTACTGGACACGATCCGCGAAACCGGTAAGTGGCTTCATCAGCCACTGCAGTTCGAGTCTGCCGCCCTCCGTGCAGTCACTCACGAGAATCTCCTTGACACGGGCTATGCTCGGAGACCATGTGAATGCGGGCCGTGTCGAACAGGTACCCGCTGGCGTAAAACCAGCAGCCTCGGGAGTGATGACCCGGGGCTTTTGATTTGTGGGTAAGTTCGCGAATTCAGTCGAACCCGGCTCGACGCTTACTCAGGGCCGCATTTGACCTACGCTGCTCCGCCAACCATAATCACGCTATGGACCTGTACGAGGAGATCGTCCGCCTGCGCAAAGATGGCCGCCGCGGCGCCGTGGCGACCATCGTCAACGTGCGCGGCTCGATTCCTTCGTTCAAGACCGCCAAGATGCTAGTGCGCGATGACGGCTCGATCGTCGGCACGATCGGCGGCGGCTGCGTTGAGGCCGAGGTGTGGCAGGCGGCGCGTGAAGTGATGGAGTCGGAGAGGCCGCGCACCCTGACCTTTGATCTGAATCAGGATCCGAAGTACGACACGGGCCTAGTCTGCGGCGGAACGCTCGAAATTTTTGTCGAACCGATTCTGCCTCCCGCCGATCTTTATATCTTCGGCGCCGGTCACGTTGCCGCCAGTCTTTACAAAGTTGCGCGCATCGCCGGATTCGACATCACTGTCATCGACGATCGCGAAGCCTACGCCAGCCGCGAACGCTTCCCCGAGGCGCAGCAGGTAATCGCCGAAGATTTTGAAAAAGCCGCGGCGCAACTCGAGCCCAGCGAGTCTTCGTACATCGTGATCGTCACCCGCGGGCACCGCGACGATATGCGCATGCTGCGCTGGGCGGTGCAGACTCCGGCGCGCTATGTCGGGATGATTGGATCGAAACGGAAAACGATCACTATTTTTAAAGAGCTGCAGGCGGAAGGCCTGCCGGCACATTTGTTCGATCGAGTCCACGCCCCAGTGGGACTCGACATTGGCGCTATCACGCCGGAAGAAATTGCCGTGTCGATCACGGCAGAGCTGATCGCGAAACGACGAAAGGTGGAGCGCGAACTGCCGCACATGAGCTGGTTCCAGCGAAGAGCGCGAGAGTCCGAGGTCGAGCCAAAACCCTAACCGCCGAGACGCAGAGCGCGCCGAGAAATCCCATCCCCTTGTCATCCGGAGCGAAACGAGGAGTCCGCGCCTTGCGGCGAACAGCAGATCTCTCGCTGCGCTCGGGATGACAAATCGTGAAAGTTGCCGGTCCACTTCTTCTCTACGCTTTTTCTCCACGTCCTCGGCGTCTCGGCGGTTATGATCTCGGAATGCCGCAGGAAATCGAAATCAAATTTCGAATTGAGAATCTCCCCGCGCTTACCCAGTTGCTGAAGCAGGCGGGGTTCAAACAGATCACCCGCTCCACCCATGAAAGGAATTCACTATACGATCTTCCCGGCCAGAAGCTGCGCCTGCGCGGCGAAATGCTGCGCCTGCGCAAGTACGGAGAGGCCTGGACGCTGACCCACAAGGGAAAACCTACCGTTGCGCACAAAACGCGCAAGGATGTGAAACCCGAGGCCGGGCGCCACAAAGCGCGGGTCGAACTGGAAACTCGGGTTGAGAATGGCCAGCAGATGGAAGCCATACTGCGTGCGCTGGGTTTCAAACCAACTTTTCGCTATGAAAAGTATCGTGCGGAGTGGGGTGACGGTAAGGGCCACGTCGTCCTCGATAAAACTCCGATTGGAAATTTCGGGGAGATCGAGGGGGCGCCACGCTGGATCGACCACACTGCTCGCGCCCTGGGAATCGAGAGGGGCGAGTACATCACGCAGACCTATGCACCAATGTTCTTTGCGTGGAAGCGGCGCACGCGCAGCATCGCAACGGAGATGACGTTCAAGGCGCTCCGCCGGAAATCAGAAAAGCGCTTAACCAAGGAAAAACCGAGTACGCCGAGAAAAAGCTGAACATAATATACGGCGTGTCATCATATTTGGCATGTCATCCCAAGCGAAAGGAGGGATTCGTATTTTGCGGCGAACTACAGATCCCTCGGTTCGCTGGGGATGACAAGCTCTGGGGAATTAAACTTTAGAAGTTCCAGCTGCGCTAGAGCATTTCTCGGCTGTCACGGCGGTGAACTGTTCTACGCATTCGCGCCGCAGCACTTCTTATATTTCTTTCCGCTGCCGCACGTGCACGGATCGTTGCGCCCTATTTTGGCGCCGGCGCGCACTACCTGCTGGACCTGCATGTCTCCGGCCCCGGCCATGCGCGCTTGCTCCAGTTCCTTCTTCTTCTTGCGCTGGAAAGCTGCTTCGATTTCGTCCACGGAGGTGGCAACCTGGCGCGGCTGGCGTCCGTTGCCGCCTCGGCCGCCGGTGATAATTGACGGCACACCAGCGTCGGAACCTTGGCCGGACAGCTCGTTCGAACTGCCTCCGTCGCCGGCCGGCATCGGCCGCGAGTCCGGAGGGCGCTCCATGATCTGCATCAGGTACAGATACCGAACTGTCTCCTCCTGGAAGCGCTGCATCATTTCTTCGAACATGTCGTAGGACTCGCGCTTATATTCGACCAGGGGATCGTGCTGTCCGTAGCCGCGCAGGTTGATGCCCTCTTTCAGGTGGTCCATCGAGAGCAGGTGATCTTTCCACTGCCCGTCGATCACGCTCAGCATGATCATGCGCTCGTGGTAGCGCATGGCCTCGCCGCCGATCAGCGCCTCCTTCGCGTCGTAGCGCTCTTTCAGTTTGTCGAAGATGGCGTCACCCAGTTCCTGCCGATTCATCTCCTCAGGCTTGAGGCCCTCGGCATAGATATCCACGCCGAAGCGGGTGAAGATCGCGTCTTTCAGAGCTTTGAGGTCCCAGTTGTCGACGTGCTCTTTGGCCGGACAATGCCGTTCTAGAATTTCGCCGAGTATTCCAGAGACGTAGTCCTCGATGATGAGATCTTTCTGGTCGAGGCCTTCGAGCAGCCGGCGGCGCAGCCCATACACCGCTTCCCGTTGCTTGTTCATAACGTCGTCGTACTCAAGCAGGTGTTTCCGGGCCTCGAAGTTCTGGCCTTCGACCGCTTTCTGCGCGGCCTCGATTCGCCGCGTGATCATTCGCGATTCGATGGGAACACCCTCTTCCATGCCGAGACGTTGCAGCAGGTTTGATACCCATTCCTTGGCGAAGATCCGCATCAGGTCGTCTTCAAGCGAAAGATAGAAGCGCGACGATCCGGGATCGCCTTGCCGGCCGGCGCGTCCGCGAAGCTGATTGTCGATGCGACGCGCTTCGTGGCGTTCGGTACCGAAGATGTGCAACCCGCCCGCCTCGATGACATCCTTATGTTCCTGATCCGTGTCGGCCTTATAGCGCGTAAAGATCTCGGTCCACTGATCGGTCGGGACGGCATACTCATTGCCGGCGTAGTACCAGACCGTGCGATTGGAATCGTCAACCTCGGCCTCGATCTTGCCTTGCGCGGCGCGGATCGGCTGCGCGATTCCCTTCTTCACGCATTCCTGCTTGGCCATGAATTCCGGGTTGCCGCCCAACAAAATATCGGTGCCGCGGCCGGCCATGTTGGTGGCGATGGTGACCGCGCCCTTGCGTCCGGCCTGCGCTACGATTTCCGCTTCGCGTTCGTGAAACTTCGCATTCAATACAACGTGCTTGGTTCCCTTTTTCTTCAGCAACTCCGAAAGACGCTCCGACTTTTCAATCGATGTCGTGCCCACCAGCACGGGTTGATTGCTCTCGTGCAGCCTCTGGATTTCGTCGGCTGCCGCGAAATATTTTTCTTTCTCCGTGCGATAGACGATGTCCGGATTCTCTTTTCGCAGCAGTTCGCGATTGGTGGGAATGACGATGACTTCGAGCCGGTAAATCTTGTCGAACTCCGGCGCCTCGGTTTCCGCCGTACCCGTCATACCCGCCAGCTTTTTGTACATGCGGAAATAATTTTGGAAGGTAATGGTGGCGAGCGTCTGATTCTCGCGCTCGATCTTGACGTTTTCTTTTGCCTCAATCGCCTGGTGCAGCCCGTCCGACCAGCGGCGGCCCGGCATCAGGCGCCCGGTGAACTCGTCCACAATCAGCACTTCGCCTTCTTTGACCACGTACTCGACATCTTTCTTGTAAAGCGCGTGCGCTTTGACCGCGGTTTCCACATGGTGCTTCAGCGCCCAGTTTTCCGGGTCGGCGATGTTGCCAATTCCCAAAAGCTTTTCGACTTTTTCCCAGCCTTCGTCGGTCACCGTGATGCTGCGATGTTTCTCGTCCACCACAAAGTCCCCAGTCATGATCTTGGGCTCCCCCGGCTGGGTATCGACTTCTTCACCTTTTTCGAGCTTAGGGATGATGCGATTCACCTTATAATACTTGTCGGTGGACTCTTCGCTGGCTCCCGAAATAATAAGCGGCGTCCGCGCTTCGTCGATCAGGATGGAATCGACTTCATCGACGATGGCGAAGTTGTGCATACGTTGCACGCAATCGCGCAAGTCGAATTTCATGTTGTCGCGCAGATAGTCGAACCCAAATTCGTTGTTGGTGCCGTAAGTCACGTCAGCGGCGTAGGCAGCGCGACGCTCCTCGTCATCGAGGTCGTGAACGATTACGCCAACGGTGAGGCCGAGAAAGCCGTAGAGTTTGCCCATCCATTCCGAGTCGCGCTTGGCCAGGTAGTCGTTGACAGTGACCACGTGCACGCCACGTCCACTCAGGGCGTTCAGATACACCGGCAGAGTCGCGACCAGTGTCTTGCCTTCGCCGGTCTTCATTTCGGCAATCGTGCCCTGGTGCAGAACCATGCCACCGATCAACTGCACGTCGAAGTGCCGCATGTTGAGCACGCGCCGTCCGGCTTCGCGGACCACGGCAAACGCTTCTTCGAGCAGTTCGTCGAGGACCTCTTTAAGCGCCGCGCTGCGATCGGTTTCAATTTCCTTTTGCCGGTCGGTATTCCGCAGAGGGATGTCTGGATTGTCGGGATCGTCCCCCTCAGGTTCGTCCGCAATCGCGCCGAGACGCTCCTGAATGCGGGCGCGAAACTCCGCCGTCTTGGCGCGCAGTTGGTCGTCGGAGAGCTTCTGCATCTCCGGCTCCAGCGCATTGATGGCCGCAACCCGAGGCTGCAGGCGCTTGATCTCGCGCTCGTTCTTGGTCCCGAAAATCTTGCCCAATAGAGTGTTAATCAATACGGAAATCCTTCGGAGGACACGTGTCCTGGCTATGAGTAAAAGCCTAGCACATTAGATGCGCGTGGGATGGCGTTGGACGGACACCACAAGTTATGCCTGTTGGACTCGTGCCTAAAGAAACGGATTCTGGATGACCAGATTGCCAAAGCGCCGGCCATGTTGCAGGTCTTCGCTGAAGAGAACTCTGCAGCCGCCCTGTAGCGCCGCCGCAACGATGAGCGAGTCATACCATGCCAGTTGATTTTCACCATGCAACCGCAATGCTTCGATCACAAGTGCTGGCGAAGAAGAGATAGCCATCATCGGGAAGAGCGCCTTAAGCACGAACGACTCCAGGTCGGATCTGACGATGGCGAGGCGAAATCCTCGCAGGGCAACATTGATAAACTCCTGAACGACTTGGTAGCTGATGATCGCCTGCTTATCGGCGGCCCCGTCTGTAACCAGCCGCTGGGCAATCTTGGCTTTCTCGGGAAAGGATTGACCGAAGGCATAGACGAGGACGTTCGTATCGAGAAAGAACTTAGCGCTCATTCATCTCATCCCGCGTGAACTTTCGGCCAGCATCGGCGTACTTGAGTTTTTCAAACAAGGCCTGTATTTCCGCGCGGCTTACCCGGCGGGAACCATACCAGTCCAGCCAATCGCGGAAAGCGTCATTCAACGTTTTGTGCTCGCTGCGAGCGACCTCGCGGGCCAGTTCAATCTTGTTTTCATCTGCGCTAAATGTGATGTTCTTCATATTGGTCTACCGTCGCTCATTCATCTCGTCGCGCGTGAATTGGCGGCCCGCGTTCACATGACGAAGGCTGTTGTAAAGCTCCGTGACCTCTGCGGCAGTGACGCGACGAGAACCGTACTGAATGAGCCATTCGCGGAAAGCATCGATCAAGGGCCTGTGCTCGCTGCGGGCAACTTCGCGGGCACGTTCAATGTCGGATTCGTCGGCGCTAAACGTAATGTTCTTCATATGGGTCTACCGTCGCTCATTCATCTCGTCGCGCGTGAACTTTCGACCTGCATCTGCGTAGCGGAGTTTATGCATTAGCGATCGATATTTCCGCGCTCGTATCCGAGCTACGATCCCCTTCAGCCAGGCGCGGAAAAGATCATGCAGCGTGAATCGCACTACAGTAGTGTACGCGAGATTCGTGCTGCCTGCTAGGTGGCATCGCCTCTAGAACCTACGTGGCTGCTTTGAGGGTAAAGCTACGCCGAGCGGCGTCCCCAAAAGGGTATAGGCGACAGGGTAAGCTGTTCTGACATTTGACTTCCAGTGCTAGAATTTTGGGATGAGGGCGATGACGTCAGTGTGGGGAAGCCCGATCCCCGATAAGCCGGCTTTTCAATACTGGAAGTGCTCCGAGTGTCCTTGGACCTGCGACCTTCCCGCGCATTATCCGAGAAACCCGCGGGGGCGGGAGGCAGAGGCCATGGCGAGGTTCGAGAAGCACAGCTGCTCCGAGTACAATGCGATCGCGCGAAGGCCTCGGTGGGTTAAACCGGAGCAGCGGATTCGGTCGGTGCCTGCCAATCGAATGGACAAAATCAAGACGCTGGAAGAGGAAGCCCGCGCAAGGTCCTTGTGGCTTGAGATGTATGACAGCCGCGAAGGCCGCGAGGAGAAGGAAGACGCCGCGAGCGAACTGCACAGCTCGCGATACGCGCGGGTCGTCAAGGAAATTCACCGACTAGCAAATCCAGAGTGACCCGGGAGAATTGGACCTTGCCATGAAGCAGTACGAGTCGACTTGCCCCGCGTGCAATGGAAATCGAAAGAAGAAAAGCGACTCCGGCAAGGGCTACACCAACGAAGACTGCCCCGAGTGCGGAGGAACAGGAAGCATTGTGGTGCCTGAAACCTTGCCCGAAGACGATCCGTTCCCGCCCCGCAGGCCCTAGTCTTTCTTGCCGGCGTCGAGCAGCCTCATGGACGCCGCCACCTCACTCTTGTCCTGCCATTCAGTTCCATAGCTCAAACGACACACAGCGCTGTTCCTAGTTTTCATAAGCCGTCTTTAGTATAGTCACCTCGGACATGCCCACCTTCTACCAGCGATTCCAGGAGTCCGCCCGCCAGTTCCCCGACAACATTGCCCTTGAGATTCAGCGCCAGCAGACTGTGGAACGTGTCACCTTCGCGGAACTAACCCGTATGTCGGAGAGCGTGGCGAACTGGCTCGCGACCCGGGTTCCGCGGGACGCGCGGGCAGCGATTCTAGCGGCGAACCATCCGCGCTGGGTAGCGGCATATTTAGGGATCATCGCCGCCGGCCGAACAGCAGTCCCGCTCGACACCGCTTTCCACGCCGACCAAGTGAAGAAGTTGCTGATCGACAGCGGAGCTTCCCTTTTGTTCTGCGACGTGAAGCATCTCGCGGTGGGAAAGGAAGCGGCCTCTGGAATCAACGTCGGTCTAGTTATGACTTCGGCAGCGTCGGAGCGAGCCGCGACTACCGAGGTGTCCACGGATCCCACTCATCGCACAGAACGCGATGAGTGGGGCACCCAGGGTTCGACCCGGCTCGGTACGGAGAAACTCGCCGCCGATCTCGATTCCATCTTCGCCGCCGGCCCCGCGAACTTTCAGCCCGTTGTCCCCGCCGAGAGCGACCTCGCGGCGCTGCTCTACACTTCGGGCACCACCGCCGACCCAAAGGGCGTCATGCTCACCCACGCCAACCTCGTCGGCGAGGCAAATTCGGTGCTCGCGGTAGTCAAAGTCGGCCCTGAGGATGCGCTGCTGGGAATTCTCCCCATGTTTCACGTCCTGGCGCAGATGGCGAATCTTTTCCTGCCTCTGTTTCAGGGAACGCGCGTCGTTTACCTGGAGACGCTGAACACCACCGAATTGCTGCGCGCTCTGCAGGAACGCAACATCACCGCATTTTGTGTCGTGCCCCAATTCTTTTATCTGATCCACGAGCGCATTCTCAAAGAACTGAACAAGCGTGGCAAGCTCACTCTAAGGTTAGTGCGCACGCTGATGGCGCTCAACCGCGGGCTGCGGCGAATCGGAATCAACGCAGGGAAACTTTTCTTCGGCAAGATTCACGCCACCTTCGGCGTCCGCATGAGATACCTCGTGACCGGAGGTTCGCGCTTCGATCCCGCCATCGCCCGCGATTTTTACTCTTTTGGCATCGACGTTCTCAATGCCTACGGACTGACCGAAACTACAGGCGGCGCTTTTCTCAATCCTCCATGGAAACCAATCGTCTTTGGCTCCGTCGGAAAACCTTTCCCGGGAGTGGAAGCCAAAATTGTGGACCCGAAACCGATTGAAGAAGGCGCTCCAGCGGCGGGAGAGATTGCCATCCGCGGCGCGATTGTGATGAAGGGGTACTGGAATCGCCCCGAGGCCACGGCCGAAGTGCTGCGCGACGGCTGGTTCTACACCGGCGACCTCGGTTATTTCGATTCCGGCGGCAATCTGTTCATCACCGGGCGGCGCAAGGAAGTCATCGTGCTCGCCAATGGAAAGAACGTTTATCCCGAGGAGATCGAAACCCACTATCTCCAGGCACAATACGTCAAAGAAATTTGCGTGATGGCACTCGAGGCGCGCCCGGGAGATCCCACGTCAGAGCGATTGCACGCGGTTATCGTGCCTAACTTTGACCTGCTGCGCGAGCGCAAGATCGTCAATGCAAAAGAAGCCATCCGCTTCGAGATCGAGGCGCTCTCCCACAAGATTGCCTCCACCAAACGGCTGGGGAGTTACGACATCTGGCAGGAAGACTTGCCACGCACCACGACGCGCAAGCTAAAGCGGTTTCAGATTGAAAAGAAAGTTCGCGAACTGAAAGAGGGCGGGGGCGCCGAAGCCGACATTGCCACCGAGAAGCCACTGTCGAGCGACGAACAACAATGGCTGGAACGCGAGGACGTGAAGCGGGCACTTGCCATCGTGCGTGAATCTGCGCGCAATCAGCTCGACGCGCTTCGTCCCACCCACAACCTGGAACTCGATCTGGGACTCGACTCCATGCAGCGCGTGGAGCTCTTGACCGCGCTCGAGCAACAGCTCGGCGGCCAAGTGCCCGAGTCGCAACTGGCGGAAATCTATTCGGTGCGCGACCTGGTGGACGCCGTCCTGGCGAGCGCTGGCCGCGGCGAGGGCCAAGCCCGAGCGGCGGCTGAACCAGCCTGGTCGACCATCTTGAGTGAGCCGGTCGCCGATCCCGACGTGCTCGCCCTGGCGCGGCACAACGTTTTTGCCGAAGTCTTTTTCTTTCTCCTGGAGAGGCTGGTCTATCTTTTCGCCCTCGACCGCTTTCACTTAAAAACCCGTGGACTGGAGAATCTGCCCGAGAAAGGCCCCTTCCTGCTCTGTTCGAATCACCAGAGCTATGTCGATCCGTTTGTGATGGCCGGGGCCCTGCCCTATCGCCTGTTTCGCGATACCTTTGCGCTCGGCACGAGCGACATTTTCGGCCAGGGATTCATGCGGCGGCTGGCGCGCTGGCTGCGCGTCGTCGTCCTCGATCCCGACGCCAACCTGGTGCCAGCCATGCGTGCCGGATTCTACGGGCTGAGTCAGGGACACATTCTGATTCTCTATCCCGAGGGCGAGCGCACCAACGACGGCAACCTCACTGTATTTCGCAAAGGTGCCGCGATTCTCTCGATTCACGCGCAGGTTCCGATTGTCCCGATTGCCATCGAGGGCTTCTATGAAGCGTGGCCACGGCACAAGAGGTTTCCCAAGTTCGCCGATCTGCAACTGGTGTTCGGCAAGCCGATTCAACCGCCGCCCGTGAAAGAGGCGAGCGAAGCCACTTATGAACGAATGACGACCGAGTTGAAGTCGAGAGTGGCAGCGATGTGGCAGGAATTGCGAGAGAAGGAATTGCCTGAAAACCAGGTACGCGGAAAGGATGGGCAAAACCGGCAATCCGATTCGAAACCTTCGGCGCTGCCTGAGGCGCTCTGACCCTACGGGCGCGTGCTCCTAGGCCCCGGCGCCCCTGGCCTGCCCGCCCATGGCGTTGGTGAAGGCTTCCACGACGCCGCTGTGGAACTTTTGGCCGGCTCCTGCCACAATCTCCTGCTCGGCTTGTGCGGGCGACAGGGACTTGCCACCCGTTCCACTGATCAGCTTCTGGTAGGCATCCGCCACCGTCAGGATATGGGCTTCGATGGGAACGTTGACCGAACGCGCTCCCTGCTCCTGCACGATCTGCTGCGCCACGATGATCGGAATCACGCGGCGCAGAACGTTTCCGGCAGCTTGGGTACGGGCATCGGACTTGCGCGATTTGCGGAAGCTCGCCACCACTTCGTCGCGGCTCATGTCGGCCGCCTTGTAGAGAATGTCGTTAGTGATACCGAGTTTGCTCAGATCCCGCAGCAGAACCGCCGACCGCAACGACTCAATCCGCTCCGAACCGAGGCCCATCGCTTCCGCCATTCTGGTGGAAGCTTCCACTACCCGCTGGCTTTCGCCGGTCCCGAGCTTCTCGTTGCCCATGAAGTGTTGCAGTACCAGCAGCAGGCCGCTGAAACTGTCGCGGATGTCGGCGGTCATCGCCTCCTTGCGCTCGTAAAGCGTCCCCATGACGTAGCCGACCACCGCCAAGACTCCCGCCCAGATGGCGAAGTTGAACAGCCGTTCCCCTGGCAACGTCAGGACCGCGTGCTTGGGCATCAGGTTGTTCAGGAAATCCAACAGGACGACCAGAAATATGCTGGCGAAGGCGGTGAGGGTGGCATGGCGGCGGCCGAAGAAATATGCCGAATACAGAGTCGGCAGAAAATAGAAGCAGAGCGCCATGGGCAGCGACTCGGCGTAGAACTGCACCATGGCAGCGATCAGAAACAGCGATAACAGCAGGATACTTTCCTTGGCGATTTTACTGCTCATTGTTCATTACCTAATTGTTCATTACCCGATTTCATGAATTCCGGCCTGGCGAAATGCGAACAGCCAACGACGGCGAAGCAGGTCCTTCGCGCCACACTAACCGCCATCATCAGTAATGTTGAAGCAATCCCGCGCTCGTGCAAAGTTACCAGGGTCACGGTCGGCAGCCCAATAATTCCCTTTACCGATCTGATTCCAAGCCGCTCCAGGGGCAACACGTCGGTAACTTGGAAGGAGCCGGTCCACTGCCAGACAATAGGCACATTCTCATGGACGACCGCACCAGCCAGCGCTTCGGCCGATACGAGATACTCTCCGAACTGGGACGGGGAGCCATGGGTGTTGTCTATAGGGCGCGCGATCCAAAGATCAACCGCATTGTCGCGGTAAAAACGATTTCGCTGGCCGGCCAACCCGAGGAAGATGAACGCGAATATCGCGAGCGTTTCTACCGCGAGGCCGAAGCGGCGGGCCGCATCTCGCATCCCGGAATCGTAACCATCTTCGATGTGGGTGAGGAGCCCGAGACGCACGCTCCCTACATCGTCATGGAATTTGTAAGCGGCGAGTCTCTCGACAAGCTGCTCTCCAAGAACGACCGCAAACTACCGGTGGAGGCGGCGCTCCAACTCGCCATCGAACTCGCGGAAGCGCTCGATTGCGCCCATCGTCAAGGCGTGGTGCACCGCGACCTGAAGCCCGCGAACATTCTGATGACCGAAGACGGCCACGCCAAAATCGCCGACTTCGGCGTTGCGAAACTCAACCTCGCGAACCAGACTCTGGCGGGACGCGCCATGGGCACGCCTGCCTACATGTCGCCCGAACAATTGAATGGCGATCCGGTCGATGGCCGCTCGGACCTGTTTTCCCTGGGCGTGATCCTCTATACGGTTGTGACTGGACACCGGCCTTTTCAAGGCAATAGCGCTTTCACCATCTCGTTCAAAGTGGTCAACCGCGACCCTATCCCGGCGAGCCTTCTCGATACTGAGTTACCCGAAGGCCTCGATCACATCATTGAACGCGCGATGGCGAAAGATCCTGCCGCGCGCTATCAGAGCGGCGCGGAGATGGTGCTCGACATCCAGAAACTCCAGGAAGCACGCAAGCCGAAAAGCAAAACCCAGACCGCGGGCTTGACCGCGGGCGCAAGTCCGGCGCAAACCGTGAAAGAAAAACCGCGAGCGCCGGCACTGGGGCAAATGTCTCTTGGCCAACTGACTCCGGAGCCCCAGGCTCCGGGGCAACAGCCTCAGGGCCGACGAACTCCGGGCCGGCCGGCTGGGGGACAAAAAACCGCTACTGCGCCGAAACCCTCGTCCACCGCGCTCCCTCTGCCCTTGAGCAAGGAGGCAGCGGCCAACCTCCGTAAAGTGGCGATTGCCGCTGTCGTGCTGTTTGCCGGACTTTTCATCCTGAGCCTCTGGGTTATTTCGTTTGGCCCCGAGGGAATGCACCTCAAAGCCGTCGAGCCGCTGCGTTCCGACGAGGCAGCGATCCCGCTCAAAACCGCTCCGCCAGGGCCAGCGATGCCGGAAACAAAAGCGGCTTCGTCCCGCACGCCGAAGCCAGCCGCGCCGGCCGCAAAAGATTCGTCCAAGCCGAGTAAGTCACGACGCGCGGATTCATCTGCGGTGAAAGTGGCTCGGGCAACTTTACCGCCCCTCTCTCCAGTGCTTACTCCAGTATTGGCTCCTGCGAGTGCTCCGATTACTCCAGCGACATTGGCAGTCGAAGTGGACCACAAATTCGCGCAGGCCCATCTTTCCATATGGGTGGATGGCAACCTGACTTACACGCGAGCGCTTGAAGGAACCGACAAGAAACGCTTAGGCGTGTTCCATCACGTCGAGGGACATGAATTACATATCATGCAGGTTCCGCCCGGGAAACATCGTCTGCGAGTGCGGGTGACCTCGGGCGCAGACGCCGATGCGGCCACCGGGGCGGCAAAAGCACCCTCCGGAGCGTCTGCCGCATTGCCCACTGCAGTTCCCGACGTTCCCACCTATGACCAGTCCGCCTTCGTGGACGGCGAGTTCGCCAGCGGGAAAGAAAGCGTGCTGCAGATCACCGTCAACAAACGCGGCGAGATCAATCTAAGCCTGCAATAGTGCTGGTAGGACGAACGCTCCTGTTCGCCAGTTTTCATGTGGTAATTTGTCGTGAACCAGTTTGTCGTGAACCGGTTCAATCTCAGGCTGTTAACCACCTGGTACTGGGTACCCCCCCTCCCCCCGGTCTTTTGGAATCATGGGGTTAGGAGCAAAATTCAGATCCGGTCTTTGATTCTAAAGGACTTACTGATAAAGTCTTTCAGAACAAACGACTTAGGGGCGATTTTGCGTCGCTGATTGTCAAAGAGCGCCCCAAAATGGGAATTGGGCGGCTTCTGGGGCCGCCTTTGGGGAGTGGGCACAATTCTTCGCTGTCCTAATCGGATTTCATTGTCGCGCAACGCGGGGTGGTTGTCTGTGATGGGGTACACAGTTCGTTTGTGATGAATCGGGTAGTCCCTTTCGTTACCTGCCCGCATCAAAACAGGTGGAAATCATGTCGTTCTGGCGGCTAGAGTTGAATTGTGAGGTACACTAACGTGTCGCCTGCAACGAAAAGAAAGGCTCGCACAGAGGTACGCAATATGTCGGCGCTTCCAGTTCCCCGTCCCGAGTCAAAGCGGCGCAATGCTCGCCAGGATGGCCTCAGGACGATTGCGCGACTTCTGGAAGAGCAGATGGACGAGATGGGCTTGTCCGAAGAAGAGAAAAATGCCAAGATCCGTGCGTTAGTCGAGCGAGTAGAAAAAGTTAAGGCCGCTCGCGCTGAATCTCGGCCCAAGTAGCCATCGCTTTTTTGTATTTCGGATGTCCTGGTTTGATCCCAAAAAGTTCTTCGAGCGCACTCTTGTATTCTTCCTCGTCTTCGAGATCGGCGAGATCGGCCATTGTGCGCATAGCTTCGGCCTCTCTCTTGCGAGCCTCGCCTTTTGGAGTTCGCGGCTTCGCTTCGTGGAAGGGGGACGTCTTTTTCATGGTTAATCCCAGCTAGTTCGAGTCCTCTTCGGCGCTGGCAGCCGCTTCATGGTCCGGTCCGACCCGCCTATCCTGGGCCGTCCTCTACTGACGGCGAGGCCAGAAGGTCCTTTTTAATGTTTGGGTTCCCTTTCACTTGGCGCTTCATGTCATTGAGCAGGTACACCCGCGGCAAAACGGACGCTGTTAACGCCTCGTCCCCCACCAGCTTTTCAAAACCTTCACCCCGCCACCCTTCTCGATGGCGGAAAGACGCCATGGCGGACATCACGGTCCAGACCAACTGAGTTAAGTAAAGCTGCTTCGCGAACACTTCGACCCGGCCACGGTGGAGATCCCGTCGCTCTTGAGTAATCAGGTTCAGGCCGTACTCGACGAGTTCCTGAAAAACACTGAAGTCTTGGTTGATTTCCAGAAAGTTTCTTTCAACGACGAAATGCGCGGCTCTCGACTTCAGGTGGGAGGCATCCGCCTCACAGACCCAGTTCCATTGGGGCGTAAAGTTCAGCAATAGATCAGAGATTTGTATTGCTCCGTTCCCCTTCCTAATATGGACGGAGGGACGTCGCCCCGCTGCAACTGGAGTGGCCTCACCCGTGCCCCGTCCGACGCCCGTTTGGGCCTTAGCATCCCCGTCCAGTCCATCTGCGTCGCCAACATCACTGCCGGTCCTTGATGGACGATATATCTTAATCTGCAAGAACTCCTTGTACTTCTTGATCTGTTCCTGAACGTATTCCGTCTCACTTTTGTTTGCTTGGGTTTGGTGCTTCTCCACGTAGTCGGCGAGTTCCGTCGGCATATTGTCGTAGAACTCTTCTGCCCATCGGTTCCAAGGAAGGCCAGTCCCGTCGGGTAAAACGAGGCTTGTGCGGGTAAGATTTGTGGTGACGGCTAGTGCCCGCGTGGGTTCAACGTAAATCACTACATGGTTATATCCGGCGAAGATTCCAAACCTCTGAAGCAACGGAATGGCTGCGTCGTGCGAGGTAAAGTCGAAAAGTTCTTCGTGAAAAATTGCTGCAACGTGGCCTTGTTTCTTGGTCCCGCTGAAGGCGTGATAGTAAGGTCGCTTTCGATAAAGCTCGACGCTTCTCGATTCATCCAGAATCCACCAACGGGCGGTCGCGTCGGTCAAGGATACCGAGCCGGACTTGAGGCAGAAATCCTTCAGCACACTGGCGTAGCCCTCGATGGTCCTAGTGTGGGGTTTGCCGTCAACTAAGGCGAGTTTTGACGTGAGGGTTATCCCATGAGGAATTCTGTAAAACTGCTTGTTGGCCACATGCTGAAACCAATAATCCTTGTGTGTCACTTCGGCGCTGTCGGGCGCCAAAGTCGTGTCCTGCTCAAGCTCCCTGCCCAAGAGCACGACCATCGTCCCGTGATCGCCAATGATCGGAGACTTGTATACGTCCGGGTCCTCGGTTTTGGTCAAGTCCAAATAATCGGGGTACGTGCCGTCCCCCATATCAAACTGCTCCAGCCCGTACTGATCAATTTTTTCATCATGTGCGATCCTCACTAGGAAGCCATGGCCCTCCTTCCATGATCGCACTTCCACCCCGTATGGATTCCACGCTGCTGTCGAGATTTTTGCGCCCACTCCAAAGTTCTCGTCAATGGACTGCCGCTTGCCCGATTCCGCCAACGTATTGAAATAAAGGCGCAACTCGCGGAGATCCATTCCGATTCCGTTATCGCAAAAGGCGGTCTTTCGCACGTTGTGCTGCCTGAGATACCACGGATCGGGACACACTTCGACTTGCCCCTCTAACGAGGCGTCTTTGGGATGTGTTCTTCGGTGGGCCTCTATCGCTTCGAACGTGTTAATGAGGAGTTCGCGTACTTGCTTGAGAGGACCGGCCTCTGTGCCGAGCCGGTGAACCATGAACGAGACGCCCTTTGAAGTGGACGTCATCGGCGTAACATTCATTTGTGGACTCTCAGCCTGCTTCTAGTCTAACGAGACGGAAGCAAAGGAAAGTTGCCTGTCCCTCTGGGTCATAGCGACGTTTCGGGACCGACAGATCGAGTTTACACCCGAGCTCGGTTGCCCTGCAATCGCAAACGCGCAGTCATTCGCCGCGGTTCAGCCCTTCCCAGCGGGTGCTTTCTTTACGTCCTCGAACTGGGTGATCTCGACGGTTCCTTCCGGGAATTTGGCGGTGATTTTTAGTTCTCCGCCCATGGCTTTGACGAAATCGTGAAGTGTGCTTACGTACATATCGGCGCGGCGCTCTAACTTGGATACAGCGGCCTGGTTGACCCTGAGAATTTTGGCGAGATGCACTTGGGTCATGTCGCGCGCTTGGCGGAGTTCGTCCAGGGCCATGCCGGAGCGATAATGGGCCGCCAGACGGCGGGAACCTTCCTGCGCCGCTGGAAACATCTTTGCGCGGAGAGAGTTGAAATTCTTGGGCATGTGATTCTCCTGTCTTCGGCCGGGCCCCTGATGTGCGAACAACTGCAGATCCCTGCTTCGCTCGGGATGACAAATCAAAAGGAGGGGTCGCACTGTGTTGATAGTATTCCTTATAAGGAATAGTCTGTCAAGGGAATACTCGGGCGAAAAGTTCGAAAAGCCGGGCACTTGCCAGGTTTCTCGGTCACTTCGCCCGCGGATGCGTCTGGTCGTAAACGTTCATCACGTGCTTGACCGAAAGCTGGGTGTAGCGCTGCGTGGTGGCGAGACGCTCGTGGCCCAGCAGTTCCTGGATGGCGCGCAGGTCCGCTCCCTCTTCAAGCATGTGCGTGCCAAACGCGTGACGCAGCGTGTGGGGATGGACGTCGGGGGAGAGTCCCTTGGCTACGGCTATGCGCTTGACGATGCGGCCTACGCTGCGCGTGGTGAGGCGTCCGCCGCGCTGGTTGATGAGGAGCGCGGACGTCGTCTTTGTAGGCATCGTATTTTTCCCGGCGCTTCTCAACGTCAGGAGCAGTTGTTGACGCCAGGGCAGGTAGGCGGAAAGCGCGGCGAGCGCGGAGCCTCCGAAGGGCACGTAGCGTTCTTTTTTGCCTTTGCCGCGAATCAGGATGGCTTCGTTGGTCAGGCTGATCTCGTCCAGATTGATGCCTACCAGCTCCGAGTTGCGGATGCCGCAACCGTACAGCAGTTCGAACATCAGGCGGTCGCGCTCGGGGAACGATGCTACCTCGGGCATTTGGCCGTCGAGGACTCCGTTGATTTCTTCGATGGTGGGAACGCGCGGCAGTTTTTTCGGCAGGCGTGGCGTGGAAACCAGCTTGGCGGGATTCTGCTCGACTAAGCCTTCCTGCGCCAGCCAACGGTAGAGCGAGCGCACGGCGGCCAGGGCTCGGGCTACGGAGGTCTTGCTTAATCCTTTGTCGTAGAGATGCGAGAGGAAGCCGCGGATGGCGATGTGGTCGATCGTCTTCCAGTTGAGGCCGCCCATTTTCGGACCTAGGTGGGCGGCGAAGGCGTCTAGGTCTCCGGTGTAGGCCTTGATGGTGTGCGGTGAGGCGTTGCGCTCGCGCAGGTGGCGGAGGAAGTCGTCGGTGGCGCGCTCGACGATAGTGCGCTGATGCTGTTTCATCGTGTGGCCTCGGGTGCGAAGAACAATCCACCACGGAGACACGGAGGCACGGAGGAATGCGAATTTATTACTTTTCTTTCGTGTCTGAGATTGCTCGACTGGTTAATTAAGAAACAAGAAAGGGTTTTCTCCGTGCCTCCGTGCCTCAGTGGTGGATTCATACCTTAGCCTTCGCCCGCGGATGATGTTTGGCGTACACGCTTTTCAGGCGATCGAGCGCTACATGCGTGTAGATCTGCGTGGTCGAAATGTCGGAGTGGCCGAGGATGGTCTGCACGGTGCGCAGATCGGCGCCGTTCTCGACCATGTGGGTGGCGCAGGAGTGGCGCAGCATGTGCGGGCTGGCGTGGCGTCCCGAAGCAAGGCTGGCTTGGCCGACCAACTGCCAGAGGCGCTGACGGGTCAGGCGGCGAGCTCCAGCACCGAGGAACAAGAGCGGCGAACTTCTTGTCATAGTCTTAGCTATCACTTCCCTGCCATTCTTTAAGTAGTGCTGTAGGGCTTGCTGGGCGGGCACTCCGAGGGGAACCATACGCTCTTTGTCGCCCTTGCCGCGCACCAGGATGTATCCCATATCGAGCTTCAGGTCTTCGAGACGGGCATCGGCCACTTCGGAAACGCGAACGCCTCCGGCATAGAAAAGCTCAAGCAGGGCGCGGTCGCGGAGGGCCAGCGCTTGGCGGCGGGCGGTTTGTTTTCGCGGAGGCTGGGCCGGCTTCGTTTCGGCTTGCGTTGTTCCGGACGGCGTGGTTCCGGACGGCGTTGCTCCGGCCAGCATGGCTCCTACTTCGTCTCGGCTGAGGGCTTTGGGCAAGATTTTCCATTGTTTGGGCAAGTCGATGTTCAGGGTCGGATCCTTATCGATCTTTCCGTCGAGCAGCAAGTGGCGATAAAGGTGGCGGATGGCGGAGAGCTTCCTTCCGACGGAGCGGCCGTCGAGCTGGTTGGAAAATAATTCCTGGATGTATTCGCGCACGTCTTCGCGGCGGGCTCCGCTCAGGAGTTGTTGGCGTTTCTCGAGAAACTCGGCGAACTGGGCCAGGTCGCTGGTGTAAGCGGCAATGGTCAATTTCGCCGATCCGCGCTCCACCCGCAGATAGTCTAGAAAGGCGGAGAGCGTGCGGGCGTTGGCGGCCATCAGCTTAGTATGGGATGACGGACGGAGGCCGCAAAGTGACGAGGGGGATGCGGGGAGAATTGAGAAGCAGTCCTAACAAACTGATCAATTCGCGTCGCACGTAGCGCGTGACACTGAACCACCTGATGGGCGCTGGATGCAGTTCCCTCAGCGGCTAAAGCCGTCGGTATTTCCGGCTGGAACCGCAGCGGTGAACCGCTGCGCCACCCAAAATCAAGAGCAATGCGAGGCTTTCCGCGGGCTGTTTAGCCATTGACCTCGCGGCACGATTGCAGCAGATCGGCGGCATAGAGGGCGCCTTCGGGCGTCTCTTCGTGCTTGAAGTAGGCGAAGACGTCCCGACCGGCGGCGAGATGCTCTTGGATGCGGGCGACCATCGCCTTGCGCTCTTCCGCGGTATAGGTGGGCTTGCGGTAGCGGTAGTAGGCGTAGTCGGCGGTGACCACGTCGGGAGTGTCGCGGGTCTCGGTTTCGGCTACACAGAGTGCTATGTTGCGCTCACGGAGCGTGGTCCAGGTGGCGTCGGTGAGCCAGGAATCGTGGCGGAATTCGAAGGCGGCGCGTACGGTTCGTGGCAGGGTTCTTAGAAACTCGGAGAGGACGGCCTGATCGGCCTTGAAGTTGGGTGGCAGTTGGAAGAGGAGCGGGCCTAGTCTTCCGGCGCGCTCTAAGCCTTCCAGCGTGCCCAGGAAGCGTTGCAGGAATTCCTCGGCGCTCTTCAGGCGCCTGATGTGGGTGAGCACCTGGTGCGCCTTGATGGTGAACCGAAAATGCTCGGGAGTTTCGGCGATCCAGTTCTGCACCGTCGTCTCTTTGACCAACTGGCGGAAGGTGTAGTTGACTTCTACGGCGTTCAATTTTGATGCGTAGAAATTCAGAAATTTCTTCTGCGCGAGTTTGTCGGGATAGAAGGCGGGTTTCCAGGTTGGATAGGCCCATCCGGAGGTGCCGACGTAGAGATGCGCCATATGAGCCGGGATTATAACTTGCGACGCTTGGCGGCCGCTGACTTCTCCTTCGGCTTCACATTCTTTGGGCGCGGCTGGACCTCCGCCTGGGCGGCGACGCTAATGCTTTCTTCGTCTTCCTTTTCCGATTCGGCGGCGAGTCCCGCCAACTGCGGCAGTCTCTGCTTGAGTTTCTGCACCGGTTCGAAAAGATCGCCCATCTTGTCCACCCGCGCGAGGGCGTCCTTGGCCTCGAACACCAGACGGGCTGCATCTTTTTTCTTGAGCGCTTGCTCGACTTCGTCCCAAGTCACAGGGGTCGAGACGGTGGGATGCTCGCGGGCCCGCAGGGAGTAGATGGAGATCGTGGTTTTGTGCTCGTCGTTCTGGCTCCAGTCGACGAAGACTTTGTTGGTGCGCACGGCCTTTTTCATGTCGGAGACAACTTGGCCGGGATGCTCCTGCTCTAGCAGCCTGGCGATGGCTTGGGCGAACGACTTGGTCTGCTCGTAACTGGTTTTCGTATTGAGAGGGACATAGATCTGCAGACCTTTCGAGCCGGAAGTTTTTGGGAAGCTCTGCAGGCCGAAGTGATCGAAGATTTGGCGCACCCAGAGACCAACCTGGGCGCACTGCACGATGTTGGCGGGAGGACCGGGGTCGAGATCGAAGACAATCATGGTCGGGGTCGAGATGTCGGCGGCCAGGGAGAGCGAAGGATGCAGTTCAATCGACGCCAGGTTTGCGATCCAGACGAGGGTGGACAAATCGTTGGCGAGGACGAAATGGATGGTGCGACGGTTGCTCTCGCTCCAGACGGGCGCGGTTTTTACCCAGTCGGGCCGATGCATGGGCGCGTTCTTTTCGAAGAAATATTCCTGGTCAACCCCCTCGGGATAGCGCTTCATGGTGAGCGCCCGTCCGGCGAGATGCGGCACCAGCACGGGGGCGATGCGGACGTAGAAATCGACGACCTGTCCCTTGGTGAAACCGGCGGCGGGATAGAGGATTTTGTCTAGATTGGTGAGCTTGAGTTTGCGGTTCTCGACTTCGACGATGGTGGGGGTAGGCATAGCTGCTGCGAGCTGCGAGCTTCGGGCCGCAGCTGCAAGGCGGGTTCTAGTATAGCCGCTCTTCTTGACGCGTAAACTATATTTCTAGTAGTATCGAAGTATGGTTGACGCTGCCAGTAAGGCTCGAACCAACAGCGAGCGAATCGCGCGTTATGCCGACATGTTTTCCGCCATGGGCACCGAGCCGCGGTTGCGCATTATGCAACTGCTGCTCTCCGCCCACCCGGAGGGCTTGGTCGTCAGCGAGATTCAGGACGAACTTGAGATTCCGGGCTCCACGCTTTCTCATCATCTTGACAAGCTGAAGAATGAAGACCTGGCGCGGGTCGAGCGCGAAGGGACTTTTCTGCGTTATACGGCCAACACGGAAGCTCTGCGGGAAATTCTGCAGTTTCTCTACGCCGAGTGTTGCACGCGGAACAAGGCGTTGAAGCCGCAAGACCTTATTCAACTGTGTAAATAGGAGAACTGATCATGACCGACGTCAACATTAAAGAAGTCGTCAAAGAGAAATACGGGCAGGCTGCTTTGCGGGTCACGACCGGCGGCAGCAGTTGTTGCGGAGCGGTTTCGGCTAGCGGAGTTTCCTGCGATCCGATCACCTCGAATCTCTACGATGCGTCGCAGGCGGGACAGATTCCCGTAGAGGCGATGCTGGCCTCGCTCGGATGCGGCAACCCGACTGCGCTGGCCCAGTTGAATCCCGGCGAAAGGGTGCTTGACCTGGGCTCGGGGGGCGGCATCGATGTGCTGCTCTCCGCCCGGCGTGTCGGGCCAACCGGCAAGGCCTATGGCCTCGACATGACGGATGAGATGCTGGCGCTGGCCAACGATAATAAACGCAAAGCGGGGGCGGAGAATGTCGAGTTTCTGAAGGGCGAGATCGAGAGCATTCCGCTGCCCGACAACACGGTCGACGTTATTATTTCGAACTGCGTGATCAATCTTTCCGCCGACAAAGACCGAGTGCTGCGCGAGGCGTTTCGCGTGCTCAAGCCGGGCGGACGGTTCGCCGTTTCCGACGTGGTCACGCGCGGCAAGATGGCACCGGAAGTGCGGCGGAGCGTGCTGGCCTGGGTGGGCTGCATCGCCGGCGCCCTGGAAGAGAACGAATATCGCGGCAAGCTCTCGGCGGCGGGTTTTGAGCAGGTCGAGATTGAACCTACGCGAATCTATCGTGCGGATGACGCGCGGGAGTTCCTGGCTTCTTCGGGCGTTGACGTGGAAGCCATTGCGGCGCAGGTCGATGAAAAGTTTATGAGCGCGTTTGTGCGCGCGGTGAAGCCGAAACGGGCACGGGAGGCGTGCTGTGGGCCGACGTGCTGCAGTTGAGGCAGCAGGCCGATCGCAGCGGCTAAAACAGTCTGCTGGTTTCGCGGAGTCGTCGCCCGCAGCCCGCCCAGCCCCTAAAGGGGCTGCCGATTTCGAAGCACATGCGGTATCGCTAAAGCGATACCCTGATACGAATCAGAGTTCCCCCGCAAACTGTCGAGCCGCGTTCAAAACGATGCATTTACCGCAGGGCTGAAGCGCTGCGCCGCCCAAAACCTGGTAAAGGACTATCGCGATGCAACCTCACTACAACGTTCTGTTCCTGTGCACGGGAAACTCGGCGCGGTCCATCATGGCTGAGGCGATTCTCAATCACAAAGGAAAGCCTGCCTTCACCGCTTATAGCGCGGGAAGTCATCCCTCGGGGACAGTTCGCCCCGAGGCTCTGAAGCAACTGGAGATGGCTCGAATCTCCACCACCGGCTTGCGCAGTAAGAGTTGGGACGAATTCGCGCGGCCCGGCGCTCCGACAATGCATTTCGTCTTTACGGTTTGCGACAACGCCGCCAAGGAGACCTGTCCGCTCTGGCCGGGACAACCCACGACGGCGCACTGGGGAGTTCCCGACCCACCTTCGGTCAAGGGAAACGCTGCCGAGGTCGAACGCGCCTTCCGTGACGCGTTTGTTGTCCTCGACCGTCGAATCGGTCTTTTCCTAGCTCTCCCACTGGCGGCCCTCGATCGCCTCGCCCTGAAAAAGGAGGTGGATCACATTGGAAAGCAATGACGCAGCACTTAGAGCGAATATGCCCATGATTTTGACCAAGCCGTCCCGCCGTCTCAGCTTTCTCGACCGCTACCTTACGGCGTGGATTTTCGCCGCCATGGTCATCGGCGTCGGCCTGGGATGGCGACTGCCGGGAATCGTTCCGTTTCTCAATCGTTTCAGCATCGGCACAACCTCGATTCCGATTGCGGCGGGACTCATCGTCATGATGTACCCGCCCTTCACCAAGGTGCGTTACGAGGAATTGCATGAAGTTTTCCGCAACAAACGCGTGCTCGGTCTTTCGCTCATTCAAAACTGGGTGATTGGACCGATCATGATGTTCGTGCTGGCGGTCGCGTTTTTGCGTGGCTACCCGGAATACATGGCGGGACTCATCATGATCGGCCTGGCCCGCTGTATTGCGATGGTCATTGTCTGGAACGAACTGGCAAGCGGCGATACTGAATACGCGGCTGGCTTGGTTGCCTTCAATTCCCTGTTTCAGGTGTTCTTCTACTCGCCGTACGCCTGGCTTTTCATCACGGTTCTTCCAGCAAAACTCGGACTTCAGAGTGCGATCGTGCATGTGTCAATGGGGGAAATCGCAAGGAGCGTCTTTGTCTATCTCGGTATTCCTTTTCTTGCCGGGTTCGCAACTCGTGCGCTGCTGCTGCGGATTCGAGGGCGAGAGTGGTATGAGGCTCGTTTTGTTCCCCGGGTAAGCCCGCTCACGCTGTTTGCTTTGCTGTTCACGATTGTCGTGATGTTCTCGCTCAAGGGCGCGTACATCGTACGGCTTCCGCTCGATGTATTGCGGATCGCTGTGCCGCTGCTGATTTACTTCGTCGTAATGTTCCTGGTGTCTTTTTACATGGGAAGGAAACTCGGCGCGGACTACTCGAAGACGGCCACGCTCTCGTTTACCGCAGCGTCGAACAACTTTGAACTCGCCATTGCGGTCGCAGTCTCAGTTTTCGGGATTAACTCCGGGGCGGCGTTCGCCGCCGTCATCGGCCCGCTGGTCGAAGTGCCGGTCATGATTATGCTGGTCAACGTAGCGCTCTACTTCCAGCGGCGCTATTTTCCCGAAGCCTCTCGTTTGACAACCTTCCCTGCCTCCACGTAACTTCGAATTTTTGGTGGTGCGTTGTGGAGGCAGAATGCAATTCCGCTTAACTTCTATCAAAACAGTTGTTGTCTGTTTCGTTTTGTGCTCACTGGCTGTCGGCCAGGACCTGGCTTCTTTCGAGAAGCGCACGACCGTGAAGAAGCTCGCCAACGGCCTTACCATCATCATCTGCGAGCGGCCGGAGGCTCCGGTATTTTCGTTCTTTACCCATGTGGACGCGGGCTCGGTGCAGGATCCCATGGGCAAGACCGGCTTGGCGCACATGTTCGAGCACATGGCGTTTAAGGGCACGGACACAATCGGTACGCGCGACTATGCCGACGAGAAGGTTGCGCTGGCTAAGGTTGAAGAGGCTTATGCGGCCTACATCGCCGAACGGGACAAGCCGGTGGACCGGGACGAGCAGAAGCTCAAACAGCTTGAGCAGGGCTGGAGGGACGCGATTGCCGCCGCCGACAAGTTCTCGGCGGCTTATAACAACGAGTTCGGCAAGATCGTGGAGGGCGAAGGCGGCGAGGGCATGAACGCCTTCACCGATCTCGACGAGACCGGATACCATTACTCGTTCCCTATCAACCGGCTGGAATTGTGGGCCTATCTGGAATCGGAGCGCTTCCTGCATCCGGTGATGCGGCAGTTTTATAAAGAGCGCAACGTGGTGATCGAAGAGCGCCGCATGCGGACCGACAGCAATCCCATCGGGCGGCTGCTCGAGCAATTCACGGAGGAGGCATTCGCGGCGCATCCGTATCATCGGCCGACGATCGGTTGGATTTCGGACTTGAATTCATTCTCGGCGACCGACGCGCAGAATTTCTTTGATAAGTATTACGTGCCTTCGAACATGGTGGTCACAGTGGTTGGCGACCTCAGGGCCGCGGAAGCGATGCCGATTGTGGAGAAATACTTCTCCCGGATTCCGGCTCGTCCCAAGCCCGACACGGCTACAACCACGGAGCCCGCGCAGAATTCCGAGCGGACGGTCGTGCTGCACGAGCAGTCGCAGCCGCTTTATCTGGAGGGCTATCACCGCCCCGATTACCGCAGTCCGGACGACCAGGTGTATGACGCGATCGCCGATTTGATGTCGAATGGACGAACGTCGCGGCTTTACCGGGCGCTGGTCCGCGACAAGCAGATTGCATCGGACTCGGCCGGATTTACCGGGCTGCCGGGAAACAAATATCCGCACCTGTTTGCTTTTTATGCGTTCCCCATTCCGGGCCACAAGCCGCAGGAGATGGCCGTCGCGATTCATGCGGAGATTGAACGGCTGAAGAAAGAAGACATTTCGGATGAAGAGTTGAAGATGATCAAAACGCGCGCCAAGGCGAACCTGATCCGCTCTCTGGGATCGAATGAGGGTCTGGCGTCGGCGCTGGGCCTGAATCAGGCCCGCTATGACGACTGGCGGGAGCTGTTTCGGTCGGTTGACCGGATCGACAAGGTTACAAAGGCAGACATTCGGCGGGTCGCGAACAAGACGTTCGTTCCCGACAACCGGACGGTAGGGATTATTGAGTTTTCGGGCGGGCCCCCGGGAGCGGGCGCAGGGCCGCAGGGAGGTGGACAGTGACGGGCGCACGCACAGCCCCTAAAGGGGCAATGGATTTCGAGGGATTCGCGGTATCGCTGAAGCGATACGCTGATACGAAGCTTGGTTCTGTCGCGGCCTGGGTCGTCCCTACGGGACTTGAATCATTTCTTCGCCTTGTCCCAGCGCTGAAGCGCTGGGTTAAGTTTGGCCGCCCCTTCGGGGCTGGTATTTTCTGCGCCTTGTTCGTTGTCTTCGTCGGGTTCACCGGCGGCGGGGGGCAACTTTGGGCCCAGAAGCAACCTTGGGAAAAGATACCGGTCGGCGAGTTGCCGGAGTTTCATCCGGCGCAGCCGAAGCGCATCGCCTTGCCGAATGGCATGGTGGTTTTTCTGCAGGAGGACCACGAGTTGCCCATGATTGACGGCACGGCTCGCATTCGCGGGGGCGAGCGCTCGGTTCCGGCGAACAAAACTGGGCTGACCGATGTTTACGGCGAAGTGTGGCGCACCGGCGGCACCAAGTCCCAGACTGGCGATCAACTGGACGATTACCTGGAGCAGCGCGCGGCGCGGGTTGAGACCGGCGGAGGCGGCGACTCGACCACCGTGAGTTGGTCGTGTCTGAAAGAAGATTTTGACGATGTGTTTCGTGTGTTTGAGGACTTGTTGAAGAATCCGGAGTTTCGCGCCGACAAGATTGAGATTGCGCAGAAAGGGATGTATGACGGCATCTCTCGGCGCAACGACGATCCATCGCAGATTGCGGGGCGGGAGGCGGCGAAGCTGGTGTACGGCGCGAACAGTCCGTATGCGCGAAACGCCGAGTATGTAACGGTGGCGGCGATTACGCGTCAGGATCTGATCGAGTGGCACGGCAAGTACGTTCACCCCAACAACATCATCTTGGGAGTTGTCGGCGATTTCGACCCGGTAAAGATGGAAGCTCGGCTGCGCGAGGCGTTCGCGGCTTGGCCCAAGGGTCCAGCGGCGATCGATCCGGACATCAAACCCGAGCCTGCCAAGCCGGGGTATTACCAGGTCGATAAGACTGATGTGAATCAAAGCAACATTCAGATGGTGGCGCTGGGCATCACACGCAAAAACCCGGATTACTTTGCGACCTCGGTGTTCAACGAGGCTTTCGGCGGAGGCTTTTCGTCGCGGCTGTTTGGCGATATTCGAACCACCAAAGGACTCGCCTACGCGGTGGGCGGCGGAGTGGGCGCGGGCTGGGACCATCCCGGGATGCTGCGGCTGATGGTGAGCACCAAGAGCAAGACCACGGTCGAATCCATACAGGCGCTCGATGAGGAGATCGCGGACCTGGCCAAGCGGCCGATCAGCGATGATGAGATCAAACGCGCCAAGGACGCGATTCTGAATTCTTTTGTCTTCCGTTTCGATTCTCCGGGGAAGGTTTTGCAGGAAAAAATGGCCTACGAGTTTCACGGCTATCCCCTGGATTTTCTGGAGAAGTTTCAGAAAGAAATCGAAAAGGTTACGAAGGAAGACGTAGCACGGGTGGCGGCGAAGTACCTCCACCGCGAGCAGATGGCGGTGCTGGTGGTGGGCAATGTGGGCGAATTCGACAAGCCGTTGTCAGCGCTGGGAACGGTGAACAAACTGGATATTACGATTCCGCCACCGCCGCCGGGATTGGTCCCGGACCAAGGCGAGCACCAGTAGGCAGCCTGGCTCAGGCGGTCGTGAGTTCCCTTTTTTGGCTGGGCTCGTACTCGACAATGCATCCCGCCACCGCGCTTGCTGCCACGGTTAGCGGTGAGGCCAGGTACATCTGACCGGGGCCGCTGCGCCCGGGGAAATTCCGGTTCTGCGCGCTGATGACCACCTGATCGGAACGCGTCGATACTCCCGGCCCCGCATTGATACACGCGCCGCAACTGGGCTCGATCACGTGTGCGCCTGCCTGCTCGAAGATCTCAAGATAGCCCTGACGCTTCGAGTACTCGCGCGTTTCCTGGGATCCAAACTGGATCCAGAACTCGACATTCTTGGAAACTCGTTTCCCGCGCTTCAGGGCATCGGCGAGAACCGACGCGTACATATCCATATCTTCGTTCTTCCCCGCCGTACAGGTTCCGCCGTAGGCAATCTCAATCGGCACGGGTGTGTTGAGATCGCGGATGTACTTGCCGTTTCCGGGATCGCCTGGAGTCGCGACCATGGGCGTGATTTCGTTCGCATCGAGTTCGATCACCTGGGCGTACTCGGCATCGGGGTCGCTGTGGAGACCCTTGATCATCTTTTCGATTTCGGCGCGCTTCATGCCTCGACGCTCGATCAGAAACTCGATTACCTTTTCATCCGGAGCTACTATGCCCGTGAAGCCTCCGATCTCGGCGGCCATGTTGGTCATGGTAGCGCGCTCGTCCACTGAAAGCGCTTCGACTGCTTCCCCCGCATACTCCATGACCTTTGCCAGCGCCTTGCCGCTGCGCACGTAGTCCAGCGACAGAATCTTCAGGATGAAATCTTTCGCGGTGACGTTCGGATGCCGCTGGCCGCGAATTACGATCTTGACCGACTCCGGAACTTTGACGCGAACATCTTTCGTAATCCAGGAGTTGAATACGTCGGTGGTGCCGATGCCGAAGGCGATGCATCCGATGGCGCCGACGTGCGGCGTGTGCGAATCGGAGCCTACGTTTACCTGCCCGGGCAGCGCGTAGGTCTCCAGCATCACCGAGTGGCAGATGCCCTCCGAACCTTTGCGGTCGGTAAGTTCGCCGTGCAGTTTGATTCCCTGCCGCTTGGCGAAATCCTCCTGCTTCACCTTGAGCTGCGTGGCTAAATCGAGCAGGCCCATTTTTTTCTTTTCTTCGGAGATGACCTCGTCGAGGAAGGTCAGATGGTCGCGGAAGATGCGGATGCTGGAAGCGTCGTTCACCGGGACGTCTTTGCCTACGTATTGCTCGTAAAAAATGGAAGCCATCGGCGTGACGTACTCATGACTGAAGCGCAGATCGACGCGGGTGAAGCCGGTGTCACCGGGTTTGACGTAGAGCGTGTCGGAGACCGCCGAGTTTGGCTCGGCTGGACGACCGGGGGCGGCTGTCGCTATGCGTTCTTTGCCTGCTGAGATCATGTGGGCTGCGAAGATCTTTTCCGCCAGGGTCATTGAGCGTTTCTTCGTTCTGAGCGGTGGCAGAAATACTTTTCCCTGCATGCGCGCTACATTGAACGGGAACAGTCCTCCGTACTCGATCACCTGTCTTGTGATCTCGTCTTCCCCGACGGTGAATTCAGCGAGTGCGATTTCTTCTCCGGCGCGAATCCGGTCGATCAAGGAGAAGTTAGTTGAAGTTAGCAGGCCGAGGTTCTGGCAGTTCTGCTTGTAGATGCGCTCAATATTTTCGGCGAGCGCGACCTGAATGCCGGCGCACATCTCGGCATAGGGAGACTGCTCGCGGCTGGAGCCTTTGCCGCGGCGCTTGCCGCTTACCGAGCACACGAAGCCGCCTTTCTTCACATCGCCGCGGCCGATCGGCAGCTTATCGTTGCAGCGCAGGCCAACGTAGGGAATCTCGCCAAGCGTTTGATCAAAGTAGAAGCAGTAGTGGGCGGGAGTGATTTCGTCGGTCGAAATGTCGTCGCGGAGTTTGGGATTTTTGGCGGGGTTCTTCGTGTTCCAGGGCAGGTCCCAGCCCGCGGTCTGCTTCCTGATCAGCTCCGGGTCTTCCGTGAGAAAAAGGATGCGGCCCTGCAGCCGCACCTTGTCAGGACGCTTTTCGATTTTGCGCTCAAGAAGAGATGGAATCACACGAGTTTCCAGCCGAAAATGCGCATTCTGAGACTACCGGCAACACCTGACGGGAACTTGAAACGCGTAGCCCCGCTTGTTTAATTGTACCGCCAACAACCTCTGGCGAAACTGCAGCGCCCACGGCCAGCGCCTAAAGGCGCATTTATAGCACGGTACCGACGGTATGCCTGAAGGCATACCCTGACACAAATCCCGGCTGCACCAGCGTCGCTCAGGTTCACTTGCCTGACTTCTGTTCGGGACTGGAGTTCCCCATGTCAACGACCACTTTCCACTGGCCATCTTTCTGTTTTTTCCAGATCGAAGTGTACTTGCCATAATTGGTCACCAGCTTGCCCCCTTTATTTTTGGCCGTGTAGATGTAATTGCCGTAGGTGTAGCCGAGATCGCCGGAAGCGGACATTTCCGCTTTGACAGGCGTCCAGGTGAGGGACGTTCCTTCGGGCCAGGGGGGTTGCTTGCGCATGTCGTCTTTGGTGTTGAAGCCGCCCCCGTCCACGACTTCTACGCCATCTTCCGCGAAGTGTGCGATGAAGGCATCGTGGCCGTGCTGGGCAACGGCGGCGGCGAATTCGCCTTCCAGTTGGCGCAGGAGATCGGCGCCTTGGGCGGATTTGTCTTTCTTGGCGAAGGACGTTGCGGCGAAAAGGAGAAGAAGAAGTGTCGTGACGACTTTTTTCATTGAGACGTGCTCGGGCCGCAGCGGCGGCGGGTTATGGGACATCCCCGCGATAAATTTACCATGGGGGAAGTTATGTGGTGGCCCGCCCGGGGACGGGGCAGAGCCCGCCACCAGACGTTCTGGTGGATCGGCTTCAAGGTGGTTGGCGGCGTCGTGGCTATGGCTTCGGCTGTTTCTCCCGATGTTGGTGGGCGCTGCCACGCGGGGGCGCCCGCGCCACACGAGCAGTTAGCCTGCTACACTTTTTCTCCCATGAGAATTCTTAGTTTGCTCTTGAATGTAGTGCTGCTGTCGGCCCGCTTGGCTGGTGCTCAGGCGGCAGCTAGTCCGGCTTCATCCCCACTGGTCGCGCCCGAAGAAAAACATCTGCGGAATGTGCGGCAGCTTACATTTGGCGGGTCGAATGCTGAGGCTTATTTTTCGGCGGATGGCAAGCGGCTGATTTTTCAATCGACGCGCGAAAAGCTGGAGTGCGATCAGATCTTCATCATGAATGTGGACGGGACCGAGCAGAAGATGGTCTCAACCGGCAAGGGGCGCACGACTTGCAGCTACATTTTTCCGCATAACGACAAGATTCTGTATTCCTCGACTCATCTGGCGGATGCGGCCTGCCCGCCGCGGCCGGACTATTCGAAGGGATATGTGTGGGCGGTGTATCCGGGGTTTGATATTTTCACGGCGAAACTGGATGGATCGGACTTGAAGCAGCTTACTACGACTCCTGGCTATGACGCGGAGGCGACGATTTCAGACGATGGGAAGAAGATTGTTTTCACGTCGCTGCGCAATGGCGATCTCGATATCTACTCGATGGATGCCAACGGCAAGCATGTGAAGCAGCTTACGCATGAGTTGGGATATGACGGCGGACCGTTTTTTTCGAAGGATCGGAAGTGGATCGTTTATCGCGCTTACCATCCGAAGACGGAGCAGGAAACTGCGGAATATAAGGAACTGCTGAAGCAGAATCTGATTCGTCCGACGACGCTTGAGATTTGGGTCATGAAGGCCGACGGCAGTGGGAAGCGGCAGCTTACGAACTTGAATGCCGCGAGTTTTGCGCCGTCGTTTTTTCCGGATGGAAAGAAGATTATTTTTTCGACGAACGTGGGTTCCACGGGCGGGATGGGGAACTTCGACCTGTACGCGATTAACGTTGATGGGACGGGGCTGGAGCGGATCACGTATTACGACGGATTTGATGGGTTCCCAATGTTTAGCCCGGATGGCAAACAACTGGTTTGGATTTCGCATCGAAATGGGAAGGCGCAGCGGGAGACGAATGTTTTTATCGCGGATTGGGTGCCGTGATCAGGTGCTGAGATGAAATGGGCGAAGTGGGGGCTCCCAGGAGCTTTGCTGGTACTGGTCGTCGGGACCGTTGCCGCCTACCTGGCTACGCGCGAAACCAATCGTCCGCGCGCCACGGGCACGGCCTCAAACGGGGCGCAAGCTCCGCTGGTTGACGAGCGTCCTCTGCCGACTGCCCGCGCGCTGGCTCCTCTGGCGATCACTCCGGAGGAGCAACGATTCGCCGAGGAAGCGGCGCGTATCGCCGACCACGAAGTGGATTTAGCCTTTGCCGACGCGTTGCAGCAGGCCGCCGAAGAACGGCCTGCTGACGATCCCAACAACCGGGCCCTGTATTTGAAGATGCAGCAGGCGCAGACGGCTCTGGCGGAAGTGCTGTCGCGGATCGAGCGGATCAAAGCGAAAATCGCGACGGCCAAGCCCAGCGAAAAGGACGCGCTTCAAGACCAGAAGGATCTGCTGGATGCGGAACAGGCGCTCGATGAGGACGAGGTCGAAGACGCGCAGCAGGAATTGATCCGGGCGGGAGGCGATCAGGAAACCGCGGTGCAGCGGCAGCGGGACCAGCACGAAGCTGCCGAGCACGAAATCGCGCAACGGCAGGGTCAGGGCCTGGCGGCGAGTGCACCAGCGGTCGATCTCAAAGCCAACAATCTGGCGGGCCAGGTGCGTGCCTGGATGTGGCTTCGGGACAAACAAGCCCGCATTGAGTCGGCGCGGACCCAAGCAGAGGAGATGGGCAACGGTTTGGCGGAACAGCACCAAGCCCTTCAGAGCCGGGTTCACGAACAAAAGCCGCAACGCGAAGAAACGAAGCAGCGGGCGGCAGAGTTGCGCAAAGGGGTAACGGCGGGGGCATCTTCGAAAGAAGCTACCGCGACCGCAATCAATTCTCTCCGACATTTTTCCAGCGACCAGAAACTGCTTTCCGATTTCAACAAGCGCATTCAAGACGAGTTGGAACTGCAGCAAATCTACGGCAATTGGGGCGAGGTGACCGCGATCCAGCAGCGGGCCGTGGTGCACAGTATGCTGCGGTCCGCTCTCTGGATGCTGTTGGTGGTCGTGCTGGTCTATTGCGCAAGCCGGCTGGTGGATCGGCTGTACGCCCATGCCGCTCCGGAGAAGCGGCACCTGCTCACTCTGCGTGGAGTGATTCGATTTGGTTTGCAGGCGGTGGGCGTTCTGCTGATCGCATTCGTGATTATCGGCGTGCCGGCGCAGACGCCGACGATTCTCGGGCTCGCGGGCGCAGGGCTGACGGTGGCGCTCAAGGATTTTATCGTCGGATTCTTCGGATGGTTCGTGCTGATGGGGCGAAACGGGATTCGGGTCGGCGATTGGGTGGAGATCAACGGCGTGGTGGGCGAAGTGATCGAGATCGGATTGCTGCGCACGGTGCTGCTGGAGACCGGCAACTGGACCGATACGGGGCATCCGACAGGGCGTAAGGTTGCTTTCGTGAACAGCTATGCCATCGAAGGGCACTACTTTAATTTTTCGACAGCCGGACAGTGGTTGTGGGATGAACTGCAGGTGGTAGTTGGACCGGGGGAGAATCCTTATCCACTGGTGGAAGCGATCCAGCGGCTGGTCGAGGAAGAGACGCGGGCTGGCGCTATGCAAGCCGAACAGGAATGGAAGAAGTCGGCCGGGTATCGCCAATCCCTGACCGTGTCGCCAGCAATTCATCTGCGGCCGACCGCAGCCGGGGTCGAGATGCAAATTCGCTATATCACGAGCGCCAGCGAGCGGTTCTCGACGCGTTCGAACCTGTACGAGAAGATTGTTGGATTGCTGCGCGGGCAGGGGAAGCCTTTGGAGGCGACGACGCAGACCTAGTGTCGTGTCCCGGGAATACGCGGCATAAGTGCGCCAGGCATATTTTATGCAGCGCGTAAGCGTTGAACTCTGCGAACGAAATGCACAGGTCCTTCGCTTCGCTCAGAGATGACAAGCCTAATTTATGGCAGAACCTTGTGGGACACGACGCTAGTCAAAATTCCCTGCGTGGAGCCGCCTGATCCGCGCCGACGCGTCCCACGGTGATTTCGGCGACGAAATAGTTTTCGCCTTTCATCGGAACTCCAGCCATCCGCCGCAGCATCGCGATCTGGCCGACGTGCGTGAGCGCGTCGGCGATCGGGCCCTGAAACAATTTTTCGGCGGGGACGTCGAGCGGCTTTTCCGACGCCAAGTAGTCATCGAACTTTTTCAAGGCGGCAAGGAAGCGCTCGCATTCCTTTTCCCACGGCAGAGGAAGCGAGTCGTACCAGTCGCGACGGCCTTCTGCCATGGCAAGACCCCAATCCATCAGGTCACCAATGTGTGCAAGAATCTTCGCCGGCGTGCGCGAGGTTTCTGGCAAGCCGTAGTCGGCGAAGTTTGGGCCAGCGTTGCGGATCGCCTTCCCTCCGCGATAGGCGAGGGTAGCAAGGGTGTGACGTAAGAAGTGGGAGTCGGTCATAGTCGAGTTCTCAGTTCTCAGTTCTCGGTTCTCAGAAACTTCCTATCGATCCTAACTGAGAACCGGGAACTGGGAACTGAGAACTGGTTTTTACAGTTTTCTCCGCCACAGCGCCCCCACCGCGCCGACACTGGCTTTGAGCTTCTCGCGGAGTGGACGCGCATATAGCAGATCGAGAAAGCTTTCCATCTCTCTTGCTAGCCCGCCACCGTAGCCGAACCACCAAATCTTCTTCTTGCGCGGAACGATGTCGTGGTCGAGATACTTTTCGCGCACCATTTCCTCCAGGCCCCAACGCCCGTGAGTGCGCCCAATGCCACTGGCCTTCATGCCGCCGTGCGGAGCTTCGCTGATGCTGAAGCACGACACCGCATCGTTCATCATCACCGTGCCAACCTCGATCTGGCGCGCCAGGCGCTCGCCGCGGGCGCGATCACGGGTCCAGACACTGGCGGCCAGTCCGTATTCGGAATCGTTGGCCAAGCGCACCGCTTCGGCATCGTCGCGGAAAGGCGCGATCGGCAAGACCGGGCCGAAGGTCTCTTCCTGCATCACGCGCATTTCGTGATCGACATCGGCCAGCACCGTGGGCGCAAAAAATGTTGGGCCGAGTTCGCGCAGCCGCGTGCCTCCGGCTAGCACGCGGGCGCCGCGCTGCCGGGCGTCTTCCACCTGCGCCTCCACTACACGGACTTGCCGCTCGTGGATCATCGGGCCGATTTCGGTTGCCTCATCCATGCCATTGCCGACCCGCAACTTGCGCGCCTTCTCGCTGCAGGCATCCAGGAACGCTGGATACAAACTCTGGTGCACATAGCAGCGTTCGACTGACAAGCAGGTCTGCCCCGCGTTGACGAACGCCCCCCAGACCGCGCCACTCGACGCCACATCGATGTCGGCGTCTTCGAGCACCAGCATGGGGTCCTTGCCGCCGAGTTCCAGCACCACCGGCAGCAGTCGTTCGGCGGCGATCTGGGCAATGCGGCGGCCAGTCCCGACGCTTCCGGTGAAAACCAACTTGTCGATTTCGCTTCCGACCAGCGCTGCCCCGGTCGGGCCTTCGCCCGGAAGCACCTGCAAAACGTCCTCGGGAACGCCCGCCGCGCGCAGCAGTTTTTGCAGTTCAAGTGCAATCAGCGGCGTCAACTCAGAAGGCTTCAGCACCACCGCATTTCCCGCAACCAAAGCGGCCAGCGTTTCCGTCGCCGGAATCGAGAAAGGATAATTCCAGGGCGAGACGATTCCGATGACGCCATAGGGCTGATGCACGATGCGTCCCGTCTTGGTTTTCATCACGGGATTTCCATGCGGCAGCTTTTCTTCGCGCAGGATCGCGTAGGCGTGGTCGATCAGGAATCGCGCCGCGTCAAGGACGACTAGAACTTCGGTGAGCAGGGCTTCGACCACAGGCTTCCCGGCTTCCTGCGTGATGCGCCGCGCGATGTCCGTCTTACGCGCGAGAAGAAGCTGCTGAAAACGGCTCAATAACTGAATGCGATGGCGGATGCCCCAGGCATTCCATTCCGCCTGTGCGGCTCGTGCACGGGCCACCGCAGCTCGCACTTCAGTGGGCCCGGCGCTGTCCAGTTCGCCCAGAACTTCGCCGGTCGCCGGGTTCACGGAGGCGAGGCGGGAGACCGCGATTTCGACATCGGTAGCCATCTGTGAAAGAAGTTTACGCGGGACGCAACCACCGCGCCAGAGCCTCATGTTTTTTGCGAATTTGTTCGTGTAGCGCGGACACTAGTATTCCACCCCCACCAAATACAGCCCGCTGGCGGGCGCGGTCGGTCCAGCCGCGGTGCGCTCGCGCGCCTTGAGGATGCGATGTAAATCCTCAAGACCCACTGTCCCCTTGCCCATTAGCACGAACGTCCCGACCATATTCCGTACCATATGATGAAGAAATCCGCTGCCGCGAACCGTGTAGATCAGTTCATCCCCTTCGCGCGTCCAACTGGAAGAAAAGATCGTCCGGACGTTGGTTGTGTGGGTATTTTCTTCCGCCGCCATCCGTTCCACCCGCTCCGGATCAACCGCCGCAAACGACGTGAAATCATGCTCGCCTGTGACCACGTCAGCCGCTGCAATCATCGCCGATTCCTGCAGCGGATAAGGGTAATGCCACACATATCGCGCCAGAAACGGCGGACAGACTGCTCCCCGGTAAATGCGGTAGCGATAAGTCTTGGCGCGCGCCGACTTGCGCGCATGGAACTCAGGCGCCGCCTCCGTCACCTCCAACACTCGGATCGAAGCTGGCAGAATGTCATTCAGCGCCCGCATCCAGTTTTTGGCCGGAATAGCCGACGCAGTCGCAAAACTCGCCACCTGGGCCAGCGCGTGCACGCCCGCGTCGGTCCGACCCGAACCCTGAGGCAGTACATTTTCCCCGCTCAACCGTCCAATGGCTGAGGCCAACGCGCCTTGCACCGTCGCCCGGCCGGGCTGCACCTGCCAGCCGGCGAACTCGGCCCCGTCATAAGAAAGGATCAGTCTGAGATTACGCACGTTGTTTTTCGAGTTCCAGGCTCTCTGAGCATCGCAATTGCTTGGGTAGAGTTTTACTGCAGCCCGCCGGGAGCGTGGCGGCGCGTCAGCTATACTATTTCACTTACGATCAATGAGAATGAGAAAGATTGCTTACCCCAGCAGGTTTAGCCAGAGGACTGCAAGGAAAGATTGCAAGGAACTCTTGCCCGTCGTTCTACGTATTACTTGAGTGTAGCCAAGGTGCGGGTCCGTCCATCCGTTCCTCTCGATGCGGATCGCTTGAGTATGGGCACTTGAGTGCAGAACCTTGAGTGTGGCCAATGGAGATGATACGAATGCAACGTTCTACCGTGTTGACTGCAGTGCAGGGGGCTGCCGCCCTTGTTCTCGCCGCCATGATGGTACCTGCCGCATGGACGCAGGATGCCTCACCCGTGCCCAGCGCCCCATCCGCGCAAAAGGCTTTGCCATCAACCTCGCAGCCCTTTGACGTGAAGGAGTACTCGCAACCGCGGTCGCATTTCCCCAGCCCGCTTGGCCCTTACACGGCGCGCCATGTAGCGCCGCCGAACCTGGCCAACACGCCGCGCATTGATCAACTCCTGCACGACGGCAAACTCTACATCTCGATGAATGACGCAGTCGCGCTGGCGCTCGAAAACAACCTCGACATCGCGATCGCCCGTTACAACCTCAACATCGCCGACACGGATGTCTGGCGCGCCAAAGCGGGCTCCGCCATTCTCGGCGTGAACAGCGGAGTCGTGCAGAATACGCCCGGCGGCGGCGTCGGCGGACTCGGCACTCAGGTTGGCTCGGGCCAGGGCGGCACGTCGGTCGCCGCTGGTGGTGCCGGGGCCGGCACGGGGGGCTTGGTGGTATCAACCCTTGGCAGCGGACCACAGATTACCAGCTTCGATCCGATTCTTACTGGCACGCTTCAACTCGATCACAACAATCTCCTATCAGCCAGTACTTTCACTCCTGCTTCGCCGCTCAACACCACCACGGGATCCTTCTCGTACCAGCAAGGGTTTGCCTGGGGTACAAATATGACGGTGGGCTTTAACAACACCCGCCAGGCAGTTGGGGATGCGCCTTTCAGTACATTAAGCCCGCAGCTCAATTCCAGTTTCAATTTCCGGCTTACCCAGCATTTACTGCAGGGCTTCGGATTCGCTCCCAATACTCGCTACATTCAAATTGCCAAGAACGATCGTGAGATTTCCGACGTGGCCTTCCGGCTTCAAATCACCACGACCGTCGATCAAATCGAGAATATGTACTGGGACTTGGTGTACGCCTACGAGAACGTAAGGGTTCAGCAGGAGCAACTATCCTTCGCGCGGAAGACGCTCTCTGACAGTCAGAAGCAGGTGGAGATCGGCACGCTCGCGCCGATAGAAGTGGTGCGGGCGCAAAGTACAGTCGCCTCCAATCAGCAGACTCTGACCTTGGCGCTGACCAATCTTCAATTGCAGCAGTTGCTCATGAAGAATGCTCTCAGCCGCAACCTCGTCGACCCAACCCTGGCGGACGCTGAAGTCATTCCAACCTCAACCATGGAATTGCCCGCGCAGGAATCGGTTATACCCACTCAGGACCTTGTGAATGATGCGCTCAGCCATCGTCCAGAACTTGCGGAAGCGCGCATCAATCTGTCCAATACCGGCATCAGCAATAAAGCCATACGCAGTGCCCTGCTTCCGACCGTCGACCTGTTTGCCTACTATGGCGGCGCGGGTCTGGGAGGGGCGCAGAATCCAACGAACCTCTGTGCCAATGAACCCCCGGACGAGCAAGCTCAGGGATTCTGCGCCGGGCCAAACCCCGCATTCGGCAACAAGATCCTGGTTCCGATTGCTCCTAACACAAGTTACGGGGGCACTCTGAACCAACTCGTCAACTCGACCGCGCCGGACAAGGGCGCAGGCATCTCGATCAACATCCCACTCCGCAACCGTGCCGCTCAGGCCACCCAGGTGCGCTCGGAGTTCGAATACCGGCAGGCCCAGTTGCGCATCCAACAGATCGAGAACCAGGTACGCATCGAGGTACGCAACGCGCAGTTTGGAGTGCAGCAGAATCGCGCCAGCGTCGCGTCCGCCCAGGCTGCTGTTGATCTCGCCCGCCAGTCTCTCGACGCCGAACAGAAGAAATACGCGCTCGGCGCTTCCACCTCAACTCTGGTGCTGCAGAATCAGGCGGCGATGACCCAGGCCGAGGTCACACTTGTGTCCGCCAAGGCCGCGTACGAAAAGGCGGAAGTCGAACTGGATCGCGCCATCGGTCTGCTGCTCGATCACGCCGGCATCCTGATCGCCGACGCCGAGCGGGGCCAGGTCACGCACACGCCGAATATTCCGCACGTGGTGGCGCGCCCCATGGAGCAGCCCATGCCCGCGAACCCTGCGGCGCAGCCACAACAGTAGCAAGCAGCAATTATCAAAGTGGCAAATATCCAAGATGGAGTGCCGGGCGTCAACGCCCGGCATTTCCATTTGCGCCGTGTTTTCCTTTAAACCGTGCCGCCTCTCGCGTATCCTCTCTCAGTGAAGCTCAAAGTCATCGGCAAGACGGGCCTAGGCACTGCTGTGGGGGAGGCTCGTGTGGGAAAAGCTCATGTGGGTTCAGCTCGTGTGGGGACGGGCGCGCTCTCCCGTCCAAGCCGAGCGCGGCTCGGCAGGCCCCTAGCCGGCAGCGCCAGGAGCCCCGCGTGATCCTCTCCGTCGTCATCATCACCCATAACGAAGAGGCCAACATCGGACGCACCCTGGCCAGCGTCCAACCGCTGGTCGCCGACGGCAAAGGCGAGATCATCGTCGTCGACTCCGGCTCAACCGACCGCACCGTCGAGATCGCAAAATCCTTCGGCACGAAAGTGTTCATCGAGGAGTGGAAGGGCTTTGCCGCGCAGAAGAATTCGGCCATCGACAAAGCGACCGGCGATTGGATCCTGAGCTTGGATGCGGATGAGGAAGTTTCGAGTGAACTGCAGGCAGAAATCGACGAGCTTCTATCGCTTCAAGCCGGCAAGCTCCTTCACAAGTTCTCTGTGCAAGGAGCGTGGGACGCCTGGATTGAGCGCAACCCTGATCTGACGGTGACTTATGAGGATGAACGTACCGCGGAGCTAGCGGGTGCGGAGATTCCGAGAAAGAACTTCTTCATGGGTCGCTGGATCCGGCGCGGCGGATTTTATCCCGACAGGAAACTCCGATTCTTTAAGCGAGGTTCAGCCGAATTCGAGAACAGAAGGGTGCATGAAGACGCGCACACCGTCGGCTTCACCGTTGCCTTGCGAGGCGTCCTCCTCCACCACTCCTACCCCACCCTCGCCGACTACCTCGACCACATGAACCGCTACTCGTCCCTCGGCGCCGAAATGGCTGCTGCTAAGGGCTTTCGCGGCTTTAGCCTCTTCAACATCGTCGTACGCCCGATGGCGACGTTCATCTATAATTATGTGATTCGGCTGGGGTTTCTGGACGGCCGCGAAGGCTTGCTCCTGCACCTCTATCACGCGGTCTACGTATCATGGAAATACGCCAAGGCGTGGGAGTTGTCGCGGTCCAAGAAATCGACGTAGAAACGCGGCCTGAGGAGAGACGTATGAAACTTCGCACGCTTGCCATTGTGCAACTCGCTCTGTGGTCTGTTCTGGGCTCTTCCGCCATCGCTGCCGATCAAGCCAACCTTTACCTCGTTCATGGAATCCCCGGCCGCGCCATCCCCGGCAACCTCGACCCCGCACTCCCGATCGACATTTTGGTTAACGGCGAGTCCTGCCTGGTGCGGGGACTTACGTTCACCAACACCACCGGGCCGTTTACTCTTTCCCCAGGGCGGTACGACCTGCGGATCAGCCCGGCCAACCCGGACGCGCCCTGTACGAATCCGCCGCTGATCGACTCGCAGGTCACTCTAACCGCGGGGGCAAGTGTGTCGGTCGTAGCTGCGATCAGCGCCAGTCAACCCGTTCCGCTCGACTTTAGAGAGGACCTGTTCGCACTGCCGCCGGGGAACGCGCGCTTTGTCTTCCTCCAATCCGCCGACGCTCCAACCTTGCGAGCCACGCTCACGCAGGTGCACGTCAAACATGCGAAGACCTTCACCTTGACGGCGGACCGAGGAGGGCAACAGGAGGCCGACGTGCCCGCCGGCACGTATCTGGTTCAGGTCTACGCCGCGGGCAGCACGACGGTCATGACCTCGCAACAAATCGGTTTGGGCGACGGCTATGCCACCTTCACCTACGCCACTGGCGCGGCTGACACCAGTTCCCTCGTGCTGGTCAACCGCGTGATCCGGGCCGCGTTCTAACCCGTCAAGTCTCAGGCCGAACGCAGCCCGGCGGCTCACTCTAGCCGTAGAGGCGCGTCTCCTGCTGGTTCCGCGGCGTGATGCGCAAGATGTCGAACTCCACTCCCACCAATCGCTGTGGAAACTTTGACTCCACATCGGCCTTGACGTCACCGACTGAAGGAATCCCGTCGCGCCCCGTCAGTCCGCGAGCGTCATCCAGCAGGATCACATGCGGATAACGATGGCTCAGAATCATCTCCAGTTCCGCCGAGAGGCGTTGCTCATTGTTTTTGCTCCGAATTCCAACCCACCCGTAGTAACCGGCGTCCAGCCAGAACAGCGCCGGACCCGTGAGTAGTGCCAGTACGTCGGGCATGACCACGCCACTGTCTCCGCAAACAACCCGAATGTGTTCATCACGCGCGAACTTACGGGAAGCCCGCTCCGCCAGCCCTGGAACACATTCGATCGAATAAATACGGTCGAAGCGGTCCTTCATCGCAGCCACCATCTCGCCGTAATAAGTTCCGGTCTCGACCAGCGTCTTCAGTCCAAATTTCTCGCCGTACTCCCGCACCACCTTCTGTTTCAAAAGGTGCGGAGACCGAGGCGGGCGTCCGCGGAGGATCCAATACCAGTAGTCGGGATAATGACCCAGCGCCTTGTACGCGCCATACACCGGAGTGCGCTGCAAGAACCGCCGAAACGCTTTCAGAATTCCCTCCGCTCGAATGAAGACCAAGCATAGGTGTGCGCGAAAAGCGGCGTCAAGCGAGCGTCGATTTAGGTGCCCTTCGTACCCCCTGTGGTTAAGGCTTTGACCTTGACGTAGCGCCATCCACTCGGTCGCTCGGGCCATTTTGCAGCCTGGCGATGACTCCTCTATTATCAGGTCAGGGTGGATAACTGAATGCCCGAGAATAATCCGCAAGCCGATCCGCGTAAGACTGTAGCGGAAAATCCAGTTTCCGATGTCTTCGACGACCGTGATCCCTCCGCATCAGAAAAGAGTTGGGCCGAGAAAACGCTCGCTCCGACTCTCGACAAGGCTCCTGAAAAGCCGATAGGCGCTCCCACCGGCATCAACCTCGACGAGCGCAGCCATGCCCGCTTCAGCACGATCTCGAACGTCCCCATCCGCCGCCTCTACACCCAGGCCGATCTTCCCGCTGACTGGAACTACGATCACTATCTCGGCTATCCCGGCCAACCGCCTTATACACGCGGCATTCACGCCACCGGCTATCGCGGCAAGCTCTGGACAATGCGCATGTTCTCCGGCTTCGCGTCGCCGGAAGAGACCAACCAGCGTTACAAGTACCTTCTCGAACACGGGGGCGGCGGACTGTCGGTGGCCTTCGATCTGCCAACGCTCATGGGCTACGATTCCGATCACCCGGCCAGCGAAGGCGAAGTCGGCAAGTGCGGAGTCGCCATCGACTCGCTCGAAGATATGGAGATCCTTTTCGACGGCATCCCCCTCGAAACCATCACCACATCCATGACCATCAACTCACCGGCCAGCGTGCTCTGGGCGATGTATCTGGTGGTAGCCGAAAAGCAAGGCGCGGACTGGAAGAAGATTTCCGGCACCATCCAGAACGACATCCTCAAGGAATACATAGCGCAGAAGGAATACATCTATCCGCCCGCGCCCTCGATGCGCCTGGTAATCGACACGTTCGAATTCGGATCAAAATTCACCCCGCGCTTCAACACCATTTCCATCAGTGGCTATCACATTCGCGAAGCGGGATCGACGGCGCTGCAGGAACTCGCCTTCACCATCTACGATGGCGTCGAATACGTCGAGTGGGCGCGCCGCCGCGGTCTCGACGTCGACGACTTCGGACCGCGCCTCAGCTTCTTCTTCAACGCGCACAACGACTTTTTCGAGGAGATCGCCAAATACCGCGCCGCGCGCAAAATCTGGTATCGCCTGATGAAAGATCGCTTTGGCGCGAAGAACGACCGCACCCGACTGATGCGCTTCCACACGCAGACGGCCGGCGTCTCGCTGCCCGCGCAGCAGCCAATGAACAACATCGCTCGCGTCGCCCTGCAGGCGCTGGCAGCGGTACTTGGCGGCACCCAGTCTCTGCACACCGACGCCTACGACGAAGCTCTCGCCTTGCCCACGGCCGAAGCGGCCCGCATCGCACTTCGCACTCAGCAGATCATCGCCTTCGAGTCGGGTGTAGCCCACACGGTTGACCCCCTCGGCGGAAGCTACTTCGTCGAAAAACAAACCCTCGACATGGAAAACGGCGCCTTTGATTACTTCGAGAAGCTCGACCAGATGGGCGGCATGGTCAAAGCCATCGAGCGCGCCTATCCGCAGAAAGAAATCGCCGAGGCCAGTTATCAGTACCAGCGTGCAGTTGAAGCCAACGAGAAGATCACGGTCGGCGTGAATGATTTCGTCATCGAAGAGGAGTCTCCCAAAATCCTCTACATTGGCGAATCCGTGGCCCGCGCTCAGGAGAAAAAGCTCAAAGCCCTGCGCGCCCGCCGTTCGAACGAAGAAGTCCAGCGTCGTCTCGCCGCTCTGAGGCAGGCCGCGTCACGGACTCCGACTGCAAGCGCCAACAGCAGTATCTCTGAGGTGAACACCATGCCCTACATCGTCGACGCCGTCCGCGCCTATGCCACCGTGGGAGAAATCTGCGAGGCGCTGCGGCAGGTGTTCGGCACCTACACCGAGGTCAGCGTCACCTGACCTTTCTTTGTGGTCGCAAATTGCGACCGCAAACAACGGCTCTGGAACCTGCTTTGATCGCTGGCAGCCCGCGCCTGACCCGGCCTTTTTTCATCACATTCGGAGTGTCCATCGATCACAGCTTTATCTCGGTCCGAGCGCTAACCTGACCCGATGCAAACCCGTTCACCGAAGCCCAAACAACAGCTGCACAAATTGGCCATCCGGCGAAAGGCGGCCGCAATTTCGATCGATCTTCGAATCCTGATTCTGCGTCGCCAGAGAGTCATTCTCGACACCGCCCTCGCCGACCTCTACAACGTCCCAGTAAAGCGCTTGAATGAACAAGCAAAACGCAATCGCAAAAGATTTCCCGCGGACTTCATGTTCCAGCTCACTCCCCGAGAGAACAAGTCTTTGAGGTCGCAATTTGCGACCTCAAACCTTGGCCGCGGTGGCTGGCGCTCGCTGCCTTACGCCTTCACCGAACATGGCGCAATCATGGCCGCGACCGTGCTCAATTCTGGACAGGCGGTGGAAATGAGTGTCTTTGTAGTGCGTGCCTTTGTCCGCTTGCGGGAAGCGCTGGCCGCCAAACCGAGAACTTGCCGCCAGGATCGAGCAATTGGAAGAACACCTGGAGACGCACGATGGCACAATTCACGAAATCATCAACGTCATCAAGAGGTTGATGAACCCGCCACCCCGTCGCTCAAGCAAGATCGGATTCGCGCCCACACCGGCCCGCACGGGGTAGTCGCCAAACTGAGTCCTGATAGGGCGGTCCCGCTGCATGTGCGTCTCTACTTCATGCGGTTGCGATACAGGCTTCCATCCACTTGCCGGACCATGGCCTCGATGTCGAGCGGGACTTGTAAGAAGGCGGCAATTTCTTCCGCCACGGCCTTCGGTTCGCGCAGCACGCGATGGTAGTGCACGCGCGAGACTTGCAAATTCCGTCGTCCTGCGAGCCAACGATTAACTTCAATCAGGTGGCGCTGAAAGGCCTCTTCGATCGCCGATGTGTCGGTGCTCGAACTGCTGATCGCATCCGCGTTGCCGCGGCGTCGCAGCATTTCATCCTGCGACTTCAGCACCTCGGGCAGCGGCCGCTGCATGAACACGATTCGGTATTCGTAATCGGCCGGCAACGACAGAATCAGCTGCGAAATGACCTTCACCACTTTGCCTTCCGCCTCGGCAATCAGGCTGGGATCTTTCGGAAGCTGCTTGATGCGCTCCCACTCCAGGTAGCCCTTGGGATTGTCGGTGTCGGCCTTACGCTCGCCGTCGGAGAGAACCGGCAGTCCGCCCGCATCGAGCATCTGCATCATCAACGATGTGCCCGAACGCGGCAGTCCCGAAACAATAGTGATCATCAGTAGTAGTGCCTTTCAAGGGACGAAAGATAACGGAGGCGAGTTCCCGCTCCGCTGCGATCAAAGCCGCGTGTCTGTGATGATAGTGGGAACCTGGCCCAATGGGCAAAGTGAAGTCGGCGCCACAATCGAGGAAACGACCACCTTGCCGCAGTGCGGCAGACCACCCCGAAAAACCCTTTCTGTCTTCGCCCGTCAATCCAGTAAGCTAGGGAGTGCATGTTCATCAGTCTTCAGCCCGCGAATTCGGGGTTTCGCCGCCATCGGACGGTAGGAGTGTCGGTAGCCGCGCACCTGGCCCTGCTGGCCGTGATCGCATTGCATAATCCCAAGGTCATCGACCTGAAGCCCGAATGGCTGGCCTATGGAGACGGCGCTCACACCTACCGGCTGATCTACTTGCCGCCGAGCGCGAACCATGACGCGCAAGCCGACGCGGCCAAGTTGCTGTTCCCGACCGCCGCGAACAAGCCGCGTCCGCGGCCACTTCCAAAGGCCCCACCCAAACCTGCGCCAGAGCCGCAGCAGGTCATAGCCGACGCGGAACCGGGCGACCGCAATTCCCATGCCGGTTCTCCGCTGGGCAGAATGATTGATGGACCAATCATCGGCCATGAAGTCCACGTCGCCTATCCCGTCGTCTATCCAGATCCCCCGGTGGCGCGCGCCGAGCTTCCCCGCGATCTGGTTGGCGATGTCGTCATCGAGGTGACCATCGACTCGCAGGGCAACGTAGTCGAAACCAAGATCGTGCAAGCCATCGGCCACGGTATCGACGAAAAGATTGAGGCCACTCTCCGCCGCTGGCACTACCAGCCAGCCACGCTGGACGGCACGCCCGTTGCTTCCAGGCACGACGTGCATTTCCACTTTCCGTCGTAAGCATTCCTTCGTGTACCTTAGCGCCCTCAGTGGTTCATGCATTTGGAACCATCCGGAATTCGTCCTTTGTTCGCCCATATAGTAAACTTACGAATCCATCGAGACAAGCGAACCGACCATGCGCAAAGCAATCAACCACCTGAAGAAATCCGACCCCATACTGGCCGCAATAATCGAGCGTGTGGGGCCATTCCGCATGCAGTTCGGCGAGCCGACCTTTCACAACCTGGCTGAATCCATCCTCTATCAGCAGTTGAACGGCAAGGCCGCGGCCACGATCTTCGATCGCTTCACCGCTCTGGCCGGAGATCCGCTCACTCCTGAGGGCATTCTTAAACTCACCGATGCCGAAATGCGCGGGGTTGGACTCTCCCGGCAGAAGACCGCTTATCTGCGCGATCTCTCCGAGAAAACCAAAGCTGGGCTGCTGGAGTTCGAGCGCATGGCGAAAATGCCGGACGACGAAGTCATCGCGCACCTAACTCAGGTCAAAGGCATCGGCGTCTGGACGGCGCACATGTTTCTGATGTTCACCTTGCGGCGTCCAGATATTCTGCCGGTTGGCGATTACGGCGTGCAGGCTGCCATCAAGAAGCATTATAAGAAACGTAAGTGGCCAAAGCCTGCTGTGATGGAGAAGATCGCGAGACCTTGGGTCCCTTATCGCTCGATTGCTTGCTGGTATCTGTGGAAGAGTCTGGATATTAAGACGGTCGAAAAATGATTTCAGGGGGCTTTTCGCCTGGACCCCTCTGGTAGTGGTCTTTTAGAATGAGAGACTTAGCGCGTGAGATACGCCAGGTCTTTGAGAAATAAGGACCTGCATGTAAGGTATTTATAAATCAATAGGTTAGAGCGCATTTCGGGTTTGTTTTTGGGCCAGTTTCCCGCTAGGTCTTTGAGGAATAAATACTTTAGTGGTCATGAGGGGTTGGCAACGAGGGCAAGAGTCCGTGAGAGTGCGCCCAGAGGAGTGTCCCTCAAAGGTCCCGCCCTTTCGCTCAGCGATAGGACGGGCCCACCCGCCGGTCGAGACGTGGCGCACCCGGATCCGACTGGCTACCCGGCGCGATTAAGGTTTGGTTCCATCTACCTCTAAGACAATATTCTCAACATCTAAGTCCACGTTGGGATTCCCATTCCACAAAAATGTCTGGGCATAAAGTCCGTTTGAAAGGCTCAGGGGGCGAGACGAGGCCGTGATGAGTCTGTCGACATTCCCGCCATATTGTCCTGATTCAAAATCGTAGGTCGCATATAGTGATGCCTCACTGCCCGGTCCGTACGCAACACCACCGTTTCCCAACACAAAATGAACATAGGACGGTGCAGCCGTCGATATTGGATTAATCGAGAACGGATTCTGTCCATTTACGATAGCGCCGCTTTGAAATCCGAAAGGACCGGGACCGAGCAACACCCATACATCACAACAAGGGTACCCTTTCTTCGTGTGGACAGTGAGATCAACCCGGATGTTTCTAATTCGAATTCCTTCTCCCGAGACTACTTTGTCGAACTTTACTGATGAAAATCCGTAATTGAACGTAGGTGATGCAGACAAGTTGAATTTGCTGTCGCTGAAGCGGAACTCCGCCTTGAATGGAGTTGGTACTCGCTTGGAGCCGTCGCTACCTTCGGGATGTTGACTGTTATATTGTGCCCATGCCCAGACACCAACGCCGACGAATCCTAAAACAAAAACAAGTACAACAACCAACCTGATCAACTTATATGCATCTTTGGCGTCAAGAGTGGGGAAAATATTTTTCCTGATGACGTCGCGAAAGACCAGAAGTACAACTCCGAAAGCAATTCCGCCGATCCCTGCGATCTGGCCCAGCGTTTTGAAAAGGCTTGCGTCCATTTCGTCTTCCAAACTAGCGAGAGTACTCACATTATCAGGAACACCGTATATATCAGAAAATCCTAGAGAAGACGAGAAACTTCTCCTGACTTTAAAGCATACTCTTGGGACGAGAAAAGGCTTCGCCTGAGGAAAAATGCAGAGTATGATGACCCGAGTTAATTTTGGAGGGACAACATGAATATCTTGGCATCGACTCGATCTTCGGGGTGCGCGGTGGAACAAACAGCGTATTGGTTGAGCACCCCCCCGGGACCCAGCCCGGGCGGTAATCCCGGCCCTAGTCCCGGCGGCAGTCCCGGCCCTAGCCCGGGTGGCAATCCTGGCCCTGGCCCTAGCCCTGGCGGGGACAGACCCGGAGGCGGAGGAGGAGGTTCTGAGGGAGGCGGAGGCAGAACCGACTGAGTCTTCGAATCATTCGGTAAAACCGGGCCGGTGGGCCCGATTAACGCGAAAAGTATAACGCGGGTCTCTTGAAACGTTGAACTGAATAAAGTGGTGGTGCGCCACTTCTCACGCTTTTTGAGAAGTGGACCGCGTCGCTGCCGCCGCCACCCAGGTAATGGTTGTCCGAAGGCCACTTCTCAAAAGCGAGAAGGCCCGGCAGTCGAACCAGAAGGACTGGCGTCAGCTAGAATTCCGAGGCCTCGCCTCAGCTCTTACCTTTGCGGCCGCCAAACCGGCCATGCTCTTGACGAATTTCTGGGCATCTTCGGTCTCAATCCTTATCTTGCCAAATACGTATTCGAATGTCATGCGACATTCGTCGAAAATGTCGACGCATTCCTCATCGGACTTCGCGTGGAGGCCGTCGCTGGCAAGCTCATGAAGAATGGCCATCGGATTTGGCTTGCCAGCTGGGCGGAGACTCGCCGGCAACAAGTCACCAGCGTAATCAATTTTCACTGCGAAACGCTTTTCCTCCTTCATTTCCGCATGGCGCCTCAGCAGCTCTGGCGGAGCATTGTGGGCTATAGCAGCTTCGTGCAAAATCTCCAACATATCGCTCATCCGATTCTCAACAACGCGTCGCATATAGGCGACGGCCGCCAGACCGAGGTTGAAATTGCGCATACGTAGTGCGTTCTTGTATAGCTTGACGTCTGTCTCCCCAAGGGCCGACGCCAAACTTTCCGGCACGCGTTCTTCGAGTTCCGGATATTGGCCTACCTTTAAGAAGACATTGCGTTTTTCCAGCTCTTGCCAGATGAAGTAGTAGAACGCGCTGTTCCTTCCACAATTTCTGCAAGTGTAGGACGTATTCTTAATGAAACCCTCGAAAGCGAATGATGAGTTCCTAGTATCCCACCACGTTTCCTGTTTGCAGTGTTCATTCTCACAGAACATTTTAAGTCTAGCTGGCAACGTGCCATACCGGGCTCCACTAGCATAGGTATCGTGACAATTCTTGCCCTGATAGCTGAAACGTCGATACAGTGCGCCGGTAACGAGAACTGCGCTAAGCATCTCCTGTAGCGCTTCGGGAGTTTCTATTTGGTCCGTCATTTCCGCCGTATTATAACGCTGACGCATCGTCGGTTGACCTCTCCTTCGCGGCCTTTCGCGAAAGGGTGGGAACCAGGCTGATCGCGTAATGGCGGGTGGCCCAGCCTTCTCCGGGTTTGTCTTCTTTTCCCATAATGAGAAGCGGGTGCCCCATCCTTGCGCTTTTTGCAAGGGTGGGCTGCGATGCCG